>OGII01002114.1_pt1 | contig 12174 bp, 10 predicted proteins | sample 1571701 | NCBI WGS metagenome assembly OGII01 (sample SAMEA2581950, study PRJEB24529) | metagenome | biome: Human gut stool | place: China | collected 2011
GGAAAAGAGGCAAGTACTATGTATATTGATTTGTACGATTTTAATTCCCCGTAGTATGAGTATCGGGAACAAGATAGCGGTATTTTAATATCACTCCGCAGGCAAATATAGTTGGACATTAAATATCTCGTGTCCAACCGTATTCCTTGGTTTCTTTCATAATTCTTTTTGTTGGTCCTCCAATCGCCAACAGCCTCGCCCACATTTTCAATCTTGCCGCTGATACCAAAGCCGTTTTTCTCTGCGTTATACGGCATCAAAAACGCATGAATAGTTTATCGTCATATACTCAAGATACTCACCATAGGTAATCTGCTTATTTATGTCCGTTCCGTTTAGAAGATACTCCGAACTGTCGGTCCAGCCGTAGCGATAGAACTTTGCAGCAAAGGCATACTCCCTTCGCCGCATACTGAAGCGGTTTTACAAATATTGTAGCCCAAGCCGCATTTTCTTTCCAAAAACGAATCATATTGATTGATATTCATCGTTATTTATAATAAAAGTATAAAGGACTGAGAACATTCCCCGCATAATAAACGTGAGCATTATGCCATAATTATAAAAGGACTCCCCACCGCCGAAGCACATTCGGTAATAGGGAGTTTTATTGATTATGCAGCCGCTTTAAACGGCTATTTTTTATAATCACGCAAGCACCAGCTTGATCCAGTTCCCGTCACTGATGGGAACGCCCCATGTGTTTGAAGCGCTGTTTTTCCAGATGGAAAGGCTCCCATCCGGGTTCTCGAGAATATCGCCGTAGTTGACGGTCACTGTCAGCTTTCCGTCTGTAATTTTATCCGATGAAATGACGGTGCCCGATAGCTTTACGCCAAGCCATTCATATCCGCTTTCGGTCGGGAGATGGGGAGGATAATATTTATTGTATGACTGGTCGGAGGCTGCAATGAATATCGTACCATCCGGCAGCTTGTATGCTTTCCCTGTTTTGATACTCCCCAAATTTTCCTCCGTCGGCCAAGTACCGGCCGACTGCTCCACTTTCCCGATAACCGTATCGCTTCCCGTTCCAGAATCACCGCCGGAGCCGCCGGTATTGCCTCCCGTGTTCCCGCCGGTGGAACTACCGCCCTCATAATGAAGAAGCGCGCATTCTCTTTGGGCGTCATATTCCACCCACGCAATGCCGCCCCGATTGGGGCCGTTCCCGACAATGCGGTCCGGACCAAACAGGCTGTTCAGATTATTCGCAAGCTCTGTGAGCTGCCAGCCGTTTTGGGTCTGCTTCAGCTCCACCGCCGCGTATTTTTCGTGGTTCGCGTTGACAGAACCTCCGCTTGTAATGCCGTCCGTCATTACCTCGGCATACTGTGACCTGATATTCGCGGCATCCGTTGCCTCTCTGCTCTTTTCCAAATGCTTCGCAAAGGTTGGAAGCGCAACTGCCACCAGTACCGCAATAATCGCCACAACAACCAAAAGCTCAGCAAGGGTAAAGCCTTTATTTCTTCTATTGCCATTCATACTTGTCAATTTCTGTTCTTCTCTATGATAAATCAGTGTTCTAATGGCCAAAATCCGATAAAATATGGGTCTTTCGTTTCCATCCTCCCGGAAAACCGGCTAACTGCCGCCCGACACCTAACCTTCCTCTTTTGAAAGCAAGACTACCGTCTCCACATGGCACGATACCTTCTGATTGATGTCAGGTTTTGTGCCCGTTCGCGGAAACATAGCACTCTCACATTGTCAAACTTTAGTCTTCCTGTCAATTGTATTCCACTAATTCATGAACCTCTGCTAATCAATTATATACATACCTTAAAATCGTTTTTATAACTTCATCAATCACAATCGGCTTTGACAAATGTGCGTTCATTCCTGCATCCAGTGATGCCTGAACATCTTCTGCAAATGAATTAGCTGTCATTGCTATAATAGGAATGTTTTTTCCATCCGGTCTGTCATTCATTGCCCTGATGGCTTTTGTCGCTTCATAACCATTCATTTCAGGCATCATGACATCCATCAGGATTACATCAAATGTGCCTTTCGGATGATTTCTGAAAATCTCAACAGCATTCTTTCCATCCACAGCTCTTTCTACATTCATCCCGAACTCTTCCAACTGCACGGCAGCAATCTCTGCATTCAGTTCATTATCCTCTGCAAGAAGGACATTCACACCTGTAAGATCTACCTTTTCAGAAAAACCTGTGTCTGACTTATTACATTCCTTATCTGTAATTTCCAAAGGAATATCCACAGTAAATGTGGTTCCCTCATGCTTTTTACTCTGCACGGAAATGGTTCCACCCATCATATCTACATACTTCTTTACGATAGCCATCCCCAGTCCAACTCCGTGGTACTGCGTTCTCACATCGGAATCTTCCTGTGCAAATTCCTCAAAAACTTCTTTTGTAAATTCCTCACTCATGCCAATACCAGTATCCGAAATGCGGTAACGCATATTTATATATCCATCCCCGCCCTTTTCCTGACACCGGGCTTCAAATGTAATCGTCCCTCCATCCGGAGTGTATTTTACGGCATTGCTCAGAATATTGACCAGCACATCGCGCAGGCGTGCAGGATCCGCAAGTACATTCGGAATCTTTGCATCTTCACGCTGAATCTTAAAGTTGATATCCCTGTTCGTAAGAAAGCCTTTTATAATATCCAATGCAGAATCTGTAATGTTTTTCACATCCGCCGGTACCGGATTGTATTTCACTTTTCCACTTTCGATGTGGGTCAGATCTAATACATCATTGATCAGCGACAGTAAATACTCTGAGCTTTCGTCAATCTTTTCCAGACAATTTTTCACTTCGTCTGACGGATTGTTTTTCATTGCAATACCGGTAAATCCTATGATTGCATTCATCGGTGTCCTCATATCATGGGACATATGTGACAGAAATGCTGTTTTTGCCTTGTTTGCAGCCTGTGCATGCTCTGCCAGTTCCGCCATTTCCTCAGCTTTCTCCTGGGCCGCCTTCTGAGCTTTTTTTCTTGCACTGAGATGCACCATTGTCACAGCCATAGCAGTCAGCAGCCATCCAAAAATAAGAAGAACTAAAACAGTAACAACAGGATGCAGACGGATCCAGTCAACAAATGTCAGCTCTGTTGCTTTGTATGTGGTATACTGTGCTGCAAGATCTTCAACAAGATTTTGGGGCATGGCATACATTGCTTTCGTCAGAATACCAGCCAGCGCATGGTTCTCAGTTGATGAAATTACCATGCGGTAGGTGAATGTAGGCTGTTCCAGCAGAGTATATGTCATGGTGCCCGTAGTGTCACTGTTCACAAACGCCTGTGCCATGTAATAGTAGACGAAGGCAGCATCTGCTTTACCCTTACGGACAGCTTCCATCATTTCCTGTCGGGTACTGCACATCAGTTTTTCTGCACCGGGTGCCATTGCATCTTCAATTGAATTTGATGCTGTCTGGTCAACAGTAGTAACAACATTAATTTTTCCATCAAAGTCACGCCGTGTCACCCTTGCCAGCTGCATCGTAATGAAAGGTGCAGTAATCCCCCATTTTTTCGTCTCAGCATAGTTATCTGTTTCCAGGCGCGCATCAATGCTCATATCTGTAGTTTCCTTATTTTTCTGATAAGCAATATACTCATCTCTGGTGGCAGGTGTAAGAAACTCATAGGAAATCCCGGCATAGTCTGCAATTTTCCGGAAGTAATCCGGGATAATACCCTTCATCTCACCATTTTCATTATAAGAATATGGATAACGGGTCGGATCACACAGAACATGAAGCGGGTTGTCCTTGGAATACTGTGAAATAATACTTTTTTCTTTCTCCGTATATTCCAGATTCTTAGTTTCTATGCTTTCATAATTTTTATTATAAAGTGTCGTTTTCCAGTCACCCTCAACTGCATTCATCTGGTCGATTGCATAATTGATCTCATTCAGCAATTCTGTATTACCTTTTTTAACAATGACATAGAAATCGCTGCTGCCAAATTTATCCACGATTCGCTCATTGTTTGTTTTTCTCAGAGAACTGGTAACAATCGCATCAACTTTTTCGCTCTGAAGGGCTTCCTTCATTTCTGCGGTCGTATCAAAATAAGATGGAACATATGTAAATCCTTTGTTGTCTGCAAAATCCGCAAACTCTTCATTCCGGGTGTTTCCGTTCAAAAGCGCCACACGCATACCGTTGTAAGTGCTGTAATTGCCGTCCACAATCGTGCTGTTGTCACTGAGGACGGTCAGCATCCCATAATTGGTTCCGATGGGACGTGAAAAATCAAACTTTTCTTCTCTGTCCGGTGTTTTGCGGGCAGATGTTACCATGTCGATCTCGCCATCTTCAAGCATCTGCTGCATATCATCCCAGCTCTTATCATATCCGACATATTCGTAATCTACATCCCAATAACGGGCCATCAGCCGAAGAAAATCATAGCCATACCCACTGCGGTTGCCTTCTTCATCCATCACATGATAACCATCCATGGCAAAGAAACCGACTTTGACAGTTTCATGCTGCGAACTGTCCTCGGCTGCATATGCAGTCAGGGGAGAAAACATCATACACACGCATATAAAAACCAGTAACGCTGCCACATATTTCTTTGCTCTCAAAATCATATGAAATCTCCTGTCTGTCAAATAGATTTCTCCAGTATAAGTATATCCTTTTCGCCTCAAAATGCAATGTTTTCTTAATATCCACATTTTTGTCCTACATAGGAGGTTTTATGAACGAGAACGACCGTATCACCTTACCCAAGCGCAGAAAAGAGGTAGACGCCCTGCTGGACCCGTATCTGGTCTGATGGCAGAGCGGGCTGCTGCATTTTGAACTGAGCCGTAAAAGCAGATAACAGACAAACGCCTCCCCGTGTAGAGCAGAAGAACTACACCGGGAGGCGTTGCTATATCCAGAAAATCGGGTACATATCATTTTCAAAATCGAGCGGCTGTATGTCAGATATTCAATTCAATGGATTTACCCCTGCGATTGACCAGATAAAATCGTTGGCATTGTGGTCAAAATTGTGGTCAAAACCAAATGAGGTCAGCCCACAAACAAAAAAATCCAACGATTTCTAACGTGAAATCGTTGGATTTATGGTCCGCCTGACATTCCCCCAGTCGAACCTTTCCGTCACCATCTTCCCTTCTTATTTTTTCCTCACCTGTCCCCTCTCCCATCAACCTCTTTCCGCCGACACGTCGTCCAGCATCTCATCGTTTCGATAACAGCCGCTTTTTACACGTTCTTCCACGTCCACTTTAATTAAACAAACAAAATCCCCCTCTCAGCAAGTCAACGCTGAAAAAGGGGGATATGTATCATTATATTTTTTTGCCGGTACGCTTTTTGTCAATCAATTTATAAATTGATTCCAAAGAATTTTGAACTTCTTTCCAAAAAATTTTTTGCTCTCCTCCTAAAGGCAGCGGATGATTTCCGGCCTCAACTATCATGTCTTCTAGATTTCCACACTGCTTTGTCAGTTCCGAAAAGAACTCATTATCATCATATTTATAAAACAACGCCGAGAAATTCATTTCACTCAGAACGTCACAAAATTTGTTTCCATTCCGCAGATAGCCATTGCCATCAAAATCAAGGCTCGTTCTGGATTGGGGAATCTTTTTTATAAGATATTCGTCAAAAATCATGCTGCAATTAGCCGAACGAATAGTAGCATCGGCGGACTTATTCGCTGTATTAGCTGCATAAATAGCCACTAGAATAGCAAGTCCTGAAAAGAATGCAGAGATAGCATCAATCATTTACTCACACATCCTTTACATCAGCATTAGACGATCCAGAATGGTTTTTTTGGGGTTGGAAATCTTGGAGACAACGACGTCAAAATTTTTTTCCATTCCCTCACGTCCGATTTCAGTATAAATTTTCCCAAAGAACCCCTGGATAAATGAAGATGCCAAATAATCAATCTGCTCAGGGAAAACAATTGTAAACGGTTCATTCAAATCGATTCGACCGTCGACCTGTGCATCAAATAGTTTTCGGCCATAACTATTTCCTGCAAGTTTTGTCAAACTCCTATCTTTTATTTCAAGAGAAATCACTTGTTTGCTCATAATGCATTCTCCGTTTCCATCACAAAATTCAAATTGTATGCAGTCCCAGGGAAGTAGATTGGGAATGTTGAAAAAACATGCTTGTCCGGAGCGCAATGTTGAAAGTCATGTTCATGATTCATTCCAATCCAGTGATCTTCATCATATTCCAAAAGCGACCGTATGAATTGCATTTTCCGTCTTCCTGATAGAACATAGCAGTTGTTTCCGTCTGCTTGAACCTCAAGCCATTTTATTAAAGTAGGGAGGCCCGTTCCCCCGATAAGATATTCATTCGGTCTGCCAGATATGCGATCTTGGAAGGCACTCAACATAAAAAACTCATCATCTCCATAGCCTTCCCTAAAAAATCTTCTGTGATGCATGTAGATTTCGCGCAATCTCCAATATCGTGCACTGTCGCTCTTATCTCGTAGTTCAGGATTAACGCATAACTTTGTCTGTATTTGCGACGAGAGCAACGTCGCAGAAAAATTAACAACACAAATATTCACACCGTAATACTTTGGCCCAGTCGGGTCGTTCCGGCGAACATAGTCACGTGGTGTCACATCAATATCAAGGAAACAATCTGAGCAGCTATGCTCAAGTGCATTTCCCACCAACTCTACAGCAACTTCAGCAAGCAAGTCACTGCGAGACTTTGTGATTCCAAGATTCTCAAAAAACAAGCACAATGTTGTGATTGCGGAGGACAATGTCTCATCATCATTTTCATTGGCTAAAAAAAGTTTGCGATAATAATTTTTTCCAACACCAAGCCTAAATTGACGGACAAAATCCATGGCAGGCTGCGCAGGTCTTTCCAACATATATAGAGGTGACAGTCCAATACCATCGGTAAAAATATTCGTTTCTTTCTTATTGTAATGAAACTGTACAGATATACCGTGATCCGCAATAATATGCTCGATATAGCATTCTAACAGAACATATGTAAATTTTTCGTCTAACACACCGTTTGGAAATGCGATTAAAATAGACGAAATCTGGCTGTTGTTGTGCACGGTAAGAAAAAGCCCGGCAATGAGTTCGGAAACCGTGTCAACCGTCAGCAACTGCTGATTTCCATAAAACAAACAGGATTTCCCGTCTGGTAGAAAAACAGGTGTAAGTGCTCTAGCAGATGTCGCATTCCGCAATTGCCGCTCAAGCAGGGTTACGTTCTTCATACACATCACCGACCTAACCGATAATCATACTGATACACTATGGTAGTTACAAGGTCATTATAGCACACATTCTAACCACTAACAACAAAAAAATCTCCCCTATCCGCCTTGTTTACGGTCGAATACGAGAGATTTTTTTTGTTTTGCGCTGACTCCGTTCAGGTTCGACGTACTCCGAACAGCAACCCTTATCACGGGGCTGCGGCTCTTGTCATGTATGGGGTCAGTGCACGCCCTTCTTCAGCTGCTCCAGATAGCTGTCCGCCGCCAGCGCCTCTTTGGTAAAGGAGTTGTTCTCCCACCATGCCCAGATGGCCGCCGCCGAGGTCAGGCCCGCCGTCACCCACTGCTCCAGCTGTGCGCTGTCAATGGGCAGCAGCGGCTTGCCGCAGGCGCTGAGGATCTGGTTTGCCAGGGCCAGGCCCAGCACGGCGGTGCGTGCCACGGTGCCGGCGGAAATGTTGTTGTTCTTCGTGATGTGTGCGTTCATGTTCAGGTTCCTTTCTGCTCTTCCGAGCGCTGCTTTAAAATGTCCACGGCCTTTGTCAGCGCCGCCGGGATCGGCAGGCCCATCAATCCGGCATTCTCAACGATGGAAATGGTCTCGTTGCAGATAAAGCCGATGACCACGGCGTCCCGCACAAAGCTGGTTGCCATCACGGCGTCCAGCCGGCAGGCCACCAGCACGATCAGCAGGGTCTCTCCCTTGCGGATCAGTCCCTTCCAGCCCGCACGGCTCTCCAGCGCGCCGGTCCGGCTCTTGGGGCTGGCGTGGAATACGCCCGCCACGATCAGGCCGGTCACGTAGTCCACGGCCATAAAGAGGATCAGCGTCTGCAGCGCCGCATCCCAGCCGCCGTACAGGCTGGCAATGGCGGCCCCCAGCGCCCCCACGGCCATGCAAAAGGTGTCTTTCATGTCGTTTCCTCCTTTCGTCTCATTTTCGTTTTAATCGTCTCAAAGCGGTGTGCCGTGAGACGATCAGCCCACCCACCGGCTCTTGTTGGGCCGGGTATCCACATGCACCCAGCCCTTGGCGCGGCCCGCCTTGACGGGGTAGCGGCCAACGCCGCCCCAGGCGGGCATCAGACTCTCGGCGTAGGCGGCCACGTCCTCGACGCTGACGCCCTGCACCTGGATGTCAGCCGCCCGGCCCAGCAGGTGCTGGCTGGATTTTGCACCACCCACAGCGGTGTTGTGGGTGGCCGTGCGGTAGCCGCTGGTGATGACCACCGCCTTGCCAAAGTGCTCCCGGATGGCCTGCAGCAGCACCGTGAGGGCCTCGTCCACCATGATGGTGTCGGAGCCGTCCCGGCACCGGAACTCTCGCACCTTAAAGGCCGGGGCCAGGCTCTTGTTTCCGTTTTTGGTCAGACTGTATTCCTTAATGGCCATAGGTTCACCCTCCTAATACGTTTCCCTCTCCGTCCACCAGCACCTCCTGCGGCAGCACCAGGGCTGGGCGGTAGCTGTAACTAGACTTCGCGCTTATACTTTTGAACGCTCCATCTGCGGTAACATACGCCGCCTTACTCGGGGTCCATCCACCGCCCGTAGGTGTCCGGGTCCAGTAAGGCCGGGACCATTTTCTTCTAGCTGTTGCCTCGGTGCGAAAGTAGCTCAGCGCCGCACCCTCTTTATATGCGTTGTTCAGGGATCCATTCAGTTCCGTGATGCTGAGCGGAAAGACCTTTGTTGCCAGGCCATCCGCCCCCTCTCTCCGGTCCTCCTCCATAGGAAAACTTTCGGTGCCCATATAGGGGATTCGCACCTTCTTGATCAGCGGCTTGATATCCGCTTTGATCATCCTGAAAAATGTGTCTTCCAGGTATATTTGTGAATCGGAATTCGCGTACCCGGTACCGCTGGATTTATAAGACCCCGTGAACCTTGCAGAGTTGCACAGCAGCCACGTTCCAAAGCAGCTTGCGTCGTACATATCGCCCGGTAGGCCCTGATGCACGATGATCCACTCCGTCCGGATGTTGTTTACATTGAAGTACACCTTTCCGCCCACCGCACGGTCCCCCAATGGTGTGCCCAGCTGATACCACAGTTCGGCAACGCCACGGGGGTCTCCCCAATAGGCCTTTTGCACAGTCTGGGCAAGACTAGCGCCGTCTCCCCAGTACAGTTTGCCGGTCTTTTCGGCCACGCTGTTGGCGCCCACATAGCCGCTCATGGAGCCACCACCTCCTCGTCAGGCACAGGCTCCTCGGTCTCCGGCTCCGGCAGGTGGATGTCCGTGTCATTGATCACCTCGTCAGAGCTGGCTGCACTGGCCGTGCTGGCCGCACTGTACACCAGGTACACCGTGCCGCTCTCCAGCTTGCTGCTGCCGGGGATCAGGTCCTCCGTCCCGGCTGTGATTTTTGTGGGCGTAAAGCCAAGCACCCGGGTGATGTCCTCCTTGGTCAGGGTATACTGCTCCGCCAGGGTCAGCACCTGCTTCTGGCCGTTCCCCTTCTCCATGGTCAGGGTGTTCCCCTGCACCTGGGCTCCCTTCAGGTACTCGTCGCTGCCTGCCTTCACGGCCCCCACGTCGGCAGCCTCCAGCTTTCCGGCCTTCCCGGTGCCGCCGTGCTCTGGCTGCAGCACCCCGGTCATGGCCGTCAGGCTGGTGGTGTCCTGGGTGGTAAAGGTCCGCTTGCTTCCGTCTCCCAGCTCCACCGTCAGGGTCTTTCCTGCCAGGGTCAGACTTTTCACCACCTGGTCACTGTCCTGGGGCACTGCTCCCAGGTCCTGGGCCGTCAGGATCACCACGCCTCCCTTGCCGTTGACGCTCACCACCTTCCCGGTCTCCGGGGCCGCTGCCTCTGCCCGGGCCGCCGCAGCCTCTGCCCTCGCTGCCGAATTTTCAGAGTTTTCGGCCCCTGCCGTTGCCGTCCGGGCCGCCGTCTCTGCCTGGCCCTTGGCATTCACCGCCCGGGTTGCTGCGGTGGCCGCCGTCTCGGCGTTGGTCTTTGCGCTGGCTGCGGCCTGCTGCGCCGTGTTGGAGTATTCCAGCACCCGGGCCACAAAGGTCTCGTACTGGGTGGGGCTGATTTCCACGTCTCCGTCGGTGTTCAGAGTACTGTAGCACTCGTACTTGGTGGGCTTTGTCAGGGCCCGGTAACCGTCCGCACCCAGGGCCAGCAGCATCCACTGGCCGCCGGGGCTGGCCGTCAGGGTCTTGTCCACCGCCACGCTGTCTTCGTCGTCCAGCAGCACCGGTGCGGGCAGGGTGCCGTCCAGCCACTGCACATGCAGCGTCACGCTCAGGCCCTGCCATTCTGCCGGCAGCTCAAATTCCAGCTTTTCCACCCCGGCGCTGCTCTGGCCGCCCACCTTCAGCACCCGCACGTCCGGGGCAAACTCCGCCCCGGCAAAACTGCGCTTCAAGATCTTCACACGCATTCGCGTCTCCTCCTTTCGCCCTTCCAGTCTACCGCACTCCGCTGCACAAAAAACCTGCGGACTTTCTGCCAAAGCAAGAGCACCCCGGCAGCCATTTCCGGCCGCCGGGGTGCTCTTGCTTATCTCAGGTCTGCGTAGGGGTCATTTACCGTGGTGGTCTGCGCCTTTTCGGCGTTCTTCAGCCAGGTGGCAAAGGTTTTCTGCTCGTACAGGGCGTTCCCGTCCCCATCGGTCAGGGCCAGCAGCATCTCCTCCAGCTTCTGCCGGTCGTACTCACTGCCGGCCAGATATTCCGGCTTGCACACTTCCGTGATCTTGCTCTTCAGACTTGTCACACTCTTTCCGGCCCGCAGCAGCCGGTCAAGCTCTTCCTGCACATCCTGCGTCCGGCCGCTGTCCACGGCCGCCACCAGGTCGTCGGTCACGCTGGTGCCGCCGTTCTTCAGCACCTCGTCGGCCCGCTTGTTCACCGCACCGGTCACACAGTCGATCACCGCCTCCCGCTTGTCCGCGTCAGCCTTTGCGCCTTCCCGGATGCCCAGCGCCTCGTACAGGTCCCGGATCACCTGCCGCGTCAGCTGCTGGCGCTGGCTGTCGTTGCCGTTCACCTGGGCCTGGGCCGCCTGCTGCACCCGGTCGTCGTACTTTGCAAGGCGGGTCTTCAGCTGCTTGTAGGCCTCTTCCTCCTTGCCCATCTCCTGCAGCTTCTCCATGGCCGCCTGCGCCTCGCCCGCGTCGCCGCTGGCATAGGCATCATACAGCCGGTCGTACTGGCCGGTGGCGCTGCTGGGCAGGCTGCTAAAGGTAAATTTCCCGCCGCTGGCCACGTTCTCCGCGTCCTGCACGTAGCCCTTGAAGGCTTCCAGGATCTTCCGCCCGTTGCCAAAGGGCACACCGGCAATTTCCAGCCCGTCCTCCATCAGGGTCAGGGCGTACTTCTGCACCTTGCCGTGGTGGGCGGCCAGCTTCGCCTCGTCCATGTCTGCCGTGTCCTTGCGCAGCTCGCTCACAAACTTTTTCACGTCCCCAGCCAGATCGTTCACGGCACTGATGTTCGTGGCGCTCACCACATCATAATCCTTGCCGTTCAGGGCGTTGTCCACCAGGCTGTACACCTCGCTGCCAAACAAAAAATTTCCGGCCGCGCTCTCGGTAAACAGCCCGGTAAAACGGCTCAGCAGGCTTTTCAGGGTCACGTCCCCGTTTTCGTCCTGCTCCCGGTCCCACCGGTGCAGCAAAAAGTCCGCGCCGATCTTCATCATGGCAAACACCGCCGTCTGCGCCACCTGGCTCCCCGCCGCCCGCTGCAGCTGCTTGCCGGCCCGCTGCAGCTCTGCCTTGGTCTCTTCCGTTTCGCCCTCTTCAAACCGCGCTTTCTGGGCGTTGTAGTCCATCACGGCGTCAGCCAGGATGCCGTAGTTCTGGAACCGCTGGGTGGTAAACATGGTAAAGGTCTTTACAAACTCGTCCGGGTTGCGCTGGATGCCCGCCCGCTGCATCACGGTATAGTTGGGCTGGGTCTGCTCGATCACCTTCTGG
>OGII01002116.1_pt1 | contig 12155 bp, 11 predicted proteins | sample 1571701 | NCBI WGS metagenome assembly OGII01 (sample SAMEA2581950, study PRJEB24529) | metagenome | biome: Human gut stool | place: China | collected 2011
AAACCCGCCTGGCAGCGGGTTTTTGTGTATAGAGGGGTGGGAAAGTATATAAAGTTGGGAATCGCATTTTCAGTTGCAGGAGCACAGTATTCTTGCCGTTTTCCCCCTGCGATATGTATTATACCCATTTTTCTTTTCTTGTCAAACAAATTTTTTGCCGTTTGCTTTAATTTTGCACTTTACATTTTGGTCAAAACTTTATATAATTAACACAGTCAGATTTTTTCTGCGTTTTTTCGATGTTTGTGCTATTTTTACAACATTAAAACTTTACTTTCAAAAATTTTTATGGATTCCAACATATTTCAAAAAAGGAGACCTTCCTCATGGATGATTTAGACCGCAAGATCCTCTCCCTGCTCGCCAAAAATGCCCGGATGCCGGTCAAGGAGATCGCCGAACAGGTCGCATTGACCAGCCCCGCCGTTTCCAGCCGTATCCACAAACTGGAGACCGACGGCATCATCAGCGGCTATACCGTAGTGCTCAACCGCCCGGCCGACCGGGTCTACGTGGACGCCCTCATCAGCCTGTCCGTGACGCCCAGCCACCGGGACGAGCTGGTGGAACTGATGCAGAACAGCAAGGAAGTGCTGCAATGCTACCACGTCACCGGTGCCTACACCTTCCTCATCAAAGTCAGCTGCGGCAGCATGCCCCAGCTGGAGCACCTCATTTTACAATTCCAGAAGCTGGGCACCACCAGTACCCAGATCATCCTTTCCACCCCCGTCAACCACGGCGACCTGGAAGCAATGATGCTGTAAGACCACCCATCCCATAAAATATTTCATCCGCCGCCGGGGCCGAATGCAATTTTTTGCCCCGGCGGTTCGTATATCCGGTACAAGGCCCTTCCGCCGCCCGCATAGACCGGCGCGGGGCGGGCATCCTAATGATACGCGCGGGGACTCCCCGCACACTGTTTTGCAACGAAAGGAATCCAGCCTATGAAGTCCATGACCAAACGCCTCCTCGCCGCCCTGCTGGCTGTGGCCGCTCTGTTCGCTCTGGTGGGCTGCAGCAAGTCCGACAAGGCCGACGCTGCCCCCAAAGACTATACGAAGATCCTCCACGATGCCCGCCCGGACGAAGACAACGAATATTATATGATCTTCTCCCCCGGCGAAGACGGCAAGTTCACCGCCCAGTACGGCTACAGCGACAGTTACGACGCCGCCCAGCTGGACGAAGAGATCCGCAACATGCTGCTCCCCCTGCTGAACCTCGAAGAGGACATGTACACCGACTTTGCCGCCTCCGTTTCCGGCATGATGGTGCAGAGCTACGGCATCGCCATCGTCAAGCCCGCCGAGGGCAAACAACAGGCCGTATCCGAAGCCCTGGATGCCTACGTCCAGAGCCAGATGCAGAGCATGGAGCATTATCTGGAAGACCAGTACCAGATTGCCGCGTCATCTCATATCTCCACTGCTCCTACCGGCGAGGTGATTCTCGTCTGCTGCGAGAACCCCGAAGCCGTGATGAACGCCATCAAAACGGCGCTGGCCGCATAAGCTCCTCCGCCTTCCCGCTTTCGCCGCGCTCTGTTTTGGGGCGCGGTGTTTTATTTTCTTCCGCAAAACGGGTCAAATGGGCACTCTGTGCAAAAAGTTTTTTCAAAATCCCTCCAAATCACTTTCCAAAAGTGGTTTTTTGATGTATTCTATTCCTATCCGCTGTGTGTCTGCCACGCAGACGGAACGCTAAAAACGAAAGAGGGGTGCGCGCAGATATGCTGAAATATCTGGCAAAACGCATCGGGCGCTCGATTTTGACCCTGTTCATCATCGTGACGCTCGTTTTCTGCCTGCTGCGGCTGATGCCCGTGGAAGGCTACTTTGCAAACTACGAAAAAATGACCGAGGCCCAGATCCAGGCGGGCCTCCAGTCCATGGGCCTGCTGGACCCGCTGCCGGTGCAGATCGGGCGGTTCTGGTGGAATGCACTGCACGGCGACCTCGGCGTCAGCCATATTTATAAGGTCAATGCTCCTGTGACCGGCATCCTGGCCAAAAAGCTGCCCATCTCGGTGCAGATGGGTGTTTTCTCCATGCTGCTGAGCCTGGTCGTCGGCATCCCGCTGGGTCTGTTCATGGGCCGGTTCAAGAACCGCTGGCCGGATAAGATCGGCACGGCCATCATCGTGCTCATCCAGGCCGTGCCTGCCGCCGTGTATTATCTGTACATCCAGATGTACGGCACCACCGCGCTGGGCGTCGGCCTGCTGTTCGATGCCTCCAACTGGAAATACTGGGTGCTGCCCATCTGCTCCATGAGCCTGGGCAACGTGGCCTTCTACGCCATGTGGCTGCGCCGCTACATGGTGGATGAGAGCAACAAGGACTACGTCCGCCTGGCACTGGCCAAGGGCGTGAGCGAAAGCAACATTGCGCTGCACCACATCTTCCGCAACGCCATGGTCCCGCTGGTGCAGTACATCCCGTCGGCCTTCCTGAACACCGTCGTCGGCTCCATCTACATCGAGAGCCTGTACAGCATCCCCGGCATGGGCGGCCTGCTGGTAACCTGTGTGCAGCGGCACGACAACACCATGGTGCAGGGCATCGTGCTGCTCTACGCCTGCGTTGGCATCATCGGCCTCATCCTGGGCGATCTGCTCATGGTGCTCATTGATCCCCGCATCAACTTTGGCAAGAAAGAAGGTGGCCGATAATGCTGTTCCACATGAAAGACCAGAAGGCAGCTGTGCTGGAAAACGACCTGAACAAGCTGCAAAAGGACGGCCCCGCTGTCTGGGCCAGCCTGCCGGAAGACGAGCTGTTCACCCCTGCCGGCTTCAGCGAAGAGCAGGCCGAGGCAACGGCCTACTCCAACTACAGCTACTGGGGCAGCACGTTCCGCGCCTTCTTCAAGAACAAGATGGCCGTAGCGCTCCTCATCGCGCTGGTGGCCGTGGTGGCTTTTGCCTTCGTGCAGCCCCATCTGCCCGGCCAGGTGGACCCCAACCTCTGTGAGGTGGACCCCGCCACCGGAATCCAGTACCGCAACATCGCCCCCGGCCAGCAGGGCTTCATCTGGGGTTCCAACGCCATCGGCCAGGACCTGTGGGCCCGCATCTGGGCCGGCGCCCGCACCAGCCTGACCATCGCCTTCTTCGTGGCCATGATCGAGGCCGTGGTGGGCATCACCGTGGGTGTGCTGTGGGGCTATGTCCGCCAGCTCGACTTCTTCTTCACCGAGCTATACAACATCTGCGACAACATCCCCTCCACCATCATCCTGATCCTGATCTCCTACGTGGCTTCCCCCAGCATCCAGACGCTGATTCTGGGCATGTCGCTCACGGGCTGGATCGCCATGGCGCGCTTCATCCGCAACCAGATCCTGATCATCCGCGACCGCGACTACAACGTTGCCTCCCGCTGCATCGGCACCCCCACCTCCCGCATCGTGCTGCGCAACCTGCTGCCCTATCTGGTGTCAGTCATCATGCTGCGCATGGCGCTGACCATCCCCGCCGCCATTGGCAGCGAGGTGTTCATCACCTACATCGGTCTGGGCCTGTCGGTGGAGACGCCCTCGCTGGGCAACCTCATCAACGACGGCCGCAAGGTCATGATGCAGGCGGGCCTGCGGTATCAGCTGCTCTACCCCACCATCATCCTGAGCTTTGTCACCATCGCGTTCTACCTCATCGGCAACGCCTTCTCGGACGCTGCCGACCCGAAGAACCACATGCAGTAAGGAGGGACAGAAGATGGAAAAGAATCAGCTGATCCTTTCAGTCAAGGATTTGAACATCCAATTCAACCTGCGTGGAAAAGTGCTCCACGCCATCCGCGGCATCGACCTGGACATCTACCACGGCGAGGTCCTCGCCATCGTGGGCGAGTCCGGTTCGGGCAAGAGCGTGTTCACCAAGAGCTTCATGGGCCTGCTGGACGCCAACGGCTCCATTTCCAGCGGCACCATCGACTACTTCGGTGCTGATGACGGAACGCCCATCCGCCTGTCCGACCTGAAAAAGGAAAAGGACTGGCTCCGGGTGCGCGGCCACGAGATTGCCATGATCATGCAGGACCCCATGACCAGCCTGAACCCGCTGAAGACCATCGGCGACCAGATCATGGAAGCCGTGGAGCTGCATCAGGGCCTGCGCGGCAAGACCGCCAGAGAGAAGACGCTGGAATACCTGCGGGATGTCGGCATCGCCGACCCGGAGGTCCGCTTCGGCCAGTACCCGCACGAGTTCTCCGGCGGTATGCGCCAGCGCGTCGTCATCGCCATTGCGGTGGCCTGCAACCCGCAGATCCTGATCTGCGATGAGCCCACCACCGCGCTGGACGTGACCATCCAGGCACAGATCTTGCAGCTGCTCAAGGAGATGCAGGTCAAGTACAACCTGACCATCGTTCTCATCACCCACGACCTCGGTGTCGTGGCCAACATCGCCGACCGGGTAGCCGTCATGTATGCAGGCGACATCATCGAGATCGGCACCTCGGACGAGATCTATTACGACCCCCGCCACCCCTACACCTGGGCACTGCTGTCCAGTATGCCCCAGATGGGCATCAAGGGCGAGGACCTGTTCAACATCCAGGGCACCCCGCCGAACCTGTTCACCGAGATCCACGGCGACGCCTTTGCACCCCGCAACCCGCAGGCGCTCAAGATCGACTTCGTCAAGCGCCCGCCGTATTTTGAGGTCAGCCCCACCCACAAGGCCAAGACCTGGCTGCTGGACCCGCGGGCACCCAAGGTGGAGCCGCCGCTGGCGGTCCGCCTGCTGAAAGAGGAGGGGATGTAACATGGCAGAGGAACGTGAAACGCTTCTGGAGGTCAAAGACCTCGAAGTGACCTATGGTTCCGGCAAAAAAGCCTACCGCGCCGTGAACCGCGCCAATTTCAAGATCTACAAGGGCGAGACGTTCGGCCTGGTGGGCGAGTCCGGTTCCGGCAAGACCACCATCGGCCGTGCCATCATGCGCATCCTGCCCACTTCCGGCGGCGAGATCCTGTACAAGGGCCAGAAGATCAACGGCAAAATCCCGCGTGCGCTGGACAAGCAGATCACCCGTGAGATCCAGATGATCTTTCAGGACCCGCAGTCCTCGCTGAACGAGCGCGCCAAGGTGAGCTACATCGTGGGCGAGGGCCTGCAGAACGTGCGGCCCGACCTCTCCGCCGCCCAGCGGGAAGAAAAAGTGCGGCAGGCTTTGCTGGACGTGGGCCTGCTGCCGGAATTTGCTTCCCGCTTTCCCCACGAATTTTCCGGCGGCCAGCGGCAGCGCATCGGCATTGCCCGTGCGCTGATCGTGGAGCCGGAATTCATCGTGGCCGATGAGCCCATCAGCGCTCTGGACATGTCCATCCGCGCCCAGGTGCTCAACCTGCTGCGCCGCCTGCAGAAGGAGCGCGGCATCACCTACCTGTTCATCGCCCATGATCTCTCGGTGATGCGCTACATTTCGGACCGCATCGCAGTCATCCACAAGGGCAGCATCGTGGAACTGGCCGACGCGGAGGAGCTGGTGGCCCACCCCCTGCACCCCTACACCCGCAGCCTGCTGTCTGCCATCCCCATGCCGGACCCCCGCCGGGAGCGCAATAAAAAGCTGTTGGTGTACGACCCCGCCATGCACGATTATTCCACCGAAGCGCCCCAGTGGCGGCAGCTGCGGCCCCAGCACTGGGTGCTGTGCAGTACGGCTGAAGCAGAGGCCTGGCTGGGCAACAACTAAGTTCCTTTGCCGCAAGCAGCTTTTTCCCAGATTTCAAGAGACAAAGCCATCGTTGTTTTGTCTCTTTTTTACTTCTCACAGTTTGTTCATTGACTTTCCAACTGTTGTCCACTACAATACAGGAAGGGCCGTGTGCCCTGGCCTGTTTGGCCCGGAGCCCGGAGCTTTGGTCTGCCGGGCCTGGAGAAAGTATAAAAAAGAAGAAGAACGAATCATAAAAGAAAGGGTTTGATCCTATGTCGACTGCAGCACATGAGGCGGTTTACGCATCCGTCGCAAAGCCCTGGCTGAAGTATTACGACGCCAGCTTTATTGGCCAGCCCCTGCCGGACTGCACCACTTTTGAGTACCTGTACCAGCAGAACAAGCAGCACCTGAACGAGCCTGCTCTGGAGTACTTTGGCCGCAAGATCACCTATGCCGATCTTTTTGTCAACATCAAAAAGACCGCTGCCGCCTTCCGTGCCATTGGCCTGAAGAAGGACGACATTGCCACGGTGGTCAGCATCATGACCCCGGAGATCATCTACGCTTTCTACGCTGCGGACCTGATCGGTGCCACCTTGAACCTGGTGGACCCCCGGTACAGCGTGGAGGGCATCCACGACTACATCGCTGAGGTGGACTCTCACCTGCTGATCTGCCTGAACGTGACCTACGACCGCTGTGTCCAGGCTGCCAAGCGCACCCATGTGGAGCGCATTCTGGTGGTGTCTCCTGCCGACTCGTTGTCCCTGCCTATGGCCATGGGCTACAAGCTGAAGAACCCGGATAAGAATCACTACTCCTCCAACGTCATCCACTGGAAGGACTTTATTGCCGGGGGTCAGGGCCAGAGCACCGCAGCAGACCCGGTGGATCCCATGGACCATGCCTGCGTCGTGGTCCACACCGGCGGCACCACTGGTTCCCCCAAGGGCGTGATGCTCACGGACCGGAACTTCAACACCATTGCCAAGCAGTTCAAGACCTACGAGTTCCTGTGCCACCGGGGCCAGACCCTTATGAACATCATGCCCCCCTTTATTGCCTATGGCTTTGCCTGCGGCATCCATCTGCCCCTGACCCTGGGCATCAAGGTGGTCATTATCCCCAATGCGGACGCCTCCAAGCTGGGCAGTCTGGTACTGAAGTATAAGCCTCAGCACATGTTCGGTGTGCCCACCCATTATCAGCAGCTGGCCACCGACCCCCGGCTGAAAAACAAGGACCTGTCCTTTATCCGGATGTACGCCGCCGGCGGCGACGCCATCTCGGTGGGTGCTGAGGAGAACGTCAACGAGTTCCTGGCTGCCCATAACGTGGAGTTTCCCATGGCCAAGGGCTATGGCATGACCGAGGTCTCCTCTGCCGCCACCGCCGCTGCCGCCTCCATCACCAAGCCCGGCAGCGCCGGTATTCCTCTGGTGGACACCATCGTCTCTGTGTTTGAGCCCGGTACCGCCAAGGAGCTGCCCATCGGGGAACAGGGCGAGATCTGCATCTGCAGTGAGTCCATCATGAAGGGTTACTACCACAAGCCGAAGGAGACCGCCGCCGTCAAGCAGGTCCACCCGGACGGCCGCACCTGGGTGCACACCGGGGACGTGGGCTATATCGACGAGGATGGCTTTGTGTTCGTGGGTTCCCGGATCAAGCGGCTGATCATCCGCCCCGACGGTTTCAAGGTGTTCCCCTCCATGATCGAGAACGCCATCAGCCATCACCCTGCCGTGCGGCAGTGCTCGGTGGTGGGCTGCGTAGCCAAGGACCACCCCCAGGGCCGCCTGCCCTTTGTGTTCGTGGTGCTAGACCCTGCTGCCGCTGACAAAAAGCGTCAGATCCTGCGAGAGCTGCGGCAGCTCTGTGTGGAGGAACTGCCGGAGTATGTGCAGCCGGTAGCCTACAAGTTCATCAGCGAGATGCCCCTGACCCCTGTGGGCAAGGTGGATTACCGCAAGCTGGAGGAGCAGATCAGCCCCCGGGATTATTAAAGTTTGCCTATTACGGTCGTGCCTTGTGCACGGCCGTTTTTGGTTTGTCCAACGTATTCAAGCAAAACGGGCCTTGACATTCCTGGCTTCTCTTTTTATGATAGAAGGGACCTTATGGCTCAAAAAAAAAGGAGGAACATCATGAAAAACCGTATTGTCAGCCTGCTGCTGGCCCTGGCTCTGCTGGTGCTGCCGGTGGTTTCTGCCGGGGCTGCCCAGCCTGCCGCTGCAGAAACCGTCCCGGTGCAGACCCAGACCGACGCCGCTGCCGAATCGGATCAGCACTGCTATTCTTACATTGCTTTGGGCGACAGCATTGTAGCCGGCATTGGCCTGCCGGACGCCGTTTACCAGCGAAACGGACGGTATTACGATGTTTCCGGCAACTATCAGGGCTACTCCAAGGATTGCTATGTGGCCCGGGTGGCCGATAGCCTAGGCCTGAGCCGGGACCAGACCGCCAATTACGGAATGCCTGCCCTGATGAGCAGCGACCTGCTGGAGCTGGTGCGGACCGGTTCCTGCCAGAGTGCCAGCATAAATTTTGTTCTGCCCAATCTGCGCCAGGAGCTGAAGCACGCTGAGATCATTACGGTGGAGATCGGTGCCAATGACGTGCTGGTGCCCATCATGTACGGCGTTGCCGCTGCCATGGGGGGCCCCCAGGTCTTTGAGGCCCTGCTGCCTATGCTGGAGGGAGACTTCCGCCAGATGGATGCCTCCTCCTTTGCCGCCCTCCGGGAGAACCTGGACTCTTTGAACATCACCGCCCAGCAGCGCAAGGCCCTGCTGCAGCTGCTGAGCAGCGGCGTTGCCGACATTTGCGCCCAGAGCCAGGCCACCACCCTGGCCAACATCGAGGCCCTGCTGCAGGAGCTGAAGGCTCTGAACCCCAACGCCCAGATCGTTCTGGTGGGGTACTACAATCCCCTGCCCCTGCTGCCGGCCCCTGCCAACCCCTTTGTCAAGCACTTCCGTACCCTGAGCCGCTCGGTGCAAAAGCTGGCCCAGCAGTATGACGCAGCCTTTGCTCCTGCGACCTACACGGTGGTGGCCAACGACGCTCACCCCACGGTATGCGGCCACAAGTACTTGGCCCGCCAGATCCTGAAAGCTCTGGAAAAGTGATCCTTTTCTGAGCTTGCGATACAAGGAGGTTCTTTATGAAAAAACGCATTCTCAGCCTGCTGCTGGCAGCCGCCATGCTGGTGCTGCTGGCTGTGCCCGCCTTTGCGGAGGACGAGCACGCTTATACCTATGTGGCCCTGGGCGACAGCATCACCACCGGTGTGGGCCTGAAGGACGCCCACTTTTCCAGCACTGCCAAGAGCTATGACGTGCAGGAAAACTACCATGGTTACTCCAAAGACTGCTATGTGGCCCGGGTGGCCGACGCCCTGGGCCTGGACCGGGACCATGCCGTGAACTACGGGATGCCTGCTGCCATGAGCAGCAACATCCTGGACCTGGTCAGGACCGGCTCCACCGCCTCCGGTGTCGCCTACTACGACCTGCCTACCCTGCGGCAGGAACTGGCAGACGCCGACCTGATCACCCTGCTCATCGGCTCCAACGACACTGTGCTGCAGCTCATGGGGGCCATGGGCAGAGCCACCAACGGCAAGGCCACCAAACTGCTGATTCCCCTGCTGACGGGCACCATGCGGGAGCTGAATCTCCAGACCCTCCAGACCCTGAAAAAGGGCCTGGAAAACCTGGACCTGACCCCGGAAGAGCTGAAGGCCGCCCTGAAGCTGCTGGATTCCGGCATGGAGGAGATCTGTGACCAGACCCGGGATCAGACCGTGGCCAACGTGGAACAGATTCTCCAGGAGCTGAGAGCCCTGAACCCTGACGCCCAGATCATTCTGGTGGGTTACTACAACCCCCTGCCCTTCCTGCCCACCTACGGCAGACACTTCCGCCTGCTGAACCGCTCCGTCAAGGCCCTGGCCCAGCAGTACGGCGCAGACTATGTGTCCATCCCCTATACCTCCATTGCCAACGACGGTCACCCCACGGTGTGCGGTCACAAGTACATCGCTCGCCAGATCCTGAAGGCCGTCCGCAAGTAAACGTTTCGTTTTTTCAAGGCCCTGCCTGTCCGGCAGGGTCTTTTTGCTTTCCTGCGTTTATTTCCGGCATTCAGCTTCAAAAGCTTCTATTTTGACAACTTTTTCCTGCGATTTTCCACGTTTTGTCAATTGACATTTCCCCTTCATTTCCTTATCATGGAAGCAGTTCCGCAGCCTTGAGATGTTGCGGGGAAAGAGGGAATGATGACCATGAAAACAAAACGCATTGCAAGCCTGCTGGTTTCCGCCGGGCTGCTGCTTTCCATGGCGGTGCCGGCCTTTGCTGCCCAGGCTCCGCTGGCCCCTGAGGCCGACACCCTGCCTGCCGCTGTCCAGGAGACCGAACCGGAGGAAAAAACAGAGCCGGAAGCATCTTCTGCCCCGGAAACTGAGCCGGAAGAAGCCCCTACAGAGACCACTCAGGCCCAGGAGACTACCAAAGCCTCCCAAACCGCTGAAACGGCCCAGAAGGCCCCTGCTAAGGACTTTTTGTATGTCGCCATCGGTGACAGCGTGACTGCCGGTGTGGGCCTGAGCGGCCTGCAGTACAAGCTGGTCCAGAACGGCTTCGATATGTCCGGCAATTACAAAGGCTACGATGGCCAGTGCTTTGTGGGCTATGTGGCCGACCAGCTGGGCCTGGATCGTGACCACGCCATCAACCTGGGCCTGCCCGCCGTGATGACCCGCGACCTGGCCGACTTGATCGAGACCGGTGCCATGCCCGCCATGAACCAGTATTCCGGCGTGCAGTACACCTCGGTGCCGGAACTGAAGGAGTACATCCAGAAAGCGGACCTCATCACCTTGCAGATCGGTGCCAACGACGCCCTGATCCGTACCATCGTGGCCCTGGGCGAGGCTACCAACTGGAAAAGTGAAAAGCTGGCCAACAGCATGGTCACCGGAATGTTCCGCAACCTGACCCCGGACAACATCGACTACTTTATGGACTGCCTGAAGCAGCTGACCCTGACCCCCTCGGAGTTCCGTGCCGTGATGCATCTGCTGACCACCGGCATGGGCCAGATCTGCACCTCCACCTACGCCGACACTGTGACCCAGCTGGAGCGTGTGATGAAGGACCTGCGTGAGCTGAACCCGGAGGCCCAGATCCTGGTACTGAGCTACAATAACCCGGTGCCCCTGATGCCCTCCTGGAGCCGCCACTTCCGTCGGCTGAACACCGCCGCAGCCAAGCTGGCCGCCCAGTATGATGTGACCTATGTGCCCATCCCCTATACCCGCACTGCCAACGACGGCCACCCCACCGTTTCCGGCCACAAGTACATTGGCCGCCAGATCCTCAAAGCCGTCAATTACTGATCCATAAACATGCAGCAAAAAAGGGCCTGTCTCTTGTGAGACAGGCCCTTTTTTGGGGGTTGCAGTTGTTTTCTCAGCTCAGTCGGCCGCTTTCTACCGAGTAGGTCACATCGGCGGCAGCCATGGTGGACTTGCGGTGGGAAACCAGCAGCACCGTCTTGTCCCGGCACTCGGCCCGCACCGCCTTGAGGATCACACCCTCGTTCAGGCTGTCGAGGTTGGAGGTAGGCTCGTCCAGCAGCAGGAAGGGTGCATCGTGCAGGAATGCCCGCGCCACACCGATGCGCTGCCGCTCGCCGCCGGACAAGGCCCCGCCCAGCTCACCCACGGGGGTGTCATACCCCTTGGGCAGGCTGCGGATAAAGCCGTCCAGCGCAGCCTTTTTGCAGGCTGCTTCCACCTCTTCCCGGGTGGCATCCCGCTTTGCAATGCGGATGTTGTTCTCAATGGTATCGTCGAACAGCTCGGTCTCCTGCGTCACAAGGCTTTCCTGTTCGCGCAGGGCGGCGGTGTTCACGCGGCGGATATCCTCTGCGCCAAAGCGGATGCTGCCGCTGGATACATCCCAGAAGCGCATCAGAAGTTTCAACAGTGTGGACTTTCCGCAGCCGCTTTTTCCACAGATTCCGATGACTTTTCCTTGTTTCATGTTGATATTGCAGTCTTTTAAGATGATTTCTTCATTGTAAGCGAAAGTTACATCTTCTACGGATGCGCCTTCAAAACTTAAAGCAACTTCTCCTTCTAGTTCTTCTACCATTGGTTCTTCTTCTAATAGCGATAATACTCTTTCTCCACTTGCTAATGTCTGGTTTAAATTGTTTGACAGGCTTGACAATGCAGTTACTGGGCCAAAAGAACCCATCATAGCGATCGTTGCAAGTAACATAGCATCAAATGTGACATTTCCTGCCTGATATAAATGATACATTAAAAAGAACATTCCAAACGAACAACAAAGGATCACAAGGTCTGTGACAGCTCTTTGCATAGCTTCCATGCGATTCAGATCTTTTATTTTTTTGATAGATATGCTTTTCTTTGAAGAGAATGCAATTTATACTTTTGACACT
>OGII01002117.1_pt1 | contig 12149 bp, 10 predicted proteins | sample 1571701 | NCBI WGS metagenome assembly OGII01 (sample SAMEA2581950, study PRJEB24529) | metagenome | biome: Human gut stool | place: China | collected 2011
AACACCTGCAAACCGATTCCCCCGCATATGCCGCTATAAAACAGTATATGCAAGAGTATCAATTATGTTACTGCTGTTCCAGCCTGATCTGGTTGGACACACTTAGTACCATTCCCATCTCAATCATCAAAAACAGCACCGACGTACCCCCGTAACTGATAAACGGAAGCGTGATTCCCGTGTTAGGAATCACATTCGTAACAACGGCAATGTTCAAGACGACCTGGATCGCGATATGTGCCAGAACACCTGTCACCAGCATTGCACCAAATAGATCCGGCGCATTTCCGGCGATGACTAAAAATCTGTACAGCATGAACAGGAACATGAATATCACGGCTACCGCGCCGAAAAGTCCCAGCTCCTCACAGATCACCGCGAAGATCATATCGTTCTGCGGCTCCGGAAGGAAGCTTAACTTCTGGATACTCTGTCCCAGTCCCTTTCCGAGAAGGCCGCCGGAACCGATGGCGTACAGTCCCTGAAGGACCTGATATCCACCGGACTTCGGATACGCCTCCGGGTTTTTCCACACCAGGATTCGGCTCAGCTGGTAGGAATGGAGGATTCCCGCCTTCTCGAGGGCGATGGCCACAGGCGGCGCGAAGACGATGACAGTGATTCCAAGCGCCACCGTCGCAATAAATGGCCATTTTCTCTTGCACGCGATAAACATCATGACGAAAGCGATTCCGCAGATGATGATACCGGAGCTTAAGTTGTTCATGGTGACGAGAAGTGCCAGAGGTCCGATGAGGACCGCGATCATTCCCCACACCCGCCATTCATTGATCTGCTTTCCAAGTCTCGTGATGAGCACGGCCAGAAGCAGGATCACCACGATCTTTACAAGCTCTGCAGGCTGGAAACGCAGGGATCTTGTTCCCAGCCATCTTTTCTTGCCGTTAACCGCGATTCCCAGTGGTGTAAATGTTACAAGGATCTCGCAGATATAGGATACCACTACTGCCGGAACAGTAAACTTCGCCAAGAAGTGATAGTCGATCTTTGAAATGATCAGCATCAGGATGAATCCAGCCACGGCGATCTGTCCCTGACGCACCATGTAGTAGTTGGACGGCTGCCTGCTCACCTGAGCATTGTAGGCGCTGGAACTGTAGATCATGATCAGTCCGAATACCGTAAGGAAGATAATGACCACTAAGAGGTCATAGTCGTAAAAACGGCGTGCTTTCTTTTTCCGTTTTCCCTCTTCCTGTACAGGAGCCCCGTACATCTGCTGCTGCCGCAGCATTTCCTGTCTCTGCTGCATCTCTCGGCGCTGCTGCATCAGAAGCTGCTCTCTTCGCTGTCCCTCCTGCTGGCGTTTCGCCCGCTCTCTTTCAATCTGCTGACGCTCCAACTGTTCTCCGGACATCTGCTGTCTCTGCATCTGCTGTCTCTGCATCTGCTGACGATGTACCTGCTGTCTCTGCGCCTGTGCCCTGCCGCCGGCTTTTCGAACTTTCTTTCGAGCCACGCTAAGCCTCCATTACAGCGCGTTGACGCATTCCTTAAAGATCCGTCCGCGCTCCTCAAAGTTCTTGAACATTCCCCAGCTTGCGCATGCCGGAGAGAGCAGCACATAATCGCCTGCATTCGCGTAAGAAGCGCATACCTGAACGGCCTCCTGCATGTCTTCCGCGTACATGATATCCGTGATACCATGTTTCTTTGCGCACTCGGCGATCTTGTCTCTTGTCTGGCCAATGAGGACGAGATAGCGGACTTTTCCGTCAAAATTCTCGATCCACTCGTCATACTCACTGTGCTTGTCATAACCGCCTGCGATTAAAAGTGTCGGTCCCGGCATCGCCTTGATGGCCTGGATCGCCGCATCCGGGTTTGTTCCCTTGGAGTCATTATAATAAGTAACGCCGAAACGCTCTCTTACATACTCGATCCTGTGCTCGACTGCCTTGAACTCCCTGCATGCCTCGCGGATCATATCCATCGGGACGCCTAAATGGATCGCGATGGCAACGGCTGTCATCACGTTCTCGTGGTTATGTCTTCCGATGATGTTTAACTCGTTGACATCGAGAACCTTCTCGTTCTTTCCATCATGACGGTAAACGATGAAATCTCCGTCCATGAAGATGCCCTCGTTGAGCTTCTCCTTGCTGCTGAAGTAGAGGACCTTGCACTTTAAGGTCTTTCCGAATTCTCTGAGGACCGGATCCTCGTAGTTTAATACGCAGGTATCTTCCTCTGTCTGGTTTCTTGTGATCCCCTCTTTGACCTGGATATAGCACTCCATGGTCTTATGGCGGTCCAGATGGTCCGGAGTGATGTTTGTGATCGCGGACACATTCGGATGGAAATCCATGATGGTCTCAAGCTGGAAGCTGGAAACCTCCGCGACGGTAACGGACTCGTCTGTGGTTTCAAGAGCGTGAGCGGTGTACGGATCACCGATGTTTCCTACTACGAATACGCTCTTATAGAACTTTCTCATGATCTCGCCTGTGAGGGCTGTCGTTGTTGTCTTTCCGTTTGTACCTGTGATAGCCGCAAGTTTTCCCTTTGAGCAGTGGTAAGCAAGCTCGATCTCACTCCAGATCGGGATCTTCGCCTCGTCGATCACCGCAACGAACGGTGCCTCAAGCGGAATACCAGGGCTGATGACGCATAACTCCACACCCATAAGGTCTGTCTTCTTCAGTTCACCGAGAACGATCGTCACCTTCGCGCCCTCATCAAATTTTGCTTTCAGCTTCTCTTCGGAAAGCTTCTCATTTCCATCATAAAGAACCACTTCGCCGCCCTGGGCAAGCAGAAGCTTTGCGGCAGAAATACCGCTGATTCCCGTTCCTGCAACTAATACTTTCTGTGACATGGTTTCTCCTCCTATATACTCGTAATGAATGACCGCTCAGCCTGCTATTTTCCTGCGCATGTCTGAACATTTACCCTAATTATAATCCCATGTAGGCAACCAGGCAAAGGATCGCCGTAACGATAGAAAATACTGCGACAACTCTCGTCTCGGACCATCCGCAAAGCTCGAAATGGTGGTGGATCGGAGCCATCTTGAAGATTCTCTTCCCGCCAGTCTTTTTAAAGTATGTGACCTGAATGATGACGGAGAGGACCTCCACCAGGTAGATCAGGCCAACGACGGCGATAAAGATCGGCATCTGCATCATGAACGCGCTGGATGCCACGAAACCGCCGAGGGCCAGGGAACCCGTGTCTCCCATGAACACCTTCGCCGGATATACGTTGAACAGTAAAAAGCCTAACAGACTTCCCACAACGGCACCTGTGATCGGGCTGATCCCGCTGTTTTCTCCGATGGCAACCACGGTGAAGAATGTCGCCACAAGGATCGTAACACTTGTGCAGAGACCGTCAAGGCCGTCTGTAAAGTTTACACCGTTGTCGGTTCCGAGAACGATAAAGAATACCGCCGGAATAAACAGCCAGCCGAGATTCAGATAGTATCCATTTTCAAATCCGCCAGTGAAAGGGATCAGCATTCCTGTTCCCACTTCTCCGGAAGTCATCAGATAGTAGGTGAAAATCCCTGTGATGATGAACTGACCGATGAGCTTCTGGATCGGGTTTAAACCTTCCGAACGCTTCATGACGATCTTGATGTAGTCATCCAGAAAACCGATGATTCCGAATCCCACCGTCACGAAGAGGATCGGGATGATCCGCGGATAGCTCTTAATGTAAAATAAGGATGTGATCACGATCGCCGTGAGGATGATGAGTCCTCCCATCGTCGGTGTTCCCTGTTTCTTTAAATGGCTCTGCGGACCGTCATCGCGGACCTGCTGTCCGAATTTCAGCCGGTGAAGAAATGGAATGATCACCGGGCAGAGCGCTGCGCTGATTGCGAAGGCGATAATGATCGCCAGAATTGTCTCATTTACCATGCTGAACCTCATATTTTCCTGCTGCACCTCATACTTCCTATGTAAATATCGCGGGACCGGCCTGTTTTTCATCACATTTTCCGGTCTGCCGCGTAAATAGTATACGTCCTTTTTTCCCAATAATCAATCAGAACATTTGATACAAAGGCCAAAAGACCTGAATTTCTCCCGCCATCTGTGCTCACATACTCACAAAGCGCAGAGCGGTTCAATATTAATCCGTCTCCGAAACCGACGTGATATCCAGATACGGCAGAATATTCGAAAAAATATCAGCCACCACCGGTGCCGCGATGGTTCCGCCGTAATAGATCCCCACCGGCTCGTCGATAGTGATCAGCGCGATGACCTGGGGATCATCGGCGGGCGCAAATCCTAAAAAAGAAGAAATATATTTCTTTAAGCTTCTCGGCAGCTTCTCCGATGTCGCCGTCTTTCCGCCGACCCGGTAACCTGGAAGCTTCGCCCGCTTTCCGCTTCCTTCCGCCACTACCTGCTCTAAAATATACCGCATGGTCTCGCTGGTAGCTTCCGACACGACTCCCATCCGCTCCGGATAGGAAAACTTCTGGTAATATGTCCCATCCGTGCTCTCCACATTCATCGCAAAGTGGGGCGTGATCCGCCTGCCCCCGTTTATGATGGAGGACGCCGTCGTGATGAGCTGGATCGGCGTGATCTGAAAGGACTGTCCAAAGGAGACGGTGGCTAGCTCCACAAGTCCCATATTTTCCTTCTTGTGCATGATCGTCGCTGCCTCGCCGGGGAGATCGATCCCGGTCTTTCCGAGAAGCCCAAACTGTTCGAAATAATGATAGAACGAATCCACGCCAAGTCTCGCGCCAACGTCGATAAACACCGGGTTACAGGAGTTCATGGCTCCCTGTAAAAATGTCTCTCCTCCATGTCCACCGATCTTATGGCAGCGGATCTTCCGGTCCTCCACGATCCGGAATCCCGGACAGGAAAATTTATCGTCCAGATGGACCACTCCGGCCTCAAGTCCGGCAGCGGCTGTAATGATCTTAAATGTGGATCCCGGCTCATACGTATCGTTGATACAGCGGTTCCTCCACATTTTGTTCCGCGCATCCTGAAGCTCTGCCCCTGTGAGTCCGCTGCTTTCCCCGCTCAATGAAAACGGGTCGTTCAGGTCAAATTCCGGCACATTGGCACAGGCATAGATTTCTCCATTCTGGGGGTTCAGTATCAGAATCGACACATAGTCTGCCCCTTTGGCTTCCATGACCTTCTCCGCCTCCTGCTGGGCATACATCTGAATATTATAATCCAGACTGATCACCAGATCGTTACCCGGCACCGGTTCTACCCGGTCTTCCTTTGTATTTTCAAGTTCAATCCCTCTTGCATCAGTCAGCGTAAGAATCGTGCCCGGGATTCCTTCCATATATTCGTCATACTTCACTTCCAGTCCGATGATTCCCTGATTATCGCTTCCCGTAAATCCAAGTACTTTGGACGCCAGTTCTCCGTAAGGATAATATCGTTTGAAATCTTCATCTACTTTTACACCGTCATATCCATAGGCGCGAATAGCATCCCCTGTTTCCTTCTTCACATTGGATTTGATTCGTTCAATAGAACTGATCTTTTCCACTCGTTTGCGTACAGTCTCTTCCGGAAGCTTTAGTTCCTCACAGAGCATATCGATCACACCTTCCGGGTCTTTGATCTGACTGTGGATCACGGAAATGGTGCAGACCGTCTGGTTATCTGCAAGAACTGTCCCGTTCCGATCCAGGATCCGCCCTCTGGCCGCCTTAATACTTCGTTCTCTTTCGTGAAGATCCTTCGCCAGATTCTGATAATACTCTGCCTCAAAGATCATCAGATACACCAGTCTTCCTGCCAGGATCGACAACAGAAGCAGGCAGATGCCAAATACGATCACAATCTTTTTTCTATGAAAAGTCCTGCAATGCAAAAAAACACCCCATCATATGGTTTTCTCCATTTTATGAGGTGTTTTGCATTCTTATTCAGTAGGATTGGCGTCTGCCGTATCTTCCGTAGCATCTGCCGGTTCCACATTTTCCAGATTTTCATTAACCGGTGCGTCTCCCAGCACAGAGTCATCACTCTGATCCACACTGTCCGGGTCAGGCATCTGTACGGTCTCCCCTGTCTGCGGATCCACTACCGTTCCTTCCGGAAGGGCACTTTCCTCTTCCGAAGATTCCTCCTCAGAAGCTGCCGCCTCTGCAGCTGCTGCCTGTTCTGCCTCCACTTCAGCCTTCATATCCTCCGGAATCTCCTCTGTCGGATAGATATTCAGGTATGGAAGTGCCTGTTTCATAATATTTTTCCAGATCTCCTGTGCAAAGGAGCTGGTAGACTGCTTCGGTGCATTCGGTTCATCTACAACCACATAAAGAACCACCTGCGGGCTGTCCGCCGGTGCAAATCCAATAAAGGAAACCAGGTAGTTGGTCTTATCCCTCGGGATCTTCTCTGCGGTACCTGTTTTACCACCCATGGCATATCCTGCGATCCGGGCAGCACGACCAGTTGCATTATTTCCATTGGCATCCTGCGGACCATACATGGTTGCATACAGATACTGACGGATCAATGCAGAAGTCTTGGAAGAAATAGGACGTCTTAAAAGAATCGGCTCTACGTTTTTCACCGTACCTCCATTACTGTCCATAATTTTCTTTACTACATGGGGCTGATAATAATAACCGCCGTTGATAGTCGCAGAAAATGCTGAGATCAACTGTACCATAGTCACATTAAAGTTCTGGCCAAAGGAATTGGTTGCCAGGTCTGTGGCTCCCATGACCAGATTCTCACTGGGTGCCAGATCCTTGGCATAGTAGATCAGACTGTCTGTACGTGCTTCACCTGGCAGGTCAATACCAGTACGAAGTCCCAGGTTGAACAGATTCTGATATTTAGAATACTCCTCTTCTCCAAGCTTTGCTGCAATCTGCATCAGGGCATCATTACAGGAAAACTTCAGAGAACCTTCCAGGTCTATCACACCATGACCGATCTTCTTTGCACACCAGATCTCATGGCCGCCCACATTCTGACGTCCATCACACAGAAATGTATCGCCGTCATGAACCACACCGCTTTCCAGTGCCGCTGCCACTGTGATCGGCTTTGCGGTGGAACCTGGCTCATAAGTATCACTGACACAGAAGTTACGCCACAGCTCATTGAGCTTATCCAGCCGTTCTTCCTCTGTCATGGCATCTGATTCTTCCTGTGTGGCGATTCCATTTGCCACCAGGTCATAAGGCTGGTTCAGATCATATTTCCGGTTGCTTGCCATGGCAAGGATCTCTCCTGTATTGGGATCCATCATAATGGCTGCTGCCGTCTTACTTCCAACTTCTCCCTCACGAAAATTATTCGTATATTTTTCCTGGAAATCATCGATTGCTTTTTCCACGATCTCCTGCAGGGTCACATCAATCGTGGACATGACAGAATCTCCATCCACGGCTGCACGGACATTTTTCTCCTGCTCCAGGTCTTCATTCAGATAATTGTAGGTACGCCCATCCTCACCGTTCAGTGTATCAGAATACTGCTGCTCGATTCCGTACTGCCCCACATTTCCGGATACCGTGTATCCGATCACGTTACATGCCAGAGAATCATAAGGATACCTTCTGATGTAAGTATCTTCCAGCCACACACCTTCGATCCTGCTGTCCTTATCATCCATTGCTTCTTCAAAATCCTGCACTTCCGATTTGGTCAGCTGCTTTTTCAGCATGACATAATGACTGTCCTTTTTCTCCTGCATGATCGTATTCAATTCGCTCCGATCCAGATCGAAGTACTCCACCAACGCACTTAAGGTTGGCTCCACACAGTCCTTCTTGGCATCCTCGTCATAGTTTTTCCACAGGACACCCGGATCCAGGATCAGATTATATACTTTTTCACTGGTTGCCAGAACAGTTCCGTTCCGGTCATAAATATCTCCCCTTTTATAAGGAAGTGTCTGACTTTTGGTATCCTGCTGTGCAAGAACTCTCTTCTTATACTGCTCGCCGCTGACTCTGTTGATATAGACCAGTCGTACAATGATTCCCATAAGAAGCAGTACGATCACAACAAACAAAAGTGCCAGTTTTCGTTTCATCTTCAGAATGCCACGCTGTCTCCTGGACAGCCGTCTGCGATGTCTTGACATAGATTACTCCTACTTTCCATTTTTGCCAAGAAGCTGATCCATCAATGAAGTTTTACTGTCTTTCGGAACATCCTGACTCTGTCGTACATAGTCTTTGGTCCCTCCATCGTATAAGATCACCTGATCTTCATTTGCATAGACCATTCCCAGCTCATTGATTGCCACATCGCGGATATAATCAAGATCTACCGAAGTCATGATTCTCGTATAGTTATCATCGTTTTCTTTTTTCAGATCTTCCAGCTCCGTCTCCAGCGCAGCAATATTCTTCACTCTGCTGGTGGTCTCTGCCTGAAGCTGAAGGTAAGTTACACATGACCACAGAACCATAGCAGCCGCAATGGTCAGAAACAGCATATAGATCACAGTCGTATACTGTATTTTCTGATCACGTTCTACCCTGTATGCATGAGATTCTTCCTGTCTCCGGTAATGTCTTTCTTCCCTTACCTGGAGTTTCCGCACTGTATTTCCTTCAATCACTCGACGTTTTCTCCCTGTCGACATATGCGGTCTTCCTTTCTGCCATTTTATCGTCTCAAGCCGCTTCCCTTAGCTTCGTTCAAACACTCTGAGCTTCGCACTCTTGGAACGGCTGTTCTCTTCCAGTTCTCCCTCTCCCGGAAGGATGGGTTTTCTTGTCACCACTTTTCCTTTCGGTGTTTTTCCGCATACACAGACCGGAAAGTCCGGCGGACAAGTACACGGATGTTCATTTTTGCGAAATGCATTCTTTACAATCCGGTCTTCCAGTGAATGGAAGGTGATGATACAGAGTCTTCCGCCCGGATTCAGAAAATCGATCATATCGTCCAGGGAATCCCGAAGCACTTCCAGCTCCCGGTTCAGTTCGATCCGGATAGCCTGAAAGGTCTGCTTTGCCGGATGTCCTTTCTGCATGCGGATCTTTGCCGGGATCGCCGCCTTGATAATCTCCACCAGTTCACCGGTGGTTTCGATCGGCTGTCTCTCGCGGGCCTGTACAATGTGTTTCGCGATATTTTTTGCAAATTTATCCTCTCCGTAATCACGTATGATCCGGTATAAGTCCATCTCACTGTAGCCATTGACAATATCTCTGGCTGTTTTCTCCTGGCGCTGATCCATCCGCATATCAAGAGCTGCATCTTCCCTGTAAGTGAAACCTCTGTCTGCTTCATCAAGCTGATAAGAGGATACTCCCAGATCCAGAACGATACCGTCCACGCCGGTCACCCCTCGGTCCCGTAGCTCTTTACACATTTCGCAGTAATTGCTGCGGATAATCGTCACACGATTTCCAAATTCTGAGAGTCTCTGTGACGCTGCCGCAATGGCTGCCGCATCCTGATCGATCCCATAAAAATGTCCCGCATCCGACAGTCTCTTACATACCTCATAAGCATGTCCGCCGCCACCCAGCGTTCCATCCACATAGATTCCGTCCGACTTCACCTTAAGTTCTTCAATTGTCTCTTTCAGCATAACGGAATAATGGCTGAATTCCATGGGTTCTCTCCTCACTCTCTTCCGCTTACCTCATTCAGATGACTGGCTATGGTATCCATGTCCCCAAAATCAGCATTTTCTTTCCAGCGTTCTTCATTCCAGATCTCGATATGATCCAGCATACCTGCCAGCAATACATCCTTTTCCAATCCTGCAAATTCCCGAAGTGTTGCCGGAAGAAGAATTCGTCCCTGCTTGTCCAGTTCACAGGTGTTTGCTCCTGCGATCAGAAAACGCATGAAAAGACGGGCATTTTTATCTGTAAGCGGTAACTTCTTCAATTTGTCTACATAGGCCGTCCAGCTGTCCATAGGATACACGAAAAGGCAACCATCCAGTCCTCTTGTCACAACGAACTCTGTTCCCAGAAGCTCGCGGAATTTTGAGGGTACGATCAGCCTGCCTTTGGGATCTACCGTATGTCTGTATTCACCCATGAACATGCGTCTTCACCCTCTTTCGTTCTGTCAGTTCCTCCACTTTCTACCATTTCAGAACCACAATACGCCACTTTTTACCACTTATGCACTTATAATACCCCGAATAAGTAAAAAAAGCAATATCTGTCTTAAGAAATTCTTCAGATTTACACACAAAAAAACAGCCCACATCATCTCTGATGCAGGCTGTCGCTTTACAGTGACTGTTCCTGTTCCCAGACCTCAATAAGTCTGTCCATTTTCTGTGCTTCCGTGACAAGTGAAGTAAGATCACAAGTCTCTTCCGCCATACCATCCAGCTCTTTGCGCTGTTTCTCGATCAATTCCTTATTCATTTGTCTTCGCCTGTTCTTTCCTCTTTGCGTTACTTCTTCCCCATAGAATTGTTACTGCGGAAAAAATCACAAGTATACATGCCAGCATTTGGGATACCGGTATTCCGGTCATGCCAATCTGAAGCTGATCTGTACGGAGTCCTTCGATCCATGCTCTTCCAAGTCCATATCCAAGCAGATAAGTCAGAAAAAGTTCTCCCTGGAACTTTTTCCGTTTCCGATACCAGTACAGGAAACAGATCACACCCACATTCCACAAAGATTCGTACAGAAAAGTGGGATGTACCTGTATAAACTGTTCGCCGCCTATGATCTGTACATGTGCCCACATCTCATCTGTAATCTCATGGACACGCACTGCACTGACCGGAAGCTGCATAGCAAACAGATTGTCTGTATAACCGCCAAAGGCTTCTCTGTTGAAGAAATTACCCCACCGTCCCAGGATCTGACCTGCTACCAGTCCGATACAGGCCGTATCCAGCATAACCGGAAATGACAGCTTCTTCACCCTGCTATATACAAAGACCGTAGCAACTGCTCCGATCACAGCTCCATAGATGGCAATTCCTCCCTGTCTCAGATTAAAAATGCTCAGAAGATCATTTTTATAACTGTCCCACGAGAAGATCACATAGTATGTCCTGGCACAGATGATCGATACGACGATGGCATAAATAACCAGATCTGTATAAGTGTCCGGATTCTGTCCAGTTCGTTTTGCCTCACGCTCTGCCAGGTATAAGCCCAGCAGGATCGAGCACCCCATGATAATTCCATAATAGGCAATACTAAAGCCATGGATGGAAATGGATTTTCCCACATGTTCCAGATAAATTCCCAGATGTGGAAAGTTGATTGACATGTTCATCGATGAATATTTCCTTTCCGTCTCACAATCTCATTTTATGGTAGTTTCTGTCTTTTCGCAACTTGATTTCATCGACAGATTTCGACAAGCTCCAAGTCCTTCTTTATACATTAAAACGGAACAGGATCACATCGCCGTCTTTCACCACGTAATCTTTTCCTTCCATACCGACAATTCCTTTTTCTTTTGCTCCTTTTAATGGTGTTTTTCCATTTATATAACACATTGATTCATCTAATTCTATATTTGCGCCCATCTTATTAAGTTGTTCACAATGTCTAAATCTCTCTGGATAAATTGTTTCTATTACTTGTGATTGTCCGTTTGCTTGTGTAAGCAGTGCTGTTAATGGCTGTTGTAGATCTGTCGCAAAACCTGGATATACCTGTGTTCTGACATCGACTGCATTAAAGTTCTTGTTATCACCATAAACAATAATACTATCACCAACATTTTCCATTTTAACACCCATTTCTTTCAATTTTGAAATAAGTGATTCCAAATGTTGTGGAATGATATTTTGAATAATAACTCTTTCTCCTGCAGCTGCTGCCATAATTAAGAATGTCCCTGCTTCAATACGATCTGGAATGATTTCATGAGTACATCCTTTTAGATGTTCTACTCCTTCAATCGTAATCGTATCAGTACCAGCACCTCTAATTTTAGCTCCCATTTTTGTAAGTAAGTTTACTACATCAATGATTTCTGGTTCTTTTGCTGCATTTTCAATAACTGTTTTTCCTTCAGCTTTTACTGCTGCAAGTAAGATATTGATTGTTGCTCCTACTGAAGCAAAATCTAAATATATTTTTGCACCTACTAAACGATCTGCTGTAATTACATGCGCACCATCAACAAATTCTACTTTGGCACCCAATGCTTCAAATCCTTTAATATGTAAATCTATCGGACGAGGTCCTAAAAAGCAACCACCTGGTGCTTTCATCA
>OGII01002119.1_pt1 | contig 12141 bp, 9 predicted proteins | sample 1571701 | NCBI WGS metagenome assembly OGII01 (sample SAMEA2581950, study PRJEB24529) | metagenome | biome: Human gut stool | place: China | collected 2011
CCTTTTTCTCCCGAAGACGGGCCCCTTTTGTCGGCTGCGCCGACATTTCCCCCGCGCGCGGGGGAATTACCTCAAGGAGAAGGCTTGTGCCCGCTGTGAGATAGGACACATTTTTTGCGTTTTGAGCAAACAAAAACCGCCCGGAGTTTTCTCCGGGCGGTTACAGATGTGTGTGTGCGATTATTTCATCAGCGTGACCATCACAGCTTTTTGTGCGTGCAGACGGTTTTCCGCTTCGTCGAAAATCTCATCGGCGTGTGCCTCAAACACATCGGCGGTGATCTCCTCGCCGCGGTGCGCGGGCAGACAATGCTGCACCATGCAATCCTCGTGCGCCACACTCAGCAGCTCGTCGTTGACCTGATACCCCGCGAACGCGATGCGGCGTTTGGCGGCCTCGCTCTCTTGTCCCATCGACGCCCACACATCGGTGAAGATCACATCCGCATCCTTGGCGGCTTGTTTGCAATCGTTGGTCAGCACAAACTTGTCGCCGTAAGCCGCGGCAAATTCCAGCACCTCCGGCGCCGGACGATACGCATCCGGGCAAGCGATGGACACATGCATACCCACCTTCAGACAGCCGACGATCAGCGAGTTCGCCATGTTGTTGCCGTCACCGATGTAGCACATATTCAGCCCTTCCAGCTCGCCTTTGTGCTCGCGCACCGTCATCAGATCCGCCAGAATCTGGCAGGGATGGCAGAAATCGGTCAAGCCGTTAATGATCGGGATGCTGCCGTATTCCGCCAGTTTTTCCACTTCTTCCTGCTCAAAGGTGCGAATCATGATGCCGTCCAGATACCGCGACAGCACCCGCGCGGTGTCCTCGATCGGCTCGCCACGCCCGATCTGCAGGTCGTTGGACGACAGGAACAAGCCGGTGCCGCCCAGCTGGTAGATGCCGGTTTCAAACGACACACGGGTGCGGGTGGAGGATTTTTGGAAAATCATACCCAGCGTTTTGCCGGCCAGGTGTTTGTGCTCGATGCCGTGTTTCAGCTCGTATTTCAGCTGATCCGCCAGGTTCAGAATGTCGATGATCTCCTCGGTGGAGAGATCCAGCATTTTCAACAGATGGTTCATGGGTCAGTTTGCTCCTTCCAATACTTTTTGTAAGATCGCCAGTCCCCGGTCGATCTCCTCATACGAAATGGTCAGCGGCGGCAACAGCCGCAGCAGCGTTTTGGCGGTCAGGATCAGCAGCCCGTTTTGCAGGCATTGCTCCGCCACGGTGCGGGCTTGCAGCCCCTCGTCCAGCAGAATACCGATCATCATGCCCTGTCCGCGCACCGCGCAGACATGCGGCATCGCCGCGATTTTTTCGCGCATATACGCGCCTTTTTGCGCGACCTCGTCCAAAAATCCGGGTGCAGTCAGCCGCGACAGCACATACCGCGCGCCCGCGCACACCACCGGGTTGCCGCCAAAGGTGGATCCGTGCGAGCCGGGCTGCATCACATCCTTGCATTTCTCGTTGCACAGGCACGCGCCGATCGGCAGTCCGCCGCCAAGGCCTTTCGCCATGGTCACCACATCAGGATGAATGCCCGCGTTTTCCGACGCCAGCAGCTTGCCGGTGCGTCCCGCGCCGGTTTGCACCTCGTCCACGATCAACAACAGATCGTGCTCGCGGCACAGCGCCTCCACCGCCTGCAAATAGGCGGGATCCTGCGCGATCACGCCGCCTTCGCCCTGGATACATTCCAGCATCACGGCGCAGGTGCGGGCGCTGATCGCCTGCCGCAGCGCCTCGATGTCCCCGGCGGGAACATACGCAAAGCCGGGGATAAACGGGTCAAACGACACATGCAGCGCGTCCTGACCGGTTGCGGTCAGAGTCGCCATGGTGCGCCCGTGGAACGACTGCCGCAGCGTGATGATCTCGTACCGATCGTCGCCGTAGGTGTCGCGGCTGTATTTGCGCGCCAGCTTGATGGCACATTCGTTGGCTTCGGCGCCCGAGTTCGCCAAAAACACACGGCTCATGCCGGTGGCGGCGCACAGCTCGGCGGCAAAGTCGACCTGCACCGGCTGATAATACAAATTGGAAACGTGCTGCAGCCGCGCCGCCTGCTCGCTGACGGCTTTCACCCAGCCGTCGTCGCAATAGCCCAGCGAGTTTACGCCGATGCCGCTGCCGAAATCAATATACTGGCGACCGTCCACATCGGTGGCGACAGCGCCCTTGCCCTGCTCCAGCGCGACCGGGAACCGACCATATGTCGCCATCAGCGCCCCGTCGTGCTGCTGCTGAATTTCTTCCAGTGTCATGATGGATCTCTCCCTTATAAGAACATCGTGCCGATGCCGTCATCCGACAGCATTTCGATCAAAATAGAGTGGGGGATGCGCCCGTCGATGATGTGGGTGCGTTTCACGCCGCGGCGCACCGCCTCCACACAGCAGTCGATTTTCGGGATCATACCGCCCGAGATAACGCCCTGTTTTTTCAGCTGCGGCACCTCGCTGACATGTACCACCGAGATGAGCGATTCTTCGTCATCCTTGTCCTGCAACAGCCCGCGCACATCGGTCATCAGCACCAGCTTTTCCGCTCCCAACGCCGCCGCAATGCGCGACGCGGCAATGTCTGCGTTGATGTTATAGGTGACCGGGTCGCCGTTTTCGTCCGGTTCGCCCGCCGCCACCGTCGCCACCACCGGAATGGTGTCGCTTTCCAAGCTGTTGCGGATCAGCGTCACATTCACGCCGACAATATCGCCCACAAACCCGAGGTCCTTTTCGGTGTGGCGCACGGCTTTGATCATGCCGCCGTCCAGCCCGCACAGACCAATGGCGCGACCGCCCTGGTGCTCCAGATACTGCACCAGCGATTTGTTCACCTTGCCCGCCAGCACCATTTCCACAATGTCCATGGTTTCGCGGTCGGTGTAGCGCAGCCCGTCCACAAAGCGCGACTCTTTGCCGATTTTTTTCAGCATGGCGTTGATTTCGGGGCCGCCGCCGTGCACCAGCACCACTTTGATGCCCACGGTGGACAGCAGCACGATATCCTCCATCACCGCGGATTTCAGATCGTCGCTGATCATGGCGTTGCCGCCGTATTTGATGACCACCGTTTTGCCGGTGTATTGTTTGATGTACGGAAGCGCACGGGTCAGCACCTGGGCGCGATCGGCCGTTGACATCTGCATGGAAAATCCCTCCTGCTTTCAGACGATCAGGTTCGATAATCGCCGTTGATCTTTACATAATCATAGGTGAGGTCACAGCCCCACGCGGTCGCATTCGCGCTGCCGTCCGACAGCTTGATGTCGATGACGATCTCTTTTTCGTGCAGCACCTTGGCGGCGAGCTCTTCGCTGAACGCGATGCCCGCGCCCTTTTCGCACACGACCACCCGACCGGCGGTCGATTCAAACGCTGTTTCCACGCCGTGGATGTCCACATCCGCGCCGGAATAGCCGATGGCGCACAGCACCCGTCCCCAGTTGGCGTCCTCGCCAAACATCGCGGCTTTCAGCAGCGACGATTCGATCACCGCTTTGGCGACAATGCGCGCGTCCTGCTTGGTTTTGGCACCGGTCACACGGCATTCCAGCAGCTTGGTCGCGCCCTCGCCGTCCGCCGCCAGCTCGCGGCACAGCTGCACGCAAATGGTTTTCAGCGCCGCGGCAAACGCGTCATAATCCGCACCCTTTTCGGTCACAGGGGCGTTGCCCGCTGCGCCGTTCGCCATGATCGCCACGGTATCGTTGGTGGAGGTGTCGCCGTCCACCGACATCATATTAAAGGTATCCACCACCACATCGCGCAGTGCATCCTGCAGCAGCGCCGGCGCGATCGCGGCATCGGTGGTCAAAAAGCACAGCATCGTCGCCATGTTGGGCGCAATCATCCCGCTGCCCTTGGCGATACCGCCCAGCACACAATCCACCCCGCCCACGGTAAAGGGCACCGCGATCTCTTTTTTTACGGTGTCGGTGGTCATGATCGCCTCGGCCGCGTCGCCGCCGCCGTTCGGGGACAGCGCCGCCACCAGCGCGGGAATACCCGCTTCGATCGGTGCCAGATCAATAGAGGGACCGATCACACCGGTGGAACCGACGATCACATCCTCGGCGCGCAGCCCCAGCGCGTCCGCCGCCAGCCGGCTCATCGCCTCGGCTTTTTCCACACCGTCCGCGGCGCAGGTGTTGGCGATACCACTGTTGCAGATCACCGCCTGCGCTTTGCCGTCCGCAATGTGGGCGGCGGTCACCGCGATGGGCGCGCCCTTGACCAGATTGCGGGTGTACACCGCCGCCGCGCTGGCGGGAGTGTCGGACACGATCAGTGCCAGATCTTTTTTGGTGCGGTTTTTGCGAATACCGCAGTGGATGCCTGCGGCTTTGAATCCTTTGGCAGCGGTTACGCCGCCGGGAAGAAATGTCATAACAAAGTCACCTCAAACGATTAAAATGCGGGCGGGATCATGTCGATGCCCGCGGTTTCGTCCAGCCCGAACAGCAGATTCATGTTCTGGATCGCCTGTCCGGCTGCGCCCTTTACCATGTTGTCGATCACCGAGGTGACGATCAACAGGCGGGTGTGCTCGTCCACATACAGCTGAATATCACAGTAGTTGGAGCAGCGCACATGGTTGATGTTGACCGCCTGACCCGGCGCCATCACCCGCACAAAATGCTCGTTTTGATACGCCTGCTCATATGCATCGCGCAGCTGCTGTTCGGTCACGCCGTCCTTCAGATGCGCGTAGATGGTGGACAAAATGCCCCGGTTCACCGGCAGCAGATGCGGCACAAAAGTGATGGTCGCGTCTTGCCCCGCCAGCTTGGACAGGGTCTGCTCGATCTCCGGCGTGTGGCGGTGCGCCGCCACCTTGTAGGCGGAAAACGCCTCGTTGCAATCGGGGAAATGGGTGGTTTGGGTCGGTTTGCGTCCCGCACCGGTGGTGCCGGACTTGGAATCCACCACAATGCCGGTGGGGGATACCAGCCCTTGCCGCAGCGCGGGCGCCAGACCCAGCGCCACGCTGGTGGGATAACAGCCGGGGTTACCGATGATGGAAGTTTTGCGAATATCGTCGCGGAACAGCTCGCACAAGCCGTAGACCGCCTGTGCGTGCAGCTCGGGATATTTCGCCTCGCACCCGTACCAGGTGGTGTATGCCTGCGGATCGTCCAGCCGGAAATCCGCGCCCAGATCGATAAACTTTTTGCCTTGCGCGGCACACGCCGCGGCGGTGTCCTGCGACAGCCCGTGCGGCAGCGCGGCAAACACCACATCGCTTTTGCGGATCACCTCGTCCGCCGCCTCGCACACCAGCGGGGTGATCTCGTTCAGGTTGGGATACACCTCTGCCAGCGGCTGGCCTTCAAACGAAACCGAGCTGACCGCCGCCAGCTCCACCTGTGGGTGGCGCAGCAGCAGCCGCACCAGCTCCACACCGGCGTAACCGGTCGCGCCGATAATACCTGCCTGTATCATGGATCAGCCCTCCTCTTTTTTCAGCAAATCGGTCACCCGCTGCACCTGCGCCCGCACATTTTCGGGAGCGGGGCCGCCATACACGCGGCGCATCGCCGCGCAGCGTTCCAGCGAGATCGCGTCAAACACATCTTCGTCAAACAAATCGCACACCGCGCGGTATTCCTCCAGCGGCAGCGTTTCCAGCGTCAAGCCCTTGTCGATGCACAGCGCCACCAGCGATCCGGTCGCTTTGTACGCATCGCGGAACGGTAAACCTTTGCCCACCAGATAGTCGGCGCAGTCGGTGGCGTTGATAAACCCGCCCGCCGCCGCGCGGCGCATATTGTCCGGCAGCACTGTCATGGTGTCGATCATCGGGATAAACGCGGTGAGACACATGGACACCGTGTCCAGCGCGTCAAAGATCGCCTCTTTATCCTCCTGCATATCCTTGTTATACGCCAGCGGCAGCCCTTTCATCATGGTGAGCAGCGTCATCAGATCGCCGAACACCCGCCCGGACTTGCCGCGCACCAGCTCGGCGATGTCGGGATTCTTTTTCTGCGGCATAATGGACGAACCGGTGGAAAACGCGTCGTCCAGTTCGATGAATTTGAATTCCCACGAACACCACAGGATGATCTCCTCCGAAAAGCGGGAGAGATGCACCATCACCAGCGACAGTGCTGCCGCCAGCTCCACGGTGAAATCGCGGTCGGCAACGCCGTCCAGCGAGTTGTTGGTCACGCCGCGCATCCCCAGTGTGTCCGCCACCACTTGGCGGTCCAGCGGATAGGTGGTGGACGCCAGCGCGCCGCTGCCCAGCGGCGACACATCCATGCGGGCGACCGCGTCGTCCAGCCGGCCGATGTCGCGCAGCAACATTTCGGTGTACGCCATCAGATGGTGCCCAAAGGTGATGGGCTGCGCCCGCTGCAAATGGGTGTAGCCCGGCATGATCGCGTCTGCCCAGCGGTCGGCTTGCTTGCACAGCACGCCGACCAGCTCCACCAGCTGCGCCCGCAGCGGCGCGACCGCATTTTTGAGATACAGCCGAATGTCCAGCGCCACCTGATCGTTGCGGCTGCGCCCGGTGTGCAGCCGTTTGCCCGCGTCGCCGATGCGCGCGGTCAATTCGCCTTCCACAAAGGTGTGGATGTCCTCGGCGTTCGGGTCAATGGTCAGCGCGCCGGATCGCAGATCCGCAGCGATCGTGGCCAGCCCGTCGCGGATGGCTTCGCCGTCCGCTGCCGAGATAATGCCCTGCTTCGCCAGCATTGCGGCGTGCGCCATGCTGCCGGTAATGTCCTCCTGTGCCATGCGGCTGTCAAACGCGATGGAGGAGTTAAAGTCGTTGGTTTTTTGGTCAAGCTCCTTGTGGAACCGTCCTGCCCACAGCTTCATAATGCCACACCTTTCGGAAAAACGGAAATAATCTAAAAAGCGGATAGGGCGGACCCCCGTGCGGGTGTCCGCCAGCGTTGTATTGTGTGTCGAAAATTACAGACCTTTTTTCATCGCCTGCACCTTGATCGGCAGACCGAACAGGTTGATAAAGCCCTCGCTGTCCTTCTGGTTGTACGCGCCCTCGTCGTCACCGAAAGAGGCGATCTCGGGATCGTACAGCGAGTAGGGAGAGGTGACTCCGGCGTTGATCATGTTGCCTTTGTACAGCTTCAAGGTCACATCGCCGGTAACGGTCTCCTGCGTTTTATCAACAAAAGCGGAGAGCGCCTCGCGCAGCGGGGTGAACCACTGACCGAAGTACACCAGCTCGCCGAATTTCTGCGCGACCAGCTCTTTGTAGTGCTGGGTGTCGCGATCGAGAGTAATGGTCTCCAAAACCTCGTGCGCCTTGTACAGGATGGCACCGCCGGGAGTCTCGTACACGCCGCGGCTCTTCATGCCGACCAGACGGTTCTCAACGATGTCCAGCAGGCCGATGCCGTTGGCGCCGCCCAGCTTGTTCAGGTACTCCACCAGCTCCACAGCGCCCATTTCCTTGCCGTCCACGGCGGTGGGGATGCCCTTTTCAAAGTGGATGGTCACATAAGTCGGGGTGTCGGGAGCCTGCTCCGGGCTGACACCCAGCTCCAGGAAGCCGGGCTTGTTGTACTGGGGCTCGTTGGCGGGGCACTCCAGATCCAGGCCCTCGTGGCTCAGGTGCCACAGGTTCTTGTCCTTGGAGTAGTTGGTCTCACGGTTGATCTTCAGGGGGATGTGGTGAGCCTCGGCGTAGTCGATCTCTTCGTCACGGCTCTTGATGTCCCACTCACGCCACGGAGCAATGATGGCCATATCGGGGCACAGGGCCTTCAGGGTCAGCTCAAAACGCACCTGGTCGTTGCCCTTGCCGGTGCAGCCGTGGCAGATGGCGTCCGCGCCTTCCTTGATGGCGATGTCGGCCAGAGCCTTGGCGATGCAGGGACGTGCAAAGCTGGTGCCCAGCAGGTAATCCTCGTACTTGGCACCGAACTTCAGGGTGGGGAAGATGTAGTTCTCCACAAAGTCCTTCTTCAGGTCCAGCACATACAGCTTGGAAGCGCCGGTGGCCTTGGCCTTTTCTTCCAGGCCGTCCAGCTCAGTGCCCTGGCCCACATCACCGGAAACGGCGATGACCTCGCAGTTGTTGTAGTTTTCCTTCAGCCAGGGAATGATGATGGAGGTGTCCAGACCGCCGGAGTATGCCAGAACAACTTTTTTGATGTTTTCCTTTTTCATGATGATTGCTCCTTTATAAAAATACACTTTTGTTCCCTGATGCAAGCATCCTTCCTGCACCCTCTATCTGCGGTTCGCTTTGGATGGTTTTATTATACACCATGCGGCTTTTTCGTCAATGACAAAAACCGCCAAACCTTGGGCGGCTTTGCACGGCGTTTTGGTTCAATTTGCATCTTTATGCAATTTTAAGATAATATATTCGCATATTATGCAATGCAGGTGTATATTCTCATGCAGTCTGCCGGGGTCCCTGCCGGGCCTTTTGGGCAGGCCGCCCAAAACGCAGACGAGCGCCGCTGGGCAGTGTGCCGGGCGGCGCTCAGGGTCAGTTCCGTTTCAGGGGTCGGTGCCGCCGTCGGCGTGACGGAGAGGGCAAGGCTCCCTCATTGAGGGAGCTGGCAAAGCCGTCAGGCTTTGACGGAAGGAGTTTCTTCCGCACACAAAAAGGGAGCGGCTCCCGTTTTTGGGAGCCGCTCCTTGCGGTCATATCAGGGGTATTTGCTGCACAGGGCCTTAGTACAGGGGCTTCCAGGCCAGAGCCACGATGGACTGGCTGTAAGCGGTGAACTCCAGGCCGTTCTTATCGTAGGTGTCCATCCGCACCGGGGTAACGATGATGTCACCAGCCTTGCGGAACCGGCCATCGGCAGTGCACATCTGCACCAGGTAGTACTCCTGTGCCATCTGGCCCTTGGTGGCCTGGGGCAGGGTGAGCTTGCAGGTAACGCCATCCTCCGGGTAGCGGTCGTTGGGCAGCACGCCGATGCTGCTGTTGACCTGCACGGTGAAGTGCTCGGCGTTGGCCGGGTCAAAGCCTGCAGCGGTGAGGGCGGCGTCCAGAGCGGCATTGGCAGCGTCCACGCTGTCGTAACCGGCAGCCTTGGCGTCGGCCTCGGTGGTAGCGGCACGGCTGAACCAGGGATCAATGGTGGGGTCCAGCATGGGGATGACTTCCTGAGCCTGGAGCACGACACCGCAGACGCCGCAGTGGCTGCCCTCGGTCAGGCCGTCGCTGGTCTCGGTGGGAGCCACAGCGGGGTCGGTCACCGGAGCATGGCCGGCTGCGTCGATGTCCGTCTTTTCGGTGATCTTACCGCACTTCTTGCAGATCTTGCCCTTCTGGCCCTTCTCGGTGCAGGTGGGGTTCTTCAGGATCTCGAAATCACCATACTCGTGCTTACCGCAGGTGAACTGCTTGATAAAGGAATCAATGAGGTCGGTGACCTGGCCGCCCAAATCATTGACCTTGTTCTGGACAATGTTGTTGACCTTGTTGCCCACCTTATCGCTGACCCAGTCTCCCAGCTTGCCGGGCAGGAACTTGTGGACGGTATCGTCCACCTTGTTATCGGCGATATTGCCGGCACTGCTGCCCAGCTCGTCGATCTTATTGGCCACCAGGCCGCTGATGGGCAGCAGGTTGGCCTGCAGACGGTCCAGCACCTTCTGGTCGGACCAGCCCTGGCTGACCCCCTTAGAGGCCTCGTCGGCAGCCGTCTTGACCTGGGCACGGACGCTGTTCATAAAGGTGGGGTCGTTGACCAGCTGCTTTTTGACCTCGGCCCGGACCTCCTCCACGGTGGAGGCACCCAGCTTGGTCTTCAGCAGCATGGCGTATTTCTTATCCTTCATGACCTCGTCCAGGGCCAGCTCCACAGCGTCGTCCACCAGGGCGTCGGTCAGGGTATTCCAGCCCTCGTCACTTTTTGCCACATCGCTGACCAGCTGCAGCACCATGTTCTTCACATCCGGCATACTGTCGGTGGTCTTTTTCTCGTCGTCCTTTGCGGTGAGGTTATAAATGGCATCGTACACCGTATTGTAGATCAGCTTTTTGATGCCGGTCTCCGGTGCGGTGCTGGCAGGCACATCGGTAGCCAGCTTGTTCACCAGGCTGGTAATGGTCTCCTGGGACAGGAAGCTGTCGTCCAGGCTACCCTTCAGGCTGTCAATGGTAGTATCCAGAGGCTTCAGGATGTTTTCCAGGTCCTTCGGGTCGATACTCACATCCTTGTTCAGCTTGCCTACACTGATCTTCATACTGGACAGCTCGCTCTTTACCGTAGCAGAGATCTGGTCCAGGGCCGCAATGGCTTCTTTCTTGGTCTTGGCCTGCTTTACTGCCTCCTGGGCAGCCTTCAGGGCGTCGTCGATGATCTGGTTGGCACGCTCGTCAGCGGTCATGTCGTCCACCTTCACAGTGTCCATGGCCCCCTGGGTAGTCTTATCTACCACCACGTCCTTGTCGAGTGCGCCAAATTCCTTGGTGGTGCCGCAGCCATAGTCGCAGGTGCTCTTGTACTTGGTGGGAACGCCCAGAATCTCATCGAGGCCCTTATAAGTGGTGTACTTGTGGGGCAGGGGGTTGCCGCCGGGGCCAAAGTTGGCCCGGTCTTCCGTGTCCGTAGCGGTGCAGCCCTCCCGGGTGCAGTGGGCCGTCTCGGTCTGCTGCTGGCAGCCGGGCTTGTCGTCGTCTACATACTTGCCCCAGACATGGCCCAGGGCAGGATGCTCTTTTGCATAGGTCTCGTCAAAGTTCTTCTGGCCGCAGCCATCCCGTTTGCAGACCTGATACCGCTGGCCAGGGGTGGTGCAGGTGGGAGCTTCAATGACCCACTCTGCACCCTCAAAATCATGGTCCAGGGCAGGATGGGCTTCTGCATAGCCTTCCTCTACCACCTTGTAGGTGCAGCCGCTGCGCTGGCAGGCCTTGTACTTTTCTCCGGCAGTGGTGCAGGTAGCCTCCACCACGATCCAGTCGCTCATATCGTGGCCCAGGGCAGGGGCAGTGTTCTCCTCCCACCAGTTGTTAAAGTGTCCGTTCTTTAAGCACTTCCACTTTTTGCGCTCCGGGGTAGTGCAGGTAGCCGCCTGGGTCTCCAGCAGCACGTCTTTGCTGCAGGAGCCCTTGTGAGGCTTCCATGCATAGAGCTCTGCGCCGTCATCGGTGGGCTTCAGCTCCGACTCGTCAATGGGCTCAAAGCTGCCGGGGCCGGGGAACACATCCGGTTCCACCGGGCCAGGCTGCTGGGCCTTGTCCGTCTCCTGGGCGTCCACCACCGGCTTCATTTCGCTTTCCTCAATGGGCTCAAAGCCGCCCACGTCCGGCTGCTCCGGCAGGGCATCGGCCTCGTCAGCCTCCGTGTCGGTTTCCTGCTGCTCGGTCTGGGCTGCAGGGGTCTGCACCTCGTCGGCGTCCGCCGCCAGTACGGGAGCCGCCGTGGACAGGGCAAGGCCAACGGCCAGCACCAGAGCGGCCGCACGTCTGCCCAGTTTGTTGATTTTTCTCACGTTCCATCCTCCTTTAATTGTTGCAGGGTGTCAGGCTTTGCCTGCCGCCCCTGAAAACAGACACGTTCACACTTAATGTCTATCACAATTCTAACAAAATTGCAACACAAATCAAGCCAAAAGGCAATATTGCGTCCAGAATTTACAATTTTGGACGGGATTTAACCGGCACTGCCCGCGCCGTGCTCCGCAAAGGGGCGTCCGGCGGCCTGCCACGCCGTGCACAAAAGCTCCTTTTGCGCCTTGGGCAGCTTTTTAAGGGCGGCTTCCCGGCGCAGGGCGGCACAGCGGTCGGCGCAGCGTTCCAGATAGGCAAAGCCCTCGGCCCCGTGGGCGCGGGTGTAGCGCGCGCCCCTGCCGCTGCGGTGGGCCCGCAGGCGGGCGGCGGGGTCGTTGGTCCAACCGGTGTACAGCTGGCCGCCGGTACAGCGCACCATATACACAAAAGCGGCCTTGGGCTGCGCCGTGCGGTCAGATGCGGCCATTGTTGCGCAGCACCTGACGGCAGGCGGCAATGGCGGTATCCTTATCCTTGGCCGTGATGAGGAAGCGGCTTGCGTGGCAGAAGCTGATGCCGGGGATACCGCTCTTCTGCTCGATGACCTCCTGCGGCTGACCGGCCCAGCTCTGGGGGAAGGGCAGCTTGGAGCGCTTGGTCTTGTGGTCGGTCACGCACTGGGCGCTCCACCC
>OGII01002129.1_pt1 | contig 12107 bp, 8 predicted proteins | sample 1571701 | NCBI WGS metagenome assembly OGII01 (sample SAMEA2581950, study PRJEB24529) | metagenome | biome: Human gut stool | place: China | collected 2011
CAATATAATAATGTCGTTTTAAGATTAAGCCTCAATTTCAACAATAATAATAAGAACACAACCGTTCCTAAAACAAACGTTATTGATCCTACAAATAATTCAACTGAAAATAAATCTCCTAATGATATACTTTGACTTTCCATATCTATTCAATTTTAACTTGTCTCTTTTTAGGATCATAATTTAGTGACTTAAAACTATTTTGATACTCTTTAACTATGCTATTAGGCCTTGAATCTATAATTACTGGTGCCTTATCTTTTACAGATGGATCTTGTTTCAAAACATCAGCTGCAAAAGTTCCACAATTATTATTCCTTAATGAATACTCTTTCCTCTTTGAATTAGCATTCTCCGCTATTTTTGATTCTGCATAGTTTTTCATTTCTTTAAACTTATCACTTTCAATATATGCTCCTTCTATTCTTCCGGCATGTCCCGCTTGTTCAGATATTATTGATAAAGTTTTATTCAATGATTCCAATGTAGGCTTTTTATCTTGCCCCATTTTTACATCTGGAACAGCGAATGTTCTGACAATTCCTTTCCCCTCTTTATCATATCTGCCATATTCATAATATTTAGTCACTCCTGTTTTATTATCAATTAGCAACACTCCAGCATGACCTAAATTTCCAATCTTACCAATAGGAGTTGATATTTTATAATCGGGGAAAGCAATATAAATACCATCTTTCCCGTTAGGTTCTATACAATTTATAGGATTACTATAACAATAAGTATACAAACTTTCTGAATAATGCTTCTCAGCCAGCGAATCCACCGTCGTAAACCTTCCCAGCGCCGCATCATAATGCCTTGCACCGTAGTCATACCAGTTCAACCCTTTCTTCGCATCAAGCTCCTTGCCGTTATACTTGTAAGGCTGCACATTGCCTGTACTTGCAAACACACCACCGAACGGATAGTAATGGTTAGTCTCCTCTACAGTGCCACTCTGGTTGATTACTACACGGTTGTTCCCCTGATGGTCTTTCAAGTAGTAATGGTACTTGCCGTCGCTCAAAGTAACATAGCCTTCATCGGTCAGCAGCAACTTCTGAACACCGTTCTCATAGACCACGTTTCCGCAATAGTCCGTCGTGGTGGTAGTGCTGCCTGTCTTATGGACAGTTTTCAGCTTTGTGCCGTCGGCACCATAAGTATAGGCAATCGTACTACCGTCACTGAACGTGACCATATTGGGCAAATTTAATACATTATAGGTAATTGTACTAATTCCCTTGTTTAAATCTTTAGTTAAATTTCCATTGGAATCGTAAGTGTATTCGTTCGCCTGCTTCACGCCGTCCTTGAACTCGAAGCCGCCACCGTAGGCGGAAGCCGCTGCCGCATCGTCCACGCGGTTCAACAGATTGCCACCGAGGGTGAAAGTCAGGTTATCAATCAGTCCGTAACCGGAAGCGGCGGTCTGACCGTAACGTTGCAAGGTCTTGATGTTGCCGTTTTTGTCATAGGCGGTTACATTCTCACTGAAACGGTTGGTGTTTGTATTGATGCCGGCTGTTTCGCCGTAAGTGGCGTTCATCAGACGGCTTAATCCGTCGTAAGTGAACTTATAGCCACGGATAGTGCTCTCATTTCCAGCCTTCCACGTCATGCTGCTGATGCTGCCGTTGTATTTGGCGGTGCCGGTGCCGGTGTTGTAGTACAGATTCTGTGTAAACTTGCTTCCACTAATTCCCGTCAGCCAGCCACGGACATTATAGGCATACGTCAGCTTGTTGGTGGCACTTCCGTGCAGAGACTTGGACTGCAGTCTGCCCAAGTTGTCATACGCATAGTCGGCAAGGGTTATCTTGGTGCCGCCTAATGTATGCTCTACTTTCAAGAGTCTGTCCGCGTGGTTGTAGCTGTAAGTATACACTTCCGTGCGGGTTGTTTTTCCGCTTGCCGTGTGGGTATGGGTCACTGTAGCAGGCTTGTTTGTAAAAGTATAGACGGTAGCTGCTACATCATAACCACCCAAAGGATTACTTTGTACAGTCTTCACCACACGTCCCTTGATGTCATAGTAGTATGCGGTATAAATCTTGTTACTACTACCAAGTACCGTTGCCACACTTGCAGTCAAGGCACCTTTTCCATTGCCCGAAGCATCATCAGGGAAATTGCTGTTATTGAAACCTGCTTGCGAACGGAAAGCGTAACTGTCATAGAAGTGCTGCACAAGTACATTCGTTCCAGAAGTGGTCACTTTGTTGGTACAAGTCCCCTGTTCCGTCAGGCGGTTCAGCCCGTCGTACTTGTAGTACGTCCAGTTACCGGATGTAAGGGCACGCTGGTTGCCGTCCTGCGAGAATACCAGGCGGTCGGCATTGTCATACACCATTTCCATATATCCCGCACCGGGAAGCTTCTTCCAGATACAGCGGTTGCGTCCGTCGTATTTGTACTGAAAAGCATACAAGTCGAGATTGGCCGAGCTCTGGTACATAGGCTGGAGTACGAAACAAAGATTACTTTTGTCGTCATACACATAGTAAGTGTCGTGCGTTTCGCTGCCCTTCATCTGACGGGACAATACAACATGTCCCATCTTGTCGGTGAAGGTGTAGCTCACGTTCAGGTCTTCATCGGTGGTTTTAACGACCGAAAGCTGGCCGGAAGCATAGCTGCCGTTGCTCGTCAGTGCGCCTGCACTGCTTACGCCATAGTTGATGCAGTTCAACTGCGCGTTAGCCGTACTGTTGGCCAGATAGTCCGTATTGACGGAATGCCCGCCATGCCATGCGGCTCCCGGTCCGTATTCCTTGACGGTACGGTTCAGCGGAGAAGCCTCGTACACCGGCTGGCCGTAAGGACGCGAGTCGTTGCCATAGTTGCTGGGCGCACTGCTCTTGAATGCAGCAGGCGCCACATACTCGGCAGACGAGACTATCGGCAGCCAGGAATTCACGGCACGTCCTGCAACGTCGTACTCCTGCAGCGTCACCAGATTGCTGTTGCTTGCCGTCACCTTCTTCAATACCGTCTGGAACGGACGTCCCAGGCCATCAAAATACTCCACCTTATCCAGGTATTTACCTCCCATTTCATCCAGCATGCTACGGGTACGCACATAATTGTGGCTGGCATCCTGCGCCGCTGTTGTCAGTGCATAGCACAGCAACGCCATGAACATATATTTTCGTTTCATACAGTTCTTTCGTTTCATTGGGGTTTGTAATTATACTGATATTCATTCACTACCTTTCCATTATGCTCCTTAACCTGGAACAAGCGGTTGAAGTCATCATAGGTAAAGGTCGCTTTCTCTTTATTCGGTTCTACAATTTCCGTAACACCCACAAGCGGGCGATAGAGATAGGTAGTAACCAAAGCATTGTCGTTGGCAAGCCCGTTTCGCACTGTGTTCAGGACAGCTGTAATAGACGCAGTATTCGCATTGGCCGGCAGTTGGCTGATGCTCGCCGACGAGATTTTCTCTACAGCCTCATACGTCTTTCCTTCTATCTTGGCCACCGGATAAAGATTGTTATAGGCCCATAGGAAGCTCACCGGCAAATTGTTGCGTATATAACCCAGCAGCCGGCCTCTTGAAGTGTACTTGCCAAACCAAATATCCTGCACATAGGCTCCCGCATAATCGGCCAGTGTCTTGGGAGTAGTAGAGCTGAATTTCAACGTACGTTTGGGCAATATCATGTTGAGCGTGTCTTTATATTCCGTCTTCGACGCATTCACCACTTTGCCGGCAGAGAGTTCGACATGTTCTATAGGCATACCCACCATATATTTCCCTTTCATCTTGACGGAAACGGCATCCGTAAAGCTGTTTGCATATTTAAACTGCTTTTCTTTCTCCACCCCGTGCTTGTTGCTCTTCAAGGAAGAAAGTACCCCATAGTCAGTATAGGCATATCTCTCTTCGTCCACTATATTGCCTTCAGCGCGATAGTCGGTAGTCACTTTCTTGCTGAGATAGTACGATTGTGCCCACAGATTGTAAGGCTGCATGGTACGGGTAGGATGGGAATAATCCGGATTGAAATAATAGTTGCGTATTTTCGGTGCCCAAACCTCTTCCGAAGAAGAAGGTGAGTAGGTGTACTCCTCTCTCTTCAGCAGTTTATGATTTTTATCCCTATATTCTACCGACGAAAGTTTACCGTTCTCATAGTCAGGCACCGTAGGAATGCCGGCCAGGTATATATCAGTAACCTCATCCGGAACGTTATGGTATCTGTAAGTGGTATATCCCTGAGTATCCATGTCGCCATATGATTCACTGACCGCCGTATATCCCACAAGGTTTCCTCTGGAAAGATTCGTCAAAGGGATATAAGGAGCAGATTGAATCAGTTCATAGTAAGCATTCATCCAGTTTCCTGCCCAACTTTGCATTTGTTCTACATAGACCGGTGCGTTGAATACCGGCTTCACCATCAGCTTTGCATCCTGATATTCAAACTTACGCCAACTCTGGTTACCGTTGCCGTCCGTATTCGTGATGGACTTGATGCGCAGCCCGGCACCCAGGTAATCCTTATCCAAGGGAGCATTCGTTTTGCCTACTATCTCTACCGAAATATTGATAGGATACTCCAACCTTACATTCTGCACTGCCAATGTCACACGATACGTACCTCTGTCCAGTTGCTTTTCAGTGTCATCAGGCCAGGGCTCCATCACATCATAATCGGGAGAAGAGAACAAGGTTCTATAACCATTACCCTCTTTCTTTTCGAGTTGTGTTGTGTAAGTAAGCGACGAAGCAAGATGTTCACTGGGATGAGGTTCGTCATGTCTTCTGCGGATGATAATCTTGGGATTGGCATCGTCCACTTCAAAAGGCTCGCCAATATACATAAGGACAGGAGCTCCGGGTGCTACGGGCGGCATACCGTTGTCTACCAGGTTAAGGGTTCCTTCGCGCAAGGGGGGCATCATAGGCAAAGTTTCAAAACGATGTCCTTCATACTCAAAGGTAGTTGTGCCACCCGTAGGATAGGTGATAGTGCGCAGCGTCCCTATCTTGCACAACGCCTCATTGAATGAACGGTCCATACCTTCTTTGAACAAGCTCGTCTTACTGCTCGGCTTTATCGACTCCGACCAATAAATGCTGGGGCTAATCTTTAAAGAAGCAGTCATTGGTGACGCACCGTTGTAGAATCCCCAGGCATCTACAGACAGAGAGCGTTTGGGCGGCAATTTCCCCATATTGTAATCCATGGTATATACATTGTTCTTCTTCGAACCCGCCACATCATATACCTTCGACAATAACAAACGGTCATCATAACCATTGGTAGTGGCAGCCATTCCGCTAAGCAGATATTTATACTCCAGCATGGTGGTCTTGATAAGGTTACCGGCAGTATCACTCACCTTGATACTCGACAGCTTCTGTACCTTTTTTCCGGTTTCCGCACTCTCTATATCCTCACGATCAGTTGTACCGAATTCTACTTTACCCCCTTCAAAAGTAATAGCCGACAATGTCCATTGCTCTATCTTGGAGTATGAGTAATTGTAGTTGAACTTATTGGTGAAATACTGCGGAGATTGTGAAGACAATTAGCCATTCACTATTTTAGACAAAGATATAACGTCTTCTGTAGTAGAAATGGGAGTAAAAATACTTTCTTTTTTGTAACTAAACGTAATCTTTCCACCGTTGGGAGATGTCACAGAGTCAAGCATCCAGGCTGTTACAATCTGCGGTTCGTTATAGTATGGAAATATATGACTTCTAGTTATATCTGTTTGAAAAAAATCAATGGTATTTAAGAAATAGTATGTGATTTCTTTTGTCGAGAAGGAATAGACATATCCTTCCAAGTCCGTCATGGTCCATGTTTTGTTACTTGTATTGTATACCATCTTTACCACTTTTTCTTGTGTTTGGATGGTAGGGACGGCATTCAGTTGTCGGTTGTTCTTCAATACGTCGAAATACATGGAGCCCGAATGTCCGCCTGCATTGAAGTAAAACATATCAGGTTCGGCATCATAGTCACCTTTGAAATAACCCATATACTTCTCCAAATTCTGGTCGGTCACTTCAAATCTGGGATTGGTCAGCCACGGAGCATCAGTAAGGTTATAGCATCCACGTGCTGCAAAGTCGTCCGTACCCTGCACTTGTCTGACGACGCACCCTCCTGCCTGGAGGGTCCATCCAAGGCCAATCCAAGTAGCTTCTTGTGCAACACGTGTTCCGTCCGTATGGTACGATAGTGCAATGGGGAACTTCTTTCCGTCAAGGTCAATCTCGTAAATGGGAATGCTGATTCGGGCTTGCCCCACATAATTGTCAGTAGGTATCAGTCCATACGTTCCCAATGAAGCTGCATTGGGAGATACCGGAACAATCCGGAAGTTGGTTTCAGGATGGCCATCCTGCGAATACATAACCGTTGCCTTCAGTAAAAGGAACAGTAATAAAAACAAGGATATTCTTTTCATGATAAATCGTTGTTATTAGAAAAATTATTCAATATGTTTTGCGGGATAAGGGATGGGGGAGGCTGTTTTCCAAGCCTCTCCCATTCCCTTGCTGGCTTTTCAGCCTCCTACAGTGGCATCGCCTGCACGCCCAGCACACTGGCTATGGTGGCAATGATGGTGCCCACAATTTTCAAGATATCTTTCCAGGTTTCTTTGCTTATTTTCATAATTCCATGTTTTAAAGATGATTGTTCTAAAATTCTTTACTTACCTCGAAGCACGGACACTGCTTCACCCACTCCCACGGCTCCACCTTCCCGTCACCGTCCAAATCGGGACTGAGGTCGCGGTGGCCGCATACACGGGCATTCCGGAACTGTTGTAGCAGCTGGTACACCAGCAGGTGCAGGGCCGAACGCTGCTCCGGCGTACGGGTATCCTTCGGATTTCCCCGGGCATCCAGCCCGCCTTCGTAGCAGATACCTATCGAATACTTGTTGTGACCGCGGCAATGCGCACCGGGCAGTTCCAAGGAACGGGTTCCGAGCACAGTACCGTCTCTCCGGATATAGTAGTGATAACCCGTCGTGCGGAAGCCACGGCGGCGGTGCTCTGCCTCCAGAGCCTCGGAAGTAAGCGTACAGCCCTCCCGCGTGGCGCTGCAATGCACCACGATGTAGTTGATTTTTCGCATAAGATTAGTTAGTGATTAATGATTGAAGATTAGTAATTTATGATTTGACGATTTACGATGTACGATTACTTTTCGTATCATAAATGCCTGCATAGGCGCGGTTATTTAGCAGTACGAATTTCAATCGTACATCGTAAATCGTCAAATCGTAAATGAGCTTAGCGTTGTACTCGTCCGCTTGCATCCCCTCCTGCCAGCGCTTCTACCTCTTCTGTGGAAACAAGGTTGAAGTCACCGTTGATAGTGTGCTTCAAGGCGGAAGCGGCTACTGCAAATTCGAGGGCGGCACCCTGGTTGGGTTTTGTCAGCAGGCCGTGGATGATACCACCTGAGAAAGAGTCGCCGCCACCTACGCGGTCGACGATAGGATTGATGTCGTAACGCTTTGACTCGTAGAATTCCTCGCCGTTGTAAATCATTGCTTTCCAGCCGTTGTGGGTAGCGGAGAAAGACTCGCGCAATGTAGAGATTACGTATTTGAAGCCGAATTCCTTCGCCATCGCCTTGAAGATTCCCTTGTAGCCTTCAGCGTCCGTCTTGCCGCCTTCCACGTCTGCATCGGGCTTGAAGCCCAGACAGAGTTCAGCATCCTCTTCATTGCCGATGCAGACATCCACATACTGCATCAAAGGCTTCATGATGGACTGGGCTTTTTCTTTGGTCCAGAGTTTTTTACGGAAATTGAGGTCTACCGACACCGTAACGCCGTGACGTTTGGCAGCCTCGCAAGCCAGGCGGGTCAACTCGGCGGCCTTGTCGGAGATGGCGGGAGTGATACCTGACCAGTGGAACCAGTCTGCACCTTCCATGATGGCATCGAAATCAAAGTCTGCCGCATCTGCCTCAGCAATGGCAGAGTGTGCACGGTCATAGATTACCTTACTGGGACGCATGGAAGCACCGGTCTCAAGATAGTAGATACCTACACGGTCACCACCACGCGCAATGAAATCCGTCTTTACGCCATACTTGCGCAATGCGTTGACAGCCGACTGGCCTATTTCATGTTTCGGCAACTTGGTTACAAAATAAGCATCATGTCCGTAGTTGGGACAGCTGACAGCCACGTTGGCCTCGCCGCCGCCATATACCACATCAAAAGAGTCGGACTGCACAAAACGGGTGTTTCCCGGAGTAGACAGCCTCAGCATGATTTCACCTAATGTAACTACTTTCTTTCCCATAATCTTTCTATGTTTTATTTTAATATGAAATTAATTTGTTTCCTTTCAATTTATCATTTCGAGGTATAAACAGAACCTAAACACCTGAAACTATGGAGAGTAAATCAAAATAATATTCGTTCTTCATAGTCTTCGTGTACGGGCACAAAGATACAACAATTTTTGAAATACAAAAAATTATCATATATTTGTATCGAAAATATTAAGATTATAATTGTGTGCGAGCACAAGAAGATGTACGATGGGACGATTTACGATTAGACGATTGAGATTACATTGTAGAATCGTAGCCAAAGCAACATCAATCGTACATCGTAAATCGTTAAATCGTAAATATACAGATGGAAAGAGTCAGAATAAAGGATATCGCCAAGATGGCCGATGTATCCGTGGGAACCGTCGACCGTGTGATTCACGGGCGTAGCGGTGTGTCCGAGTCCAGCCGGAAGCGGGTGGAAGAAATCCTGAAACAACTGGATTACCAGCCCAATATGTATGCCAGCGCACTGGCTTCGAACAAGAAGTACGCATTTGCCTGCCTGCTGCCACTGCACGAGAAAGGCGAATACTGGACAGACGTGGAGACGGGCATACACAACGCCGTAGAGACTTACTCTGACTTCAACGTCGCCGTGCACCTCTCCTACTATGACCCGTATGACTATCATTCATTCGCGGAAGCCTCCGGACAGATTCTGGCACTGGAGCCGGACGGAGTGATGTTTGCCCCCACCGTTCCGCAATACACCAAGCCCTTCACGGATGAGCTGACGCAACATAATATACCTTATATATATATAGACTCCAACATAAAGGAAGAGCCCGCCCTCTCCTTCTACGGGCAGAACTCGCACCAGAGCGGATATTTTGCCGCCCGCATGCTGATGCTGCTTGCCGGAGAAGACGCGCAGGAAATCGTCATCTTCCGCAAGATAAATGAAGGCATCGTGGGGTCGAACCAGCAGGAACGCCGCGAAATAGGTTTCCGCGAATACATGCAGGAGCATCATCCCGCCTGCCGCATCTGGGAACTGGACCTGCATGCCAAGCGCGACAGCGAGGACACACTGATGCTGGACGAGTTCTTCCAAGAGCATCCTACCGTAAAGAACGGAATCACCTTCAACTCCAAAGCATACATCATCGGGGAATACCTGCTGAAGAAGCAGAAAAAAAACTTCAACCTGATGGGCTATGACCTGCTGCAACGCAACGTAGACTGCCTGAAACAAGGAAGCATCTTCTTCCTCATAGCACAGCAGCCCACCCTGCAAGGATTCGACGGCATCAAGGCCTTGTGCGAACACCTGATTCTGAAGAAGGAAGTCACAAGGGAAAACTTCATGCCCATTGACTTGCTGACGAAGGAGAATATAGAGTTTTATTACAATAAATAGTTACATGTACAATGCACCATCTACAATGTACAATTCGGCCATGCGGAAGGGGACTAATACTAATGCAGCGCAGCCAAATTGTACATTGTAAATGGTAAATGGGAAATTTAAAAGATGGAGGCAAAGTACCTGAAAATCAACCCTGCCGACAATGTTGCAGTGGCTATCACAGCACTCCCGGCCGGTGAAAAACTCACGGTGGACGGAAAGGAAATCACCTTGAATGAGGATGTTTCTGCCGGACACAAATTTGCACTGAAAGATTTTGCGGAAGGCGAAAACGTCATTAAATACGGATACCCCATCGGCCACGCCCGGAAAGCGCAGAAGCAGGGGGACTGGATGAATGAAAACAATATCAAGACCAACTTGTCCGGGTTGCTGGAATACACATACAACCCCGTCAACGTAGACCTCAATACTACAACTCTAAACCTCAATACCGGCGCGCCAAACCTGACCTTTAGAGGGTACAAACGTAAGAACGGCGACGTAGGTGTGCGCAACGAGATATGGATTATTCCGACAGTGGGCTGCGTGAACGGAATCATCAACCAGCTTGCCGAAGGCCTGCGCCGCGAAACGGGCGGAAAGGGCGTGGATGCCATCATGGCTTATCCCCATAACTACGGCTGCTCCCAGTTGGGCGACGACCACGAGAATACAAAGAAAATCCTCCGCGACATGGTGCTGCATCCCAATGCGGGAGCCGTACTCGTGGTAGGCTTGGGGTGCGAGAATAATCAGCCGGATGTGTTCCGCGAATTCCTGGGAGACTATGACCAGGAGCGCGTAAAGTTTATGGTGACCCAGAAAGTGGGTGATGAATACGAAGAAGGAATGGAACTGCTGCGCGAACTTTATGCCAAAGCCATCCAGGACCAGCGCGAGGATATTCCCTTAAGCGAACTGCGCGTAGGCCTGAAGTGTGGCGGTTCGGACGGTTTCTCCGGTATCACCGCCAATCCGCTACTGGGCATGTTCTCCGACTTCCTCGTAGCACAAGGCGGCACCAGCGTACTGACGGAAGTGCCGGAAATGTTCGGCGCAGAAACCATACTGATGAACCGCTGCCGCACCAAAGAGCTGTTTGAGGACACGGTGAAGCTGATTAATGACTTCAAGGAATATTTCCTTTCACACGGTGAACCGGTAGGTGAAAACCCGTCTCCGGGAAATAAGGCGGGAGGCATCTCGACATTGGAGGACAAAGCCTTGGGATGCACACAGAAATGCGGCACAAGCTACGTGGAAGGGGTACTTCCGTATGGCGAACGCCTGAAAGTAAAGGGACTGAACCTGCTGTCTGCTCCGGGAAACGACCTTGTAGCCGCCACTGCCCTTGCCTCTTGCGGATGCCACATGGTGCTGTTCACCACAGGACGCGGAACGCCCTTCGGAACCTATGTGCCGACCATGAAGATTTCCACCAACTCCACTTTGGCAAAGAACAAGCCGGGCTGGATAGACTTCAACGCCGGAGTTATCGTCGAGAACGAACCGATGGAGAAAACCTGCGAACGCTTCATCGAATATATCATCAAAGTAGCAAGCGGTGAATTCGTGAACAACGAAAAGAAAGGCTACAAGGAAATAGCCATCTTCAAGACCGGAGTAACTTTGTAAATTGAAAATTAAGGGCTGATAGATGGAGGGCGGGACAAAACCATTTTGTCCCGCCCTTTGTTTTTTATACCTTTGCAGCAAAATTGGCTTATATATTTACGATTTGACGATTTACGAATTGATCTCACCACAGATAACACCGATTAACATGGAATTGATTGAAAGATAGAAATCTGTGGTGAAACATTAATCTCAACCAAACAATACAACTATGTCAGCAACAACCGATACAACCCCTAAAACCAAAGGCGGCTGGTGGGCACTCAGCCCGTTGGCGGTGTTCCTTTGCCTCTACCTGGTGACCTCGCTCCTGGTGAACGACTTCTATAAAGTCCCCATCACGGTAGCCTTCCTCGCCTCGTCCTGCTATGCCATCGCCATCACGCGCGGCCTGAATCTGGAACAGCGCATCTATCAGTTTTCCGTAGGCGCCAGCAACAAGAACATCATGCTGATGGTATGGATATTCATCCTTGCAGGAGCATTCGCCCAAAGCGCCAAGCAGATGGGCGCCATTGATGCAACCGTAAATCTGACCCTGCATATACTACCGGACAACCTGCTGCTGGCGGGCATCTTCATTGCCGCCTGCTTCATCTCCCTCTCGATAGGAACAAGCGTAGGAACTATCGTCGCACTGACTCCTGTAGCCGTGGGGCTGGCGGAAAAGACGGGCATCGACCTGCCCTACATGGTTGCCATCGTGGTGGGAGGCTCGTTCTTCGGAGACAATCTTTCCTTCATATCAGACACCACCATTGCATCCACCAAAACGCAGGATTGAGATCT
>OGII01002133.1_pt1 | contig 12088 bp, 8 predicted proteins | sample 1571701 | NCBI WGS metagenome assembly OGII01 (sample SAMEA2581950, study PRJEB24529) | metagenome | biome: Human gut stool | place: China | collected 2011
AGATCATGTTCACGATGTTCAGGCCCAGGGTAAAGCCGTTCTGAACGAAGTAATATGCATATTATCCCCGTCAGCCGGGAATTCGGCAGCGGCGGACGCGAGCTGGGCAAGCGGCTGGCGGATCTGCTGCAATATGACTATTACGACAGCGAGATTATCGCCGCGATTGCGCAAAACAGCGGGCTGGACGAGGGATATGTGGAAGCCAGTCTGAACGATCACGGCTGGCAGAATTATCCGCTGAATTTTCGCAGCACGCTCGGTTCGACCGCCTATGCGCGGCAAGGGCAGGTACAGCTGCTGCTGGAGCAGCGGCGGGTGATCGAACGCATCGCGGCGCTGGGCAAGGATTGCGTCATCGTCGGGCGCAACGCGGATGTGCTGCTGCAAGCGTATCATCCGCTCAATCTGTTTGTCTGCGCCACCGAGGACGCGAAACTGCGCCGCTGCGTGGAGCGCGCTCCCGCCGACGAGCATTATACGGAAAAGGAGCTGCGGCGACGCATGAAACACATCGACAAGGTGCGCGCCCAAACGCGCGAGATTTTGTCCGGCACCGCGTGGGGACAACGCGACGCGTATCATTTGACGGTCAACACGACCGATTGGGATATCAAACAACTGGCACCGGCGGTGGCGGATTTTGCCACCCGCTGGTTTGGGAGGACATAAATGCCTATTCAACTTTCGGATCATTTCACATATCGCAAGCTGATTCGCTTCACCCTGCCGTCCATCGCTATGATGATCTTCACCTCGATTTATGGCGTGGTCGACGGCTTCTTTGTATCCAACTTTGCGGGCAAAACACCGTTCGCGGCGGTCAATTTGATTATGCCGTTTTTGATGATCGTGGCAACGGTTGGCTTTATGTTTGGCACCGGCGGCACCGCGATCGTTGCCAAAACCTTTGGCGAGGGCGACCGCGAAAAAGCCAACCGCTATTTTTCACTGTTTGTGTATGTGGCGTTTGTGCTGGGCGTGGTGTTTGCTGTGCTCGGCATTGTGTTTCTGCGCCCCATCTCCATCGCGTTGGGTGCCGAGGGCGAGCTGCTGGAAAACTGCATCGTGTACGGCCGCATCATTTTGATCGCGCTGCCGTTTTATGTGCTGCAGCTGCTGTTCCAAAGCTTTTTCCCGACGGCGGAAAAACCGCAGCTGGGGCTGGCGGTGACGGTGTCCTCCGGTGTAACCAATATGATTTTGGATGCGGTGCTGGTGATTTTGCTGCCGCAGGAATACAAGCTGGCGGGCGCCGCCATTGCCACGGCGATGAGCCAGGTGGTCGGCGGTGTGGTTCCGCTGTTTTACTTTTTCCGCCCCAACAGCAGCATTTTGCGGCTCGGCAAAACCCGCTTCGACGGCAAAGCGGTGCTGAAAGCCTGCACCAACGGCTCGTCCGAATTTATGAGCAATGTGTCGATGAGCGTGGTGGGTATGCTGTTCAACCGCCAGCTGCTTGCATTTGCCGGTCAAAACGGCGTGGCAGCGTATGGCGTGATGATGTATGTCAGCATGATTTTTGCGGCGGCATTCATCGGCTATTCCATCGGCACCGCCCCGGTCATCGGCTACCACGACGGTGCCCAGAATCATACTGAGCTGCAAGGGCTGCTGCGCAAAAGCTTGCGGATGATCGGCGGGTTCGGCATCTGCATGACGCTAGCGGCGGAGGGGCTGGCGGTGCCGCTGTCGCATATGTTTGTCGGCTACGACAGCGAGCTGATGCAGCTGACGGTGTCCGGTTTCCGCATTTTTGCGCTGTCTTTTTTGTTCATGGGTTTCGCCGTGTTCGGTTCCGGTTTCTTCACCGCGCTGAACGACGGACTAACCTCGGCGCTGATCTCGTTTTTGCGCACGCTGGTGTTTGAGGTTGCGGCGGTGCTGATTCTGCCGATGATCTGGGGCATCACCGGTGTGTGGATCTCCATCGTGGTGGCGGAGCTGATGGCGTGTGTGCTGGTGGTCGTGTTTTTGGTTGCCAAACGCAAAAAATATCACTACTAAACCGCGCGGCTGCTTTTGTCGCACCTAGACAAAAATGCTCGTTTTCGGAAGAAAGGTATTGACATTTGTAGCACAGTCTTATAAAATTTAAGATGTGTGGGGCGCAGAAATCTGCGCCCGCGGCGGCCGCCTGTTCGCCGCCACAAATCAGCGGAGGAACCCCCTCCTCAGAGGTGAAACAATGAAGATTTATTCGATCAACGATCCTGCCTTTGCCGCTTACGGCAAGGTGCTGGAAGGGTACGATACCGGCGCGCTGCTGCAAACGCTGCGCGAGGTCACGCCGGTGCCGGACGGGGTGGATTATGTGCCGTCCCAGCCGGAGCTGGAGGCGTTGCCCATCGCGGCGCAGATCGCGTCCAACGCATACGGCGGTATGCCGGTGCAGCTGGGGTGGTGCAACGGTCACAACACCAAGCTGAACTGTCTGGAATACCACCGCGACAGCGAGCTGAACTGCGGCGTATCCGATTTCATTCTGCTGCTCGCCAAAATGGACGACATCGAAAACGGACAGCTGGACACCGATAAGGTGAAAGCGTTCCGGGTGCCGGCGGGCGTGCTGGTGGAGGTGTATGCGACCACGCTGCACTATGCCCCCTGTTCCGCGCGGTCGGGTGAGGGCTTCCAGGTGCTGGTGGCGCTGCCCCGGGGCACCAACGGTCCCAAACCGGCTATCTCCCCGCTGAACGCGGAGGATAAAACGCTGTGGGCTTGCAACAAATGGCTGCTGGCTCATGCCGAGAGCGCCGAAGCCGCGCAGGGAGCGCCTGTGCTGCTGACCGGCATTAACACAGATATCGCTGCCGATATTTGACGGCAGACAAAAAGGAGAAAGTGAATATGATGACCAACATCCCCGAAGTCAAGCTGGGTATTGTCGCTGTTTCCCGCGACTGTTTCCCGATTTCCCTGTCCGAAAGCCGCCGCAAGGCGATCGTCGACGCGTATGCCGGCGATGTGTATGAATGTCCGGTGACGGTGGAAAACGAAAAAGATATGCAAGCGGCGGTGGCCGATGTACAGGCGGCTGGCTGCAACGCGCTGGTGGTGTTCCTCGGCAACTTCGGTCCCGAAACGCCGGAAACGCTGATCGCCAAATTCTTTGACGGTCCGTGCATGTTCGTGTCCGCTGCCGAGGGCGACGGCGATATGATCAACGGCCGCGGCGATGCGTATTGCGGTATGCTGAACTGCTCGTACAACCTGGGCATGCGCCATCTGAAGGGCTACATTCCGGAATATCCCGTGGGCACCGCCACCGAGATTGCCGGTATGATCTCTGAATTTGTGCCGGTCGCCCGCGCGATCATTGGCGTGAAAAATCTGAAAATCATCACCTTTGGTCCCCGTCCGCAGGACTTCTTCGCCTGCAACGCTCCAATCAAGGGCTTGTATGAGCTGGGCGTGGAGATCGAAGAGAACTCCGAGCTGGATTTGTTGGTCGCGTATCGCGCCCACAAGGACGACCCGCGTATTCCCGCCGTGTGCGAGGATATGGCGAAAGAAATGGGCGAGGGCAAATATTATCCCGACCTGTGCGCCCGTATGGCGCAGTTTGAGCTGACGCTGCTCGACTGGGCGGAGGCGCACAAGGGCGCGAAACAGTATGTGGCGTTCGCCGACAAATGCTGGCCGGCGTTCCCGAGCGAGTTCGGCTTTGAGCCGTGCTATGTGAACTCCCGTCTGGTGTCCCGCGGCATTCCGGTGGCGTGCGAAGTGGACATCTATGGCGCGTTGAGCGAGTACATCGGCATGTGCGTGTCCGGCGATACCGTGACGCTGCTGGACATCAACAACTCGGTGCCGCAGTACATTTATGACGAAGACATCAAAGGCAAATTTGATTATGCGCTGACCGACACCTTCATGGGCTTCCATTGCGGCAACACCCCGAGCTGCAAGATGTGTGCCGACCGTGCCATCAAATATCAGCTGATCCAGCACCGTGTGCTGGAGCCCGCGGGCAGCGACCCGGATATCAGCCGCGGCACGCTGGAAGGCGACATCGCGGCGAGCGATATCACCTTCTATCGTCTGCAGTGCGACAGCGACGGCAATCTGCGCAGCTATATCGCGCAGGGCGAGGTGCTGCCGGTCAAGACCCGCAGCTTCGGCGGCATTGGCGTGTTCGCGATCCCCGAAATGGGCCGTTTCTATCGCCATGTGCTGGTGCAAAAACGCTATCCGCACCACGGCGCGGTCGCGTTCGGTCACTACGGCAAAACGCTGTTTGAGGTGTTCAAATTCCTGGGTATTCAGGATATCGCCTACAACCAGCCGAAAACTCTGCCGTATCCCACCGAAAACCCCTTCGCCTAAGTCAAACATAGCAGCAACCGAAAGCCACCCGCGCCAAACGGGTGGCTTTCGCTGTATCGCCGCGATACCACGGAGGACCGTATGAATTTGAATTTTGATTATTACAAGGTGTTTTATTATGTGTCCAAATACGGCAGCCTGACCCGCGCCGCCCATGTGCTGATGACCAGCCAGCCGGCGGTGACCCGCACCATCCACAATCTGGAAAACGAGCTGGGGTGCCGCCTGTTCATCCGCAGCAAAACCGGTGTGGAGCTGACCCCGGAGGGACGGCTGTTTTACGAGTATATCGCGGCGGGCTGCGCCCAGATTTTCCGCGGGGAGCAGGAGCTCAGCAGTATGCTGGGGCTGGACAACGGCACCATCACCGTCAGCGCCACCGAAACGGCGCTGCATTGCTGTCTGTTCCAAGCGGTGGAGGATTTCAACGAGAAATACCCCAATGTGCGGTTCAAGATTTTGAACAACAGCACCGTCGACAGCATCCAGGCACTGAAAGCGGGCAAAATTGATTTGGCGGTGGTGTCCTCCGCCCCGTTTCAGGTGGCGGCGCCGCTCAAGATGAAAACGCTGCGCAGCTACCACGATGTGCTGATCGGCGGCAGTAAGTTTGCCCATCTCAAGGGGCGACGGGTGTCGCTGGAGGAGCTGAAAGACTGCTCGTGGATCAGTCTGACCGCCGAAACCATCACCCGCAATTTCCTTAACAAGTATTTTGAGGAGCACGGTCTGCAATTTTCGCCGGATATTGAGCTGGCGACTACCGATATGATTTTGCCGGCGGTGCGGCACAATTTGGGGATCGGTTTTGTCCCCGCCGAGATCGCGGCGGAGGACATTCGCCGCGGCACCGTGTTCGAGATCACAGTGGCGGAAAAACTGCCCGAACGACACATTCTGTTGGTGCAGGATACCGAGTATCCGCAAAGCATCGCCTCCAAAGCGTTTCAAACCTTTTTGAGTCAGCGATAACCAAAAAAGGAGCGACCGTCGGGTCGCTCCTTTTTTAGTGAAATCTCGTTACAGCGCGGTTCCTTTTGCTGGTACAAACAACCGGCTGGTGTCCGCGTGTTCCAGTGTAAGCAGCTTCATCTTTTTATCGATGCCGCCGGCGTATCCGGTCAAACTACCGCCGGTGCCGACCACCCGATGGCAGGGAATAATGATGGAAATTTCGTTGTGTCCCACCGCGCCGCCCACCGCCTGCGCCGACATTTTGGCGACACCTTGCTGCGCGGCCAGCTGCCGGGCAAGCGCGCCGTAAGTGGTGGTTTGCCCATACGGAATTTGCAACAGCAGCTGCCAAACCGCTTGCCGAAAGGGGGAACAGATCGGGTGCAGCGGCGGGGTGAACGGCGGCTGCTGTCCATCGAAATACAGATCCAGCCAGCGGATGGCTTCGGTCAGGATCGCGGTGGTTTGTTCGGTGTGCTCGGCGGGAAGATTGTCGGCATAATACTTTTCGCCGTCAAACCACAAGCCGGTCAGCCCTTGCTCGTCCGCCGCCAATAAAATGTCGCCGAGCGGGGAGGCATAATGCTTGGTGTAGATCATCGCGTTCTCTCCTTTCCGAATTTATACCGATGCCGCCTGCCGGCGAAATTCGCCGGGCGACAAACCGGTGTTCTTCTTGAAAAACGCGTAAAAATAGCTGCTGTCCGCAAACCCCATGCGATCGGCGATGGTGTGGATGGGCAGGGAAGTGGAACGCAGAAGCAGCTTGCAGTTGTTCAGCTTTTGCCGGGTGATGTAGGCGTGCGGTCCCACACCGAAGGCGCGCTGGAACACCCGGGTGACCTTGGACATCGGCAGCCCCAGCATATCCGCTACCCGCGACACCGACAAATCTGTTTCCCGCATATGGTTGTCGATGCAGGTTTTGATCGCCTGCGCCAGCTCGGATGTGGAAGAGGCACCCGCCATCTGCGGCAGGGTGCAGGCGTGGATCAGCTCGGTCAGCAGCAAAATCGCACGGGATACCGTTTCGCCCGCGTCGCCGCCGGCGTTCAGCGCCGCGTGATAAGCGGCGATCACCGCGCGGGTGTCCACCCCCGCGAAAAACGCCGGGGTCAGCACACCATAGGTACCGGTCAGCGTTTCCACCGCCGCGCCACCCACATTGATCCATTGGGCGGTGAACGGATGCACCGGATCGCTCACCAGCACATGGCTGGTGCCGGCGGGCAGAATCACGGTGCCGCCCGCCGAAAAGGGAATGTGCTTGCCGTGAAACACGATCTCACCCTGTCCGCCGTCGCAATAGAAAAAGACGGCATAGGGGCATTTTTCGCGGGCGAGATAATAATCCTGCGATTGATAGGTGGTGCCGTATTCCATCAACGCGATCACCGATTGGTACGGCATATAGGTTTTGATATCCGGAAAAGTAATCAGATCGTAATCGGTGCGTACAGCAGCCACACCATCACATCCTTTCAAAAAGCAGTATATCACAAGATGCTGAAAAATGCAAAAAATCACAGTTTTTTGAAAATAATCGTTCTTTACAAGCGCTCTGCAACTTAGTACAATGAAAATAATGACATATCACGAAAAAGGAGATGTGTTTATGAGCGGTTGGAAAAATCTATGCAAACGCGCTGTGGCGGGGTTCTGCGCGTGCGGATGTATGGGAATGGTGCTGCCGGCGGGCGTGTCGGCGGAAGGAGGAACGACCATGGATCAGTCAGATGCTGTGTGGAGCCGCCAGCAGGAGGTGCTGTCCGGTTATGCATCGGAATGGACGAAGCCGACCTACGAAGGGCTGATTACCGACCGGGTTCCGCATACGGCGCTGCTCGGCAACGGCGATGTGGGCGTGGCGTCCGGCGGCGACGAGGTATCCAAGAATTTTTATATATCCAAAAGCGACTTTTGGGGCTATAACAACAGCCCCAAAGCGATCGGCGGCGTGATTGTTAAAGCGCAAAAGGAGGCTCCCGCACCGGCGGTGTCGTTGGCGCAGGGCAAAAAGGTCACCGCCAGCAGCCAGCACCCTCAATTTCCGCCTGCGCGGGCGGTGAGCGGCGACTATCCCCAAGGCTACGAGGGATGGGTCAGCGCAGTGGGCAATCCCCAGTGGATGGAGATCGACCTGGAACAAGCGACCACCTTCGACCGGTTTGTGATCCATCATAACGGCGCTACCCGCAGCGACGGAACCACCGACACCATGGCGTTTTCGATTGCGGTGCGTGCCACCGCTTCGGACGAGTGGACGCAGGTGTACAGTGTCACGGATAATCACGAGTCGGTGTCCGACATTACTCTGAAAACGCCGGTGACGGCGCGGTATATTCGGCTGGATGTGACCAAAGGCACCCAGGAAACCACCACCGACGGTCGGCAAAATCCCCGCGCGCGCATTGTCCAGTTTGAGGTATTCAACACGGCGGATACGGCGGATACGGACGAACCCACGGTCAAACCCACCCAGAAATTTTATGAACAGCAGGATATTTTGAACGCGCGCATTTTGACCGATATGGAGCTGGACGGCGTTCCGGTGCATATGGAAACCAAAATGATGGCGAACGATAATCTGCTGGTTACTGCGCTGACCTCGCAAGGGGATACGCCGGTGGATCTGGTGGCGCAAGCGTGGGCGAAAAGCGACAACGCGTCGATTCCCGCCATCGCCGATGTGACGGCGCAGCGCGCGGCGGTGACCCGCACCATCCGCGGTGCCAACAGCAATGACAAAAACTCGTATAACACGCAGGCGGCGCTTGCTACCCAAATCGTCGGCGCCGATGTGACCGCGACCGCGTCCACCGCGTCGACCGCCGATTTGGCGTTTACGCTGCCGGCAGGTCAAACGGTGTACATTGTTACGGCGATTGGCGGCGGCGGACGCACCTATAATTACAAAAACGAATTGCAGGGCACCGCACCGCTGGATCAGGCGGAAGAGCTGCTGGACAAAGCGCAAACCGCGTCCGCTTTGGCGGCGCTGGATGCCGACCACGCGGCGTGGTGGAAAGCGTACTGGTCCGCTTCGTTTGTGCAGCTGGATCAGCAGGACGAGCGGCTGGCGACCATTCAAAAATATTACTACGGCGCCCAATACGAGTTGGGCTGCTCGGTGCGTGAGGGCAAGGTGGCACCGGGCTTGTACGGCATTTGGCACACCACCGACAGCCCCTCGTGGCGGTCGGATTACCACCTAAACTACAACTTTATCGCCACCTTCTATGGCTCGGCGGCCGCCAACCGCCCCGATCAGCTGCTTCCCGCGATCGAAGCGATCACGGAGTTTGTGGAACACGGCAGCGCCGATGCCGCCACCCTCCGGAAGTTCGCGAACGAAAAGGGGAACGACGCGGTCAAAGCATTTGTGCAGTCGAAGATCGACAGCGGCGACATCAGTGCGACCGAGGGTATCCCCGGGGGCGTGCTGTTCCCGGTGGGGATCGGTCCGTGGGGGATGACGCTGGATACCAATTATCACAATCAAACCTTTAACGCACCGTTCAGCGCGGTTCCGCTGGTGCAGTATTACGAATACACGCAGGACGAAGCGTTTTTGGAAAATGTGCTGTATGAATATCTGAAACCCATCCTCACCTTTTTGGAGGCATGGGTCGTGAAAAACGAAAACGGCACCTACGATATTTACGCCGGCTACAACGAGGGCTCATGGGCGAAAAACTCGGTGGGCGAGCTGTCCACCTATCGGATGTGCCTGCGCTATGCAATCATGGCGAACGAAAAGATGGGGGCGGACGCCGACCTGCGTGGAAAATGGCAGGATCTTCTCGATCATTTGGCATCGTATCCCGTGATGGAGTATCAGGGCAAATCCGTGCTGGCGATGGCGGAGGACAATTACAGCGACGGACAGTGGGCGGGTCAGCCGCAAGGCCCGAACCGCCTGACGATGGAACCGATCTTCCCGGCGGGCGAGTTTGGCTATTATTCCGATGAAACCCAGCTGAGTCTGCTGCGCAACACCATGCAGGTGCTGGATGACCAAAACACCTGGCAGGGGATCAACTGCTTCCCGGAGCTGTATACCCAGGCGCTGATGATCCGCTACGACACGGATGTGGTGCTGGATCAGTTCTCTTCCAACATCCAACGCCTGCTGCAGCAAAATCTGACGATCGACGATACGGTGCACGGCGTGGAAAAAGCCGGTGCCACCGAAGTGGTGCACAGCATGCTGTTGCAGGCCGATCGGGGCGTGGTCAAGGCGTTCCCCGGTTGGTTGTCCGACAAGGATGCCTCTTTCAGCGGTCTGCGAGCCAAGGGCGCGTTTGTGCTGTCGGCGGATTATGACGGCGCGCGCCGCGAAGTGACCAAGCTGGAAATCACCAGCGAAGCGGGACAACCGCTCACCATTGCGTCGCCGTGGGCGGATGCGCAGGTGCTGGACGAAACCGGCAAGGTGATCGCTGCGACGGCGGGCACCGCCCCCAATCATCCCGAGGAGCGCACCTATACCTTCCCGACCGAAGTCGGCAAGACCTATCGTCTGGTCAAAGGACCGCAGGCGCAGCAGGTGGACAAAACCGCGTTGCGCGCGCAGGTGGATCGCGCCGACAGCGGGGCGTTGGCAGACGAGCTGTTTACCCCCGCCACACGGGACGCGTATCGCGATGCGATCGCCGAAGCCAAAGCGGTGTTGGACGCACCCGATGCCACCCAGGGTCAGGTGGATGCGGCGCAGCGCACGCTGACCCAGACGTTTGAAAAGCTGACCTATTTGCCGCAGGAGATCGCGCGGTTTTCGGATATGGAACAGACCTACACCATTCATAACACCGATGCCCAAAAGAAACTGCTGTACACCGATTGGAAAACGCTGGACGGTGCCGCACCGGTGGATCTGAGCGGTTACGATGCGCAGCATTTGTATCTGCAGCTGACCATGACCTTGTCCAAATCCGGCACCACCCAGTCGGACGGAGCCTTGTTTGGCGGCGGAATGGTCAAGCTGCGGTCGCTGGACGACAACGGCGAGAATAATGTCGGTTGGTCGCTGGGCAGCCGCGGGCTGCGCACCGGGCAAAATACGCTGGCATTTTGTTTGGCGGATGAGCCGAACAGCCGCACCGGCACGCTGAATTGGTCGTGCGTCAACCGGTTGAATCTGTATATTGATAGCCTGTCGTCGCATAACGGCGATTTCTCGATGACACTGGCGAATGTGGCGATTGTGGACACCACGCTGGCGCAGCAAAAGCAGCAGCTGCTGATGCTGTGGGGTACGGCGGTGGACGAGAATACGCTGCCGTCCGCCATTGCCGCCGTTTATCGCGAGGCGCACACCGCCGCGCTGCAAACGCTGAATAACGCCAAGGCGACATCGGACGAGATTGAGCAGGCGACAACGACGATGCAAGCGGCGCTGGCGCAGGTGGATGCCGCCACGCAGCTGGGCGATGTGGATCAAAACGGTCGGATCGATGCGGTGGATGCGCTGATGACGCTGCAAGCGGCGGCGCAGACCATCACGCTGGACGAGTCGCAGCAAAAAGCCGCTGATGTGGATGAAAGCGGCACCATCACTTCAGCTGACGCGCTGCTGATTCTCCGGTACGCCACCGGACAAACACGCTGTTTCTCTTAATTCTCCCATATTCCTGCGAACGAGCCTAAGGCGTCCCTTTCGGCTCGTACGCGTTTGTGCAGAGAAAATTGACACCGCTCCGGCGGCGTGTTATGCTGGGGACAGAAGCATCGAAAAAGGAGAGATCGGGCATGGGGTTTCGGTTTCATGAGGATATTTTGCATATTCCGGGGGATGTGCTGGTGAAAATGTCCACCGTCGAGCTGGACGCCGGTTCGCGTATGGAGCCGCACATCCACCATACGCTGGAATTGTCCATGATCTTTTCGGGGCGCGGCGAATACCGGGTGGGCGATCTGACCTATCCGGTGGAAGCGGGGGACATGGTGTTGTTCAACAACATCGAATCCCACGCGATGTGGAACACCGGCGATACCGCTATGCTGAATATCGCGGTGGAGTTTGAACCGCGGTTCATCTGGTCGGATCCGCTCAACTCGTTGGATCAGGCGTTTCTGGCGATGTTTTTTACCCGCAATTCTCATTTCCGTCACAAGCTGGATCGGCAAAACCCGGCGTTCCCCGCGATCCAAAGCCACTTTCGTGAGATCCATCAGGAATTTGTGGATCAACTTCCCCGATACGAGATCGTTATCAAAGTGAAGCTGTTGACTATTCTGGCGAATATGCTGCGGTATTATGATATGACCAAAACCGGCGAATCCCCCGCCCAAGCCAGCCGCCGCCGCGAGATGGAGGGAATTTTGTCCTATATCGCCGCGCACTACGCCGAACCGCTGCCGTTGTCGGCGCTGCTGTTGTCTCCGCTGCCGTTGTCGGTGCTGCTGTCTCTGCAGCCGTCGTCTCCGCTGCCGTTAACTCCCCAGCAGATTCAGACGGTGCTGCCGCTGACTCTGTGGACGGCGTTTCCGTCGCCGCAACCGTTCCGGAAGTATTTCTCTTGATCGTAGCCGCCTTTCCTTTATAAGTGCTGTTGTGGAGAAGGACATCGCTCACGACCTGCCCGTTCTTTTTCGTGATCAGGTTCGTCTGCCATCTGCTTCCCGGTGTTGCCGCCTTTGCGACAACTTCGGTACCCGGCTGGAGAGTCGGTTCTTCGACATAAGTCGGTGCCGGCGCGTCGAGTTCCTTGATCTTTTCGGAATGCATCGACACGGTCACGCCGTCCTCTAAGATCGGGTTTCCGTAAATGGAAACCGTCAGGGTCTGACCGGAGATGGACGC
>OGII01002135.1_pt1 | contig 12082 bp, 9 predicted proteins | sample 1571701 | NCBI WGS metagenome assembly OGII01 (sample SAMEA2581950, study PRJEB24529) | metagenome | biome: Human gut stool | place: China | collected 2011
CCCGGAGGTGGAACAGGTCACTGCCTGACCTGTCCCGCCGGGACGGTTCTCTTAAAAACACCATATAGATTTTTTGTACGCCGCCGCCCGCCATCGAGCAGAGTTTTACACCTAATTGGGGATAAAGCAGCTTATGTCCGGAGGCGGTATCATTATCGTAGCACAGACGGTGATCCCACAGCTTTCAACGCTGTTCTCATAATTCATGGGGTCAATCATTGAGAAAATCACTGAATTTATAAAGGAAATGCTGCAAGGATGGGTGCTGGACAATCTTGAAACGATGTTTACTGACGTGAATACGAAAGTAGGAACAATTGCCGGAGAGGTTGGGCAGACACCCAGCTCTTGGAACGCAGGTATTTTTTCCATGATAGACAACCTGTCAGATACAGTCATGGTGCCCATAGCAGGGATGATCATTAGTGCGATTCTCTGCTATGAGCTGATTACCATGGTAATGGATAAGAATAACATGCATGAGATGGGGAGTGAGTTTTTTTTCCGTTATCTTGTAAAGGCATGTATTGCAGTATTGCTTGTCAGCTATACCTCTGACATTACCATGGCAATTTTTGATGTGGGAAACCATATCGTTACAAGTGCGGCAGGAGTTATTACAGGCTCCACGACACTTGATGTGACGAGTACGTTACAGTCCATGTTTAACAGCCAGCTCTCCACCATGGGGATAGGCGAACTGATAGGACTTGGAATAGAGACCATGATTGTCAGCTTATGTATGAAAATCATTTCCCTGCTAATCACCGTCATGCTATATGGGCGAATGATTGAAATATACCTTTATGTTTCAGTGGCTCCGGTTCCGTTTGCGACACTCAGCAACCGGGAATGGGGCGGCATCGGAAGTAATTATATCAAGGGACTTTGTGCTTTGGCATTTCAGGGATTTTTCATCATGGTATGTGTGGCAATCTATGCGGTGCTGGTATCCAGCGTTGCGGTTGCGAGCAATCTACATACGGCTTTGTGGTCAGTGGCAGCATATACCGTTATCCTGTGCTTCAGCTTATTTAAGACAGGTTCCCTTAGCAAATCTATTTTTAATGCACATTAAAGCAGCGTTATATCAGGAAGGAGGCTGTTTATGGCAATATCAGTCGCAGTGCCGAAGAATTTAAGCGGTATCAAGACAAAGGTGGCAATGAATCTGACAAAACGTCAGCTTATCTGTTTTGGTGCGGCAGGTGCGGTTGGAATTCCTTTTTATATCTTTACCAAAGATATCATCGGGACACAGGCATCCGCACTGATCATGGTGGCTGTCATGCTGCCGTTTTTCTTTTTGGCAATGTATGAAAAGGACGGTTTTCCGGCAGAAAAGATTCTGTACTTTGTGATAAGGCAGAAATTCCTGACACCGGGAATACGCCCCTATAAATCAGAAAATCTCTACAATCGGTTAGAGGAACAGGAAAAAATGAAGAAGGAGGTGCGTTACCTTGAAGCAAAAGCCAAAGGCAAGATTACAGGGTAGTCAGAAGAAAACTGCCAAGCCTAAAGCGGGCTTGAGTTTTTCTGAAAAGAAAAGGTTAAAAGAGCTTCAACGTACTCTTGCAGGAAACCATAAGGAACAGGAGAAACCTACCACGGCACAGAATACCATTACTTTCAAAAAGATGTTCCGTGATGGTATCTGTCAGGTGACATCTGATTTCTACACAAAAATGGTGGAATTTTATGATATAAATTATGACCTTCTGGAAATAGAGGACCAGGGGGAGATTTTAGAGGAGTACAGCAAGCTCATCAATTATTTTGACCCGTCTATCCGGTTTGAACTGTTTTTATTTAACAGGCAGGTCAACGAACAGACGCTGATAGACCAGTTTGACATTCCTTTGCAGGGAGATGATTTTGACGATATCCGTGGGGAATACACGGAAATGTTAAAGAAGCAGGCTGCAAAGGGCAATAACGGTATCATTAAATCAAAATATCTTATTTTTGGTACGGAGTGTAAGGGATATAAGGAAGCGAAATCAAAACTGAATAACATTGAAAAGGATGTTATCAAAAACTTATTAAACCTTGGAACCCACGCCAAAAGCCTTGACGGAAAGGAACGTCTGCGTATCCTGCATGAGTATTTTAATCAGGATACCATGGAGCCTTTCCGTTTTTCATTTAAGGAGCTGGCAGAGTCCGGTAAGAGTGTAAAGGACTACATTGCACCGCCGGGCTTTGACTTCCGTTATCCAAGCCGATTTAAGGCAGGAAAGATGTATGGCAGTGTCCATTATCTGGATATTATTGCACCACGTTTTAATGATGAGTTGTTAAAGAAGCTCCTTGATATTGATGATAACCTGACTATTACCATGCATATGCAGACGATGGACCCGGTGAAGGCAATCAAGATGTTAAAGGGTGCTTTGACCAATATTCAGAAGATGAAGATTGAGGAGCAGAAAAAGGCAGTCCGCAGTGGGTATGACATGGATATTCTTCCTACGGATATTATCACTTATGAAAAGGATACGCTGGAGCTGCTTGACGATCTGAACACCAGTAACCAGAAGATTATTAAAATGACTTTCCTTATTACCTGTTACGGCAGGAGCAAAAGGGAGCTTGAAAATATTACGCAGAGGGTGTCCGGCATTATCCAGCAGGCAAACTGTAACTTAAGATGTTTGCAGTATTTACAGGAACAGGGGCTTATGGCTTCCGCACCGATTGGATGCAATGATACGGGAATTGAGCGTGTGCTTACCACAAAGAGTACCGCTATTCTTGTGCCGTTCTGTACGCAGGAATTATTTATGCCTGCACCGGCAATCTACTATGGTTTAAATGCCCTGTCAAACAACATGATCATGGCAGACAGAAAGCGGCTTCGTACACCAAACGGAGTAATTTTAGGAACACCGGGCAGTGGTAAGTCCTTTAGTGCAAAGAGGGAGATTTTATCCTGCTTTCTTATGACAAGGGATGATGTGATTATCTGTGACCCGGAGGGCGAGTATTTTGCCCTTGTGGAAGCTTTGCATGGGCAGGTGGTAAAGCTGGCAACCAATTCCAAAGATTATCTGAATCCGATGGATATTCAGTTAAGCCATAAGGGAGATAAGGAAGCTCTGAAACTAAAGAGTGATTTTATCATTACCCTGTGTGATTTGATTGCCGGAGGGAAGGACGGTCTGGAGAATGATGAGAAGGGTATCATTGATGAATGTATCCGTCATATCTATGATGCCTATTTTGAAAATCCGGTACCGGAGAATATGCCTATCCTTGAGGATTTGTATAATGCCCTTTTAGATCATAAGAATGCGAAAGCAGAGCGTATTGCCAATTCCCTTGTGTTGTATGTGCATGGTTCGCAGAATTATTTTAATCATCGCACTAACGTGGACAGTAAGAACCGTATCATGTGCTTTGATATCAGGGATTTGGGAAATCAGTTGAAAGAGCTGGGTATGCTCATCGTACAGGATGCCGTATGGAACAGGGTGTCGCAGAACAGGGAGAGAAAAATCGCTACCCGTTATTACTGTGATGAGTTCCACCTTCTTCTAAAGGAGAGGCAGACTGCCATTTATTCGGTGGAAATCTGGAAGCGTTTCAGAAAATGGGGCGGTATTCCGACAGGTCTGACACAGAATGTGGGTGATTTTTTAAAGTCGGAGGAAATCGAGGGTATTCTTGGTAACTCCGATTTTGTTTATCTCTTGAACCAGAATGCAAAGGATCAGGCGATACTTGCAGATAAGCTGGGGCTTTCGGAAAAGCAGCTTTCCCATGTGACCAATTCAGAGCCGGGCTCCGGTCTGATTCTGTTTGATAACGTGGTCATTCCGTTTGTGGATAAATATCCGACAGACACAAAGACCTATGCGATTATGAATACCAAACCAGAAGAAAGTGTGAAACAGGAGGATGTTGATTAGTGGCAGAAAAGAAAAAAGATAAATTAAAAAAACATCAGCCAAGAGATGCGGATAACACCTTTGGACAGAATGTCCAGAGGTCGGGGCAGTCAGCAAAACACAGAAATAAAAAGCAGTATCAGAGGCAGGAAACTTTTGGACACAGTGAAAATTCTTCTGTAGAGCAGAAGGATTTGAAGTCTAGGAATATGGATGCAGACCGTAAAAAGAATAGCGATTTTTCGCAGGAAAACTGTACTTTTACAGAGGAAGGTAACAGGGAGCAGGAGGAACATCAGCAAAAGGATGATTACCACCGCAGGGATACCTACCACCAATCCGAGAAAAAAGGAAAATACCACAGACGGGAGTATCAGAACAGGGAACGGACAAAACAATCGGATTTTGAACGTGATTTCCAGACGAAGGACAAAACCTTTACGGAAGGAGCAGAGCCAGAGTTTCATGGAAGCCAAAAATTAGACAGACTGCAAAGTAAGGCAGAAAAAGCCGGGAAAAAGACCGAAGCTGCAAGAAAGAAGATACTAAAGACAAAGGAGTATTCCTTTGAGCGTGTCTTTGATGAAAAGACAGGAAAAGCAAAGTATGTGCTGACTGCCGTGGAAAAAGAAAAGCAATTTAAACCAGATAGTCCGGTAAAAGTGGTTGCAGGCAGGGTCGGTGCAGAATATTCCAATTTTGCCCATGGCAAGGTTGCCGAAGTGGAGAAAGAAAATTCTGCTGTGGAAGGAGCACATAAGACGGAACAGACAGCAGAGAATGTTTATCATTTTGTGAAACGCAACCATAAAAGCGGATTGCAAAGGAAAAAAGAGAAAGTCGCAAAGCTGGAGAAAAAGCAGTTTAAGAAAGAGGTCAATTTCCGGTATCAGAAGTTTTTGGAAGAAAACCCACAGATGCAGGAAAAGACCCTGAAAAAGCAGATGCAGAAACGATTGCAGAAACAGCGTATCAAGCGGGAGTATGCAAAGGCAAGACGGGCAGGACAGGCAGCAAAGAATACAAAAGAAGCGGCTGCAAAATCAGCCAATTTTGTTACCAAGGTTGCCAAGAAAATACAGGAGATAGCGAGCAGGAATGTTTCACTTCTTGTAACAATCGGTATCTTTGCACTGCTCCTGATTATGATAATGACAGCCATATCATCCTGTGGGGCAATGTTCTCAGATGGTATGAGTACCACACTGGCAGGAAGCTATATGAGTGTTCCGGCGGAGATTGATGCTGCGGACTTGGCGTTTTCCGAGCTGGAAATGAAATTGCAGAAACAAATTAATAACATAGAAACGGACTATCCGGATTATGACGAATACCGCTACAATCTGGATGCCATAGGGCATGACCCGTTTGTTTTAATCAGTTACCTGTCGGCAGTACATACGGAATTTACGGCAAGTGATGTGCAAAGTGAGATAGAAAGCCTTTTTGAAGAAATGTATGAGCTGACCTTAAATCCTACGACGGAAACAAGAACAAGGACTGTAATAGACCCGGAAACGGGTGAGGAAACGGAGGAAGAATACACCGTAACCATACTTGAAGTAACACTGACAGTCACCAATCTGGGTGTGGTGGTAGCCGGACACATGAATGAGGAGCAGAAAGAAATCTATGCTCTTTACAATGAAACCCATGGGCTGACACAGCAGTTTTATACACCGCTCAATCTGTATTGGTATAGCTATGTGTCGAGTTATTACGGCTACCGTATCAATCCGGTCACAGGGCAGGAACAGTTTCACCGTGGTGTGGATATAGCGGTGCCCACAGGGACAACCGTGCTGGCAGCGATGGATGGAACGGTTACAACAGCAACCTATGATGCTTCTTATGGTAATTATGTTGTGATAGAGGACAGCAATGGTTACTGCACCAAGTATGCACACATGGATACATTAAGTGTCAGTGCCGGACAGACTGTTACACACGGAACAACCATAGGAACAACGGGAAATACGGGAAGCAGTACCGGAAGCCACCTTCATATCGAGTGTTTGTATAACGGGGAGTATTATAACCCGTTATTTTATTTTGATGTGGGTGAAGGAACGCTTTATGGAGAAACTCCGGGCGGTGGCGGTTCGCCGGGAAATGTCATACCACCGGATTCCTATGATGATGTGACAGTACAGGCACTTATGGAAGAAGCGGCAAGATATCTTGGTTATCCGTATGTTTGGGGCGGTTCTTCTCCGTCCACGAGCTTTGACTGTTCCGGGTTTGTATGCTGGGTATTTACCAACAGCGGCGTACATAATCTGCCAAGAACCACGGCACAGGGCATTTATGACCAGTGTACTCCGGTGTCGGCGGCAGATGCCAAGGCAGGAGACATTATCTTTTTTACAGGTACTTATAATTCACCGGGACCTGTCAGCCATGTGGGTATCTATTGCGGAAACGGTGTGATGATACACTGCGGTGACCCAATCAAATATGTTTCTATCAATACACCATACTGGCAGAGCCATTTCTACAGTTTTGGAAGATTAAATTAAAAGCAGGAAGTGAGGATAAATGACAAAGGAAAGAATTGAAAAAGAGCTTCTGAAAGTCCGGGAGCAGCTTGCAGGATTGCAGGCAAGGCAGAAGGACTTGGAGGAGCAGTTACAGATGGCAGAGGATGCGGAGAAGATGAAATTCATTGAGAAAAATAAAATCTCTCTGGAACGGCTGATTTTAATGAATAAAGTCAGTGAGGAAGAAATCCTGCATCTGTTAAAGAAAAAAGAACAGGAAGAACAGACACAACAATCAGAAAAGGAGGCAGTAAGCCATGAAAAAAATGAAACTATCATCTAAGGCGGTGTTATCGCTTGTTTTATCAGCAGTTTTATTCTGTATGCCCGCTTTGGGATTTGCCATGAACGGGAATTATGCAGTGAGTGTTCATGCGGAGGATACAGAGCCGGAAAGTGGTTCTGAGGAAAACAGTACCGAGAATGAGACAGAGCAGGAAACGGAAAGTGGTTCTGAAGAAAACAGCACGGAAGAGGATACGGTATCCGGTGGTGATGTAAAAGAACCGGAGTGTACCTGTGAGGATAAATGTGGTGCGTATGAATATGACCATAATTGCGAGGTATGCGTGAAGGATTATAAGCTCTGTGCATATAAAAAGCCGAATGTCACAATCCAGATCAATCAGCCGGATGGGTGGCATAATGACAAAGCAACCGTGACATTTACAGTTGCGGATGTGGCACACACAGGAAATTTTGAAATTGCAAAGATACAGGCGAAGGTAGGACAGAATGGAAGCTGGACGGATGTGACAGAGGACAGAAAGCTGGAGGTTTCTGAAAACTGTACGGTGTATGTGCAGGTTACTGACCAGAAGGATCATACCTATGAGAGAAGCCGTGCAATCAAATGTTTTGACACCACAAAGCCTACGCTTAATGCTGCGGTCAGTGACGGACTTTTGAGTGTACAGGTACATGATACGGATTCCGGAGCAAAAGCAGTCTATGTCAACGGATATGAATTTACAGACCTTACAAACGGAACTTTGAATATCCGCCTGCAGCAATTTGATGCGGGGTATGAGTATTTTACCATTTCTGCAATGGACAATGCCGGAAATATGTCGGAGGTTTATAAAACGAAAAATCCATACTACAAAGACCCGGCAGATGAGAGGGATGACAATCCGGCAGAACAGCTTCCGGTCAATGCAGAAGCTACCAAGCCGGGAAGTGCCACGGGAACTGTAACGGAGCATACCAAGACAGACAGTAATGGGAATAACACTTCACAGACAAACCCTGCGGAGCAGAAAAAGCAGGCAATGGCGGAAGCGGATGCTTCGGAGAAAGCAGAAAATGAGGATAAGGAGAGTAAGCAGTCCGAGCAGGGTAAGGAATTTTATACCATTCAGACTGCATCGGACAAGGTGTTTTATTTGATTATTGACAGGGATGGAGAGGAAGAAATGGTCTATTTCCTGACAGAGATTACGGAAAATGACTTGCTGAATACCACATCTGATAACAACAAAACCTTACCGAAAAACTCTGCCGCATTAGAGTCTGCAATCCCGACTTCTGAAAGTGCATTGCCGAATAATAATGTAGAACAGGAAAATAAGCAGGAGGAAGCTGCGGAAGATACAGAGGGAACAGAAGAAGATACAGAAAGCACCGAGGAACCGGAAGAAACGGGGGTTAAAGAGCAGACCAATCCTATGATTTCCTATATCCTGATGGGAGGTCTTGCAGTGGCAGTAATCGGAGGTGCGTATTATTTCAAGGTAGTACGCAAAAAGAAAGAGGACTTCATCGAGGACGAAGATGAGGACGAGGAAGATAACGAAGAATATGAGAACGAAGATGAGGAATCAGAGGGCAGTTCGGATGATGATTTCTTTGAGGAACAGGAGGAAGAATAATGCAGTTAGTGATAGCGGAAAAGCCAAGTGTGGCACAGTCAATTGCCAAGGTGCTTGGTGCAGATGAAAGAAAAGACGGATACATGGAGGGAAACGGTTCTATCGTTTCATGGTGCGTGGGGCATCTGGTTGAGTTGGCACAGCCGGATGCCTATTCTGATGCATGGAAAAAGTGGACTTATGACAGCCTGCCTATGATACCGGAGCATTGGCAGCATGAGGTCAAGAAAGACACGGTTGCACAGTTCAGGGTATTAAAGGAGCTGATGCATGATACTAAAGTAGACAGTGTGGTATGTGCCACGGATGCAGGACGGGAAGGAGAGCTTATCTTCCGTCTGGTGTATGAACAGGCGGGATGCAGCAAACCGATGAAACGCTTATGGATTTCATCTATGGAGGAAAGTGCCATAAGGGAAGGCTTTGAGAACTTAAAGCCGGGAAGTGACTATGATCATTTATACCATTCCGCACTTTGCAGACAGGAAGCGGACTGGCTTGTGGGTATCAACGGTACAAGGCTTTTTACCGTTTTATATGGCGGCAAGGTGCTAAAGGTGGGCAGGGTACAGACACCTACCCTTGCAATGCTTGTGGAACGTGAAGCAAAGATTATGAATTTCAAGAAAGAGCAGTATTTTATGGCTCATATCCTCTGTGGCGGCGTGGATGCGGTCACAGAGAGGATTGACAATAAAACAGAAGCAGAAAATGTTGCAGGAGTTTGTCTGAACGGACAGGCTCTTGTTACGTCTGTGGCAAAGGAAGAAAAAGCAGTAGCACCGCCGAAGCTCTATGACCTTACCACACTTCAGAGGGATGCAAACCGCCTATTCGGTTTTACTGCAAAGCAGACTTTGGAGTACACCCAGAGCCTTTATGAAAAGAAGCTGTGTACCTATCCGAGAACGGACAGCCAGTATTTGTCTGATGATACGGAGCAGACAGCCAGAAATGTGATTGAAGCAATTTTTGGTTCCATTCTGTTTGAGGAAAATAGGATGTTCAATCCGGATATTAAGCGTGTGTTAAACAGCAAAAAGGTCACAGACCACCATGCGATTATCCCCACAATGGAGATTGCCAAAGCTGACCTTGCAGCCCTGCCGGAAACGGAGCGAAAGATTTTATCCCTTGTGGCCAACAGGCTGCTGTGCGCTACGGGGGAGAAACATCTTTATGAAACAGTCAAGGCAGAGTTTTCCTGTGGCGGTTACACCTTTGCCACTTCCGGCAAGTCGGTCTTAAAAAACGGGTGGAAAGATTTTGAAGATGCCTTTAAGCGTTCTTTTAAGACCACGGAAGAGAAAGAGCAGGAGGATAAGAAGCTTCCAGAGCTTTCCGAGGGGCAGATCTTTGACGGGGTACAGACGAAAATCAGCGAGCATTACACCACACCGCCGAAACATTTTACGGATGTTATATGCTATGAAAGGGGGACAAGAAATCGCCCATAGAAAGGAGAATGGACCCATGAAAACAAAGCAAACAGGAAGCGGAAAAATCACAGCCCTTTATGAGAGGTTGAGCCGCGACGACGAACTGACAGGCGACAGCAATTCGATTATCAATCAAAAGAAGCTGCTTGAAGATTATGCAAAATCGCATGGCTTTATTAACTGCGTCCACTTTACCGACGATGGGTGGTCTGGGGCTAATTTTGACCGTCCGAATTGGAAGCGCATGATTGAAAGCATTGAAAGCGGCGAGGTTTCCCATGTCCTTGTAAAAGATTTAAGTCGCGTCGGTAGGGATTACTTGCAAGTGGGATTTTATACCGAAGTGATGTTCAGAGAAAACGGCGTGCGCTTTATCGCCATTGCCAACGGTGTAGACAGCGACAAACGGGAAAGCAGCGAGTTTGCGCCGTTTTTGAACATTATGAACGAGTGGTATGTTCGTGACTCCAGCCGCAAAATCACAACTGTTTTACGGGCAAAGGGAATGTCCGGCGCACATTTGACAAACCATTGCATATACGGCTACAAGAAAGACCCGAATGATAAAAACCATTGGATTATTGACGAGGAAGCCGCCGAGGTAGTACGCCGGATTTACCGAATGGCGATAGAGGGCAAAGGCCCGTATGAAACCGCCCGTATTCTTGCGTTGGAAAAGATAGAAAGACCGTCCTACTATCTTGCACAGCGCGGCATGGGAAATCACAAGTCAAACTACAATTCAACCGAGCCTTACGCATGGCGCGGCAATACAATTTCCGATATTCTGTCAAAGCCGGAATACATGGGGCATACAGTAAACTTTCGGACTTACAAGGAAAGCTACAAGGACAAACGCTCCAAAGCGACACCCAAAGAGGATTTAGTTATCTTCGAGGACACACAGGAAGCCATCATTGACAAAGAAACATGGGAGCGCGTACAGTCATTGAGAAAAACAATCCGCAGAACTGACACCATCGGAGAAGCCAACCCCTTAACCGGCTTAATGTTTTGTGCCGATTGTGGGGCGAAGATGTATAACCATCGAGGGAAAGCGGGAAAGGCGCGGGATTGGGCGGGGCGACCAAACGGGAAAAGGCGTCCAGACCGCGACGAATACAACTGCTCCCGATACGATTTAGGAAATCAGCGATATGACACCTACTGCACCACCCACCTTATCCGCACCGTTGTTGTAAATGAACTGCTACTTGAAGCGATAAAGGAAGTATGCAACTACGCGCAGAACAATGAAGCTGCCTTTATTGAACAAGTCTGCTCCGCTTCTGGGGAACGGCAGAAAAAGACTATCAAGACCATACGGCAGAGGAAACAGCGCAGCGAGAAACGCGCCGATGAATTGAGCCGCTTGATACGAAAGCTCTATGAGGATAATGTCAATGGGAAACTTTCTGATAAGCTCTTTGAGCAAATGCTACACGATTTTGAACTTGAATTGGACGGACTGAACACAAGCATTACCCAAGACCAACAGGAGCTTGACCGTATCAGCAGCGAGAGCGTTAATGCGGAAAAGTTTATCGCTCTTGTGAAGCGGTACACAGATTTTTCCGAGCTTACCCCTGCCATGATAAATGAGTTTATTGAAAAAATCCTTGTCCACCAAGCGGAGGGCAAAGGGGCAAGCCGCACACAGGAAATTGAGATTTTCTTTAACTTTGTGGGCAAGGTGGAAATCCCACACGAGGAAGTGGAACTGACGGAGGAAGAAATCGCCGCGATAGCCGAACAGGAACGCCGACGGGCAAAGAAAGCCGAGTACAACCGCCGCTATATGCAGAAAAAACGCAAACAATGGAAAGAGCAGCAAGAACAGGCACAGGAGCCGCAAGAGCCTATCGAGCTTCCTCTTGTGCAGGACGAGAAAGGAGCATTGAGCGCATGAGAAGATTGATTGACAACGGCGACGCACCCGCCAAGAAAAAGCCCCCTATCGGGCATTACGGACACTTGCGGAAAGCCTACCTTGATGGCTACCGCCCCGACCTCTACACCGCCCTTGTCGCAAATGAGAAGCTGCATGAGCATTGCGCCGAGATTGAAGCCGCCGTCCGTCGCCGCCTTGACCTCATTATCCCGCAGCTTGCCGAGGGTGCGGGCGCAACCGAGGAACTGAAAGCCGCAGACCCCATGCAATGGGTGGGGCTGATGAACACCTGCAAGGCGCAAGCGGAGGAAATCGTCAAGTTTGAGCTTATCTATGTATGAGCGTCAAGAGCCGGAAAAATCCCATATTTCACGATAGAAACGCTCTGGACGAGGAATGTATCGCCGGAGCGTTTTCTATTGGAAAATCGCCGTTTTTCCCAAGTCAA
>OGII01002141.1_pt1 | contig 12057 bp, 9 predicted proteins | sample 1571701 | NCBI WGS metagenome assembly OGII01 (sample SAMEA2581950, study PRJEB24529) | metagenome | biome: Human gut stool | place: China | collected 2011
TCTTAATATATCCTGTGCCCGTCTTGCATCCATTGTCCTTGTTCCTTCCCTGCAAAATGTCGTTTCCTGTATCTGTACAGGAACAAAATACTGTTTAAATTGTATCATATTTACCTTGAAAATGCAACGCCGTTTCACGCATATGACTGCTTGTACGTATATCCTGCGCAAATAAAAAACACCCGGCAAAAGAAATTTTTAAAATCTCCTCTGCCGGGTACTTTATTTTTATGATGCCGGGGCAACTACCCCTAGTATCTACTTTCTGTTATCAATCGTTGCAATATCGACAATTGTAAGGTCTTTATTGTTAAACGCATGCTCTAAACTTGAAATCAGCGCGTGCGCTGTATCAAGGCTTGTCAGGCAGTGTACACCTGTTTCAATCGCATAACGTCTGATTAAGAAACCGTCGCCGGCTCTTTCGATACCATTTTCCGGTGTATCGATCACAAGGTCAATCTTATGCTCTAAGATTAAATCTAAGAGTGTCGGTGCTTCCTGACCAATCTTGTTGACCTGAATTGCATTGACACCATGCTCCTTTAATACTTTGGCTGTACCGCGGGAAGCGTAAATCTTATAGCCCAGCTTTTCAAAACGTTGTGCAATATCCACACCATCTTCCTTATCTGCATCGCAGAGTGTCATGATAATCTGCTTATGCTTCGGAAGATTGATTCCTGCACCCTGGAATGCCTTATACAATGCTTCATCAAAGTCTTTTGAAATACCAAGGCACTCACCTGTAGACTTCATTTCTGGTCCAAGGCTTATATCAGCACCCCTGATCTTCTCAAATGAGAATACAGGCATCTTAATAGCATAATAATCTGCTGCCTTCTGAAGACCTGGCTCATAACCTAAATCTCTAATCTTAGCGCCTGTTATAACTCTTGTTGCAAGCTGTACAATAGGAATACCTGTAACCTTACTGATATATGGTACTGTACGGCTTGAACGTGGATTAACCTCGATTACATATACCTGATCGTTGTATACAATAAACTGTATATTAATCATACCCTTTACGTGAAGAGCTCTTGCAAGTCTTCCTGTATAATCAGCAATCATTTCAATTATCTTTGGAGAGATTGACTTAGCTGGATATACTGAAATACTATCTCCTGAGTGGATACCAGCTCTTTCGATATGCTCCATGATACCAGGTATAAGAATATCTTCGCCATCACATACTGCATCAACCTCGATTTCCTTACCCATAAGATACTTATCTACAAGGATTGGATGATCCTGCTTAATTCTGTTGATAATTCCCATGAATTCAACTACATCTTCATCAGAAACAGCAATCTGCATACCCTGTCCACCAAGTACATATGAAGGACGTACAAGCACTGGATAACCAAGTTCGTTAGCAGCCTTAAGCGCCTCCTCTACTGTGAATACAGTCTGTCCCTTAGCTCTTGGAATCTCTGTCTTTTCAAGTATTTCATCAAACAGCTCTCTATCCTCTGCAGCATCCACATCCTCTGCCTTAGTTCCAAGAATAGGTACTCCCATCTTCATAAGAGCTTCTGTAAGCTTAATAGCTGTCTGTCCACCAAACTGCACTACTGCACCATCCGGCTTCTCAAACTCAACAATACTCTCAACATCTTCTGCTGTAAGAGGCTCAAAGTAAAGCTTATCAGCAATATCGAAGTCTGTTGATACTGTTTCAGGGTTATTGTTGATAATGATAGTTTCATAACCCTCTTTCTTAAATGACCATGTACAATGAACTGAACAGAAGTCAAACTCAATACCCTGTCCGATTCTTATAGGACCCGAACCAAGTACAAGCACTTTCTTCTTATCATGAGTTTCTGTTGCTTCATTTTCACTGCCAAATACTGAATAGTAGTAAGGAGTTGTTGCAGCAAATTCTGCCGCACATGTATCAACCATCTTAAATGCAGCATGAATATTATACTTATCACGTAATTCCTTGATTTCTCTTTCTGTATGTCCTGTGAGTTCTCCAATAACATTATCTGGGAATTCTATTCTCTTAGCTTCTCTTAAGAGTTCTTCTGTAAGAGGACCCTTCTTTAAAGAATTCTCCATCTCAACGATAATCTGAAGCTTATCTATAAACCATCTGTCAATCTTTGTTATGTCATGCATAACTGCTGGCTCTATACCTCTTCTTAAGCCTTCTGCTATCTTCCATATTCTTCTGTCATCAACTACAGCAAGATCTTCTAAGAGTTCCTCATCTGTAAATCCTGTAAAGTCGTATGACATAAGGCTGTCAACATGCTGTTCAAGTGAACGTATAGCCTTCATAAGACCACCCTCGAAGTTATCTGATATACTCATAACCTCACCAGTAGCCTTCATCTGTGTTGTAAGTGTTCTCTTAGCAGAGATAAACTTATCAAATGGAAGTCTAGGTATCTTAACTACACAGTAGTCAAGTGCTGGCTCAAAACTTGCATATGTCTTTCCTGTAACTGCGTTCTTAATCTCATCAAGTGTATAACCAAGTGCAATCTTAGCTGCAACCTTAGCAATAGGATAACCTGTTGCCTTAGAAGCAAGTGCTGAAGAACGGCTTACACGAGGATTAACCTCGATAACACAGTACTCAAAGCTGTCTGGATGAAGTGCATACTGTACGTTACATCCACCTGTGATACCAAGCTCATCTATAATGTTAAGGGCAGATGTTCTAAGCATCTGATATTCCTTATCTGAAAGTGTCTGTGAAGGAGCAACTACAATACTATCACCTGTATGCACACCAACAGGATCGATATTCTCCATGTTACATATAGTTATGCATGTTCCGTTACTGTCACGCATTACCTCGTATTCGATTTCCTTCCAGCCAGCGATACATCTTTCTACAAGAACCTCTCCAACTCTTGAAAGTCTTAAACCATTCTCAAGAATCTCTCTTAATTCTTCTACGTTATGAGCGATACCACCACCGCTTCCACCAAGTGTGTAAGCAGGACGAAGAACTACAGGATAGCCAATCTTAGCTGCAAATGCTTCACCTGATGGCACATCATTAACAACTAAGGATGGTGCACAAGGTTCACCAATCTTTTCCATAGTTTCCTTGAACATAAGTCTGTCTTCTGCCTTCTTGATAGTAAGTGCAGTTGTACCGATAAGCTGTACATTATGTTCTTCAAGGAAACCTGTTTCTGCTATCTCCATAGCAAGATTAAGTCCAGCCTGTCCACCAAGTGTAGGTAAGATGCTGTCTGGCTTTTCCTTTAATATAATCTGCTTTAATGCCTCAACTGTAAGAGGTTCGATATATACTTCATCAGCAATATCCTTATCTGTCATGATTGTAGCTGGGTTAGAGTTAACGAGGCATACTTCTATTCCCTCTTCCTTAAGAGAACGGCAAGCCTGTGTACCTGCATAGTCAAATTCTGCTGCCTGTCCGATTACGATTGGACCTGAACCGATTACTAAAACCTTCTTTATATTAGGATTCTTTGGCATTGTCTTAGTCCTCCTTCTTCATCATATCCATAAATCTGTCAAAAAGATACGCTGTATCCTGTGGTCCTGCACAAGCCTCCGGATGGAACTGTACAGTAAATATATTCTTGCCCTTATAAGAAAGACCTTCATTAGTCTTATCATTAACATTTTCAAATGCTGGTTCAGCAACCTCTGGATTAAGTGTTGCTTCATCTACAACATAACCATGATTCTGTGTTGATATATATACCTTACCAGTAGCAAGATCCTTGACAGGGTGGTTAGCCCCTCTGTGTCCATACTTTAATCTGTGTGTATCAGCACCTGTTGCAAGTGACATAAGCTGATGTCCAAGACATATGGCAAATATTGGTACATTGCTGGCATAAAGCTTCTTTATCTCTTCGATTATCTCTACACATTCCTTAGGATCTCCAGGACCGTTTGATAACATAATACCATCTGGATTGGAAGCTAAAATTTCCTCTGCCTTTGTATACGCTGGATATACTGTAACCTCACAGCCTCTGTCATTAAGAGACTTAGCAATGTTCTTCTTTGCACCAAAGTCCATAAGTGCAACTCTTGGTCCATCTCCGTTAAGTACATACTTTTCCTTGCATGTAACCTTTCTTACAACTCCTGCAACCTTGTATTCCTTAATCTTAGGAAGTACTTCATCAAGATTATAGTTTTCGTTAGTTGTAATCATTCCGTTCATAGTACCCTTTTCTCTTAATATCTTAGTAAGGGCTCTTGTATCTATACCGCAGATACCTGGTATATCATTATCTAAAAGGAACTTCTGTATAGGAGCTTCATTTCTGAAGTTACTTGGCATCCTTGATAACTCTCTCACAATAAATCCGTCTGGCCATGCTTTTTCAGACTCCATATCTTTATAGCAGATGCCATAGTTGCCAATCAGAGGATATGTCATTGTAACTGCCTGTCCTGCATATGAAGGATCAGTCAACACCTCCAGATATCCTGTCATCGAAGTATTAAAAACTATTTCGCTAATGACTTCGCGAGTGGAACCAATACTTGTTCCCTTAAATACTGTTCCATCTTCAAGTATTAAAAATGCTTTCATGAATGCCACCTATTTCCTTTCGTATATTAAATTGATTATTGTTTAAGATCATAAACCCCGAAAATGCAATCATAAAATGAAGTTCATTATTATATATTTTTCAGATTTTATATAGCGCACAAATCACAACTTTTAATAGTCTTTATATAGTTTCAATTGACTTTTGCGCAAAAAAAAAGACACAAAAATGCCTTTTTTTCTTAAACTCTATAAATATTATCATACTGTGCATAATAATTCAAGTATAAATTGTACTATAAATTTGTCACGTAAATTTAACAGTATAAATTTAAATAAATATGACTTTTAAGTTGACTTTAAATCTGAATTCATCATTTGAATGCATTAATTGGACTATGACTTAGCTGTTGTTGTCTTTGTACCACTATTCTTATTATTCTGATTATTCTGATTATTCTGATTCTTGGTTATCTCAAGCTGGCTTATATATACCCAGCTTTCACCCTTATCTGATGACTGGTACTTGGCTGCTGTCTTTCCATCATTATACGTTCCATCGCTTCCCTGTGTAACATATACTGTAATCACGCCTTTATCGTCAACAACCGGAACAAGCGCTTCCTTATAAACATCACTCCACTTTAATTCATCTGACTGCTGCAGGGAAGATGTTCCTGTCTCTGACCTTGCTGTACTGTCAAGTTCCTGTTCAGGAAAAACGACCTTGGAAAATGTCTTTCCACCATCCTTTGTTATGTACAGATTGCCATCCATGCCATCTATATAATTAAAACAGAAAAAGCCCACATTTTCATCAACATATATAATACCTTTAAGAAGATAATTGGCAGGACCGCTGCCTACTGTAGTCCAGTTTTCACCACCATTGTCTGTTTTATATATCTTGTATGACTCTTTGTCATTGTCAGTCATGGCATATCCACATACAACCACACCTTTACTTTCGTCAAAAAAATCCACATAATAGTCTTCTGCATTATATATGTTATCAAGTTCGCTTGTAGTCCAGTTAGCACCTTTATCGCTTGAATAGCATATCGTTACAGGCATCTTATCATTAAGCCCCTGCTTCCCTCCATACATAAATGCCGTTTTAGAGGTTGTTATCATGTAACTGCCCTCTTTAAGTGTACTTGAACTGTTGTTTTCATACATAAGATTCTCAACATCTACTGGAACAGTTGTATAATGTTCTCCACCATCATATGTAACACTTAATATATTATCTCTGATAACATATCTTGAAAGAGAATCCGTAGATGTATTAGCAGTATTTTCCTTACCTGCTGATATTCCCGCCTTTTCATTATACTTGGCTATGCCATATTCCTCAGGGCTCATGGCTGATGATACATATATAGTAGCAGTATTATCAGCATGTGCATCAATATAATATTCCATAACCCATTCACATTTCAGCCTTCCATCATCAGTAACTCCATCCCATGAAAGAAAATAATCTGATGAAGCATTTTTTAGAATGAGAGAAAAACTAATCAAAGCTATATGCTCATCTTCATTAAGAACTTCTATATTATCTATATTCATTTTTTTTACTGCCTTGCTATATGGCAGATATTCACTCATATACTGTTCTACATAAGCATTTATCCATGTTCTTGCTATTTTCTCTGTTTTCACTAAATACACATCTGGAACCGCGCTTAAAACATTGGAATCATCATACGATAGAGTCGTTGTCTGATACTGTTCTGTTATTTTATCTCCATATGCATCAATATCAACCGAAAATGTATATCTTGACTTTATATCAAGATCATTCTGCTTGTTTTTTATATAATACGAGCGAATAAAAACTAATGCCACAGCTATGCATAACAAAGCTATCATTACCCTGAATGCAATTAATTTTCTTTTTTCTTTTTCTTTCTTACTTATCTTTCTCATAACTGCACTCCATTTCCAATATCTGCTTAAGCTCTTACTCATGTTTCATATGAACCGCTGCCCTTACTATCTTTCTGTAGTACTTATACCACCATAAGAAATACATCGCTCCAGCACCCGCAATAAGAAATATGACTATAACAAAAGGATGCACAGCATACATCCAGCTATATGATACTCTTCTTGCAAACAAAGGAACTCCATACGCAAGCAATACACATGCTGCCATAATAGTACCATTAAATACGCTTCTGTTCTCATATATCCATATAAAATGATCAAAGGACATAATCGCAAACATTTCTCCTATAGGTCTTACACTTAATGTAAGAATACACAGCATAAACGCATGCAGTGGAGATACTCCAAATATCATTAATATGATAAAATAAAATATGAATTCTGTTACCATTTTATATATGAGCTTGCCAAGGAAATTCATATATGGACTTATAAACATAACCCTTATCATAAGATAATCCCTGTCACCAACCGTAAACAATATATTGTTTGCAAGACTTCCGCATACAATAGTAAGCATGGCAAACATATATATGATAGTAAGTTCCTGGTTCGCCTTTATAAGAGGACATTCAAAACTTATAATTCTATATGGTATATAAATAAGTGCAAATACATATAAAAACTTCTTTATAAACTCCCACAAAACCATAAACAACTGTGCAAATATGCCCACAGCAAGCCTTGCCTTTGAATTCTCAGCGAATGTTTCTTCTTTTATGTGGTTTTTAACGCCTGGTATCATGCCCATATATCTGATTCCTGCATTAGTCCCCTCATAAAATCTTAATAACTTTTCAGCAAACAGCTTTTTAAACAATTTCATTGTCTGCCTCCCCTAATATATCTAATACTGCTTTTCTAATTTCTGGTATAGCCATCGTCTGTTTATCTATATAATTAAACTCACCATTATTAAGAACAATAGTGTCAGGTGATATTCTTAATGATATCTCTAACAGACCCGATGAAATGATAACTATCCTGCCTGATTTAACTGAATTAATCACCTCAATAAATTTTTCAATATATTCATTATCACAGTAATCAAGAGGCTCATCAAAAAGAATTATATATGGATTTATGACATATATTGAAGCTAACTGCAAAAGCTTCTTTTCCTCAAATGTATAATCAACTATCAGCTTATCTCTTTGTCCAATGCTAAATCCGACTTTTTCAAAAACAGCCTCTGGCTTTATATTTTCATCACTTATATCACACAGCATACTGATAAATTCATAGCCTGTTATATATACTGGCAGTATGCTCTGCTTTGATGCATAGAATATCTTAGCCTTAGGTGGTATTTCTATAGCTCCTTCATCTACAGGAACATCTCCACATATACATTCAAACAATGTTGTTCTTCCTGCACCTGCACCTCCAAGAAGCGAATATATATTTCCCTCTTGAAACGTATAATCCACATCTATAAGGACATCTTTTTTATTATATCCTTTTTTTATATGACTTAACTTAAGCATATTAATCTCCACTTCTAATATTCTGTACAGCATTCAATCCCGGCAGACTCCGGTTTTAAATCACTCTCAAAATTCATATACTGATATATAATTATGTGAGTGTCAAAAGCAAATTTTACCACTCACTGATGTATCAGGATTGCTACATTACTATATAATTCACGCAATCATTACTTTATATTATATTAAAGATTACCTACTTTGTAAACACATACCGGCTTTGCCTGATATTAATCACTTGAATTTATTTTAAAACAATGCTATAATTTCCAGACATTTTACATATACTTGATTTTAGATTTCCACACAGAAATGAGGATAGTGTGAAAAATAAGATTTTTCACACGCAAGAAATGAGGATTATTATGAAAACATTTAAAAAAATATGGTGGCGTCTGCTTTTTGCTTCATACACCTTTATATATCTTCCATGGTTCTTCTTCCTTGAAAGCAAGATAACTATGGACTATCCAGGAATACACATCATCAATGGTTCTATTGATGATATGATACCGTTTTGTGAAATATTTGTAATCCCTTATTTCCTATGGTTTGTATACATAGCTGCTTCCTGTGTATTCATGCTGCTTAAAGCAAACAATCAGGAATTCATAAGCTTTGCTCTTTCACTTATAATCGGCATGTCAGTATGTATGATTATATGCATGATATACCCTAATGGTCTTACATTAAGACCTGAGTCAACATCAGACACAATATTAGGAAAAATGGTTGCCAGCTTATATAAAACTGATACGCCAACCAATGTATTTCCAAGTATTCATGTATATAACTCCATTGCCGTTCATGTTGCACTTGTCAAATGTACAGCTTTAAAGAATCACAAGCCAGTAAAAAATGCTTCACTTATACTTTGCATACTTATATGTATGTCAACTGTATTTTTAAAGCAGCATTCATTATATGATGTAGCCGGAGGCATTATCCTTATTGGCGTAATATATCATTTGCTGTATGCACTTCCTGAAAAAAAGGCACAAAAGCAGCCTGCAAGTCAAAAATCCTGCATAAGTGTTGAAGAATAAAATTATTGACTTTTGTACATGTAATGTTATACTAAACAAAGATATCACCTGGGGAGCTTAAGGCTTAGTGCCTGGCTGAGAGGGAATCTGATTCCGACCCATTACCTGATATGGATAATGCCATCGTAGGGAGTTCTCGTGTATCTTTCTATATAAATATATATTTTTATATTACGATAATACTTTTATAATATATTTTAATCTATCTTATATCTATTTATTTATACATGATTATTCATTTTCCATGGCATTTTACATTTTCCCCTGTATATCTTTTTTATATGTTCAGTGCGCACCTGACAAAATCTTTAACCACACAATAGTGCGCAAGAATGGAGGTTTATTATGGAATACACAACTCAGATGGATGCCGCAAGAAAAGGCATTATCACTAAAGAAATGGAAGCTGTTGCTAAAAAAGAATATATGGATGTTAACGAACTTGTTAAGCTTGTAGCCTGTGGAAAAATCATCATACCAGCAAACAAGAATCATAAATGTCTTGAACCTAATGGTATTGGTTCTATGCTACGCACTAAAATCAATGTAAATCTTGGTACCTCAAGAGACTGTGTTGATCTTAATATGGAGCTTGACAAGGTTAACAATGCTGTAAAAATGGGTGCTGAAGCCATTATGGATTTAAGCTCTTTTGGCGACACACAGAAGTTCAGAAGAAAACTTACAGCTGAATGTCCTGCCATTATAGGTACTGTTCCAATATATGATGCAGTTGTTTACTATCACAAGGCACTCAAGGATATCACCGCTAAGGAATGGCTTGATATTGTAAGAATGCATGCAGAAGACGGTGTTGACTTTATGACAATCCACTGTGGAATAAACAAGGCAACTGCTAAAAAATTCAGGGCAGATAAACGTCTTATGAATATAGTTTCAAGAGGTGGATCTATCATCTATGCATGGATGGAAATGACAGGCAATGAAAACCCATTCTTTGAATACTATGATGAAGTTCTTGATATATGCAGAGAATATGATGTTACTATGAGTCTTGGAGATGCATGCCGTCCTGGATGTATCATGGATGCTTCTGATATATCACAGATTGAAGAACTTGTTACACTTGGTGAACTTACAAAACGAGCATGGGAAAAGGATGTCCAGGTTATGATTGAAGGTCCAGGACACATGCCTATAAACCAGATTCAGGCTAACATGGAAATCCAGAAAACAATATGCAAGGGTGCACCTTTCTATGTACTTGGACCTTTAGTAACAGATATCGCCCCTGGTTATGACCATATTACATCTGCAATCGGAGGAGCTATTGCCGCTACATATGGTGCTTCCTTCCTCTGCTATGTAACTCCTGCAGAGCATTTAAGACTTCCTGATCTTAACGACGTTAAAGAAGGTATCATAGCAACAAGAATAGCTGCACATGCTGCAGATATCGCCAAAGGTATACCTCATGCCACTGACTGGGATCTTAAGATGGATAACGCAAGAAAAGTACTTGACTGGGATGCACAGTTTGATGTTGCCATCGACCCTGAGAAAGCCAAAAGATACAGACAGGAAGCAAAACCTGAAAAAGAAGACACATGCTCAAAGCGTTGTTAGAAATTGTTGAAGACAGGGAAGAAACAATGAAACAGAAACTATTTGGTGATAATGCAAAAAGAGTATATAAGTTATAAGATTAACAGAAAGGAATCGTTATTATGGGAAAAGTACAGCGTTTTGGAAGTATTTCAAGAGTGAAACCAGAGAAATTAGAATATTATAAAAAATTACATGCAAATCCATGGCCACAGATCAATGCAATGATCAAAGAGTGCAATATTGAAAATTATTCTATTTATTATCATGATGGAAGATTATTTACATATTATGAATATACTGGAGATGATTATGAAGCTGACATGGCCAAAATGGCAGCAGATCCAGAAACACAGAGATGGTGGGATGAATGTATTCCATGCCTGGATCCATATACAGAAGATGGTCCATGGCTTGATATGGAAAGAGTTTATCGTTTAGACTAAAAGGAGAAAAAGATGGATGGTATTTATGTAGCATCAATGGTTCTGTTTGATGATGAAGGTAAGATAAATAAAGAAGAAAGTAAAAAGTTATTAGATCGAAATCTTGCAGAAGGTGCAGCTGGATTCTTCGTAGCTGGAAGTTCAGGAGAATGTTTCCTTATGGATAGACAAGAAAGAGTTCAGTTATATGAGCAGGTTTCAGAGTACAAAGAAAAAGCTGATTTATTCGCCCATGTAGGAGCATTGAGTACAGAAGAAGCAATTTTTTATGCAAAAGAAGCGAAACAATTGCGGCAACACCACCGTTTTATTTTGGATATACCACAAAACAGCTGGCACATTATTATTATGATATTGCAGAGGCTGTGGATATGCCAGTATTTTATTATAATATCCCAATCAATACATTTAAACAAATACAGATCAATGATCCAGAAACGATTAAATTATTCCAGTCAGGTGCGATTGCAGGAATCAAACATACTAATTTAGATTTGTATGAGATGGAACGTATCAAAAATATAAATCCAGATATTAAAATCTATGGTGGATTTGAGAATGAAATGGTTGGATTCCTTGCAATGGGATGTGATGGATTTATTGGAAGTACATTTAACTTTATGCTGCCACACTATAAGAAGATTTATGATCTTTTCTTAGAAGGAAAGGTAGATGAGGCAAGAAAATTACAAGTAAAAGCCAATAATATCATGCAGGCATTGAATAATGTTGGATTATTTTCAGGTATTAAGCATATGCTCAATGTACAAGGTATCAATGCAGGAAATATGAGAAGACCATTCTTACCATTGACAGAAGAAGAAAAACAGTATTTGGAAGATGTAGTAAAGAATAATTTAGAGTAAAAACGTTTAAAGTAAAAAAAGAAGAATTGCAGCGGATCAATAAGTTCGCTGTAATTCTTTTTTTGCGTATATATAATAAAAGAACCCTGCCTTGGCAGGATTCTTTATTTAATGATCTTTTAATTGGAATGACTGAATGGAATATTTAAAGAAATTATTGATTGCCTTTTTAACTTCTTTTATATC
>OGII01002142.1_pt1 | contig 12048 bp, 6 predicted proteins | sample 1571701 | NCBI WGS metagenome assembly OGII01 (sample SAMEA2581950, study PRJEB24529) | metagenome | biome: Human gut stool | place: China | collected 2011
CTTAGCATCTGGGCATCCAGCTGCTGCAGCTTTTTCTAACTCTGCTACAAGAGCTGCTGCTGCAGGAGTATTTGCCTTTGTATCATTAACGGTATCCATGAATGTAGCAAATGCAGCCTTAAGTTCTGCGGATGCCTTGTCGCTTTCAGCGCAAGCCTTTGCAGACTCGATAGCCATATCGCGGATGTATTTCTGTCCAACGTACATACCAAGACCATGCTCAGCGTTGTCTTCGAACAATGAGTTAGACCATGCTGGTCCCTTCTTAGAGTCCTTATTTACTGTGTATGGTGATGTTGCTGCCGGGTTACCCCAGATAGAAGAACATCCTGTTGCGTTAGAGATAAACATCTGCTCACCGTAGAGCTGTGTGATCAATCTAGCGTAAGATGTCTCAGCACATCCTGCACAAGAACCAGAGAACTCAAGGAGTGGCTGGTTGAACTGTGATCCCTTAGGAGTGATGTCTGATAATCCAACATCCTTCTTACCAACGTTTGCAACTAAGTAGTCAAATACCGGCTGCTCATCTGCCTGTGATTCCTGTGGAACCATAGCGATTGCTGCTGTAGGACATACAGTAACACATTCGCCGCATCCCATACAGTCAAGAGGAGATACGCTCATTGTGTACTTGTAATCTCCACCCTTAGGCTTCATATCAGCAAGTTTGATATTTGAAGGTGCAGCCTTAACTTCGTCGTCACTCAGTAAGAATGGACGGATGGTTGCATGTGAACATACAAATGCACAGTTGTTACACTGAATACACTTCTCTGCATCCCACTCTGGAACCATAACGGCTGTACCACGCTTCTCGTATGCAGAAGCACCTGTTACGAACTGACCATCTACGCAATCTGTAAATGCAGATACCGGAAGGCTGTCACCATCCATCTTTGCGATCGGATCAAGTAAGTCATTGACAAGTTTAACAACTTCCGGACGACCTGTACGCTCTGCCTTAGGAGCATCTGCTTCTGGGTTAGCCCAAGATGCAGGAACTTCTACCTTATGTACAGCGTCTACACCGGCGTCGATTGCCTTGTAGTTCATTTCTACGACTGCGTCACCCTTCTTGCTGTAGGACTTCTTAGCAGCCTGCTTCATAAATTCAACAGCCTCGTCGATCGGCATAACATCAGCTAACTTGAAGAATGCTGACTGTAAGATCGTGTTGGTTCTCTTACCCATTCCGATTTCGATAGCCTTATCGATAGCGTTGATCGTGTATAACTGAATGTTGTTATCAGCGATATACTTCTTTGCTTCAGCGTTCAGATGATGTCCTAATTCTTCATCAGACCACTGGCAGTTGATCATGAATACTCCGCCCGGCTTAACATCCTGAACCATCTTCATACCCTGTGTAACGTATGCTGGGTTGTGACATGCAACGAAGTCAGCCTGGTTGATGTAGTATGGGCTTCTGATTGGGTTGTCACCAAATCTCAAGTGAGAAATTGTAACACCACCGGTCTTCTTAGAGTCATACTGGAAGTATGCCTGGATGTACTTGTCTGTATGGTCACCGATGATCTTTGTAGAGTTCTTGTTAGCACCTACAGTACCATCTCCACCAAGACCCCAGAACTTGCATTCCTTTGTACCAGGAGCAGAAGTGATCGGAGCCGGCTTAACCTCTGGAAGTGAAAGATGTGTAACATCATCTTCGATACCGATTGTGAAACGATGCTTAGGAGCATCCTTCTCTAATTCCTTATATACTGCAAATACAGATGATGGAGGTGTATCCTTTGATCCAAGACCATAACGTCCGCCAACTAATACAACGTCATTCATACCTGCTTCACGAAGTGTGGTAGCAACATCAAGGTATAATGGCTCGCCAAGAGATCCTGGCTCTTTTGTTCTGTCAAGTACAGCGATCTTCTTTGCTGTCTTAGGGATAACCTTAAGTAATGCTTCTGATGACCATGGACGATACAGACGAACCTTAACAAGACCAACCTTCTCGCCTGCTGCTGTCAAGTAATCGATAACTTCTTCAGCAACATCATTGATAGATCCCATTGCTACGATAACACGCTCTGCATCCGGAGCACCATAGTAGTTGAATAAGCCGTAGTTTGTACCAAGTTTTTCGTTTACCTTGTTCATGTACTTCTCTACAACTGCAGGTAACTCATCGTATGCTGTGTTACATGCTTCTCTATGCTGGAAGAATACATCTCCGTTTTCATGAGAACCACGAGCTGCTGGGTGGTTAGGATTCAAAGCGTGTGCTCTGAACTCTTCTACTGCATCCATTGGACACATTTCTTTCAGATCTTCATAATCCCATTTCTCGATCTTCTGGATCTCATGAGATGTACGGAAACCATCGAAGAAGTTAAGGAATGGAACCTTGCCTTCCAATGCTGCCAAATGAGCAACCGGGCTTAAGTCCATAACTTCCTGTGGGTTTGTCTCACATAACATTGCAAAACCTGTCTGACGACAAGCGTAAACATCACTGTGGTCACCGAAGATGTTCAGTGCGTGTGATGATACTGTACGAGCAGATACATCAAATACACATGGCAACTGCTCACCAGCGATCTTGTACATGTTAGGGATCATAAGTAAAAGTCCCTGAGAAGCGGTAAATGTAGTGGTGAGTGCACCAGCTGCAAGTGAACCATGTACAGTACCTGCTGCACCGGCTTCTGATTCCATCTCTACTACTTTAACAGTGCTTCCAAAAATGTTCTTCTGTCCTGCTGCAGACCACTGGTCTACCATATCAGCCATTGGACTAGAAGGGGTGATCGGATAGATACCTGCTACTTCTGTGTAGGCGTATGCTACATGAGCTGCGGCGGTATTACCATCCATAGATTGTTTTGATCTTCCCATGTCGTTTCCTCCTAAAAGACTCTTTTCTTAATATGTACATAAGCATTTGCCGGGCACCAAAAAGGGCGCAGTAAATGCGTAATGTCTCTAATTCAATAATATAAGATTTTGACAAAAAAAAATCAATACTTCCCACTGTTTAAAATCAAGTACATTCCTGCACATTTTATCCCGAAAATCCTTGCAAAATAAGGAAAGTACGATACAATAGTAGACGGTGTTTAAATTTAGCAAATTTATGAGGTGTAAAAAATGATACAGGCAAGTAATATCACCCTGCGTCTAGGGAAAAAGGCACTCTTTGAAGATGTAAATATCAAATTTACGGAAGGTAACTGTTATGGACTGATCGGTGCCAACGGTGCCGGCAAGTCAACATTCTTAAAGATCTTATCCGGACAGTTGGAGCCGACCAGCGGCGATGTCATCATCACGCCGGGACAGCGTCTTTCTTTCCTGGAACAGGATCACTTTAAATATGATGAGTTTACGGTCTTAGATACTGTCATCATGGGAAACCAGCGTCTTTATGACATCATGAAGGAAAAAGATGCTATTTATATGAAGGAAGATTTCACCGACGAAGACGGTATCCGCGCCAGCGAACTTGAGGCTGAGTTTGCAGACATGGACGGATGGAATGCCGAAAGCGATGCCGCTACCTTATTAAATGGTCTGGGCATTGATCCGGAGTTCCACTACTCTGTCATGGCAGATCTGACCGGTGCCCAGAAGGTCAAGGTTCTCCTTGCAAAGGCACTTTTCGGAAATCCTGACATCCTGCTTTTGGATGAGCCTACAAACCACTTGGATCTGGATGCAATCGCATGGTTGGAAGAGTTTTTGATCAACTTTGACAATACCGTTATCGTTGTATCCCACGACCGTTATTTCTTAAATAAGGTATGTACCAATACCGCGGATATCGATTATGGCAAGATTCAGTTGTATGCCGGTAACTATGACTTCTGGTATGAATCCAGTCAGCTTCTGATGAAGCAGATGAAAGAAGCAAACAAGAAAAAAGAAGAAAAGATCAAGGAATTACAGGACTTTATCTCCCGCTTCTCTGCCAACGCTTCCAAGTCAAAGCAGGCTACTTCCAGAAAACGTGCTTTGGAAAAAATCGAACTGGATGAGATCAAGCCTTCCAGCCGCAAATATCCTTACATTGATTTCCGCCCACAGCGTGAGATCGGTAACGAAGTCTTAAGCGTTGAAAATCTGACAAAGACGATTGACGGCGAAGTTGTTTTAGATCATATTTCCTTTAACCTGCGCCGTGAAGACAAGGTTGCTCTTGTTGGTGCAAATGAGCATGCAAAGACCGTCCTCTTCAAGATTCTTGCCGGTGAGATGGAACCGGATGAAGGTTCTTATAAGTGGGGCGTGACCACTTCACAGTCCTACTTCCCGAAGGATAATACAGAGATCTTTGATACCGATGATGTCATCGTAGACTGGCTGACACAGTTCTCCGAGATCAAGGATGCGACTTATGTCCGCGGTTTCCTTGGCAGAATGCTTTTTGCCGGTGAAGATGGTGTCAAGAAGATGCGCGTCCTCTCCGGTGGTGAAAAGGTGCGTGTTCTTCTCTCCCGCATGATGATCGAAGCATCCAACGTCCTCATGCTCGACGAGCCGACAGACCACCTGGATATGGAGTCCATTACAGCTTTAAATAACGGTCTCATCAAGTTCCCGGGTGTTGTAATCTTTTCTTCCCGCGATCATCAGTTTGTGGAGACAACCGCAAACCGTATCATCGAGATCATGCCAAATGGTCAGATCATTGATAAGATCACCACCTACGACGAATATCTCGAAAGCGATGAAATGGCACGTAAACGTCAGGTCTACGCCATGAGCGATGATGACGCTGCCGACAACTAATTGATTTTAACATGCTTTCTAGCCCTTGCATGCCAAAAGCCATCCAGTGCCACGATTACAAAATCGACACTGGATGGCTTTTTCCAATAACTTTTTTTCAATTGTGACACACTTTATGCGCTATTTTTCTTCCTGTAAGATCAGCCGCGCTTTTTTGAGTGCTACGGAGATCACACCTGTTAAAATGGTTGCAGAGATCATCTCGCAGATGGCATTGACACCTACAAAAGCACAGATAAATACGATGATGTTACGTCCGCCGATCAGATTCTTCACATAGTCTGTATTTCCGAACAGAACAACCAATGCCACCATGAAAAATACCGTGTTCAAAAAGGCGGATAAAAATCCGGTGATATAGCCGGCCAGTGTCGTATTCTTGGTTGCTTTACGAAGCCAACGGAACAGATAGCCCAAAAGCCAGCCATCTAAAAATCTTGGTACAAAACGCTGGATAAAAGCAAGTACCGGGCTAATACTAAAAAGTGTTGCCCCCATGGCACTGACACCACCGATACCGATACACTGTCCAAAACTGGTCAGTCCAAATACGGCTCCAAGCACGGCTCCGCCCAATGGGCCACAGGCAATGGCTGCGATTGCCACCGGAATCATATTAAATGTGATCGCAAGCGGTCCGATATTAAGATATCCTAGCGGCGTGTATGACATAAGTACCAAAACTGCGATCATGAGTCCTAATACCGTCAACTGTTTTGTTGATAATTTTTTTGTTTTCATTTTTCTATCCCTTATGCTGAATGTTAATATTTACCATAGAGATAGTACCACAGCACAAGGCACACCGCAAGGAAGAACTTTATTTGGTCATCAGACGATAAGATACCGAATCCGCCAACTGCTCTAAAGTTCTTGTAGCACAGGTCTTGACATCCTCCATATCCAGATACTGTCCTCTGTTGTAACCGCGGTAAGTAACCGTCTTACTTCCGTCTGCATTTTCTGTCACCGTAGCGATCTTTTCCTCCACTTTTTTCTGCACTTTGTCGGAAAGTTCCACACCAGGAGCAACCGTCGTTTCAACCCGATCCGGACCTTGTGCATCCGGTTCAAAGGCATTCCAGAACTCAACCACGTTTTTAAAAAATCCGCCGTAGACCTTAAACTCCTGTTCACGCACATAGCCATTGTCTGCAAACTCTGCCGGCGTTCCGTGTACGGCCGCCTTTAAAAACTGGCTGCGGTATCCTCCCATGATCAGATCATTTCCTGCTGCAAGGTCAAGATGTTTTTGACTCTTTGAACCCCAGTCTGTCATAACCAGTCCTCGGAATCCCCACTCACCGCGCAGTACATTTGTGATCAGTTCATAACTTGATGATGTGTGCGTGCCATTTAAGCAGTTGTAACTGGTCATCACTGTCTTTGGATCTGCTTCGCGCACGCAGATTTCAAAACCACGGAGATAAATCTCACGCAGTGCACGCTCTGTTACCGTGTTGTTTTCCTGCGTTCGATCCTCCTCCTGATTGTTTGTTGCAAAGTGTTTGATGGAAACACCTGCGCCCGGAGTCTTCTGCACACCGATCGTCATGGCAGCAGCTATTTTACCGGAAAGAAGCGGATCTTCAGAAAAATATTCAAAGGCACGTCCGCCTAAAGGATCTCTGTGAATGTTCATACCAGGACCTAGGATAATGCTATGGCTGTATGCTTCCAACTCTTTTCCAATGCCACTTCCCATCAGATCTGACAGGTCGTTGTCCCATGTCTGTGCTAGAACCATACCTACCGGATATCCTGTCACGCCCATAAACGGCAGATGACAGCCCGCCGGACCATCCGTCACTTTCCAGTTTGGAATACCAAGAGAATCTACATACAATGCTGTGGTAGAGCCGGAAGAAGTCGGACCACCTACCGGCTTATACTTTCTGTTGGTTCTCTTTGGAACAGAATGTGGCACCTCATCAGCTGCGCCCGCTACCAGACGAAAAAGCACTTCCTCGTCCAAGGAATCCACAAAATCAGCCATAGGCACACGTTTTTCCACAACATCGATAAAAGTAGCCTTGGCATTGCCTTTGCCGGAAACACGTTTTTCAACCGGCTTGGCTGCACCGTCAACAGTCTGACAATCTGCCGCTGATAGTTGGATCATTTTCAAGTTTCCGCTCTCTGCCCGTGTTCTTGCTTCTGCCGTTTCCTTTTGTACACGTTCTATACATGTCTGTGGTGTCGTAAGGGCATCCATCTCATGATCTGCCTGCAATTGATTGCTTACCTGACGCAGTCTTGCGGTCGCATCTAGGAAAAGCAATGCTGCCACCGCCGTGTTCTTAGAATCGCTTCCCAGACGGATCAGATAGTCTCCGGCTTCCATGATAAATACTGCGGTTTCCATATCATAACTTGCTAAAGATTCCGTTGGAATTTTAAGGGTAAGTTCCTCTGCTTCTCCTGCTGCAAGTGCTTTCGCCTTGCCATAAGAAAGTCCATAGCCAAACGGATAAAGGGGTTCTACGCCAAAACTGTCAAAATAGCGGTAACCGACAAAGATATCCTCCACGTAATCTTCCTGCAGATTGTTGCCGTCATTGGAACCAAAAGTAGCACTTGCCGGATTATCCTGGTAATTTTTTGCCCAGGTATCGGTCAGATGACCGGATGGACTGCTTTTTCCTGTCAGGATATCTGCCAGCGCATTTCCGGCCTCCATACCTGCCTGTCCCAAAAGAAGTGCTGCGTCAACCCCCTCGATTTCCTCGATAAAATTAGCATCGATTACACAGGTATTCAGTACGATAATGGTATGTTCAAAGGACGAAGCAACTTTTTTTATGTTATCCATTTCCCGATCAGACAGATAATAGTCTCCTTTTTTTGCACGCCGATCATGATTCTCTCCTGCATTTCTTCGGACAACATAAAGCGCCGTCTTTGCACTACTACTTTCTTTGATATCTGCATCTGTCACTTCAATATCATCGATCAGAATGCTAAGGCCAGACCATGACCGATCCAGTTTGGACAAAGTCTTATCTTCCTTATTTGCTTTTTTACTGGCCTCCTGATAACGCTTTAACCAGTTTTTTGATGTAATTTGAATGCCTGCATTTTCCAATCCCTGCATAACATTTATCGTATAAGGAGCCATAACATAGCCTGATCCGGATCCGCACACAATGGTATCCACTGCGCCCGCCCCAAAAAGCGCCAGTTCTTTATCTGCCAGCGGCAATAGATCCCCCTCATTCTTCAACAGCACAATACCGTCTGCTGCGATCTTTCTTGCATCCTGCATATGCTCCGGATATGGATGTTTTGCTGCTTTTCCGGTGATAAAGCCAATCGCCTGTCGAATATCCATAATAAAAACCTCCTGCCTGTTTTTTTATTATTTTAACATCTTAAAGATACAAAAAGAATATTCATTTTATATGATTGATTTACTTAATAAACATAATGTATACTTAAAGACTCTATCCGGGATTATCTGCATCGGAAAATATCATCATAAGCACTCATGCACGCCCCTATGTTTATGATTCACTATTGACCCGGTAGTATTCCCATGCACATTGTGCTATCATAGATTACTGAACCAAAACACATTTTAACAGAAAGAAAAACACATGAAGATAAAAAATACACTCAGCATACTTCTTTGCATCATCACCATCGCTCTTACTCTTATTTTCCATGAGCGTTTGGAAGAAAAAATACCGCATCTGCATGCACAAAATGTAAACGCTGCCGAGGATTTCTTGCCAGATTCACTGTATGCCGGCATTGTTTCCCAGACCTATCAATACAACCACAAAATCATAACCGGAGAGATTTCTCTCGATGATATTGCTCCTTTTTCCGAAGACCAGGTCTACACCTTTTTACAGGGACACCGTGCCTGGAGCGCCGGTGCCACATGGTCTGGCCAATGGTGTCAGAAATACGCCAAGGGACAGTATTTCAGTGGTTTTGGCTGTGGTTTCTGCTGTGTTGCCAATGTCTATAGCACCCTTTCGCCTTACACTTGCTCTCCCCTTGACGTCTACGATTATGCCTATAAGGAAACCGGCTATGCTCCTACCAAGGCATCCGCAGCTTTGGATTGGGGCAATATGAAAGTCATTCTTCGAGATATGGGAATGGACTGCGATGTGTATTATAAGGCGAACGACTATGCAGATTTTCAAAAGCAGGTAAAGACCAGCAAGATGACCATCGCCCTCGTCAGCAGTGCCAATGATGACAAACTCTGGCAAAGAGTTCCGGGTCACTATGTGACGCTCTGCCTCTATAACCCCACGGATGACACGATTCTCCTAGGTGACCCGGGATCTCCGACCAACAACCGGTCGCGCGTTCCCCTATCCTACGTTTATGACGCACTAAAAACGACCAGCAAGTTTCAATACCTACTGGTCGATGATTACGCAGAGGCAGACAATACCTGGCTGCATGACGGGATCGATGACAACTGGATCGCACCGGAGAATTTATAAATCTACCGATATTCCATGTCGGCGTAGACAGAGGCTACTGTAGTTCTGGCGGATTGCTGCTGATGGACGAATATTCATATTGGCACCTCCTTGAAATAGTTGCGATAGTAATATTCTACTCATCTCATACAACAAATACAGAAAAATTGATCAGATTGGTTCTTAATGAAAAAACCTATCCCTCCAGATCTAGGCGCATATAGATCAGTTCCTGATAGCCGCTCCTTCTCGAACGAAAACCTTTGGGATTGCGTCCATATTCCACAAAACCCAGTTTCTGGTATAAGTGGATGGCAGATACATTATCCGCTACCACATCTAATTCCACTTGCGCATAGCCTGCATCTTTTGCACACTGCACACAGGCTTTGGTCAATGCCGTACCAAGTCCCAGTCCCCAGTATTCCTTTACAAGGCAAATACCAAATTCTGCCCGATGGCTGACTTTGTGACATGCGCCCACAGCATCGATCCCTGCCATTCCTACCACCTGATTTCCCACCAACGCAAGGATTTCCACCTCATTTGCACTTGCTGTTTTTCTTTCCAAAAACTCGCTTTCCTGTTCAGCATCCATAGAGGACTCATCCGGATAAGATAGAAGGAAATCTGTTTCTTCATGCGTAAGGTTAAAAACTTCCAGCGCTGCCTGCCCATCAGAAGCCACTCCACTTCTTAAAATTGCCGCCTGTCCATTTTTCATGATCAAATTTTTTCTGTATTGCATACCTGTTCCTTTCGTGTCATGTACTTTTTATCCATCATAACACAAAGAATAAAAGCATTGGTGAGTTCTCTATTTTATCAAGATCATCAATGCTTTTTCCTCGTTTTTTCTCCGTGAAATCTTACGATTTTCCTACAAATATTTTAGGTCTGTGGTAAGTCAGCCAATGATTTTGCCAGTTCTTCATCGGTCGGGATGTAATCGCCCATCTCGCCGTCATTGTATTTCTGGTATGCCACCATATCAAAGTAACCGGTTCCCGTCAAGCCAAAGACAATATTCTTTTCTTCTCCGGTCTCCTTGCAGCGCAGGGCTTCATCAATAGCAACCTTGATGGCGTGGCTGCTTTCCGGTGCCGGTAAAATACCCTCCACTCTGGCAAACTGCTCTGCTGCTTTAAAGACTTCAGTCTGCTCTACGGAACGGGCCTCCAACAATCCCTGATCGTATAATTCGGATACGATGGAACTCATGCCATGATAACGCAGGCCACCGGCATGGTTGGCAGACGGAATAAATTCACTTCCCAAGGTGTACATCTTTGCCAGCGGGGTAACCTTTCCGGTATCGCAGAAGTCATATGCATATTTACCTCTTGTCAGGCTCGGACAACTTGCCGGCTCCACTGCGATGATCTGGTAATCATTCTCGCCCCTTAACATTTCGCCCACAAATGGGGAGATCAGACCGCCCAGATTGGAACCGCCTCCGGCGCATCCGATGATAACATCTGCTTTGACGCCATATTTATCCAGAGCTGTTTTGGTCTCTAAACCAATGACAGACTGATGTAACAAAACCTGTGCCAAAACGGAGCCTAACACATATCGGTAACCTTCCTGCTTGGTCTCAGCCTCGACTGCTTCGGAAATAGCACATCCCAGACTTCCGGTCGTTCCCGGAAATTCTGCATTGATCTTTCTTCCGATCTCCGTTGTCATGGAAGGGGAAGGTGTTACCGTCGCACCATAGGTTCTCATTACCTCCCGGCGGAATGGCTTTTGCTCATAAGAACATTTCACCATATAGACCTGACAATCCAGATCAAAATAAGAGCATGCCATGGAAAGTGCTGTTCCCCATTGTCCGGCTCCGGTCTCTGTCGTCACGCCCTTCAGACCCTGCTTCTTAGCATAATATGCCTGGGCTATGGCGGAGTTCAACTTGTGACTGCCGGATGTATTGTTGCCCTCAAACTTATAGTAAATATGTGCCGGTGTGCCAAGTTTTTCCTCCAGGCAATAGGCTCTTACTAAAGGCGATGGGCGGTACATTTTATAAAAATTCCGGATCTCTTCCGGGATATCAAAATACGCTGTCGTATCATCCAGTTCCTGCTTTGCCAGTTCCGTGCAGAATACCGCTTCCAGATCCTCAACGGTCATAGGCTGCAAGGTTGCAGGGTTTAAGAGTGGTGCAGGTTTCTTCTTCATATCTGCTCTAACGTTATACCATTGCTTTGGCATCTCCTGTTCATCCAGATAAATCTTGTAGGGAATTGTTGTCTTGTTCATGTTTCTTCCTTTCCTTGCTTTGCGAAATTTATTTACATGGAATGAGAGTGTGCGCTTACCTGATCTGATTAGCGGTCGTCAAATACACCATATAAATGCGTGTATTTTCCTCGTTGCCATAACAAAAAAACTCCCGTCCTAAATACATAGGACAGAAGTTATACTCCTGCGGTGCCACCTAATTTCATCCTGCTTCGGACAGAATACCCTCATTTATGTACCAACATACATAATCTGCTGTAACGTGCATCCCACGTCTCCCCTACTCGCCTGTGCTTTCAGTTCGCCCTCTGCAGTCCATTCTAGCACCCTTTCACCACTGTTATCCCACCACCAACAGTTCTCTGTGCACTTCCAAATGCTATACTCGTCTGCATCATCGGTTTTAATATAGTGACAGGATAATACATTAGTGCGGTAAAGTCAAGAGGTTTCTAAAAAAATATCTCCCCACCATACGGTAGGGAGATAAATTACATATGAATCCGCAATTACTTATTAGCAATAGCTGCCTGTGCTGCTGCCAAACGTGCAATAGGTACACGGAATGGTGAGCAAGATACATAGTCAAGACCGATCTTGTGGCAGA
>OGII01002146.1_pt1 | contig 12040 bp, 8 predicted proteins | sample 1571701 | NCBI WGS metagenome assembly OGII01 (sample SAMEA2581950, study PRJEB24529) | metagenome | biome: Human gut stool | place: China | collected 2011
TGACGGGCTGCCGTAACCATTTAACACATGATCGATCATTTCCTGCCGGTCAATCGCCAGGTTGATCGCCCGGCGCACCTGCACATCCGCGGTAAAATCATTGCCGATTTTTACGCCATCCTCCCGTACCGTCTCCGGCACTGCCGGGAGGTTAAATCCACGGTTGTCCACCGTCTCACAGTCCAAAAGACTGAATTCTGGAACCGACTGGTCTGCATAGGACGCCGCCGTGTACGCCACATCCACCTGCCCGGCGCGCACCGCCGCAAATGCCGCATCCTCTTCCATAAAGAGAATCGTGACCTGCCGCATCTTCGGCGCATCCCCATAATAATCCGGGTTGGCTTCCAGAATCACCTGCTGCCCCTTGTCCCACTGTTTCAGGATATATCGCCCGGAACCGATCGGATGTGTGCCGTAATCCGTTCCATATGCATGCTCCGGCACAATTCCCGTCACCGCCATCGTGTATGACCAGATAGCAAACGGGCGTTCCATCTCAAACACAACCGTCACATCATCGATCGCCTCCGCCTGTTTCAGCATTGAAAAATCGTTGACGGAACTCGTCTTTTTCAATGTGTTATAAGTGAATGCCACATCCTCCGCGGTCAGCGCCTCGCCATCCGTGAATTTCGCATCGTCGCGGATCGTCACCGTCCATGTCATTCCATCCTCGGAGGTCTCCACATCTGTCGCCAGATCATACCCGATACTCAAATCTGCTTCTGTCACCGTCAGGGTGCTCTGGATCAGCGGTTCATGCATATGCTCGCCCGCGCCCCAGCCATATGCCGGATCAAAGCCCGCCTCCGGCTCTGAAGTCGGCGGCATCGCGATAATAACGCTTGTTTGGGTATTTTCCGTCTGTTCTGCGCCGGAACCGCCTTTCTGCGCCTGATTTCCAGCGTTTCCGCATCCGGAAAGCATGACTGCCGCCGCTAAGGCAGTGACGCCAAGTGCCCTGGCTTCTCCGAACACCTTTCCAATGATTTTGCCTGTATTTTCTCGTTTTTTCATATTTTCTGTTGTACTCCTATATTTTTCTTTATGAAACAAAAGGATATCAGAAAAGTGCGATCCCTGCTGAACCGCTGTACCTTCCTGGTATCCTTCTCCATTTTTCTTATTTATTTTATGTGCGGCTATTTAACTCGCTTCTCTGCCAACAGCATAGACACCTGATTCCTATTTTTTCGTTCCCCCGCTTCTGCAAGGCAGCATCTGCTTGTGCAGCGCTGTTTTCTTTTTCTTATATACATTTAGACTCATTTTAGATGTCTGTTATCTTATTATTATTCCGTCGGCGTCGTCTTTCTCACATTCGTCTCCAGGAAACGGTTATATCCGAGCCAGCCCGGATTCTCCCCGCCGCTCTTTAAGACTTCCAGCATCGTCTCCATCTTCGCATCGGTATTGTCCGCGAAATTCAATGCCAGCGCCTCCAGAAGCGCCGGTTTCTTTGGGGAACCGTACTCTAATTCGCCGTGGTGCGCAAGGATGCAGTGCTTTAACTCCGCCGCTGTCTTTGCCGGGAATCCCGGAATCTCCTTAATACGGTCTGCAACCATCATCGTGCCGATCACGATATGACCTAAGAGCTGACCGTCGTCCGTATAATCATTTTCCGGAAATGCGGATAATTCCTGCACTTTTCCGATGTCGTGGAACAGCGCCGCCGTCAGAAGCAGATCGCGGTTCAGCGCCGGATATGACTTCGTGTAGAAATCACAGAGTTTCATAACACTTAACGTATGTTCCAAAAGTCCGCCCACAAAACCATGATGCACACTCTTCGCCGCCGAATGGAAGCAGAATTTCTTCACAAATGCCTTATCTTCCAGGAAATAGCTGGATGCCAGCTTTTTCAGGTACGGATTCTGGAAAGACTGCACCAGAGCCGTCAGCTCCTGATACATTATCTTGATATCCTTTGAGCTGACCGGAAGGTAATCACTTTCCTGATACTCGCCCTCGTCCGCCTTGCGTATGCGCTTGATATTTAACTGGTTGGAACCCTGGAAAACCGTCACATCGCCGTCCACATAGACGTACTGCAGCGGCTCAAAATCATTGATGCCCGGGGAACTTAAATCCCAGATTTTGCAGTCTACCGTGCCTGTTTTATCCTGAAGCAGCACGGAAGCGTACTCTTTTCCGTTTTTCGTCACCGCGTGCTGTTTCGTCTTACATAAATATACGTCCGAGACTCTCATTCCTTCCCGGAACTGTTCAATATATCTCATTCTGCCTATATCCTCCTGAATTTCTATCTGGCGCGCAGAGATACCAAAAATGGAATTTCCGTGTATCCGTCGCGCCCTTTCCGCATCACATTTACCGATACAGACACGCCGCTCGCGGAATTTTCAATCTGCGCCTGGAGATCTTTGAAACTTCCGATCTCCTTTGTGCCAAATTTCACAATAATATCGCCGGGCTGGATGCCAGCGTCATATGCCGGGCTGCCGGAGACTGCCTCCGTCACGTAAACGCCCGCCGGAATGCCGCTCCCCTGCATCGCACGACTCACATCCTGTCCCAGGATGCCCAGATATGCCGCCGAAGCGCCATTCGTCAGCCGCTCCAGAATCGGCTTGTAGCTGGAAATGGTGTACGCCGCCGTCCGATCCGTACAGCTCTCGCTGCGGCAGGACTCCGATGTCCAGCCGACCATCTCTCCGGCTGTATTGATCAAAAAGGTACCCGTCTGCGAATTGCTGCTGATATCCGCATACAGGATCCGCGTCAGTCCATCTGTAATCTGCACATTGCGCGCCACGTAGGATACCGTTCCGAACGAAAGCGAATGCACCTGTCCGGACGGACCGCCGATACCTACGAGGACATCGCCTGCCTTGACCGTATATGAATTGGCAAGTGAAAGCACCTGCACCTTTTTCCGCTCTTCTTCCGGCAGATTGCCGGACGGCACCGCCACAACTGCCATTCCGAGCACTTCGTCAATCTGGCGCACTGTACCAGCGATCTTCGTTCCATCCGAAAATCTCACATTGATCGAATCTGCCGCCCGCACCGCATCGGCGTAAGTAAAGATCAGAAATTCTCCATCACTCTCCGCGATGACTGCACCTGCATAATCACCCGTATTTTCCACCGGGTTTCCAAATATATCCGTATCCTGTTTGCCGGAGCTGACCGTCACGATCGACTTATCACCCTGTTCCCCGATTCCACGCAGCACCGACGTCATCGAATTGAAATTGTCTGCGGAAAACTGATAGCTGGAAAGCGCCTCGCTGACCGCCTCATCAATCTCCTGCTCCATTTGTTCCGGCTGCGCTGTCATATCCGCATCTGCACCGTCCGACGGCGAAACAGAGTCCGGATCGTCCTTGGAAAACTCGACTGAGGATGTCTCCTGCATCCCATTTTCCTGAAAACACCGATCCGCAAACGGCTTTACCGCCGCAAACGAAACCGCCGCGACTCCTCCAAATACGGCTGACGCGCATACAAAGAGAGCCACCCGCTTCGCAATCTGTTTTCTGGTCAGCGGCGGCTTCACTATCGTTTCTCTCATGAATTCCCGTTTTTCCTTTTTTTCAAGTTCTTCTGAATCCGGCATTTCACTTTCCCCTTTGCATAACATATCCTAATTATACTTTCCTTCTTAAGGTTATGCAAGAAAAAAGTGCGAATGCTTGGCTAGACGGCGGGGAATGTGATATAATGTGAACACTTGACGAGGTATTTTCGAGTCTAGTGAGAACATATACCTGACCACTTAATGAGATCTTTCACGAATTCAGTGGTCACGGTATCATGTGAACACCATTTAAATAAGAGGATTACCACAACATGAATGAAAAAGCATTAAAAACTCTCGAATATACAAAGATCATCGACCAGCTCACGGTGCACGCCTCCACGGTGATGGGAAAACAGATGTGCCGGGAACTGCAGCCGTCCTGTGATCTGGGGACGATCCGGCAGAGCCAGACGGAGACGACCGATGCCCTGACGCGCGTCCGCATGAAGGGAAGTCTCTCCTTCGGCGGCGTGAAGGATGTGCGTGGTTCCATGAAACGTCTGGAAATCGGAAGTTCCCTGGGGATCCCGGAGCTTCTCGCTGTCAGCTCCCTGCTGACAGTCGCTGCCCGCGCGCAGAGCTACGGACGCCATGAGAAATCCGAAGAATTTCCAGATGATTCCCTTGATGAGCGCTTCCGCGCCCTGGATCCGCTGACGCCGGTCAACAATGAGATCAAGCGCTGCCTGCCATCCGAGGATGAGGTCAGCGATGACGCAAGTCCGGGACTTGCCAAAGTGCGCCGCTCCATGAAGATCGTGGGCGGACGCGTCCATACCCAGTTAAATTCTATTTTAAATTCCAGCCGGACCTATTTACAGGATGCCGTCATCACAATGCGCGACGGGCGCTATTGCCTGCCGGTCAAGGCTGAGTATAAATCCCAGGTCCCAGGCATGGTACATGACCAGTCCTCGACCGGTTCGACTGTATTTATCGAGCCGCTCGCGATCGTCAAGCTGAACAACGAACTGCGCGAGCTGGAAATCCAGGAAAAACGGGAAATTGAATTTGTTCTGGCAGCTCTTTCCAGCCAGCTTATGCCTTACACCGACGCGATCCTCTCGGATCTTTCGATTCTGGCAGAGCTCGATTTTATTTTCGCAAAGGCAGCTCTTTCCCGCCACTATAACTGCGTGGAACCGAAATTTAACAACAAACGGTATATCAATATCAAGGACGGACGCCATCCGCTCTTAAATCCGAAACAGGTCGTTCCGATCAACATCTGGGTTGGCGATTCGTTTGACCTTCTGATTGTGACGGGTCCAAACACGGGTGGTAAAACCGTTTCTTTAAAAACCGTCGGACTCTTTACCCTGATGGGGCAGTCAGGACTCCATATCCCGGCATTTGAGGGATCCGAGTTGGCTGTTTTTGACAATGTATTTGCCGACATTGGCGATGAGCAGAGCATCGAGCAGAATCTGAGTACATTCTCCGCCCATATGACGAATATCGTTTCGATTTTAAATGAGGCGGACGCCAATTCGCTCTGTCTCTTCGATGAGCTCTGTTCCGGTACCGACCCGACCGAGGGCGCGGCGCTGGCGATTGCGGTTTTAAATTTCCTGCACAACATGACCTGCCGGACGATCGCAACCACGCATTACAGCGAATTAAAAGTCTTTGCGCTGACCGCGCCAGGCGTTGAAAATGCCTGCTGCGAGTTCAACGTCGAGACTCTCCGCCCGACCTACCGCCTGCTCATCGGTATTCCAGGAAAAAGTAATGCATTTGCCATTTCCCGCAAGCTGGGGCTGCCGGATTATATCATCGACGAGGCGAAAAACCAGATGGAGCAGAAGGACGAATCCTTCGAGGATCTGCTTGCCAATCTGGAAAACAGCCGCGTGACCATTGAAAAAGAGCGCGAAGAGATCGCCTCCTATAAACAGGAAATTGAAACGCTGAAGAACCGCCTCCAGCAGAAGGAAGAACGTTTCTCCGAGCAGAAGGAAAAAATGCTTTCCAAAGCCCGCGAGGAAGCTCAGAAGATCCTTCAGGATGCGAAGGACACCGCCGATCAGACGATCCGCAACATCAACAAGCTTGCCAAGTCTTCCGGCGTCAATAAAGAACTGGAAGCTGAGCGGACCAAGCTACGCGGCAAGATCCAGGATGTAGACAAGAAACTGGCAGTTAAGAAAACCGCCGCACCGAAAAAAGCCGTTTCCGCGAAAAAGCTGCGTCTCGGCGATACCGTGCGCGTTCTCTCGATGAATTTAAAGGGAACCGTCAGCTCCCTGCCGAACGCCAAGGGCGATCTGTATGTACAGATGGGAATTCTGCGCTCCCTCGTCAATATCCGCGATCTGGAAATGGTCGAGGAAGCATCCATCACCGGACCGGGACTTTCCGGCACGCATACGGGTGGTTCCCGCGGGTCCGGAAGCGGAAGCAGCAAGATCAAGATGTCCAAGTCCTTCAGCGTATCGCCAGAGGTCAACCTGATTGGCATGACCGTCGATGAGGCGATCCCGGTACTCGACAAATACCTGGATGATGCCTACCTGGCGCATCTTCCGCAGGTCCGCGTCGTACATGGTCGCGGAACCGGCGCTTTGAAAGCGGGCGTACACCGCCACTTGAAGAAATTAAGCTATGTCAAGGAATACCGGCTTGGCGAGTTTGGCGAAGGCGATACAGGCGTTACAATCGTGACATTTAAATAAGAAATATCCATAACTGTTCAGGTACTGAACAGTTACAAATATCCAAAAAAACAGGAGGAATCAACATGGCTGAAAAGCAGCGCATTCTCATCGTAGATGACGACTACAACATTGCTGAACTAATCTCACTTTACCTGACGAAAGAATGTTTTGAAACGAAAATTGTCGGAGACGGGGAAGAAGCTCTCCGGGTATTTCCCGAATTTCAGCCCAACCTGATTCTCCTTGATCTGATGCTTCCGGGCATCGACGGCTATCAGGTCTGCCGGGAACTGCGAAGTACCTCCCAGGTGCCAATCATCATGCTCTCCGCCAAGGGCGAAATCTTTGATAAGGTGCTGGGGCTGGAGCTGGGCGCCGATGACTACATGATCAAACCATTCGATTCGAAAGAGTTGGTTGCCAGAGTCAAAGCCGTTCTGCGGCGCTACCAGCTGCCGGTGCAGATGCCTGCATCGTCCGTGACCGAACAGCATGGCAATTTTGTCGAATATCCGGATCTCATCGTCAACCTGACGAACTACTCCGTCATTTACAACGGACACTCGATCGAGCTGCCGCCGAAGGAACTGGAACTGCTCTATTTCCTCGCGTCCTCACCAAACCAGGTATTCACAAGGGAGCAACTTCTCGACCATATCTGGGGATATGAATACATCGGCGACACGCGGACAGTGGATGTCCATATCAAGCGGCTCCGTGAAAAAATCAAGGGCAACGACAAGTGGGCGCTGACGACCGTCTGGGGGATTGGATATAAATTTGAGGTAAAACGGTAACTGTTAGTAAAGGAACTGAACTGTTACGTGAAGAGGTAACCGGAGGTTTACCATGAAATCAAACCACTACACACATTCTCTTTATTATAAACTGCTGATCGGCTATCTCATCTTCGGTCTGCTTGGATTCATCACGATCGCGACCATCTCATCTGAGATGACCTACCACCATCTGGTGGAACGCGAATCGGAGGTTCTGTATGACGAGGCGACCATGATTGCCGATCGGTGCAGCAAAGCCTACGAGGGCAAAACCATCAATCTCGACTCGGCATACCCACAGCTCGAGGCGGTTTCCGCCTATCTGCAGTCGGATATCTGGATCCTGAACCATGAGGGCACCATCGTTGCAGACAGCAGCGACAGTCGTACCGGCATCGCAATCGACGATTTCGACCCGACCGCACAGGGCAACCGGCTCTATTCCATCGGACAGTATTACAACCTGTTTGACAGCAAAGTACTCTCCGTTTCCGCCCCGATCACAGGCAATATGAAGACCTACGGCTACATCGTGATTCATATGCCAATCCAGAACATTGAGGCGGAACAGAACGGATTTCTGAATATTATTTACATAACATCGATCATCCTGTTCTTCCTATCCCTGGTGGTGCTTCTTGTTTTTACAAAAGTGGTCTATTTCCCGCTCAAAAAGATTACGGTCGCAGCCAATGAATATGCAGCCGGAAACCTGGCACACAATATCCCGATTACCACCCACGACGAGATCGGCTATCTCGCCAGCACATTAAACTATATGTCCAGCGAGTTAAATGAAATGGAACAGTACCAGCACAATTTCATCGCGAACGTATCGCACGATTTCCGCTCGCCTCTGACTTCCATCAAAGGCTATCTCGAGGCAATTCTCGATGGCACAATCCCGCAGGAACTCTATCATAAATACCTGCACATCGTCATTTCCGAGACCGAGCGCCTTAACAAGCTGACACAGGGCATGCTGACGCTCAACTCTCTGGACAGCAAGGGCTATTTAACCCGAACCAATTTCGATATCAACCGGACGATCAAGGATACCGCCGCAACCTTCGAGGGCACGTGTAGCGCAAAAGGCATCACGTTTGACCTGACCTTTGCGGATAGCATCCAGATGGTCTACGCCGATCTCGGAAAAATCCAGCAGGTTCTCTACAACCTGATCGACAATGCCATCAAATTCAGCCACGAGGATTCGATCATTTACATCCAGACCTCCATCCGGTATGAAAAAATCTTCATTTCCGTCAAAGACACCGGCATCGGCATCCCGAAGGACAGCCAGAAGAAAATCTTTGAACGTTTCTACAAGACCGACTTATCGCGCGGAAAAGATAAAAAGGGCACCGGGCTGGGGCTTGCGATTGTCAAAGAGATTATTCAGGCACATGGGGAAAATATCGACGTTGTCAGCACCGAGGGCGTGGGGACGGAATTTATTTTTAGTCTGCCGAAGGCGACGGCGCTATAGCAAATTGAAACTGTCCAATCCCTTCGCAATTACAGCAAATCTTCCATCTGGCATCCCAGTGACCGTGCAAGCGCACGCACGGTTTCTGCGGATGCTTTTTGAATCTTCTTTTTTCCCTGTTCATACTGCTGAATACTCCGCAGCGTAACCCCCGATTGCTCTGAAAGATCCTTTTGGGTATATCCCGCCATCTTCCGGATCCGCCGCAACGCGTTTTTCCCCTGCTCTTTTCTTCGAATGATTCTGTCTGCCGCCTCAACAAATTTATCCTCCGGAGCTTCATGAAGTGCCGGATACATTTCCACAACCTCCCGGACCGGAAGCCCTGCTTCAATTTCCTTAAATTTCTTCTCACTGTACCACTGATAATACGCCAGTATCCAGCCACTCCAATACTCTCTGGAACAGGTAAATTCTACCTGCGGTTCCGGCAGTTCGTCCTTTTTTCCCGCTTTTCGAAGCACTTCCTCCGCAAGCTCCGTTCCAGAAAAGCCGCTCACTACTCTTGGTACACCTTCCCCAAATTTTTCTGCATACCCGGTTGTAAGAAACAATTTCCAAAAATCTTCCAGATCCATCCCACAGGCATTGACCGCATAATCTGTCATTTCCCCCAGATTTCTCATCGCATCATCCAGATATTCAATCCCATAAGCGCTCATCCTCAGCCGACACCTCCCCTCGAATCAAATCCCGCATATAAATACCGTCGATATCATCCTCTTCCACCTTTTTCCGGTATGCATTTCTAGCTTGCTCATCTCTGGCTCTTCGTTTTACATAATATTCCACTGAATCTACTCCTTCATAAGAAAGAAAGTGTATCGCCTGAAATGCCTTCTGACTCTTTAATACATACTGCTCTCCCAATTTTCCCAGCCGCATCGCATACGAAAGCTGCTCTAACGATATTTCATTATTTACAAACGCCCTTGCAAATGAAAAATACGAATCATCCGCCCGGTACCCAATCACCACATCATATCCGTCCACATCCGGGAGGAAATGTTCCAGCAGCCACTCTCTTCCCCGTTTCATGACCGCCGAAGAAAGGCGGATTTTCCGGTATTTCATCAAAATCGCCAGCCAATGAAGAACGCTGTAGTGCTTCTCCATCAAATTTAAAATCAAAAGACCGGTTTCATCCATTTCATACTGATTCACATAGCCGTCCTCCCGCTCGGCGCACGACCACTCCTTCGCCAGCTCCAGACTCTCCGTACAATAAAAGCCCTGTCCGTAGTCATTATAGACCTTTCCCTGACCATACATAGGAGTAGAAATAATTTCCAAGGAACCGTGATATAAAATTTTTCTCATTCTGAGGAACCTCCTTATCTATTATGGGAGCAAGTAGAAACATGTGGTATATAAAAAATAGATTCGTTTTAATGAAAATAACTCTATAGAGATATTTTTATTAATATTATATCTCTATAGAGTTATTTAATCAATTTTTATTTCAGATCTTAAAAAGATATGCCACCTTACAGTACGCACCTTACACAAACTGTAACTGTCCTTTCACGATGTTTCGAATTACACCTACCGCGCCTCTTCCCCCGGAAAATGCGCGTCGGACCGCTTCAGAATCTCCCGGGCAGTCTTTGTCTTACCCAGACCGCCAAAGGTACAACGCAGTTCCAGCGGCAGCGACAGACCGATCTCATAGATCGCGCCGATTGTCTCATCCAGCGGGATCACCTTGTCGTAGCCTGCCAGAATCATATTGGCGCTGGCGAGCGCATTGCTTCCTCCCATGATATTTTTGCCGAGACATGGCCATTCAACACGGTTTCCAACCGGATCGCAGGCAAGCCCCGTGATATTCTGAAGCCCTACAAACGCCGCATCCAGAGATTGCCGGTTTATTCTGTTTTCATCTTGACAATGAAACGTGAAACTGCTACAATCCAGCTATACAAACCACATTTGATTTGTGATAAATCTATTTTTAGTATATATGTTTTATTTCATTCATAAATATTCAGGAGGTTTTGATATGTTATTTCTCAGCGAACAAGAAATGTGGCAGTCCGTCACCTTAGAGGATGTCATGGACGCGATCGAAGATGCGTATGCGATTCACAAAAGCGGCAATTATAAGATGCCGGATCGTTTTATCGCACAGCGTGATAAAAATATGATGCTCTATATGCCGTGTTTTCTGGATTCCGTCATCGGTACAAAGATGTTATCCGAATTTCCGGACAATCCCTCTCTGGGAATTCCGTATCTGAACGGACTTATGATTTTAAATAACGCAAAGACCGGTCTGCCGAAGGCGATTATGAACGGAAGTGTCCTGACCGCAATGCGGACCGGTGCGGTCGGCGGTGTCGCACTGCGCTATCTGGCTCCAGAGGATGCTGCCTCAGTTGGTCTGGTTGGCTGCGGTATGCAGGGACTACACCAGCTTCTCTACGCCTGCGAGGTGCGCCCGATCACAGATATTTATCTGTATGACGCATACGCTAAGGATCTTTCCGGCTTTATCGAGCGCTTATCGGCGCGTCTGGCATCGTTTGGAAAAAACGCCATCCAGATTCATACCTGCGCGGATACCCGTGAACTGGCTGAGCACAGCCGCGTCCTGATCTCCGCCACCCAGGCGGTCGATCCGGTCTACCCGGATGATGAAGAGCTGCTTCGCGGCAAATGCTTTGTTGCCATCGGCTCCTGGCGTCCGGAACGGCGCGAACTGCCGGATGCGGTGTGGAAACTCGTCAAGAACGCGTACACCGAGCTTCCGTATGCCTGCGAGGAGAGCGGCGATCTGAAAATTCCGCTGGAAAAGGGCGTTCTGACACAGAAGCGCGTCCACTTTATCGAGGATCTGATCGAAGATACCAAGCAGGGACATCCGCATGAGCAGAACGAGACCCGCTGCTTTAAATCCGTCGGCATGGGACTCTTTGATGTGCGGACGGCACAGCTTATCTATGAAAAAGCATTGGAAAAAGGAATTGGACAAAAACTTAATTTCTAGGAAAAATGGTTGGAATAGAAAAGGCTGTATCACCTACCGCGCGCTTCCATGCGGCAGGCAATACAGCCTTTTTCTTATTGTTATATGTGCATTAATTTTCCAGCATTTTTCTGAATCTATAGACTGGCAAATTTTTCGCTCCATATTCTTCTCTACTTATTTATATAACGGATACTTCTCACACAGCTTCGTCACTTCCGCACGGATGTAATCTGCCTTGTTCTCGAAGTCGGTAGCTGCCAGCCAGATGCACTCTGCAATCACTTCCATGTCCTCTTCTTTCAGTCCACGGGTGGTAACAGCCGGAGTACCGATGCGGACGCCAGAAGTAACAAACGGGCTTCTCGGGTCGTTTGGAACGGTATTTTTGTTCAGGGTAATGTATACTTCATCGCAGCGGTTCTGCAGCTCTTTACCGGAAATATCCATGCCGCGCAGATCAACTAACATCAGGTGGTTATCGGTTCCGCCGGTCAGAATCTTGAATCCCTGCTTCTGAAGTGCGGCTGCCAGCGCTGCTGCATTCTTCTTTACCTGAAGCTGATACTCTTTAAATTCTGGTTTCAGCGCCTC
>OGII01002158.1_pt1 | contig 12002 bp, 9 predicted proteins | sample 1571701 | NCBI WGS metagenome assembly OGII01 (sample SAMEA2581950, study PRJEB24529) | metagenome | biome: Human gut stool | place: China | collected 2011
ATAGTTGATGAAAAGGGCTTTGAATTAGTTGATGTTGAATATGTAAAAGAAGGCAGCAACTGGTATTTAAGAGCATATGTTGACAAGGAAGGTGGTATAACTATTAACGACCTTGAATCTGTTAGCAGAATCTTAAGTGACAAATTAGATGAAGAAGATTTTATCAGTGATGCTTATATTTTGGAAGTAAGTTCACCGGGGCTTGGCCGTCCGTTAAAGAAGGATAAGGACTTTGACAGAAATATGGGAAATGAAATTGAAGTTCATTTATACAGAGCTGTTGACAGACAGAAACAGCTTGTAGGACTTTTAAAAGCATATAATGCAGACACAATTACCATTGAAAATGAAGATGGCGAACAGACTTTTCAGAAATCAGATATTGCACTGATTCGTCTGGCATTTGATTTTTAAAGAAAAAGAGAAGATTTAGGAGGATATAAAAAATGAATACTGAGTTACTAGAGGCGCTGAACGTTCTTGAAAAAGAAAAATCTATCAGCAAGGATACCCTGCTTGAAGCAATTGAACAGTCTTTAATTCAGGCATGTAAAAACCATTTTGGAAAAGCTGATAATATAAAAGTAAATATTGACCCGCAGACTTGTGAGTTTGGTGTATTTGCAGAGAAAACAGTAGTAGAAGAAGTATTGGACCCGGTATTGGAAATCAGCCTGGAAGATGCAAAGAAAATGATCGATCTGGAAAGAGAAAAGGCATTAAATGATCTTCGTGCTTCTGTTACAGGTCTGGCAATGACTGCAACGGCAAAACTTTTGTCTGAGCAGGCAGGACCGGAAAGCGACAAGAAACGTTATCAGGCATTTTTAGCAAGCGCAGGTGAAAAACATGACTGAGCAGGCAAGATTATACGGAACCGTTCTTTATGAATTAAAGGTACCTGAGAAAATGGTCCGGGAGACCGGGCGCATTTTCCAGGAAAATCCAGAACTTAAGGCAGTTCTTGATGATCCCACATTGCAGGAAACAAAAAAGGAAGCCATTATTGGAAAAATATGGAAAGAACCTGATTTTTCCAGTACAATGGTTCATTTTTTAAAGAAGGCCTGTGAGGAAGGCTGCATCGGGCAGATGGAAGATATGATAAAGGTCTGGGAGAAATGTCTGTTAGATGGAGCGGGTATTTTATCAGCCAGTCTTTTTTATGTGACCAGACCAGATGAGGAACAGCTTGCAGGGATCCTGGAATTTTTGTGCAGGGAATATAAAAAGAAGGATGTGCAGCTTGAAATGGCTGCTGCTCCGGAACTGATGGGCGGTTTCGTCTTAAAGACCGGAGATGTGGAATATGATTACAGCCTGAAAGGGCAGCTTGAGCGGCTGTTTCAGACTGCAGGCAGATAGGAGTTATTACTATGAGTACAATCAGTTCTCAGGAGATCATCTCCATTATCAAGGGCGAGATCGAAGACTATGACGCTCATGCAGGACAGGTTAATGAGACTGGTTCTGTGATCTGGGTAGGCGATGGCATTGCCATTGTATATGGTATTGATCATGCCATGTATGGAGAGATCGTTATATTTGAAAACGGAGTCAAGGGCATGGTCCAGGATATCCGTAAAAATGAGATCGGCTGTATCCTGTTTGGAAAAGATACAGGTATTACAGAGGGAACAAAAGTTACCAGAACAAAGAAAAAAGCAGGTGTTCCTGTTGGAGCGGCTTTTTTAGGAAGAGTTGTCAATGCCTTAGGAGAGACCATTGACGGAATGGGACCTGCAAAAGAAGAGGATTACCTGCCGGTTGAACAGGAAGCACCTGGTATTGCAGAACGTAAATCCGTAGGAGTTCCTATGGAGACAGGTATCTTGGCCATCGACTCTATGTTTCCTATCGGACGGGGACAGCGTGAGCTGATCATCGGTGACCGTCAGACCGGTAAAACCTCCATTGCAATGGATACTATTTTAAACCAGAAGGGCAAGGATGTGATCTGTATCTATGTTGCCATTGGCCAGAAGGCATCTACCATTGCAAAGCTGGTAAATACATTAAAGAAAAATGACGCCATGGATTACACCATTGTTATGGCTTCTACAGCCAGTGATCCGGCGCCTTTACAATATATTGCCCCTTATGCGGGAACTGCCATGGCAGAGTTTTTCATGCGCCAGGGAAAAGATGTGCTCATTGTTTATGATGACCTGTCCAAGCATGCAGTAGCTTACCGTGCATTGTCCCTGTTGCTTGAGCGTTCTCCGGGACGTGAGGCATATCCAGGAGATGTTTTCTATCTTCATTCCAGGCTGCTGGAGCGTTCCAGCCGTCTTTCAGATAAACTGGGAGGAGGTTCTATTACAGCCCTTCCTATTATTGAAACACAGGCAGGAGATGTATCAGCCTATATTCCTACCAATGTAATATCTATTACAGATGGTCAGATCTTCCTTGAAAGCGACCTGTTTTTCTCAGGAATGAGACCGGCAGTAAACGTAGGTCTTTCTGTATCCCGAGTAGGCGGTGCTGCACAGACCAAGGCAATGAAGAAGGCCAGCGGTACCATCCGTATCGACCTGGCACAGTATCGTGAAATGGAAGTGTTCACCCAGTTCAGTTCTGACCTGGATGAGGCGACAAAAGCACAGCTGGCTTATGGAAAACGTCTGATGGAACTGTTAAAACAGCCTTTGGGACGTCCGCTTTCCATGGCAGAGCAGGTGATTACCCTGTGTACAGCAACCCACAAAGTAATGGTAAGTGTGGATGTAAAACAGATCAAAAAGTTCCAGATGGATATGCTTGCCTGGTTTGAGGACAAACATCCTGAAATTGGAAATGAGATCACGGAAAAGAAAGTCTTAAGCGATGAGCTGGCAGAACGGATCGTAGAGGCAGCGAAGGAGTTTAAGGAGGCAGTATGGCAAACGCAAGAGAGATCCAAAACCGAATAAAAAGTATTCAGGATACACGTAAGATCACCAATGCCATGTATCTGATCTCTTCAACAAAGCTGAAGAAAAGCAAAAAGCTTCTGGAAGATACAGAACCTTATTTTTACACCCTTCAGAGCCTGATCCGGCGTATCCTGCGCCATATGGGGGATACAGAGCATCCTTATTTTAACGTCAGAAAAGAGATCAAAGAAGAGGACCGTGTCCGTGGCCTGGTAGTCATTACAGGTGATAAGGGTCTGGCAGGTGCTTATAACCACAATGTACTGAAACTTGCCCATGAATGGATGGAAAAAAGTGATAAAAACCGTCTGTATGTCGTGGGAGAGCTGGGAAGACAGTATTTTGCTGCAAGACATGTGCCGGTAGAAGAACAGTTCCACTACACGGTGCAGAACCCTACCATGCACAGAGCCCGTCTGATCGCCTCTTCCCTGATCGAGGATTATCTGGAAGGACGTTTGGATGAGGTGTGGATCATTTATACGCAGATGATAAACAGCATGAAGGTGGAAGCACAGATGGAGCAGCTTCTTCCCCTGAAGCAGGAAGATTTCAGCAATGTGGTCATTCCTGCGGATATCCATCAGGAAGAGATCCAGATGGTCCCATCCCCTACAGCGGTCATGGACCATGTGGTGCCAAACTATGTAACAGGATTTATCTTCGGTGCCCTGGTAGAGTCATTTTGCAGTGAGCAGAATGCCCGTATGATGGCAATGCAGTCTGCCAGCGACAATGCGGCAGAGCTTTTAAATGAGCTGTCCATTGAATATAACCGGGTGCGCCAGGCTGCCATTACCCAGGAGATCACGGAAGTGGTAGGCGGTGCAAGGGCACAGCGGAAGAAGCGGAGATAAGGAGTAAATCATGAATAAAGGAAAGATCATACAGGTAATGGGACCTGTAGTAGATGTGGCTTTTGAAAATGGAAACCTTCCTCATATCCAGGATGCGCTGACTGTAATGAACAATGGAAAGCGTTGCGTTATGGAAGTAGCCCAGCATATTGGCGGAGATGTAGTCCGCTGTATTATGTTAGCTTCCAGTGAAGGTTTATATAAAGATATGGAAGTAGAAGCAACAGGACAGGGAATTGCTGTTCCTGTTGGTGAAAAGACACTGGGACGTCTGTTTAATGTCCTTGGGGACACCTTAGATGGCGGTGAGAGCCTGGAGGGAGAAGAAAAATGGGTCATCCACAGAGATCCCCCAAGTTTTGCAGACCAGAGCCCGGTTGTAGAAATGCTGGAAACAGGTATCAAGGTCATTGACCTGTTAGCACCTTATGCAAAGGGCGGTAAGATCGGTCTGTTTGGCGGTGCCGGTGTTGGTAAGACGGTGCTGATCCAGGAACTGATCACCAACATTGCAACGGAACACGGCGGATATTCGATCTTCACCGGTGTTGGAGAGCGTTCCCGTGAGGGAAATGACCTTTGGACGGAAATGAGCGAGTCCGGCGTTTTAAAGAAGACAGCCCTTGTATTTGGACAGATGAACGAGTCACCGGGTGCCCGTATGAGAGTAGCAGAAACAGGACTGACCATGGCAGAGTATTTCCGTGATGAAGAGCATCAGAATGTGCTGCTGTTCATTGATAACATCTTCCGTTTTGTGCAGGCAGGTAGTGAGGTATCCGCACTGTTAGGCCGTATGCCTTCCGCAGTAGGATATCAGCCCACACTGGCTACCGAGGTCGGTGAGTTACAGGAACGTATCGCTTCCACGAACAAGGGTAGTGTCACTTCCGTTCAGGCTGTTTACGTGCCTGCGGATGACCTGACTGACCCCGCACCCGCGACTACGTTCGCACATCTGGATGCCACCACCGTTCTGTCCCGTAAGATCGTGGAACAGGGTATTTACCCCGCAGTGGATCCCCTGGAATCCACTTCCCGTATCCTGGAAGAGGATGTGGTAGGTAAGGAGCATTATGAGACTGCACGCCAGGTGCAGGCAATGCTGCAGAAGTACAAGGAACTGCAGGATATCATCGCCATCCTGGGTATGGAGGAACTGTCCGATGAGGATAAGGTAACCGTATATCGTGCCCGTAAGATCCAGCGTTTCCTGTCCCAGCCCTTCCATGTGGCAGAGAACTTCACCGGTGTACCCGGCAAGTATGTGCCTGTGAAGGAGACTATCCGCGGATTCCGTGCGATCATCGACGGTGAGATGGATGAGTATCCGGAAGCTGCATTCTTCAATGTAGGTACCATTGATGAGGCAGTGGAAAAGGCTAAGAAGCTCATGGCACAGTAAGGAAAGGCGGTGTGCATATGAACACCTTTAGTTTGAAGGTCATTGCCAGTGATAAAGTATTTTTCGATGGAAAATGCGGCATTATTATCGTACCGGCTCTGGACGGTGAGCAGGCCATTATGTCTCACCACGAGGATATGGTCATTGCTACGAGAGAGGGCGAAGTACGCTTCAAGGAAAAAGAGGAGGATGACTGGACCAAAGCCGTAGTCGGTGTGGGCTGTGTCTACATTTCTCATAACCGTGTGATCATGCTGGTGGATACGGCAGAACGCCCGGAGGATATCGACAGAGTCCGTGCGGAGGCTGCCCTGGAGCGTGCGCAGGAACAGCTGCGTCAGAAGCAGAGTATCCAGGAGTATCATGTATCCCAGGCATCCATGGCGAGAGCAATGCTGCGCCTGAAAGAAGCCGGAAAATACGAAGTCAAGTAGTAATACGTAAAACATATGTAAAAAGTAACAAAAATAAGCCTGTAATGTTAGCAAATGTGTGCAATTCGGAAATTGTTATTTTTCTGTCATTGCGATAAAATCTCTTCAGAATCGTAAGGAGAATTAAGCGATGGATTATTTACAGAAAAAATCAATACGAAGTGTCGCAGCTGCCATTGCAGGCTTTTTGCGTCACTGCGTTCGAAAAATAGGAATCACCAGAGAGAAGCTTCCTTCCTGCATAGCACTTGCGGTATGTCCGCTGGTGACATTTTATCTGTTTGAAATGTATACCCACAATCCTTTCACAACGATGCATTTCAAGACACAGATATTGAACATGGCGTTTTATGTACTGACCGCGCTTCTGTTATTCGGAATCGTTAAATATGTCCGGGTTGCTCTGATGCTACAGACAGCATTTTTCATGGCGGTGGGTCTGGCGAATTATTATGTGTTGAATTTCCGGTCAGCACCTATTATGCCATGGGATATTTATTCCATTGGTACGGCTGCCAGTGTGGCAGGGAATTTTAACTATACACTGAAGGGCAGCACGGTGTTGGTCATTATAGGATTTCTGATATTGCTGTTGATCGAGAGCCGTTTTCATATGAAGACTCCGGCGAGAGTGGCGAAAAGAGCGGCACTCATACTGCTTAGTATGGCATTGATCTACGGCTATACCGGTATGGTGCAGAGTGAGAGCTTTGTGAGAAACTTTGGTCTGTATGATAAGCTGTTTACCCCTACCGTCATGAACAAAAGAGACGGCAATATCGTGGCATTCCTGATGGAACTGGAGTATATGGATGTGGAGAAGCCGTCAGGATATTCTCCGGAGGAGACCGGCAGTAAGTATACACAGGCAGGACAGGATTCCGCAGGGCTTACGGCAGCCGTGGAAGATCCGGAGAGCGTGAAGCGCCCGAATATCATTGTCATCATGGATGAGGCCTTTTCTGATCTGGCGGTGAGAGGCGATTTCACCACCAACGAGGACTATATGCCCTTTATTCACAGATTACAGCAGGGTGCAGAGAATACCAGAACCGGTTATCTGAATGTTTCCGTGCTGGGTGGAAATACTGCCAATACGGAGTTCGAATTCCTCACAGGCAATACCATCGGATTCCTGCCCCAGGGCAGTGTGGCTTACCAGCAGTATGTGCAGAAAGAGACACCGTCTCTGGCATCCTACCTGAAGGAGCTGGACTATCATACCGTGGCGATCCATCCGTATTATGCCAGCGGCTGGGACAGAGACAGAGTCTATCCGTTACTTGGTTTTGATGAGTTTTTATCCCAGGATGATTTCACGAATCCGAAACGGATCCGTAATTATATCTCCGATGAGAGTAGTTTTGCCAAGATCATCGAACTGTATGAGAATAAAAAAGAGGGAGAGCCTCTGTTTGTCTTTAACGTAACCATGCAGAACCACAGCGGTTACGAAGAGGAATTCCATAACTTTACCCCGGATATTACCGTGGATGGAATTGACTCCAAAGCATTGTCCATGTATCTGTCTCTGGTAAAACAGACGGATTCCGCCCTGCAGGGTCTGATCGATTATTTCTCTCAGGCGGATGAGGATACCATGATCGTATTCTTCGGGGATCATCAGCCTACGACTTATGTGAGCAATCCGATCTTAAGAAATAATAAAGTGAATCCGGAGACTTTAACAGATGAGGAAAATCTGTTAAAATATAAAGTACCTTATGTAATCTGGAGCAACTTTGACATCGAGGAGCAGACGGACGGAGAGACCAGTGCTAATTATCTGGCAATGGATGTGCTGGAGAACTGTGATCTGCCACTGCCTGCCCTGCAGAACAGTCTGACCGGGCTTCGGAAGGAATACCCGGTGATCAGTGCAGCAGGTGTGAGAGAGGCGGACGGCACTCTTACGACGGTGAAGCAATGTGGGGAAGCATTGAACGATTACCGGAGCCTGGAGTATTATCTGCTGTTTGATTACGAAAGGTAAAACATTAGAGATCACGGAGAAGACTAAGATGAATGGCAACAAGACGACAGCAATAAGTGCAGAACGCAGGACGCAGAGAGGAATCTCTGTGCTTGCGTTCTTTGTGCCTGCATTTATTATGCTGGTTCTTTTTATCATACGGGGCATATATCCTTTTGGTGACCGGAGTTTTCTGTTCTCTGACATGTACCATCAGTATATGCCTTTTTTAAGTGAATTCGTACACAAGATCAAAGCGGGAGAGGGACTGTCTTATTCTTACAACGTGGGGATCGGATCGAATTTCCTGGCATTATATGTCTATTATGTGGCAAGTCCTTTTAACTGGCTGGTATTTTTGCTTCCGGAGAGTCTGATCATGGAATTCATGAGTTATCTCGTGATCCTGCGGATCGGTCTTATGGGACTTACGTTCAGTATTTATCTGCGGAAGACGTTTGGCAAGGCGGATCCGGCGGTGATCCTTTTTTCCACCTGCTATGCCCTGTCCGGCTATCTGGCAGCCTATAACTGGAATGTGATGTGGCTGGACTGCCTGATCCTGTTACCTCTGATCCTTTTGGGAGCGGAGCGGCTGGCCAGAGAGGGCAGATGGGTCATGTACACTGTGACCCTGGGGCTTTGCATCCTGACCAATTACTATATTTCCATTATGATCTGTATCTTCCTGGTGCTGTATTTCGGAATGCTGCTGATCACGGAATATTATACCATGACGGAAGGACAGAGCCAAAAAGTAAAAACGGTATTTTGCAGGATCGGAAGATTTGCATTTGCATCGCTGTTGGCAGGAGGGCTGGCTGCGGCGCTGCTGATTCCGGAGGTCTGCGCTATCTTACGGACGGATTTTGGTAATTCGGATTTTCCCGCTACACTGGAGTCCTATTTTTCCGTGTTTGATATGCTGGCAAGACACTGCCTGTGCGTGACCACGGAGAGGGGACTGGAACACTGGCCGAACATTTACTGTGGTGTGGCAGTATTTTTACTGGTGCCCATGTATGCACTGAATGAAAAAATATCGGTGAGAAAACGGTTCTGCAATCTGGCACTGGCGGGATTTTTGCTGCTCAGCTTCGGAACCAATGTCCTGGATTTTTTATGGCACGGTCTGAATTATCCGGATTCCCTGCCGGCGAGACAGTCTTTTCTATATATTTTTCTGATCCTTGTCATGTGCTACGATGCTTTCCGGAATGTGGAAGGCACTTCTCCCAGGCAGATCATCTATGGGTATCTGGCGGCGGTGATATTTTTACTTGCCTGTGAAAAATTCGTGGAGAGCGAGGATTTCGACACGGGTATTGAAGTGCTGACGCTGGTGTTCGTTACAATCTACGGGGTGATCCTGTATCTGTATCGGACAAGGAAGAGCGAACTGACGAGGCAGGTGCTGGGGATTCTGGTGCTGGCGTGCATAGTGGCGGAGCTGAGCATCAATACATTTAATACAAGTCTGGGCACTACCGGACGAAGTGCTTATCTGGGAGACCAGGAGGATTATAAGGCGTTGTACACCCTGGCGCGGGAACAGGAGGGGAATGACTTCTTCCGTATCGAGAAGTTTACCCGCAAGACGAAAAATGACGGAACCCTGACCGGGTACCCTACGGCTTCGGTATTTTCCTCTACCATGAATTCCCAGGTCATGGATCTGTATAAGAAGCTTGGCATGCGCCACAGTAAGGTTTATTACGGCTTCGATGGAGCGACAGCTTTCGTTTCGGCACTCCTGAATGTGGATTACATGTTCGGCGGATCGGATAAATACGAAAACGGTCTGTATGAGATCGTGAATAACAGTGGAGATGTTTATTTATATCATTGTAAATATACGCTACCCTTTGGCTATGTGGCACCGACGGGCTGGAATGTTACGGACGAGATCGGCACCGGTGTGAGAGTGCAGAATCAGCTGACCGAGGATCTGGGAATCGCAGAGCCCTTACTGGACCGGGCGACCAGTGAGACTAGCGGAGATAATGTATGTATTACGGCGGACCGGGCAGGCTACTATTACGCGAGGATCAATGCCACAGGGACGAAAAAGGTTCAGGTGCTTGGGGGAACGCTGGAGACGCAGGATTACAGTGATCTGAAGGACGGATCCATTCTGTATCTGGGATATCTGTTGGAGGGAGAGCGTGTGACGCTGACCAATGGGGATGATGCGGATGAGACGCAGAAGGTATCGGCGGAAGCCTATGTACTGAATGAAGAAGTGCTGGCACAGGCAGTGGAGATATTGTCAAAGGAACATCTTGAAAATGTAGCGATGGACAGCACTCATATTTCCGGAACCTTAAGTCTGGAAGAAGCCGGCAGACTGATTCTGTCCGTGCCTTATGAGGAGGGCTGGACGGTGCAGATCGATGGAGAAAATGCAGAGCCTGAGCAGTTCGGCAATGCCCTCATGGCATTTGATCTGGAAGCGGGAGAGCATACGATACAGATGCACTATGTACCGGAAGGACGGAATATCGGTATTTTAGTAAGCGCGGGAAGTGTACTGATCCTGTTGGGATACGTGCTGTGCCAGAGGTGTGACAGGAAAAGGAAAGACTGTGCGGAGAATGAGCTTTCGCAAAAGGCAGCAGACGAAACAATGGAAAACGGGAATGCGGAGAAAACGCACACAGAGGAAGGTTCTGTGAAGGAAGAGGCAGGAAGGATGTAAGAAGGAGCGAATTATGACGAAGAAGAGTATTTGTGATACCTTGCGGCGTACCTGCCTGATCCTGGCGGGATCCCTTATTATGGCTGTGAATTTAAAAAGCTTTGTCCGCACCGGAGGACTGATCCCCGGTGGATTCAACGGTCTGACTCGTCTGATACAGGAGATCAGTGCACTGCTGTGGCACTGGGAGCCGCCCTTCTCGGTGATCAATTTTATCCTGAATGCGATTCCGGCTATCATCAGTTTCAAATTTATCGGAAAAAAATTTACCGGTTATTCCTGTCTGATGATCGTGGTGAGTGGTATCCTGACAGATATTGTGCCGTCATTTCCCATGACGGAGGATATTCTGCTGATCTCTATCTTCGGAGGATTGATCAATGCACTTGCCATCAGTCTGTGCCTGTTTGCCAATGCCACCAGCGGAGGTACGGATTTTATCGCAATTTTCCTGTCGGAGAAATACGGCATTGACTCCTGGAATTATATTTTCGCCGGAAATGTGGTGATCCTTGGGATCGCCGGAGCACTGTTCGGATGGGACAAGGCGCTGTATTCCATTATTTTTCAGTACACCTCCACCCAGGTACTGCATATATTGTACAAGCGGTATCAGAAGCAGACACTGATCATCGTGACCAAACGACCGGAGGATGTCTACGAAGCCATTGCGGAGATCACGCACCATGATGCCACACTGATCAAGGGAGAGGGCTGTTATTCCAAACAGGAATGTGATGTGCTGTACTCCGTGGTAGGACGCGATGAAGTGAATAAGGTTGTGAATACGGTGCGTAAGACCGATCCCCAGGCCTTCGTCAATATGATCCGCACGGAGAACCTGGCGGGAAGATTTTATCAGAGACCGAATGATTAAGAGTTGTAAAAAAGAGCCTGAGAGTCAGCAGTTTAACTGACACTCAGGCTTGCGTATTTTTTCGGGGAAACACCCACGGCTTTGGTGAAGGCTTTGAAGAAATTGCTGTAGTCCGTGAAACCGCTGCGTTCGAAGGCTTCCATAACATTGCCGTTTTCGTTCAGAACCGCCTTGGCGATACTGATGCGGCGGGCGGTGATGTATTTATTAATGGTGGTGCCTGTGGCGGATTTGAAAATCCGACAGATATAGGATTCGCTTAAGTAGAACTGTCCGGCCAGCTGTTCCACTGTAATAGGCTGGGAGATGTTCTGGTTGATGTAAGCCAGAATATCGTCCACCTGATGGTTGTAGCGGTAGCTACTGTCCTTGTATTCGGCGGGAACTGTTACGGTTTCCCCGGCCGCCGTCTGCTCTGCACTGCGGATGAACAGCGTGTTGAGCATGACCATCAGCTCCATGAAAGCGGCGTATTCCGTGATGTCATGGGCAAAGCCCTCCGCGGGAGAGATTTTTTTTGATATAATAGAGGAAACGTTTCTGCTGTTCCTTGTTGAGCGAAAGCTTATGGGAAAAGGGGGCACTGCGGTGGGTGAAGCAAAAGCTCAGATCCGTCTCTTTGGTGGAGATCAGCTTCATGAAATCCGGCGCCACCGACAGAACGATACGTTCGTGGACGGAGTTGTCGATCTGGGTCAGCTTGTGACTTTCGTACTGGTTGATGATAAAGAGATCGCCTGGGGCGATGGTGTAGAAGCAGTTGTCGATCAGAAACTGTTTGCCGCCGCAGATGGAATAGTAGATCTCGTAGCAGTCATGGATGTGCATGTCCATGGCTTTT
>OGII01002179.1_pt1 | contig 11946 bp, 11 predicted proteins | sample 1571701 | NCBI WGS metagenome assembly OGII01 (sample SAMEA2581950, study PRJEB24529) | metagenome | biome: Human gut stool | place: China | collected 2011
AAGACTCCCTTGATGAGCACCAGCGGTCCGTTGACGCGCAGCGTGCTGTAAGCCATACTCTTCGCCCACTGGTCCAGAGCGATGAGCAGGGTGGCACATACGGCAAGAACACCGTAGCGTTTTCCGATGGTATTCATAAAAACTCCTATCTGAAAATAGTTGCCAGGGCGCGTTCCATCTCATCCTTCGTGACGGTGCGGTCGATATAGGCATGACCCACACGGTCTAAAAGAATAAACTTGATAACGCCGGCTTCCATCTTCTTATCATTTTTTGTCGCAACGATGACTTCTTCCGTATTAAGGCCGGAAACGCATGTCGGGATAGAGAAATACTCCATCAGTGCCTTGTATGCGTCGATCTCATCCTGTTTTACAAGTCCGCGCTCTTTGCAGATATTCATGGCAGCCAGGGCACCGACAGCGACACAGTGGCCGTGAAGCATCGTAAAGTTCTTTAATTTCTCAATGGCATGGCCTAATGTGTGGCCAAAGTTTAAGGTCGCGCGCTCATTCTGTTCCGTCGGGTCGATCTCAACAACCTCACGCTTGATGAAATCACTGCCCTGGATCAGAAGCTTTAAGGTGTCCGCGTCTTTTGCGAGGATCTTCGCCCTGTTCGTCTGGATCCAGTCAAAGTACTCTTTATCGAGGATCAGGCCGTGCTTGATGACCTCTCCCATGCCGCCGGAGAACTGATCGTCCGGAAGTGTGCGAAGTACGGACACATTCGTGTATACAAGCTTCGGCATGTGGAAAGCGCCTACCATATTTTTGTAGGAATCAAAATCTACGCCCGTCTTTCCGCCGATGCTTGAATCTGCCTGAGATAAAAGGGTGGTTGGAATCTGGATGAACTCAATTCCTCTTAAGTAGGTTGCTGCCGTATATCCCGTGAGATCACCTACCACACCACCGCCTAATGCAATCAGCAAGTCCTTGCGGTTAAAGTGATTCTCAATAAGGAATTTATAAATTTCCTTCACCGTATCAAGGGTTTTGCTTTCTTCTCCTGCCGGAAATACATAACGGACACATTCTCCGGAAACAGCCCCGACAATGTCCTCTACTTCCGCTGCATAAAGCGGATCCACATTGGAATCGGTAACAATGCATACCTTACGGTCAGCTAATGCAAAGGGCTCCAGGGCATCTGCAAGTGCACCAAAGGAATCCTCAATACAAATATCGTAGCAGGGCTTATTCTGATATAAAACGTTAATTTTACGGCTCATTCCTTTACTCCTTCCGTTACTGTTCACTCGTATTTCGTTCCAGTAACGCCTCCTTCATTCGTATAAAAAGCGTCAAATGACGGATTTGACGCTTTCTTTTGCTTCTTAATCATTTATACGCTTACAGTTTCCTAATTAATCGGTACATCAAAGGATCCACCGAAGATATCCTGAAAATCACCCGAAATATCTACAACAGCAGGGGTGATAATGAAGATATAATGGGAAATCTTTTGTAAATTACCACTGATGGCAAAGCAGGAACCGGAAGTAAAGTCAATAATTCTCTGTGCGATATCCACATCCAGACCTTCCAGGTTCAGTACTACTGTCCGGTTCGCCAGAAGTGTCTCCGTAATCTCCCGTGCATCCTCTACAGAAGTAGGTTTGATCACACAGACTTCCATGCCGGTTCCGGGCATTTTCTTGGTAACGGTACGATGGATCGGAGTAACCTTGGGCTGTGAAGTACGCTTTCCCTTATCATCCAGAGCCTCCTCATCCTGTGCCTGCTGTCTGTTCTTGGCAGCGCCAAACTTTTTCACAGGCTCTACTTCTTCCTCATCATCCAGATAATCGTCATCATAGAAACCTTCATCTTCTTCATCGTTCAGTTTCATATAATTCAGAAACTTATCCATTACACCCATGTTTACGAGTCTCCTTTATCAAAGTCTTCTTAAAATATTCTTTATATCGTCTTACTGTAATCTCGCTCTCCGAAAATACCGGTTCCGACTCTGACGATTGCAGAACCTTCCTGTACTGCCACCGTATAATCTCCAGTCATTCCCATGGAAAGTATGCTCATAGAAACATTATCAATGTTTTTATTTCCGATGTCAACAGCTAATTGCCTAAGTTTCCGAAAATATATCCTGTTTTCCTCCGGGTCTTCCACAAAAGGAGCGATAGTCATGAGTCCCTTAATATGTACACCTGGTAAAAACGAAATATCGCGAACCAGGTTTTCGGTCTCTTCTGTTGTGGTACCAAACTTGCTCTCTTCCTGTGCCACATTGACTTCAATCAGAATATTAACTTCTACCTGTTTCTTCACAGCTTCCCTGCTGATCTCCTCTGCCAGTCTGAGACTGTCCACACTGTGGATCAGGTAGACCTTGTCCACAATATATTTTACTTTATTACGCTGTAAGTGTCCGATCAGGTGCCATCTGATATCCGAAGGCAGCTGTGGTATCTTTTCCACCAGTTCCTGTACTTTATTCTCTCCGAAGTCCCTGGCACCCGCATGGTAGACATCCATAAGCATATCCACCGGCTTTGTCTTGCTTACCGCCAATAGAGTAACTTCCTCTTGTGATCTGCCTGCCTGTTCGCAGGCTTTTTTTATATTTTCCTTTACGGCATTATAATTTTTTGCCAGTGTTTTGCTCTGCTCAGTCGTCTGCATTTTAAATATCCGCCGTCCTTTCCAGCTTATCTTACCCTTCCGGCACCGGACTGTTCTCCGGGGCCATATCATCACCACTGACCGTAGTATCCTTATTGGTACCGGTCTTCTTAATATTCGTAATGATCTGATCATCCGATACCGCCGAACCGTCCAGGACTATATAGTCATATACATTCAGACCATAGGTTGTGTTTGCCCTCACAATGGAATACTCATCATTCTGATACAGAATATTGATCTGTTTGAAATCCGCATATCCCTTGTTGACATTATACACGCCGATCAGCGTTGCACGTTTGCTCACCGTATAGGTATCCTGACTGTCCGTCTTATACAGAACATCTCCCGCCTTAAGCACGGAAGTATCCATGTAATACACGCCTTCCGTCTCATCATAGCTATAGGCATCCGTCTCCACGAATTCACTGGATATATTGCCGTTTTCCAGATAGCACTGTCTGATGACACCCTGGGTTCCCGTGTTTTCATCCGTCGAAACGAAGTCTTCGTCGATCAGGAAAAATTCTTTCTCCACAATAGAGGAATTCGGGATCTTCAGTCCCGTCTCATCGTTTAAGATCAGCTCAATATCCAGGAAACGATCGGATACAAATGTTACCATAGAATTGGTAAAGGTAAGAGACAAAAAAGTGTTCCCGTCACTTCCGGTGAACAGCTTTGCCTGCCCCCAGGATTCATACTGGTTCTTCAGAAAACGGACCTTTACATAATCTTCCTGTTGGATCTGGGCACCACGTTCCGCATCTATGGGGATCACCACAGACCAGTTCTCATCGGTAGACAATTTGTACACTGGATCTCCCACTGCCATCAGTTCATTACCCAGCATCTGTTTTTTCTCGTAGTCCTTATGATCAAAAACAGCCTCCGTCACACCTTCTACCGTCAGGCCTTCATAGCCATCCGTCCAATAAGCTACGATTCCCGTGGTGGGTGCATAGCAAAAATTGACAATATTGGCTGTTGAACCGCCGTTTTCATTTTTTATGCTTTGCAGCATATTTACATTTGCCAGTTTTAATACCGTATTTTTTAAAGAATATTTAAAATCATAGGTACTTTCATAAGTAACATCATCATACCCATGCATAAAATTCACAATTTCATTTCGGAACTCGGAAAGTTCCTGATTACTCAGGGTGTTTTCCCCAAGGCTGGCATCTTCTAATTCCTGACTCAGCCGTCCGGTCTCATCAACAATATATACCGTATCTCCCTTAGCGACACGCTCTCCCTCTCGCGCATAAAAATTCACATACCCTGCAGTATCCGTGCTGACTACCTCTTCTTTGCGGATGGCAATTCCTTTGTAAATATTATTTGTAGCAAGAGAGCCTTCTGTTACTTCATAACGGACAATGTGATCTGTCTGAAAATACATGATCACACAAATGATCACATAAATAAAAATGGCACCAAAAATAAGCATGCCGATATTAAGGTTCAGAGGTTTTCTGTATTTTTTTACTTTATTCTGTCGTTCTGCCATCAGGAAACCTCCTTTACACTTGAGAAGCCCCGGTTGGCATCCGAGGCTTCTCATACGTGAAAATTATAATACGTTTTCTTACAAAGATACGATGATCTTATCCTTAACAGCCTCCGGTAATTCGGATTCATCCATCGATACGCTGAGGATAAAATCTACCTGGAAGAAATCGCTCATTTTGTCCAGCTTCTCAATCACAACTGAAATATCTTTGCCTTCCAGTGCTGCAATCTTCAGAAAGCTGTCAAAATACATCTGTTCCAGATCATGATCCTGAGAAATGATACCGCACACGAACCCTAAAAATTCGTCCGCATTCTCGATCATATAACGGGAAACGTCGATCAGACGCACCTTGTTGTTCAGTTCATACATATGTTTCGTACTTTTGTCCAGATATACGATACTGCCCGAAATATCCTTTACCTCGCTGTTGACTTTGTCCAACAGCTGTTTTGTCTTGCCCTTGCCCTTTTTGCCTACAATCAACTGAACCATTGGTGTAACCCTCCTGTCGTAAAATTTATAGGAATTCACGCAACCTATTTACTTTATTATAGTTTATATACCCTTAAAAAACAACATCTATTTGTTGATTTGCTCCAGCAATTGTACCATCTCAGGATATAGGACATCGCTGGCCGATGAATTCAATATAACGGATATATACGGTGCGCCGTTCACATCTCTGGACAGCAAAATCAGGCAATGTCCGGCCGCATTGGTCGTACCGGTTTTACCGCCGATGACGGTAATATTTTCCGGTGCATTGAAGTCACCTTTCAAAAAACGGTTGGTATTATTCACCGTAAGCTCTTTTGCCTTGCCGTCCTTGTCGTAGAAGGTTGTCTGATAAGAAGTCATATGAATGATTTCATTAAAAGAATCATATTTGATAGCTTCATTGAAAATCAGGTAAAGGTCATATGCGGTGGTAAAATGATTGTCATCCGAAAGTCCATGGGGATTGGCAAAGCTGGTGTTCGTCGCCCCAAGCCGCATAGCCTCTTCGTTCATCATTTCCACAAAATGATCCACACTTCCGCCAACATTTTCCGCAATCAGCATAGCTGCATCATTGGCCGAATACATTAAAAGAATATGTAATGCCTGATCAAGTGTCATAGTATCTCCGGACTTCAATCCGCACAGCTGGGCCCCGGATTCATTGATCTTCACGGAATCCGTAGCTGTAAGCACCGTATCCAGGGATGCGTTTTTCAGAGCCACCAGTGCAGTCATCACTTTGGTAAGGCTGGCCGGATATAATCTTTCATGTGCATTTTTGGAATACAACACTTCACGGTTGTTCACATCAAACAGCACTGCCGCGGATGCCTGCGTCATATCCACGCTTCCATCCCCCATTCGGTCTTCCGTAACCACACAGAGATCCGATGCAAACGCATCTGCTTTCCCGGTGCCGGTTCCCGCCAGCACATTAAAGCTGCTGACATTGGAATTTACATTGTACGGAAATGTATAGGAAATATTGCCGCAGCCTGTCAGCAGAAACACGCAAAGTAACGCAGCTATGCAGGAAAATCGTATTCTGCAAAATCTATTTATACATTTCACGCCACTCTAAATCTCCTCTGTCTAAGGACTTGATCAACAGTTCAGCACTTGCCAGATTTGTTGCCAGTGGAATATTATGCATATCACAGAGACGCATTACATTGCTCACGTCTGGTTCATGTGCCTTCGGTGCCAGCGGATCCCGCAAAAAAATTACCAGATCAATTTCATTGTGCTCAATCTGTGCACCAATCTGCTGTTCTCCGCCCAAGTGTCCGGCCAGGTATTTGTGAACATTGAGATTCGTAACCTCTTCGATCAGTCGTCCGGTAGTACCGGTTGCATATAATTCATTTTTGCTCAGGATTCCACGATATGCAATGCAAAAGTTCTGCATCAATTTCTTTTTGGCATCATGTGCGATCAGTGCAATGTTCATATTCTATACCCCTTCTTTTCTTCTATTATTCTCAGCTTTTCCTTGCCTGCAGTCGAATATTCAGTACAATACCCATTCCTATATACAGACTGAGGAAAGATGTCAGTCCGTAACTTACAAACGGTAAAGGAAGTCCCGTATTGGGGAGAATAAATGTAGCCACTCCTATGTTTACAAAACTCTGGAATGCGATCAGTCCCCCCATGGCCGCCGCAATAATAGTCCCCGCGACATCCTTAGCCCTTACTGCTACGGAAATACACTCCATTGCCGTAAGCAACAGAAGAATAATGACTGCTATACTTCCCTTAAATCCGAACTCTTCACCGATTACCGCAAATATGAAATCGGTTTCCGCTTCCGACAGGAAATTGCCGTTCTTCACCGATGTGATCTCATTGTTTTTATATCCCTTGCCATCCAGTTCGCCGGATCCGATTGCCATCACGGAGTTCAGCTGCTGGTATGCCAGATCCGTGGAATATTCTTCCGGATTTACAAAGGCAAGGATACGATTTTTCTGGTAAGTTTCCAATATGGTACTATCCGGCTGCATTGCCAGAGATACCAGTATCACCACCGCCGGTATCGCTACCGCCAATGCTCCGAAGACAAGCTTATAACTGATGCCTCCGACATACAGGATCACACAGAAGATAAAGATCAGTACAATACTGGTAGACAGTGCCGGCTGTTTCAGTACCATGATCCACGGCACTCCCATCAGTACAGCAATTGAAGCGATCACACGAAAAGTATTCAGCTTTTCCTTATATTTCATAATAAACTGTGCAAAGAATAAAATCAATAAAATTTTTGCAAGTTCTGAAGGTTGAAACTGTAGTCCGCCGATCTTCAGCCATCTCTGCGCACCGTTGCCTTCCTCACCCATTATAATGACCAGTCCCAACAGTACCAGATTGCCGATATACATCAGCCAGTACAATTTTAGTATCACAGAATAATTAAAAAAAGAAAGGGCGATCATAATCACCACGCCGGCAGCAACTCCTGCCATCTGCCTGCTCTGCTGGGCAGGCTCCGCGCTGCCGATGGTCATAATTCCCACGGCAGACAGGGCCAGCACCAGTATTATTAATTTAAAATCATAATCCCGCAATCTATAGTTCTTAAACATTTATCCGGCCTTTCTCTCTTATGTACTTACGGTATTTTCGCAGTCTTCTGCAGATCAAGAATCGGTATATTTGCAATCAGGCTGGGGGATTTATTTCTCCCGCTTTTGTTGCCGCCTTTTGCCTGTATCTCTATCTCCATATGGTCGGTATCGATTCTCATGTATTTGGAAATCACTTTGGTAATGTCCGCCTTGATCAGTTCCATCATTTCGGGGGAACAATTTACCCGGTCCGATATCAGAAGGATCTTCAAACGGTCTTTTGCAACCTGGCAGGAACTTTTCCTGCGAAAAAAATGCTTCATATTCATCCTTCCCCTTCCTATGCTTTTCGAAAAATACCGGTTACTTTCGTCCAAAAAGATACTCCCTTTTCGAAATCCAGAAAGGGAATCTCTCTTCCCCTCAGTCGTTCGACCACATTAAAATAAGCTTTTCCTGCGGGGGTATCGGTTCCCACTAAAGGTTCGCCCTGATTGGTGGCAATGACCACATTTTCATCATCCGGAATGATTCCGATGAGAGGTATTGCCAGAATATCCACCACATCATCCGCGGACATCATATCTCCCCTGCGTACCATATCCATTCGTAGTCTGTTAATGATCAGATCCATCTGTTTAAAACCGTTTGCCTCCAGCAAGCCTATGATCCGATCCGCATCACGGATTGCCGAGACTTCCGGTGTGGTGACTACCAGTGCTCTGTCCGCTCCGGCAATGGCATTTTGGAAACCCTGTTCGATCCCCGCCGGGCAATCGAGAATAATATAATCAAACTGTTCTCTGAGATGATCGATCACTTTGATCATCTGTCCTGGTGTTACCGCCGTTTTATCTCTGGTCTGCGCCGAGGGCATCAGATAAAGTCCGGGATGTCTCTTGTCCCGGATCAGTGCCTGCTTGATCCGGCAATTTCCCTCCACTACATCTACCAGATTGTATACGATTCGGTTCTCCAGACCCATAACCACATCCAGGTTACGTAAACCGATATCCGTATCAATGAGACAGACTTTACAGCCTGCCTTCGCAAGACCTGTACCGACGTTTGCGGATGTAGTGGTCTTACCTACACCGCCTTTTCCTGAAGTGACGACAATGACTTCGGAGCTTTTCTTCTCCGTGGAAACATTTTGTTCCATATGGGATTCCTCCTGTTTGATTTTGTCGTCCCCTGAATTCTTTAAAAAGAACCCAGTAATTCTTTTGTAAGGGGATCAAATACTATCTTCCCATTCTTCAGGTGTGCAATTTTCGGTTGTACTTTGGGGCGTATACCCCATTTCGACTGTTTCGCATTGGTTTTATATTTGAAATCGCCGATTTTTAATCTTTCCGGCTCCATTTCAAGCGCTACGATATAGCTGTCTTCCCTGCCGGTTCCGCCCGCATAAGCTTCCCCGTACAGTCCTCCTAAAATAATGATATTTCCGCCTGACATCACAGCACTTCCGGGGTATACATCCCCCAGGACCACAATGCTGTTCTCCGTCTCTATCACTTCACGGTTTTTCAGAGTTCCTTTATAGAACTGCCCCTCATCACCGCCGGAAAGCTTTTTCTCCATATGCTGGAGTGCCTTAATAAAGTTTTTGTTCGTGGCTTCATCATGACCGACGATACAGGCGATCCTGACATTACTGTTTTCCCGAATGGTATCCAGAATACGAATCTCCTCCACTTCACTGACTTCACGTCCCTCCATGGACAATGCCATGGTGGACGTTCCGAAGAAATTCTTTGCCTCGGTGAATTTCACTGCAAGTTCCTGCAGGATTTCCTCCAGGGAAGCATCTTCTCTCATTAAAAGCGTGATTCCGTTGGTAAAGCTTTTGATCAATACTGCATCTTTCATTTTCTTGTACCTGTCTTTTTAATTTATCTATCCGGAGTCCCACATTCGCATAATCGCTTCTTTGAAGCTTTCCTTTTGCGAATGTGGTTACTTCGTCATATAAACCCTGTCAGATTCTCTTACGAATGCCAGCATTCGACGTTCATCTGCCCGTGTTTACCTGACTCCGGATAGTTACATCTCGTTGGATACTGCATTATCCAGTGAATCTGCGGTGCCGGTGATCAGATCATCTTCCTCTGCCAGTCCGTAATAATACTTAATAATATCTCTGGTAAACTGTGCTGCATAATCAGAAGAATATCCAAAAGGAATTCTCGTTGCGATGGCGATCTCCGGATTTTCATAGGGGGCATAGCAGATGAAAAGTGCATGGTTGGGTCTGGATGCCGTCTTCTCTGCCGTACCGGTCTTACCTGCAGCATTTACCGCCAGATCGCTGAAATATTTCTTATTTTCCACTACCTGTCGCATTCCCAGATGGAACGCATTCCAATACTCCTGCGGCAGATCGATCTGATTTCTCACTTCCGCATGATATTCTTTCAGAAGATTTCCCCGGGAATCCGTTGTTTTATCCAACAAAGTCAGATTATAACAGGTTCCGCTGTTGGCAATCGTGGTAACATATCTGGCCAGACCTACCGTAGTATAACTGTTACTGCCCTGACCGATGGCGGAACGCACCGGGTCCTTGGTAGATACATCCGGCGCATACTCGCCGATCTCTACCCCGGACTTATCGGTCAGACCGTATAGATCCGCATATTTGCTCAATGTCTCCAGACCTGCTTCTTCATTGTAACCGCTGCTCGTTGCCAGCTGGTAACCCACATTATAGAAGAAATAGTTACAGGAATCCTTGATCGCTGAAGTCACATTTTCATACCCATGTCCGGAGATCTTCCAACATCTGGGAGACGGAGTGATCTCAGTGAAGGTTCCGACACAATTCACCTTGGTCTGCAGATTGATCACGTTCTCCATCAGTCCCGCCGTAGCGGATACGATCTTGAAGGTTGATCCGGGTGCCGCCTTATACTGTGTGGCAAAATTCAGCTGCGGACTGGATTTGTCCGCGTTCAGACGGGCATAATATTCCGCATCCACAGTATTTGCCATTTTGTTATTGTCATATCCCGGATAAGACACCATAGCCAGCACATCTCCCGTATTGACATCCGTAATGACTACAGAGGCATTGCAGGGATCCAGTGCCAGTTGGGCCGGTGTGATCTCCAGATTATTGATCCGGTTCATCATAAACTGATATGCCGACAATTTACCGGAATACAGTGCTTCTTCATCCTCAGCCGGGATGTCCACCACCTGCTGTTCACACAGGAGCATACAGATCTGTTTCCCGGTGATCTTGTCATTTAAAAGCATATACTTGTAGAAACGTTTCTGGAACTCCGTGGTATGGTCGATGGCATTAATGGTGTAATCCAACAGTTTGTCATAAACTTCTGTAGAATCCGAATATTTGTCATTCAGATCCAGCTTGCTGACATCGATCCAGTTCATGGCGATGCAATACTGCAGATACTCCTTTAAGGAGATCACTTCCTCCTTCGCCCAGGCCGTCTGCGTAGCATCGTTATCATCCACCAGTTCCTTCATGATCACGCCTTCCTCCCGAAGGAGGCTTACGATATTACTCTGGTAAACCTGATATTCCTTGGAAAGCTTGCTATAGGGAGTTGCCCCTTCTGTAAGTTCGTAAGTCAGTCTGTCGTAAACACCCTGCTTATACTCCAGATAAGCGGCATAGACTGCCTTTTCCGTCTCTCCGGCATCTTCTGCCTCGAAATGTTTTCTGTCCAGGATATTGTTGTTGATCATGGCAAAATACACGTCATAGATCGGGATCTTAATGGACGAGCTCTGGGCATTCTCCGGCAGATTGAATTCTTTGGCGTTGATGATCTTGCTTGCCACCAGACCGGCCAGCTTCTGTTCGATGATATTATATATTGCCTCCGTAAGATCCTTATCGATGGTCAGGTAGACATCCGCTCCCGGCTGTGCCTCTTTCCGCTCTAAAATAGTGATCACCTTACCGGTATTGTTCACCACCACTTTTTCACTGCCCTTGGTACCCTGCAGAGTAGTCTCCATATATGCCTCAATACCACTCTTACCTACCACATCATTGATGGTATAGGAATCCTCCAGGCCGCCTTCCGTCACCACCTGGTCATTTAACTCTGCCAGTTCATCGGAAGAGATTTTGCCGGTATATCCCAGCACATGGGCGAAATATTTGCTGTCTATGTAGTGGCGCACCGTATCCTCTACGATGGACACACCGTCCAGCTGGTCGGAATTCTCCATGATCACCGCCACTGTCTCCGCACTGACATTGGTAGCCACAGTGGTTCCCACATATTTCCGGAAGGAGGTCAGATTCATGGCATACCGGATGGTTACCATCTGCAGCCACTCCTCTTTGGTATAACCTTTCCCCGGCACGAAGGGGGTCTTGGTGTTCTCGGGATCTTCGTACTGACCGATAGCAAAGCCCTTGGCACGGCTTAAGTACTCTATCAGTTCCTGGGCTGTCATGGCTTTTTCTTCTTCACTAAGCTCGTCTATGGTTCTGTATCCAAGCACATCCGCCTGAAAACGAAGCAGCGCCGTGCCATCCACGGAATAGGCATAATCGCCGTCTTCATCAATAATGATCTTAAAATCCGTGATCACACTGTCACCGTTTTTCTCGATCAGCTTTATCAGCCGATAGACAACGTCATTGACCTTTGCGTTCTTATTCCGGCTGGACTCAAACACATCCTCGATCTTCACAGAATAAGCCAGTTCATTTTCCGCC
>OGII01002180.1_pt1 | contig 11936 bp, 6 predicted proteins | sample 1571701 | NCBI WGS metagenome assembly OGII01 (sample SAMEA2581950, study PRJEB24529) | metagenome | biome: Human gut stool | place: China | collected 2011
CGGACAGACGAAAGTGTCCAAAGCGGATATGCACCGCCTTGCCAAGGTGGCCAGCAATGACCGCGCACAGACCTTGCAGGATATTCTGCACCCAGATTGCGGATGAACTGATGCGGGGCTTAAAGGAGAATTATCCCGATGTGGAGGTTGTTTTCGTCACACCGCTTCCCAATGTCCTGCATGATATTCTGCGTAAGGATCGTCAGGAGCTGATGTCGCAGCGTGTCATTGTGGACAGTATGATTGCTCTTGCCAGGGAATATGAATTTGATGTGATTGACCTGTATGATTCGAATTTACTGGACAGCCACGATGCTGCAGTGATTTCGAATTATATGCCGGATGGTGTACATTGCAATCCGGACGGCTACCGGATTCTGGCAGAGCACATTGCAGCCGATCTGATCCGGCTGCAGGATTCACAGGATGGGGAAGATGGTGAAGAGTTCCGTGAAGCAGAAGGGATGGAAATGGAAGCAGCTTCAGAGCAGGGGATGGAAAGTGAATTAGATGCCGGTCAGAACATGAAAAGCGAAGCCATCTTCCATCAGAACATAGAGAGCGAATCAGATTCAGCTCAGAATATGGAAAGTGTCGAAACGTCTGAAAGTGCAGAAAATACCGGATATAAGGAAGTGCCGGATAACATAGGGAAGGATGAAAATCTGGAAGATATAGCAGATTCCCAAGAAATAGTAGATTCGGAAAACATAGAAGCAGCAGAAAATATAGATGATTCAGAAGATATGACAGATTCCAGGGATATAACAGAGTTGGTGGCTGCAGAAAATTTTAAGTCCGGGATTCCAACAGACATTCTGAAATTCCGGGAAAGAGATACCGCACAGGACAGGGATCCTATTGATATGGAAGCGAAGAAAATGAATGAGGAAGCAGCAGACGCGCAGATCCGGAAGGATATGACGATGGAGGTGGGCTCCTATGGTTAATGAGTATGCAAAATACAGCGATGAAGAATTGATCGTGCAGCTTCGGGATGGAGACCATGCCATTACGGATTACATTATGGAAAAGTATAAGAATCTGGTGCGCAGCAAGGCGCAGTCGATGTATATTCTGGGTGCGGACCGGGAAGATCTGATACAGGAAGGAATGATCGGGCTTTTTAAGGCAATCCGTGATTATGATACCGGAAGGGATGCCAGCTTTTTTACCTTTGCGGATCTGTGTGTGTCCAGACAGATGTATACAGCGATTCAGGCAGCAGGGCGGCTGAAGAATGCACCGCTTAATTCCTATATTTCCATTTATGCAGACTATTCCCGGCAGGAGGAAGGAGAGTCCTCAGAGGAGGTAAAGCTGATTAACAGTCTGATTTCCCCATTAGAGAAGAACCCGGAGGAGCTGCTGATTGACCGTGAAAATGTGGAACGCATTGAGCAGATGATTGAGAGGGAATTAAGTCCTTTTGAAAAGCAGGTGCTCGATCTGTATCTTACCGGAATGTCTTATGGGCAGATTGCGAAGGTTCTGGGCAGGGATGATAAATCAACAGACAATGCCCTGCAGCGCGTGAAAGCCAAAATCCGCAGGGAATTGAAGGGAAACAATTAAATTTTTATAAACTTTAAGAGGGGTGTATTGACGAAGATTTTTGGACGCAATATACTCTTTTTATTGTGACATAATTGGAAATATCTGTAGTTTCAAAATATGTATCCCATTTTGCGTAACAGTTTTATAGGAAAGCAGGTAATCATTCAGTACAATCCGAAGCACTTATTGCTGAGGATATAGAGAAAGGTGAAGAAAGAATGTTTGGAAAATTCAGTGTCAGGAAACCGTATACCGTTCTGGTGGCAGTAGTGCTTGTAATTGTTTTGGGTATTGTGTCATTTACCAAAATGACCTCGGATCTGCTGCCGAATATCAGCTTTCCTTACGTACTGGTCATGACGACTTATCCGGGGGCAAGTCCGGAAACCGTAGAAATGGTCGTAACGAAGCCGGTGGAGTCTTCCATGGCTACCGTAAGTAATATTGAAGAAATCAGTTCTGTTTCAAATGAAAATTATTCCATGGTAATTCTGCAGTTTGCCCAGTCGGCAGATATGAATGCCGTTTCGCTGGAGATTCGTGAAAATCTGGATCAGATCAGGAGCTACTGGGACGATTCTGTCGGGAATCCGATTATTATGAAAATAAATCCTGATATGCTGCCGGTTATGATTGCGGCAGTTGGTGGAAAGGATATGTCTGCAGCAGAAATTACGGATCTGACAAATGATACCATTGTGCCGGAACTGGAGAGTATCGAGGGCGTGGCTTCTGTAAGTGGTATGGGACTTTTAGAAGAGAGCGTGAATGTTATTATCCGTCAGGAAAAGATTGATGCAGTCAATGAGCAGGTGTTTGACTCTATTGATAAAGAAATTGATGAAAACCTGGCAGAATTGCAGGAAAACAAGCAGGATATTTATGACGGACAGGCAGAACTGGAAAATGCGAAGAAGGAGCTTGCCGATTCCGAAGCAGAGCTTGCCCAAAAACAGCAGGAATTGAATGATTCCAAAGCAGAGCTTGAAAATTCGAAAAAAGAGCTTGCTGACGGACGGAACGAGTTGGCAGATAAAAAGAGCCAGCTGGAAAGCGGAAAAACTGAATTAAACAGTAAAAAGGATGCGACCACGAAACAGCTTGCCGAGGCAGAAACAAAGCTTCTTACCGCAAAGGCGGATGCCGAGGCGGCAAAGACACATTTACAGCTTGAAATTCAGACTGCAGAAGCGACAGTGAAGGGACTGGACAGCGGTATCGAGCAGGCCAGGGCCGGAGTGCAGGCGCTTGACCAGGTAATTACGGCGGTGAATGGGATTGAGGGAACACTTGCCAGATTGACTAATTTTACAGAGGATAACACATATGCGGAGTTGGATGAAAATACCCGGGCAGCCGTTAAAGCATGGTATGAATCTGCCGGATATGAAGTAAAAGAAGATACTCCTGTGAGGGAAATAAAAGGAACATTGTCTGCAATTGAAAGCGGAATTTTGATAAAAGCAAGAGTAAATGATGTAAGTGAACTACAAACTAAAAAGTCCGATCTGGAAAGTACCATTACCGATCTTGAGTCCCAGAAGGCCATGGCTGCAGCACCGATCGACCAGTATAAGTCCGCACTTTCTGAAATTGAAGGAAATATCAGTAAGCTGGACAGCGCGTTAACAGAATTGTATCAGGGAAACCTGCAGGCAGCCATTGAGTTTGCCAATGCACAGACTACAATCAGCTTAGGAGAAATGCAGATAGCTTCTGCGGAGTCCGGGCTGGACTCTGCACAGAAGCAGCTTGAAGCCGGGGAAGAACAGATAAAGTCCGGACAGGAGCAGTTAGATGCCGGAGCGGATCAGATTAAGGAGGGATATGACCAGATTAATGACAATGCAGAGCAGCTTGCGGATGCATTGGAGCAGATTCTGGACGGCGAAGAGCAGATCGAGGAAGCGAGGGAGGATGCGTACGACCAGGCAGATATGAACGGTATTCTTACGGTAGATACCGTGGAACAGCTTCTGGCTGCGCAGAATTTCTCAATGCCTGCCGGCTACGTTACTGAGGATGGTATTTCTTACCTGATCCGCGTGGGAGATAAACCGGATACGGTTGAAGAGCTAAAGGCGATGCCGATTTTAAATGTGGATATGGATGGCGTCGATGTGATTACCCTGGGGGATGTTGCCGATGTTTTCATGACAGACAACTCTGCAGATATTTATACGAATGTAAACGGAGAACCGGGGATTCTTTTAACCATGCAGAAGCAGACCGGTTATTCGACCGGAGAAGTATCGGACAAGATTCTTGCCAGGTTTGATGAGCTGTTAGAGCAGAACGAAAATCTGATGCTGATTACCCTTATGGATCAGGGAATCTACATTGATATGGTCACGGATTCCATCTTTAACAATATTATTTTCGGAGCAGGACTTGCAATCCTTATCCTGCTGCTGTTCCTTAGAGACATGCGGCCGACCGCAGTGATTGCCTGCTCCATTCCGATCAGTATAGTGGCAGCGGTAGTCTGCATGTATTTCAGCGGAGTAACTCTTAATGTGATTTCTCTTTCCGGACTGGCGCTTGGGATTGGTATGCTTGTGGATAACTCTATCGTGGTAATTGAGAATATTTACCGGCTTCGCAGCGAGGGGGCTTCGGTAACGGAAGCAGCGATTGAAGGAACCAGGGAAGTGGCGGGAGCGATTGCAGCATCGACTCTGACGACAGTCTGCGTTTTCCTTCCGATTGTCTTTACCGAAGGAATTACACGTCAGTTGTTCGTGGATATGGGACTGACGATCGGATATTCCCTTGGCGCAAGTCTCATCGTGGCCCTTACGGTAGTTCCGGCAATGTCCTCAAAGATTCTGGTGAAAACAAAGGAACAGAAGGAGAGCCGGTTCTTTAACGGACTGATGAATGGCTATGGAAAGGTTCTTGACTGGTCTTTAAAGCATAAAGCAGTGATCTTTATCGGAGTTCTGGTGCTGCTCGTAGGAAGTGCCCTGGCTTCGCTTTCCAAAGGAACCGCGTTTATGCCAACCATGGAAAGCACACAGATGACCATTACCTTAGAGCTTCCGGATACCACGCCGTTAAGCGAAACCGCAGAGGTAACGGATCGTGTAGTGGAGATCTTAAGAAATATGGAGGATGTTGAGGATGTGGGAGCCATGGCAAGCACCTCTTCCATGGGTTCGTTGATGGGAGGATCCGCAGACAGTTCAACGCATGAGACGAGCATCTATCTGACCACAGTAGAAAAGCCCAAATTAAACAACAAAGAGCTTTCCAATGCAATTGAGGAACAGACTGCACAGCTCTGTGAAGAGACAGGAGCAGAATTGAGTATTGAAACCTCCATGATGGATATGAGTGCGCTGGGCGGAGATGGTATTTCGATTCAGGTGCGGGGGCGCGATCTGGATACTCTTCAGCAGATTGCCAAAGAAGTAGCTGCTATTGTGGAGGCTACGGAAGGAACAGCGAAGGTTTCTGATGGTCTGGAGGAGGCAACCGGCGAGATGCGGATACTCATCGACCGCGATAAGGCAATGGATCAGGGACTCACGGTAGCTGAAGTTTATCAGCAGATTGCAGCAAAGTTAAAGGATGCATCCAGTGCGACAACCTTTGAAACAACGGCGAAGGAATATGAAGTCTATGTAAAGAACGCCAATGACATGGAACTTACCCGGAAGCTGGTACAGGATCTTATTATTGAAAAGACAGATAAAGACAATAAGAAGGTGGAAATTCCACTTAAGGATATTGCAGCGTTTGAGAATACTATTTCTCCAAAATCAGTAAGCAGAACAGAACAGAACCGCTATATTGCAGTATCTGCTTCCATTGCAGACGGATATAACGTGGGTCTGGTATCCCGGAAGCTGGAACAGAACCTTGCAGATTATGAAGTGCCGGAGGGCTATTCTCTCGTGATGGAGGGTGAAAATGAGATGATTGTGGATGCCATGCAGCAGCTGATGCTGATGCTGCTTCTGGCGGTCATTTTCATGTATCTGATTATGGTTGCCCAGTTCCAGTCCCTGAAATCTCCGTTTATCATTATGTTTACGATTCCGTTGGCATTTACGGGCGGCTTCCTGGGACTGTTCCTTGGAAACTGTGAGGTCAGTGTCGTTGCGGTCATCGGCTTTGTCATGCTGGCAGGTATTATCGTAAATAACGGTATTGTGATTGTAGATTATATGAACCAGCTGATTGAACAGGGAATGGAAAAGCATGAGGCGATTTTACAGGCAGGCAGGACAAGACTTCGTCCGGTACTGATGACGGCGTTAACAACGATCCTCGGACTGTTACCTATGGTATTTGGTACAGATATGGGAGCAGCGATGGGCAAGCCGATGGCAATCGTTACGGTAGGAGGTCTGCTTTATGGAACTCTGCTGACCCTGCTTGTGGTTCCCTGCATTTATGATCTGATGAACAGCAGGAAAACCAGAGGACTGCAAAGCAAATAAACACGGAAGTAAAGAAAACCGGTAATTGCGCGTATCGTGTGTAGTTACCGGTAAATAGCCAGTGACGGAAACTGTGCCTGTGATCGGAATGCCAGGAGCAATAGTGATAAAATAGTAATACGAAATAAGGCAGTATAAGCTGAGAATGATAAGGTGGGGGAGAAAATAATGGTCATCAGACAGCTAAAGCAGGAAGAAAAATTTATGGCGGGCCGGATATCCGGAATCTGCTTCCATGAGAGGATCGATGATCTTGCGAAGAAAAGACAGGAGTGTGAAGAGGCAAAAGAGGAGGACTGGGGAGCCTTTGATGAGAAAGGAACTCTCATGGCAAGGATCATCAATAACCGTTACACCTCGTACGTGGATGGGCAGGAGATACAGAATGGAGGAATCGGCGCCGTATCTACTCTGCCGGAATACAGGAATACCGGAGCTGTCCGGAATATTTTTGAGAAGCTCCTGCCTTATGCCTATGAAAACGGGGAAGTGATTTCGACATTGTATCCGTTCAGCCATCAGTTCTACCGGAAATTCGGTTATGAGACGGTGTGTTATAGGAATCAATACAGGTTTAAACCTGAAGTCTTAAAGGGGTATCACTTTGACGGAGAAGCTGTCATGTGGGAGGAAGGAGAGGATATTTCGGACTATTTCAGTCTTTACCGGCAGTTTGCACCGAAATATAACCTTGCGGTGAAGCGTGAGGAAGCTCTTATGAAGAGAGAGCATATGAAAGGCAATATTTATAAGGAGCGGAAGTTTTCCTATCTGCTTCGTGAAAAGGGACAGAATGTTGCTTATCTGCTGATTGAGGATGTATATCAGAAGGAAGCGGCGTTCATGTGGGTTGAGGAAGCAGTATGGAACTCTCCGGAAGGGTTTCGGGCGATTCTTGGATTTCTGGCAAGATTCAGTGCGGATTATGGAGAAATTGAGTTAACACTGCCTTATGATCTGGAATTATATTCTGTGATCAGATCAGCGAAGGCATACGAGATCCAAAAGACAACAAGGCAGGATTATATGGTGCGTGTTATCAATGTGAAAAGGATGCTGGAGATCCTTTCAAAGCCGGAAGGAACGGATTGCAGGATCCGAGTCTGTGATCCGCAGATTGAGCAGAATAACCGGATTTGGCATGTGACAGAGAATGCAGTAGAGGTGGCCGCAGATGGAACAGAAACAGATATGGAAGTGAGCATTCAGGCATTTTCCCAGCTTGCAGTCGGTGCAATCTCTCTGGATGAAGCCCTGTTGCGTGAGGATATTGCTATCAGTGCAAAGAAGGAAAAATTACGCAGTCTGTTCAGAAGAAAATCAATTTTTATAAATGAACATTTTTGAAATATCCAAAGTGTTGCAAACATATCTATTTTAGCAGATTTTATTGTGAAATTGCACACTATAGTTTATAATAAAGCAAACACGAAAATAAAGAAAAACCAGTAAATACGCACATTCCGCATACTTACCGGTTGAAATAAAAAAAGCTGATGACGGGAATCGAACCCGTGACCTCCGCCTTACCAAGGCGACGCTCTACCGACTGAGCCACATCAGCATTGGTGTAATCACCGTTTAGTATAATATCATATAGATCATTACTTTGTCAATGAATTTTTCGAAAAGTTTTGAAGAAGTTTTGAAGAAAAATTTTAAAGAAAATTTTAAAGAAATCGCACAGGAGAAGAGGAGATTGATGCAGGAGATTCTGGGCATTCGCAGGAACGCTTATATACAGGTACAGGACGGCAGGCAGGTGACCTATGGTGGCAGCCAGCTCTTTTTTAAGCCGTTACAGGATAAGTGCAGCCAGAGGAAATATAGAGGCGGCTGTGGAATGGTTGCCTTAGGAGATTTATTGCTGTATCTGATGGAGAAGGAGATAAGACCTTATCAGCTTGACGGGATTACTTATCATACTGTGTTTGAGGAAAAGGAAGCTTATCGGACTTACTTTAACAAGCTGTGCCGGAAGCTTAAGTGGTTTCCTACGCAAAATGGAATGTCCGGAATACTTATGGCAATCCGTTTTAATGCGTTCATGTGGAAAAGACGCATGCCGTATCGTGCCAGATGGGGACTTTTCGAGAACGTCAGGGAAAGGCGTATTGAGAGAATGCTGCAAAAAGATCTGCCGGTCATTTTGTGCATTCCGCGTGTTTTGCTGCCATGGCAGAGGGAAGACAGGCTGCCGCTTTATATGGAAAGCAGCGGGCAGATGAAGCAGGTCGATGCCACCCGTGCCCATTATGTGACGATTACAGGTCTTGTAAGTCATCAGGGGGAAAATTATTACCGGATCTCTTCCTGGGGACGGATGTATTACATTTCCGTAAAGGAATACAGAGACTTTGTGAGAACTCATCTGTTTGGAACAGTGTTGGGGAATATCCTGTATATTACTTCAAAAATAGAAGAAAGATCATAGACTTGTCATTTCCTAAGTAATACCTGTCATTACATAATGGATTATGCATCATAATGATGAAGAAGTTGAAGATCATATAAGATTCCAAATAAGGCTCCTATCTGATACCTGATTTTACAGGTTATCCGATAGGAGCCTTTGTATTTCTTTTTTTTATTCTGATTTCCGCTAAAAGACAATCCGGTTTTTATTTAACCTGCCGGCTGTTCTGCAGGAGGCTGTTCTCCCCCGCCTTCTGCGGCATTGGCAGCGGCTTCAGCCTGTGCAGCCAGCGCTGCATTCTGCTGCGCGGCTATGATTTCGTTCCGCTGCTGTGCAATAATTGCCTCGGCATCCGGATTAGCGAAGAATTCCGCATTGTGAGGACAGGTTCCGGCAGTGCCTGGTATGGTCACTGTAGTAATGGAACCGTCTTCATTTACGATTTCCTGTGTCTGGGGCTCCTGCTGCTCCGGAAGAGTGCTGTCCCCACTCATCAGGGGATCATCTGCAGGAGTGACCTCCAATACGCCTTCTACCTTGAAAGGACACTGTTCGCTGGCAGGAAGATTGGTGTACTGACAGATCGGTCCCTGATAGTGTACATTACAGCTTTCGGTCGGCACATTTCCTTCAGCAAAGTATTCGGTTTTTAATGTGCCATCACATAAGCCTGCAATCGGAAGCTTGCCGGATCGGGCACATACCGTTGCCTGAACAATACCGCTTGGCATCGTAAAGGACTGGGATGGCAGTTCTTCGTGGATTTTGGCCATGGTTGCACGCCATAGCTTCTTGGCAAGATTTCGTTCCTCACCCTTGCGGAGCTTGGTATTATTATCATAACCGGTCCAGGTCGTTGCCGTATAATACGGAGTGTAGCCGGAGAACCATACATCATTGTAATCGGAAGTGGTTCCGGTTTTGCCGGCGATTGCCATACCACCAAAGTTGACGGAGGCACCGGTACCCTGGGTAACGACATCCTGCATGGCATCTGTGAGAAGCCATGCGGTTGTTTCTTTGATGACCTGCTTGGTTTCCGGTTCGGTGTTATCGAGAATTACATTTCCGTCATGATCGACTACCTTGGTATAAAGCTTGGGTTTAATATAAGTACCGCCGTTTGCAATACATGCGTAGGCAGCATTCAGCTCTTCATTTGTGACGCCGTGCGTCAGACCGCCAAGGGCAGTGGACTGCTGGATATCGGAATAAACATAAGTGTTACCGCCATAGGTGATTTCTTCACGGTCCACAACGGTTGTGAAACCAAAGTTTTTCAGATAATCATAACCAAGCTGAGGAGTAATCGCCGTGAAGGTTTTTACTGCAATGACATTCATGGAATCAATGATTGCCTGACGGATGGAATTCAACCCACGGTATTCGCTTCCCCACCAGTTGCTGACCGGACGTCCATTCGCATAATTGAACGGTGCGTCATTGACCATGGTAGCAAGGGTTAATCCCGCACTGTCTAAGGCCGGTGCATAAACGGCAACAATTTTAAACGTGGATCCCGGCTGACGGGTGGTATCAGTGGCACGGTTTAAGGTTTTACTTCCTTCCTTTGCACCGCGGCCGCCAACCATGGCTACAATGCAGCCGGTATGCTGATCCTCGATCGTAATGGATACCTGCGGCTGGGGAGTTAAAGTGATCTTTTCGTCATAAACCTCACCGTCTGTGCCTAAAACAAATTGTTTATAATATTCAATATCCTCATTGGCAGCTTCCTGCGAATCATAAATCAGATTGTAGGAAGCATTCTGTTCCTTATAAAATGCCTGCAGCTTTTCCGTGCTGAAGTTTTCAAAGTCTCCGTTGGAACGTTTGATGGTGAGGGCATAGCTTAACTGCCATCTGGTGTTTTCCGGATAATTTTCTTCATTGGAGAAAACTTCGTCACAAATGGATTGGATGTTCGGATCCTGTGTTGAGTAAATCTTTAGTCCACCACTGTATAACAGGGTAAATGCCTGAGTCTCGTTGTAACCTGCCGCAAGCAGATCGTTCATGACATCATCGGTCAGCGCATCCACGAAGTATGTATTGACAAGAGTCTCATCTACTTCGTCGTTGACGATCTGGATACGGGAGTAAACATCATCGGCAATGGCTTCATCGTACTCTGCCTGAGTGATATAGCCCTGATCCTTCATGTTGTTCAGAACCTTTTCCCGGCGCTTGGCGTTTTCATCCGGATGGGAAATTGGATTAAAACGGGATGGATTCTGGGTAATACCTGCAATTACCGCACATTCGGACAGGGTCAGACTATTTACCGGTTTGTTAAAGTAACGAAGTGAAGCAGCCTGTACACCTAAGGTATTCTGACCAAGGTTGATGGTGTTCATGTAGTTTAACAAAACCTCATCCTTGGACATGGTCTTGGTCAGCTCAATCGCAAGATACTGCTCCTGGATCTTACGCTTCATACTGTCTGCGAGCCCTTCTTCTTTTGTCCAGTCAGTAAAGACGTTATTTTTAAGTAACTGCTGGGTAATGGTACTTGCACCTTCCGTAAAGTGGAAGCCGTTGGATATACCAACGTAGGCAGCACGGATGATACCCTTGATATCGATTCCGTTATGCTCATAAAAACGCTCATCCTCGATTGCGACAAAGGCGTGTGCCAGATTTTCCGGTATCATATCCCAGGTAACTGGAATACGATTGGAATTCTGGGAGATCAGCTTCGCAATCTGATTTCCTTCGAGATCGTAAACGAAGGTGGAGAAGCCGGTAGGTGTTACCTTGACGTTCTCAATACTGGGAGCAGTATCAATGACTCCCTTGAAAATACCGATTCCAAGACTGGCACCAATAATGCCACAGGCCAGTACCGCAATCAGAAATAAATTTAAGATTGCCAACAGACCCTTCTTTAACAGACGGGTAGAGGTGGCATGCAGGGATTTTTGCTTTTCATGAATCCCTTTTTTCGTATAATTCATTGAATAAACCTCCAAAATAAAAGCAAAGTGTTTTTAGACAATACAAGTAGTATATCAAATTGTGGTACTGAAATAAAGTTATTTCATTAAGAATTCATAGAAACATAACAATTATTCACATTTTACACAGGTTTTATTCCTTTTTCAAAATACATATGATAAACTATTCAGAGCAAGGCAAAGGAAGAAAGGATCATGCAATTGGCACCAAAAGAGCAGGAATTTTTACCATACCGGGTAGTGGATACGCCGGGATGCGGAGAATATGAAGAAAAGAAGTCCCGGTTCATTGCACATGTCTATCCGGCACAGTCAGAAGAGGAGGCAATGGGACTCATCGAGCAGACCCGTAAAAAATATTATGATGCCCGTCATAATTGTACGGCATATATTATAGGAAGAAACAGGGAACTGAAAAGATGCAGTGACGATGGAGAGCCGGGCGGCACGGCAGGCAAGCCGATGCTAGAGGTTCTTCTTTCCGAAGGTATTACGAATGTGGTTGTGATTGTGACGAGATATTTTGGCGGGACACTGTTAGGAACCGGAGGGCTCGTG
>OGII01002189.1_pt1 | contig 11881 bp, 5 predicted proteins | sample 1571701 | NCBI WGS metagenome assembly OGII01 (sample SAMEA2581950, study PRJEB24529) | metagenome | biome: Human gut stool | place: China | collected 2011
ATCAAGTTTATGCTTTATTAACGAGAAGTTTTCTATAGGGGTGCTGAGTAGTTACCTGCCGGGTTATTTATGCAAAAATACGTTAAATATACTACTTTTGCCGATAAATTTATTTTATTCGATGAAAAAGATTTTTGAAAAAAAACTTCAATGTAGTATCTTTGCAACCATATTAACAAGGTAGTAATGATATAGATTATAAATTTTGAGTTAATTACTGTTTTTTGAAGGTGATAGGTCTTCGGGAGAAGATTTATCACCTGTTTTATTTTCAGACAGTTTATAAAAGATAAACCCATTTGACGTTGTGTTTTACAACGTCAAATGGGTTAACTGATTAATAACCAGCATATTAAGTTTTTCTACCAACGTTAAAACTATCCTATACCCTTGTTACCGCAAAACGCGGTAGCAAGGTGGTTAACTAACTAACAATCAACGCATTAAATCTTACAACAAAAGAGCAGAACTATCGTTGATAATCTTATCCCTGCACTCTTCCATCAGCCACTTCGGCGTACTGGTAGCGCCACAGATACCTACCGTTTCCACATCCTTGAACCAGTTCATATCTATCTCGTCGGCACTTTCTATCTGGTAGCTGTTGGCATTCACGCTCTTGCATTCCTTGAAAAGCACCTTACCGTTCGAACTCTTTCTGCCACTCACAAAGAGGATGACATCATGCTTGCTGGCAAAGGCAGCGATGTTAGGCATACGGTTAGCCACCTGACGGCAGATGGTATCGAAACTCTTGAAGACAGCGCCCTCAACAATATGCTCCTGGCAGTATTCGATGATGCGATGGAACTCATCGAGACTCTTGGTAGTCTGGGAGTAAAGATAGATATCTTTCGAGAAATCCAGCTGACCGCTTTCCTTCAGCTGCTTCACATCCTCAAACTTCTCTACCACGATGGCATGACTCTCCGTCTGCCCCACCAGTCCGAGCACCTCAGCGTGCCCGTTCTTACCGAAAATCACGATTTGAGCCTCCGGATTGTTGACATACTGCTTCTTGATGCGGCGCTGCAACTGGAGCACCACAGGACAGGTAGCATCGATGATTTCAATGTTGTTTCGCTCGGCAAGGGCATAAGTTTCAGGCGGTTCACCATGAGCACGGAGCAAGACCTTTACGCCCTGCAGTTCCTCCATCTGCTCATGGTCTATCGTGATGAGTCCCGCTTCATGCAGGCGCTCCACCTCCATACCGTTATGCACAATATCGCCCAGGCAGTAAAGTTTACCGCCCTTAGCCAACTCCTCTTCAGCTTTCTTGATGGCAGTGGTTACACCAAAGCAGAACCCACTGCCGTTATCTATTTCTATCTGCACGATATTCGTTTTTAATTCATTGTACATTAATCTTCACCACCACCTTAGCATGGTCAGGATCATTCGTAATCATGAGGATACGAGGGTGTCTGACACGCGATTTCTTCAAGTCGGCAGCCACAGCCGTCACCTTCATCTTAACGGTCTCTCCTGGCTGAATCTTACTCTTCTTCAGGTTCACCTGCAAGCCCATCGTAAACATCTGCATGCTGCGGATATCCAGTTCCGACTTACCCTTATTGGTAATCAGAATCTCACCCTTCAGTTTCTTCTTTCCATTGAAACTACCCAGATTAAGGTCGGTGGCAGACATCTCTAGCTTCGGAGCCAGTACCTTCTTGGCTGGAGTCATGTTCTCGAAACCAGGAAGAAGAACGGCTGATACCACGATTTCCTTCTCAGGCGCAATCTTATCGCCAGGACGCTCACCGAGATAAACCGATGTCTGGTTCAAGCCCAGGTCACGCAGTTTCTTGGAATCCAGCACGAAACTGATTTCGGCAGAATGACGCGGAGCTACCTTGGAAGGCGATACGAAAGCATGAAGATAGGATGGCAGATGCATCACTACCGGCTCCAGTAATTCGTCGGTAGGATTGAAGATATGGATGCGCTGAACCGGACGGTCGCCACGGTTCACGTCATCAAACTCCACCTCCTGGGCATCACTCTTGATGACACCCAGCATCTCATCGTAAGAACCAGCGAAATCTACTACGCTACCCACTACCTTTCCCCTCATAGAGAGGATGAACGGCTCTTCATCCGCATTGGTATAGAGGCAAACCTGCTTGGTGAAAGTACCCATCTGCTTGGCATCGTATACCGCCTTGATGACGAAACTTTCGCCGGCAGCAATGCTCGTCTTCGGATAATCAACCTCCGTACAGCCGCAGCTTTTCAACACATTGTTGATAACCAAAGGCTTGTGCCCGTCATTCTTCAGCACGAATTCGGCAGTTACAGGCTTGCGGAACACCACCTGTCCGCAGTCTACCACCTCGTGCTGGGTTGTAATCTTCTGTGCTGATGCAGGCAGCGCAAACAGCGCTGAGAGCATCCATATATTTATCCGTTTCATACTATTCTATTTTAAATTATCAATCTATAAACTATTAATTGTTAACTCTCAACTCATACGCCTCTGTGCGGCCACCAAATTCCGGACTGTAGGTACACTCAGCGGTGCAAGTTCCACTCTGATAGTCGCCCTTTCTATCCACGTAATACTCCATTTCTACGATGTGCTTACCTTTAGATAAACGATCGAAATAGAAATTTGTTGCATAATCTCTTGGAGAAACATAGCAGCCTATGCCCCACTGATAGCCACTCTTCTGGTTGACCGGCTCCAGACATGCCGCACGCTTATCCGTAATCTGCACAAAGTCGTAGTCGCGGTCGGCGGTGATGATGAGCGTTACCTTCACCTTCTCGCCTACCTTCGCCTGCGCCTTGCCCTTACCCTCAGATTCGGCAGGAACGATGACACGGCGCACCTTGATGCCCGACTCCATGGAACCGATTTCGCTGATAGGCTGCTTAAACTCTGCATAGACAGCACCCCAGCTGGTATAATCGCTCTTTTTGTCGATGCTCAGCTTAGATGCCTTGCCCGTCTTTTCGGTCTTCACATAGCCCAAAGTAGTGGAATCCTGCGGCATCGGCAGCAGCTTGCCATCCAGTTTCAGAACGGCATTCTCAGCCTTCCTGCTCCAGTTGCTCTCATTGCCCTTCATAAAGGCGTAGACGGCATCCACGGTGTTCACTGGCGTATCCCAAACCTGGGTACGTTTCGACATCAGGAGCCAGCGCTGCAGTTCCTCGATGGTCTGCTTGTCGTTCGGTTTCAGCATCTGCATCGCCTCTATCACAGATACCTGGGTAGGAATCTTATAGTTTCTCCAGCTGTAGAGTGCCTTGCGGGTATCGTAGTAGCGGCCCATCTCCTCGCGGTAAACGGCATATTCGTTCACGCTCTGCAGATATTCGCCAGCCTTCTCGCGGTAAGCAGCATTCTGCTGGCTGTTTCTGGCGAGTACCACGGCAGCACGCGCCTTGCCATAGATGGAGAAATCACCGGTCATCTTCGACATCTTGTCCAGGAGATAAGCCTTATCCTGCTCCAGATTCTGCTTCATCTTTCTGCCATCCATCGAAAGGATGTAGAGATAATGCAGCGCCTGTTCGCTAGGATTCACCTTCTGCTTTTTCTCCTCCTGCTTCTTCATTTCTCTTACTTCCTGTGCTGTCTGCCAGGAGAGATAATCAATGGCGGAAGTCAGCATCTTGGCGGTGGATTTCTGCACACCTGCGATGGCATTCAATCGAACCATCATTTCGGCTACCGATGTTGTCATATACCGGCTGCCCTTCATGCCTTTCCACCAGGAGAAGGAACCGTCAGCATTCTGCAACTTCTTCAGTTTCTCCACCTGATTCTGCAGGCGGATGCTCTCCTGAGAGAGATTCTTCTGAGAATGATTATCCAAAGAGAGAGTCTTCTGGATATGGGTGGTGATGGTATTGGCATAGATGGCAGACATCAGCGAGATGGCGTTCTCCTCATCCGGATTGCTGATGGCTGGCAGCGCCTTCACCATCAGCCAACTAGGATTGTTGGTATACTCGATGGTTACCTTGGCATCTTCAGTGCCCTTCGCCTGCTTGCCCTCCTTGTTCAGGAAGAGTTTGCTCAGGTCGAAGTTCTGCTCGCCCTTCTGATGCAGGGTGATAGGCAGAGTGTTCACCACGAGTTCAAGGTTGCTCAAAACCGGCAGATAGTGCTGTTCACCATCGCTGTAGCCATTACCGGCAGCCACCACCTTATTAATATATACGCCTTCTTTCAGTCCCTGGACATCAAAGGAGATGGTAGCAGAGCCCTCGGCATCAATGCTGTAGTTCTGCGTCTTCTGCCAAACCACCTTGTTGGTCTCCGGGTCGAGAATCTGCATACGGGCGTTGCCGCTCACCTTCTTGTCGGAAGTATTGAAGAGTTTAACCACGATGGTACTCTTATCGCCCTCACGCAGGAATCGAGGCATGTTAGGCTGCACCATCACGGTTTTCTGAGCCACAGCCTCATCCACCAGCAAACCGTTGCGCATCTCCTTGTCATGAGCCAATCCCATGAATTTCCAGGTAGTCACGCTCTCTGGCAGGGTAAACCTGATGGCTACGTTGCCATTGTTGTCGCTCTCCAAGGCAGGATAGAAGAAGGCGGTCTCGTTCATATTCTCACGCACCTGCACCTTGTCGAGGAATTGTCCTGCATCTGAACCTGAACCGCCGGCAAACTGCGGCATCTCCTCTACTACATCAAAAACCTTGTTGGCAGATGGAGCAGCCGCTCCGACACGGGTCATTTTAGAGCCGCGAATCCTGATGACTTTCGCTTCTTCTCGAACCAGCTCGTCTTTCTGTACACGAACAGCCTCAACGGTTCCGCCAGAAGAACGTTCCAACTTGCTCAGTTCCACCGCTTGCATATAAGCATAATAGCTAAAGAATTTGCCATCAAACTTATCTACATCCAGTCCCCTCTCGTCATAATACTTGGTAGGATAAACGCCATTCAAGTAAAATGAACGGGAAGTGAGGTTGTGCTTCCAGTAGCAGTTTGGCAAACTCTGATAGAAGCCCAGGGAGATATTCCAGAAATGCGGGGCTATCTGGTCAAGCGACTTGTCATAGAGCACACTCATCAGCTGCGCCTTGGCTGGCTTGCCGTCAGGGGTGGTAATCCTCAGCGTCCACTCCTCCTTCTGACCAGGGGTCAGACGGTTGCGGAAGGTCTTCCAGGCGATGTTCAGTTTCTTCTCAGGCAAAGGACGGGCGATGCTCATCATTCGGGTATAGCACTTGCCTTGCTTCACGAAACTATAGTTCAGTACGATGCCCGACGCATATTCCTCCTTGTAGGTGAAAGGCAGAGTCACGATACTGTCGCCCAACTCCCAGGCGCCTTTCTCCAGCAGTTTGTTGCCGGCGATGATAGAATATACGATGTGCGCTCCGTTCTCCGAAGAGCCCACCTGGATATAGACCGGCTTGCCATCACGAGGGAAGGTCTTCGCCGTCTGATAATACCATTCGGTAGTTGGCTCCACCGGATGGGTATCCTTCATGCTGAAAAGGGTGAATTTCTGCTGCAGGGTATCCTGTCCGCAGATTGCCTCCAACTGATGAACGCCAGATTTCCAAACGAGGGAAGAAGAGGCAGAAGAAGCATATTCCTTGATAGAAACCGGTGCATTCGCCTCGGCATCCTTCCATTCGCCCTTATCAATTCGATATTTCAACCTGCTCGAAATCGGCATACCACTGGCATTGCGGTAAGCGAAGGTCACCGTCTTCAGACTGTCTGTTTCGATACGCTTAGGAAGATTCACCGTGAGGATGGTTGGTTTGGTGCCCAGAGGCAGACTCATCACGCCCTCGTGGCTTTCGCCGCTGATGTCGGTAACGATGGCAGAGACCTCGAAGTTGAAGAAACGGGCGATGCGCATGAAATCGCTCATATCAGCCTCGTCTTTTTCTGACAAGGAAGCCTCCAGCGGAATTTCCACATCGAAGGTTCCGTCCTCACGAGTCACGCAACTGTCTGTCTTTACCAACTGTCCGGCAGAGCCTGCGCCCCACCACCAGAGTTGGTTTCTGCGAGTCACCTGATACTCCACCTTGGCACCCTGCACAGGCACACCAGAGTAGGTCTTGGCTGAAGCTTTCACCACCACGGTGTCGCCCCAGTTATATTTCTCGTTCACCTTCGGGAAGGTAATCTCGAAGGTTGGACGCTTGTACTCCTCCACACGGAAGAAGCGGTTAGCTCGGTCATCCACGGCTACATGATACATACCAGTCTGTCCGCCCTGAGGCAATTCGAAATCCACCGAAGCCGTGCCATACTCGTCGGTCGTAGCCTTCTGCTCAGCCACCTGCTTCAAGTTGGCATCTCTCAGGATAAACTTCAGTTCCTTGCTCTTGCCTGGCACATTGGCATCCAAGCCCTTCTTCACGATGTAGGAAATGGCTGTGGCATGCACCTTCTGTCCCGGACGATAGATGCTGCGGTCGGTATAAACCTGATATTTAGTCTCATTATCTTTCTGTTCATAATAGCGGGTACGGCTGAGATAGATGTATCTGGCAGGCGTAAACTTGTCGCTGTGGGTGGAAATTAGGACCTCTCCATCCACATTCTTGAAGTAAGCCTCGCCGTTCTCATCGGTCGTCAATCGGGCATGAACCAGTCGCTTGCGTTTGCCCGTCTTCACATCATAATCCTTTTCATAAAGTTCTATCTTCGCCCCGGCGATAGGCTGTCCGTCTGTAGCATTCACCACTACATAGCGATGCCTGTCATCAGGCAACTGCTGGATCATCACCGCCAGATTGCTCACATAGAAAAGCTGTCGCTGTGGAGCGATGCCGGCATTATCCGAAGTCACCTCCATCAGATAGGCACCCAGCGGCAGATTGCCACGGATTTCGATGGAATCCTTCACCTCTTCGTAATTCGGACGACCATAGTAGTTCCTGCTGAAATCCTTCTGATGCAGCTTCGTAGTCTTTTTCAGAAGCATCTTATAGGTAGCCTCATTCTGAACATCATACTCATTATCTGCCGTGATGTTGAGGCGGGAAATGCTGACCTTCAGGTTCTGGAGATTGCGCACGTTCAGATGCACCCACTTCCTTTCTGAAGGACGAAGCACCAATGGCATATCCTTCACCCGGAACATCGGTTCGGTGAGTCGCTTCTGCGCATTTCTCAGTTCGTTCATTCTCGACCATCCACCCCAGCGGCTCAGCGCATAGTTGATGTAGTTGAGCTTATCCTGCGGTTTGGCATCGGTAGCACCTTCCATGAAGCGGAAATGCTCCACGGCAAGTTCGCCTGCCTCCGGAATATCCTGATAAACCTGGATGAGCGAGTCGATGGTCTGCAGATACTTCGATTTCTTAACCTCTCTCACGTCGTCCTGGCGGTATTTCTCGATGAGCTTATAGGCACAGAGACAAGCCGCACCCCTATTTCCCACCTTATTATAATAGGTGTACAGCTGCAGATACGCCTCCTTGCTGTCTGCCTCGAATCCGATGAGATGCAGCAGATCGCTGTTAAAGGAACTGCCATCCACGCCCTTCAGCGTCAATGGAACATACTCTGCAGATGTATGTCGAGCAAGAAGTTCAGGCTGTTCCAAGGCCTTCTTGAAGAACTCCTGGCTTTTCTTTTCGTTCATATCACGGTACACCTTGCCCAGCACGGCATATCTCACCGCCTTCAATGCGGGGTCGTTCACCTTCAGCACCTCTGCTTCCATCCGCTTCACGTTAGGCTTCAGCGAGTCAGTCGAAATCTCTTTCCAGAGTGTCATCTGTCTTATCTCAGCCGCCAGCAGCTGCCCGTAATCTTTGGCAGCCGAAGCCTTGGCGATGATTTTCTTCATCACCGCGATTTCGCTCTTAGGCTGGTCCTTCTGAGCATTGATTTCAGCTTGCTTCCACAAGTTGTCGTATGTCTGAGCCGCTACCTGCAAGGTTGCAAAGAGGGCTATCAGAAGTGATAAAATGTTTCTTTTCATAAGCCAACTGTATAAAATGTTAATAGAATGATGATAATCATCAAACTTTTCATTGCAAAAATACAAAAAAAAACTGTTTTCTAACCCCGAAACTGAAACTTTTTACTATCTTTGCACGAAAATAATATATTTTACCTAGAAATAAACATTAAAAAAACAATGGCAGAAAAAAAGTATGGTCATTTTGATGACGCCAATCGCGAATACGTGATTACTGACCCAAAGACCCCATGGCCTTGGATCAATTATTTGGGTAACGAGGATTTCTTCTCGCTCATCTCAAACACAGCTGGTGGTTATTCCTTCTACAAGGATGCCAAGTACCGTCGCATCACCCGTTATCGCTACAATGGTGTGCCGATGGATAATGGCGGTCGCTATTTCTATATCAAAGATGGCGATACCGTATGGAACCCGGGATGGAAACCTTGCAAGACACCGCTCGACAGCTACGAGTGCCGCCACGGCATGAACTATACCCGCATCACGGGCAGCAAGAATGGCGTAGAGGCAAGTGTGCTCTTCTTCGTACCCCTCCATACATGGGCTGAGGTGCAGAAGATGACGCTGAAGAACCAGACTGAGGAGGTGAAGACCCTCAAGGTGTTCTCCTTTGCAGAGTGGTGCCTCTGGAATGCTGCTACCGACATGGAGAACTTCCAGCGCAACTTCTCTACGGGCGAGGTGGAGGTAGAGGGTTCTACCATCTATCACAAGACCGAATATCGTGAGCGCCGCAACCACTATGCTTTCTACACAGTGAATACCGAGATTCAGGGCTACGATACCGACCGCGAGAGCTTCATCGGACTCTACAACGAGTTTGCCGAGCCTGAGGCTGTGATGGAAGGCAAGCCACGCAACAGTTTTGCCCACGGCTGGAGCCCTATCGCATCTCATTATATCGAGGTTACCCTGCAGCCAGGCGAGAGCCGCGACCTCATCTTCCTGCTGGGCTATGTGGAGAACGAACAGGACAAGAAGTTCAGCGCCAAGAAGGTAATCAACAAGGAGAAAGCTCATCAGCTTATCGCCAAGTTTGATACCACCGAAAAGGTGGATGCAGCCTTCGCAGAACTCAACCAGTACTGGGATAACCTGCTGAACATCTTCACCGTGAAGAGCGGCAACGATAAGTTAGACCGTATGGTGAACATCTGGAACCAGTATCAGTGCATGATCACCTTCTGTATGTCGCGTTCGGCTAGTTTCTTCGAGAGCGGCATCGGTCGAGGCATGGGCTTCCGCGATTCCAACCAGGACCTCGTAGGTTTCGTTCATCAGATTCCTACCCGTGCCCGCCAGCGCATCATCGATATCGCCAGCACCCAGTTCCCTGACGGTGGCTGCTACCACCAGTATCAGCCGCTCACCAAGCGCGGCAACAACGATATCGGCGGCGGTTTCAACGACGACCCTTGCTGGCTCATCTTCGGTACCGTAGCCTATATCAAGGAGACGGGCGACTTCTCTATCCTCGCTGAGCAGGTGCCTTTCGACAACCAGCCAGGCACAGAAGTAAGCCTCTTCGAGCACCTCAAGATTTCGATGAACCATGTTATCAACAACCTGGGTCCACACAAGTTGCCACTCATCGGAAGAGCCGACTGGAACGACTGTCTGAACCTGAACTGCTTCTCCTGGGACCCCAACGAGAGTTTCCAGACCACCGAAAACAAGGGCGAAGGAAGCAAGGCAGAGAGTCTGATGATAGCCGGTCTGTTCGTGGTTACCGGCAAGGATTATGTGGCTCTGTGCAAGCAGCTTGCCAAGGAAGCTATGGAAAGCAAGGAGGGCGAAATAGCCGGTCTTGCAGAGGAAGATTATTTGACAGAAGCCGAGCGCATGCAGCAGGCTGTAGATGAGATGAACGAGGCTGTGAAGCAGCATGGATGGGACGGAGAATGGTTCCTCCGCGCTTACGATTTCTTCGGCAACAAGATTGGTAGTGATGAGAACGAGGAAGGCAAAATCTTCATCGAGAGCCAGGGCTGGTGTACGATGGCTGGTATCGGTCTGGAAGAAGGACTCTGCGATAAAGCACTGGACAGCAGTAAGAAACGACTGGAATGCGAGCACGGACTGGTGCTGAACAACCCTGCCTACACTACCTATCATGTAGAAATGGGTGAGATTTCTTCTTATCCTGAAGGCTACAAGGAGAACGCCGGTATCTTCTGCCACAACAATCCTTGGGTCATCATCGGAGAGACTGTAGCCGGTCGAGGCAACGATGCCTGGAGCCATTATACCAAGATCCTGCCTAGCTATGTAGAGGAAAAATATCAGACACTTCACAAGGTAGAGCCTTACGTAAACTGCCAGATGGTAGCCGGTAAGGATGCAGCCAAACCGGGCGAAGGAAAGAACTCCTGGCTCACCGGTACAGCGGCATGGATGTGGTATACAGTATCAGAATTCATCCTCGGCATCAAGCCAGATTATGAAGGTTTGCTCATCGATCCTTGTCTCCCAAGCACCGCTAAGGAGTATGAGGTAACCCGCAAGTTCCGTGGTGGCGAATACCATATTACAGTAAAGAATCCTAGCGGAAACCAGAAGGGCGTGAAGCAGATTACAGTGGATGGCACTCCTATCTCAGGCACCATCATTCCTTGCTCTGAAGGCAAGCATGAAGTAGTGGTTGAGATGTAAATCAGCCAGATTTTATCAAGTTACGATTTGAAAGTTCAATGTAACAAAACTCCTTTTTATACCCATGCACCCTGTTTTAGGGGGCATGGGTATCACAATAAAACACTTGACGCCCTAAAATAGGGCGTCAAGTGTTTTATTTGTCTGATAATCTGATACTTAACTTTTAATACAAGCACATATTCAACAGTATCAAGAGTAAGATTCTAAGTCTCTATCATTGACTCAGTTCCTCAATAACTCAGTTCCTCAGTTTTTTTCTAGAGGGTATATAGCCCTTATAGTTCAAAGTTGTTTTAAATTGTTATATATTATATATTATTATATATATATATTTATATATATATATATAATAAACTTCTAAATAAAGACAAAAGTGAAGGGTCAGAGAAAAACTGAGGAACTGAGTTATTGAGGAACTGAGTCATTGCAGTAAAAACATCATAACCCTCGTAAACACCTGATTTACTGCTTAACTCTATACTTTAAGAGAACAAAGCTATGAGTTGCTCCCCGTAAAACTATGAGTTGTCACCCGCAAAACTATGAGTAAGGAAGTTTAACTACTTTCAATCTGAAAGCACATTTCAAACATTTCCTTATCACGCCCCCAAACTTGGCAGTATCAGAGAAAAGTTGTATCTTTGCACGGAATTCCATCCATTCCTTCCATTCCATCCATATCTACATACCTTCCAACTCCTTCCATACCGCTCCTTCCATGCCATCCCAATAACTCCTTCCGCCCAGCTTCAGCACGCGTCTCTCCATCCGAAGTATTAAAAGGAAAAAGATAAAAAAGTATGGCTTTTCGAGTTATTTTTTGTACTTTTGCAGCCGATAACGCATTTTGCGAACAAAACAGGATTCTTTAAAGAAAAGAAAGGAAATAACAATGAAGAAAATATTATACTTTGTGGCAGTCCTGGCTGCTGCATCCTTTATCACTACGATGGGTACCAGCTGCAAGTTTGCACCCAACCAGCATGACGGCGACACGGTAGCAGCCAGCGAGTTTTACCCGATAGATACCTCTGCGGCTCATGCCAAGAAGATGGCGAAGATTGCTGCCATCAAGAACGGAAAAGACAGTGTAGGCATCTATTATGTGGGCAGCAACTCTACCAAAGACCTCATCGAGCTCGTATCCTATCCTTCACGCCGCGACACGATGATGTACAGCAAGACCCGACACATAAAGGTGAAGGGCAATGCCGATATCAACCACGTGGTTCGTGTAGACTTCTATCTCCTCAATGGCAAGGATTCACTGGTGAAATATGTGGAGGAAGTGG
>OGII01002193.1_pt1 | contig 11864 bp, 6 predicted proteins | sample 1571701 | NCBI WGS metagenome assembly OGII01 (sample SAMEA2581950, study PRJEB24529) | metagenome | biome: Human gut stool | place: China | collected 2011
CGCTCCCCCGCCTGTTCCGGCAGAACCATCCATGTTTCCTGTTTCATCGGTCGCCTGTTCCTCTCCGTTAGACTTGTCCGATCCGGCGGGCGGATCGTCCTCCCGGTACACGAACATCAAAAAAATCAGCATCAGCGCCGCCCCGATCACCACGCAGCAATCCGCCACATTGAAGATGGGGAAATCGATCCAGCGCACATAGATAAAGTCCACCACAAAACCGTGCACGGCGCGGTCAATGAGATTGCCGACACCGCCGGCGAGAATCAACCCACCGGCGATGGTCGCCAGCTTATACGACCGGAACCGGCGGCTCCACAGCATCGCGATCACCGCCGCCATCAGCACCACCGTCAACACCACCAGCGGCCAGCGTGCACCGCTGAAGATGCCCCAGGCAGCGCCCTCGTTTTCGCTGTACCGCAGCTCCAGCACACCTTGGATCAACACCAGCGGGCGTTCCATCAAATAGGTGGTCGCCAGCCATTTGGTCAGCTGATAAAGAAAATTTAAATATATTTTCATATTGCAAAGCAATTCCTATCGCATTGTTTGGTTCCTCCGTTTATAAAAGCGGCGCACCGCCACAACCGGTGCGCCGCTAAACCTTGTGATACTTATTCGTGCAAAATGGCGGCGCAGCGCGCGCACAGCTCGGGATGCTCGGCATCCGTACCCACCGTGTCGCTGAAGCTCCAGCAGCGGCCGCACTTATGACCATCCGCATGAGCCACCGTGATGGAAACGCCTTCCACCTCGCCGGTGTAATCGCCGGTGCCATCCTCCGCGATCTCCAGCGCCGATACGATCAGGATCGCCGGCAGCATCTCTTTGATCGAGCGGATAAACGCCAGCTGGTCGCCGGTGGCGAACAGCGTCACCTTCGCATCCAGCGAACCGCCGATCAGTTTGGCGGTACGGGCGATCTCCAACGCTTTCTGCACATCCTCGCGCAGCGCGTGGATGCGATCCCATTTGTCCATGAACGCATCGTCCCGCGTGATATGCGGCTGCGACGGAATCTCGTTGAACATCACCGATTCCGGGTCGTCGCCCGTTTTGTGCGGCAGATACGACCAGATCTCCTCCGAAGTGAACGCCAGAATCGGTGCCAGCAGCCGGGTCATTGTATCCAAAATGGTATAGATCGTGGTCTGCGCCGCCCGACGGGTCGCGCTGTCCTCTTTCTCCACATACAGGCGATCCTTAATAACATCCAGATAGAAGTTGGACATATCCACCACGCAGAAGTTGTGCATCCGATGCAGCGCATCGTGGAACTCGAACGCTTCATATGCGCGGCGCACCTGCGCGGTCAGCTCGTCCAGACGCATCAGCGCCCAGCGGTCGATATCCTCCAGCGCATCGGTCGGCACCGCATCCTTGTTCGGGTCGAACCCATGCAGGTTGCCCAGGATAAAGCGCGCGGTGTTGCGGATTTTGCGGTAGGATTCGGACAGCTGTTTCAAAATATCCTGCGACAGGCGCACATCCACGCGATAATCCAGCGATGCCACCCACAGGCGCAGAATATCCGCGCCGTACTGGTTGACAACCTCGCTGGGGGCAATGACATTGCCCAGCGACTTGGACATTTTGCGGCCCTCGCCGTCCACCGTCCAGCCGTGGGTCAACACGCCCTTGTACGGCGCTTTGCCGCGCCACGCCACAGCGGTCAACAGCGACGACTGGAACCATCCGCGATACTGGTCGCCACCCTCCATATACAGATCCGCCGGCCAGGTCAGATAGTCGCGGTCGTTCAGCACCGCCGCGTGCGAGCTGCCGGAATCGAACCACACATCCATGATGTCGGTGTCCTTGGTCCACTCGGAAGCGCCGCACTTCTCGCAGACTTCGCCTGCGGGGATGATCTGCTCAGCTTCGTACTTGTACCAGGCATCGGAGCCTTCCTTGCGGAACAGCTCGCTGACAGCCTTGATGGTGGCGTCGGTGATGTGGTAAGCACCGCACTTCTTGCAGTAGAAGGCCGGGATGGGCACACCCCAGGTGCGCTGACGGCTGATGCACCAGTCGTTGCGGTCGCGGACCATGCCCTTCATGCGGTCGTGGCCCCAGTCGGGCATCCACTGCACGGTGTCGATGGCCTTGTAGACATCCTCACGGAACTTTGCGACCGAGCAGAACCACTGCTCCGTGGCGCGGAAGATGATGGGGTGATGGCAGCGCCAGCAGTGCGGGTACTGATGCTTGATGTGCACCTGACCCATGACAGCACCGGACGCGGTGAGGTCGGCCAGGATGGTCTTATTGGCTGCCCAGACGCGCTGGCCTGCGTACTTGCCAGCCAGGTCGGTCAGATAGCCGCCGTCGTCCACGGGGACGGTGATGGGCACCTGCGGATACTTCTGGCAGACGTTGAAGTCATCGACGCCGTGGCCGCCTGCGGTGTGGACGCAGCCGGAGCCACTTTCCAGCGTGACGTGGTCGCCCAGGATGACCCAGCCCTCCTTGGGCAGGTAGACGTGCTGGTAGCGCATGAGCTCGAACTCTGCGCCGCTGACCGGCTCGCCCACGACCTCATAGTCGGTGATGTGGCAGGCATCCATGACGCTCTTGACCAGCTCGGTGGCCATGATGTGGTACTCCTCGCCGATCTTGACGAAGGAATACTCGAACTGGCCGTTCAGGCAGATGGCCTCGTTGGCGGGCAGAGTCCAGGTGGTGGTGGTCCAGATCACGAAGTAGGTCTTGTCCATCGGGATGCCGTGCTTTGCCAGCACACCGTTGGGGTCCTGGGTGACATGGAAGCGAACGAAGATGGAATCGCAGTCGTCCTCGCCGTACTCGATCTCGGCCTCAGCCAGAGCGGTGCGGCAGTCGGGGCACCAGTAAACAGGCTTCAGGCCCTTGTAGATGTAGCCCTTCTTGGCCATTTCACCGAAGATCTCGATCTGGCGGGCCTCAAACTCCGGCTTCAGGGTCAGGTAGGGGTGCTCAAAGTCGCCGATGACGCCCAGACGCTTGAACTGGTCGCTCATGATGTCGATGTGCTCGGTGGCGAACTTCTCGCAGATCTGGCGCAGCTCGAGCTTGGAGATGTCCTTCTTCTTCTCGCCGACGGAGGACAGGGCCTTCAGCTCAATGGGCAGGCCGTGGGTATCAAAGCCGGGCACATAGGGAGCCTGGAAGCCCTCCATGTTCTTGTCGCGGATGATGATATCCTTGATGATCTTGTTCAGCGCGGTGCCCATGTGGATGTTGCCGTTTGCATACGGAGGGCCGTCATGCAGAACGAACTTGGGCTTGCCGTCGTTGTGCTTGATGAGCTGATTGTACAGGTCGTTGTCTTCCCAGTCCTTGAGCATGACAGGCTCCTTTTTGGGCAGGCCTGCGCGCATCTCGAACAGCGTCTTGGGCAGATTCAACGTACTGTCGTACTGAGACTTATTCTTAGCCAATGGTTACACACTCCTCTAATTTATTGAAACGCTCCGGTCACTCGCTGAATTTGACGCCCTTGAAAGCGGCATAATCCGGCTCTGCCGGTTCTTCCTCTTCCTCTGCGCCAACGGGTGCCTGAGACGGGTCCAGCTTGATCTTGAGCTGGCTCTCATCCTTGGACCAGAAGTCCTCGCTCTTGTCGTCCTCTGCGGTTTCCTCGTCCGCAGGGGCTGCATCGGTCTCCGGCTGTGCCTGCTCGATCTCCTCGGTCAGAACCGCAGCAGTGGTCTCCTCTGCCTTTTCCTCCACAGCGGGCTCGGCAGCCTCCGGCTCCTCCTTCTGGAACTCCGGCAGGCGGCTCAGAGACTCGACATGGCTGCGGTACAGGTTGAGCACGTCGGACTTGAAACGGGTGACTTCCAGACGGACGCGGTCATACTCGCGCTCCTCTGCCAGCTTTTTATCGTTTGCTTCGTTGATGATCTCATCCGCGCGGTCACTGGCCTTCTGGAGCAGCTCATTGGCATCGCGGATAATATCATCCCCGCGCAGATTTGCACGGTGCAGGATCTCTTCCGACTTCTGGTTTGCTTCGCGGATGACGTTCTCGCCCATGCGCTGTGCATTGATGAGCGCACTCTTGAGCATGTCGCCGTCCGCCTCGTAGTTCTTCATCTCTTCGTGGAGACGCTGGTTTTCCGCTGTCAGGTCTGCGATCTGCTTGCGCAGCTCCTCGGCCAAGGCATCGTCCTGCCGGAGCTGCTCTTCGACCTTATCCAGGAAACGGTCCACCTCTTCGGTGCGATAGCCGCGGAGGTTTTTTTCAAATTGGACGCTGCGCACGTCCTGCGAGGTCAGCATAGTAGTTTCCTCCCAAATTCATTTAATATTGAAAAAACTCAATGATCGCCCGGTCTTTTCTGCTTTTTCCGGGCAGTGCCGTCAGACCAAAGCGGCCCTTGCCCCGCACGGTGAAGACATCGCCCTCATACACCGGGGCGTGGACGCTCTCCACCGGAAGGTGGTTGATCTCCACCCGGCCTGCCGTGATGAGCTCCGCTGCCATGCTGCGGCTGCAGTGGAGCATGGCTGCCAGCACCGCATCCAGCCGCAGGGAAGAAACGGTCGCCGTTTGCAGCGTCCGCTCCGCCTGCGGGAACTCCGGAAGCTCCTCCAGCGGCAGAAGCTGAGTCGTGACCTCCACCCGGCCCGCCTGCAGCAGTTCCTGACAGATGAGCTGCGCCGCCGGTTCCAGCGCAAAGACATAGGCCGTGCCCGGCGCATCGGAGGGCAGGACGATATCGCCCAGCGCCTCCCGCCGCAATTCCAGCCCCATCAGGCTGCCGAGGTAATCCTTGTGCGCCGGAAGAGCAGCCCCGGCCTGCACCCGGCAGGTGAGCCGGACGCAGCACAGCGGGCTGTCCGGCCAGCTGCCCTCCGGCTCCAGGCAGAGGAGCCGGCGCTCTGCACCGGGCCAGCCGCCCTCGAAATGATACACATTCTCCGGGACGGCAGCGCGGTTGAGCGCTGCTCTGGCAAGATCCTGCTCCCGGTCACTCAGAAAGGCGGAATAGCGCGGGATGCCGCGGCTCTCCGCCGTGCGGGCCAGATCCTCGATGTGCCGCATCAGATAGCGCTCTTCATCGCTGCGGGCGGGGACGAAGCCCCGCACGGCTTTGGGGGCAGGATCAATAGAACGCGCCATTGTTCTCCAGCTCGTCCAGCAGATCACCCATGATATCCACGTTGTAGGGGGTGATGATGAAGGTGCTGTTTGCCACGCGCTTGATCTGGCCGTTGTTGGCGTAGGCGACGCCGGAGAGGAAATCGACCAGGCGGCGGGAAACTTCCTTGTTGGTAGACTCCAGGTTCAGGACCACGGTGCGCTTGTTGTTCAGGTGGTCGGCGATGGTGCTGGCATCCTCAAAGCGCTCCGGCTTGACCAGAACGACCTTGAGCTGGGTGGTCGCATGGATGTTGACCACCTTGTTCTTTCTGGGGGTGCCCTCTGCGGGCTCCTCATCCTCTTCGTCTGCCCCGACGCCCAGACCGTTGTTGTTGTTCACCATCTGGGGGCCGTCGTCGATGTACTGATCGTCGTACTCGTCCTCGCTGCCGAAAAGCCCCTTCTTCAGACTATCCACAAAAGACATAGAAACTGCTCCTTTCATTCGGGCGGCTTGCGCTGCCTGGCTGATTTTGCAAAGAGATGCAAATAGCTTCTATTATTATCGGATTTTTTGCCGCAGATGTCAATAACTACAAAAGTTTTCCATCATACAAATTTTGTCCGGAGACGATAATCTCGTCATAAAGGCGAACCTGACTGATCGAACCGGCCGTTCCGCTGGGCAAAACGATGAGATAATCGCCATCCAGCACCTGGGGGTGCTGGTCGTCCACGGGGTCGATCTTGCAGAAACGGGCCAGGTTGCCGTACTTGACGTAGACGCCGGGGATGTAGTTCTCGCCCTGGCCCTCGGCCTCGGAGCCGTCCTCTTTGAGGTAGTGGACCGCCGCCTGCGGCACCCGCAGACCGGTGCTCTGCCCCACGATGACCTGCGCATTGGCCCGGTTCAGCCGCAGCACGTCGCCGTTGATGACCTCGCACGAGAGGACGAAGCGGGTCATGTCGTTCTCGGTGTCGATGTTCACTTCCTGCACGGTGGCCTTGAGGGGCGTTTCCGCCTGACCGGGGAAGCGGATCTCCACCGAGGTCTTCCGCGGTTTTCCGTCCGAGCCCAGCAGCTTTTCGCCCTGTTTGGCCGAGCAGATGCCAGCGTAGTACCAGGTGAAGCCGGAGACGATCTTGCCCGCACAGCCGTCCAGTTTGATCTCCGGGGAGGACTCGATGTAGGCTTTCAGGTCCGCAGCACCCAGCGCAAGGATGTCCTCCATGCCGGCATTGAGCCGCCCGGAACTGGCCGAACGGATGAAATAGCCCGTCTGCGGGGCGGTGATCTGGGTGGGGCTGCCCAGCTGGGCCTGCACATTGGACGCCTGCTGCACCAGCGCGGCGATCTGGTCCGAGAAGGTGGAGACCTCACCGGTGATGATCCAGAGCTTGTTCTGGGCCAGCAGATAGTCCTCCGTCTGGGCGTCGGTATCCTCGTAGTCGGAGGCATCCAGCGCATCCATCAGATCATACAGCGCCGCCGAGCGGTCTTTGCGCAGGGATTCCATCTGCGCCGAGGTGGTGTTCTGCGATTTTTGCAGCAGGTCGATCTGGTCGTAGATCTGGGTCAGCTGCTGGCGCAGACCGGCCTGGGAAGCATCGCTGTAGACTTCTGCCACCGCAGTGCCCGCCGAGACGCGCTCGCCATCGGCCGCAAGGTAGCCCAGCGTGCCGTCCCCGGCCACGTAGCTCTCGTTGAACAGCAGCACACCCTCAGCATCCACCGTGTCTTCCACCGTAGCCAGAAGGGCCGTTTCGTAGGTGTTGGGCGGGAACAGCACCTGCATGGCCTGATAGAAGACATACACGGCCGCCAGCAGCAAAAAGACGATGGCAACGCCTGCCAGCGTCTTCAGTGCGCCGGGCAGCTCACGTTTTTCCTTCTCTTCCTGCATTCTGCTCATCCTTTCGTGATAAATTCCTGCGTCAGTGCGGCGGCGCGGGCCTGGAGGTCTGGTGCCGCTGCGTCCAGCCAGACCACGCCGTCCATGTGGCGGAACCAGGTCAGCTGACGCTTGGCGTAGTTGCGGGAAGCCTGCTTGAGCTTCTCCACGCAGGGCGTCAGTTCCGACTCACCCATAAAGTAGGGAAAGAATTCCTTATAGCCAATGGCCTGCGCTGCCGTTTTGAAGCGGGCCCGGTTTGCAAACACGGTTTCGGCTTCGGCCAGAAGGCCCGCTTCCATCATCCGGTCTACCCGCAGGTCGATGCGGCGGTAGAGCTGGGCGCGCTCCGGGAAGTCCAGCCCCAGCACCAGTGCGCGGTAGGGCCGCTCCGGCGGGAGCGAAGCCGCCTTCTGTTCACTGAGGCGTCGGCCGGTGGCGCGGTAGTGCTCCAGCGCCCGCAGCACCCGCACCTGATTGTTCGGGTGGATGGCGGCAGCGGCTTCGGGGTCCACCTGTTTCAGCTCTTCGTACAGGGCAGCCGGGCCTTTTTCGGCCAGCTCTGCCGCCAGCTGCTCCCGCAGGCCGTCCGGGGCTTTTTCGGCCGTGAAGCGAACGCCGTAGAGGAAGCTCTGGACGTACAGCCCGGTGCCACCCACCAGGATGGGCAGCTTTCCGCGGGCAGAGAGGTCGGTTTCCAGCGTTCCGGCCAGCGCAGTGAAATCCGCCACGCTGAAGGTCTGGTCCGGCTCCAGAAGATCGACGGCATGATGCGGGATGCCGTGGGTCTCTTCCGGCGTCACCTTGGCGGTGCCGACATCGAGGCCTTTGTAGATCTGCATCGAATCCGCACTGATGATCTCGCCGCCGAACTGCTCGGCCAGCGCAACGCCCAGCGCGGTCTTGCCGGTCGCGGTCGGGCCGACCACAGCGAGGACCGGGTGTTTTTTCTCAAACGATTCGGCCAAACTGCTTTTCCAGCTCCTTTCGGGTCAATTTGAGGACGCAGGGGCGGCCATGCGGGCAGAAGGGCGGCACTTCGCCGGACAGGATCTTCTCGGCCAGCGCCATAAGCTCCTGCGGGGAGGTGTGGTCCCCTGCCTTGATGGCCGCACGGCAGGAGATGGAGTGGAGCACCCACTCGGTCTTTTCGCTCAGGGCGTCACGGCTGCCGTGGGCCAGCTTCGCCGCCAGCTCCACGAGAAGGTCTTCGGCGCTGCTCTGCTCCACATCGGCAGGGACCGCGCGCAGAAAGACCGAATTGCCGCCAAAGTCGTCGATCTCCAGCCCGGCACGTTCCAGCAGGTCGATGTTGGCCAGCAGTGCCGTCTTCTCCTCGGCCGAAAGCTCCACCACCACCGGTTCCAGCAGCAGCTGGCTGGGCACATCGCCGTAGGACGCGGCCAGCTTTTCAAAGAGCTGGCGCTCGTGGGCCGCGTGTTTATCAATGATGCACACCTCGTCCCCCCGCTCCGCGAGGATGTAGGTGCGGAAAAGTTCGCCCACATAGCGGAGCGGCTCCGGCCCTTCCTGAAGATCAAAGCCCATCTGTTCGGGCGTCCCGGCGGGGGCCGACGCTTCTTCCGTTTCGGCGGGTTCGGCCGCAGCGGGTTCCGGTCCTGTCGTTTTGGGCTGCGGGGCCGGGTCCCATGCTGCCATGTGGTCCCGTGCTCCGGGCAGATCGTCTGCGTCCGGCTCGATGTCGAGCTGGGCCTCGCTGGACGCTGCACGGAAACGCGGCGCAACCGGTTCGGCAAGGTCTGCCTCCTCTTCCGGCCGCTTCGGGCTGTACAGACTGACATCCGGATTCAGGGGAGCCGAAGGTGCAACCGTTGTCCAGCTGTGTTCGCTTGGGGATGCCGTGGACGGCCCCGGCAGGATGTGCGCTTCTGCCGCTGCCGGGCGGACGGGCCGGGCGGGCACAGCCGGAGCCGGGACCGCCGGTGCAGCAGATGCCACGGAAGGGGCAGTTTTGGGGTGCTGTTCCAACGTGCCCGGCTCTGCCTGCCCCGGAATAACGGCAGAAAGTCCTGTAAAGTTGTTTTTCTTTGCAGTATTTTCGCTCGGACTTTCGTCTTTTTCTGAACTGTTGGATTTTTCGTTGTTCTTCTCGATTTTGGATTCCTCGAAGGCGAACAGCCGCTCGCCGGTGCCCGGCTGGGCCAGTGCCAGCTTGGTGGCGTGGTACACGAGGTCGAAAATATCATTCTCGCGGGCGAAGCGGACTTCCGTTTTGGCCGGGTGCATGTTGACATCCACCAGGTCCGACGGCATTTCCAGAAGCAAGATTCCTCCAGGGAACTTGCCCTGCATCGTGGTACCCTTGAACGCCATTTCCATGCCCGCCATCATGGTGCGGTTGCGGACATAGCGCCCATTGATATAGAAATACTGCATACTCCGGCTGGCACGGCAGCTTCTGGGCTGGGTGATGAGGCCCCACACCCGATAGACGCCCTCGCGGTTGTCCAGTTCGATGAGGTCCCGGCTGAACTCCCGGCCCAACACGGCATATGCTGCACTGCGCAGCTGACCGTCGCCGGGAGTAACGTACTGCAATTTTCCCTCACGGATGAACTTGAAGCTGACTTCCGGGTGGCTCAGGGCCACATGGGCGACGGTATCCGCCACAAAGGTGCCCTCGCTGGAATCCTTTTTCAGAAACTTCATCCGGGCGGGCGTGTTGTAGAACAGGTCCTTCACCCGGATGGTGGTCCCCACGCTGCGGGCACCGGGTTCGATGGGATAGGCTTCCCCGCCCTCGATGCGGTAGACCGAGGCGCATTCGTCCGCTTCGGTCCGGGTCAGCACCTCCACCCGCGCCACACTGGCGATGGAGGCCAGTGCTTCGCCTCGGAAGCCGAGGGTGTGGATATGGTTCAGATCCTCCTCGGTCTGGATCTTGCTGGTGGCATGGCGAATGAACGCCGTGGGGATGTAGGCGGCTTCGATGCCGGTGCCGTTGTCGCTGATCTCGATCAGTTTGACGCCGCCGGACTCGATGCTCACCGTGATCTGGGCGGCACCGGCGTCGATGGCGTTTTCGAGCAGCTCTTTGACCACCGAAGCCGGCCGCTCGACGACCTCACCGGCGGCGATCAGCTCTGCGGTGTGTTTGTCCAAAACATGGATGACTGCCATAGGTTCCCTCCCCTTTTCGTTGGTATTGCGTCAGTTTCAGCCGTTCAGGCTGCCCTTCAGGGTCTTTTTGAGCTCGTACAGGAAGTTCAGCGCTTCGATGGGGGTCAGCGTCTCCACATCGAGGGCTTCCAGCTTTTCCAGCACTTCGCTGGGCACGGCCGGAGAATTGTACTCCTGCAGGGCGTCGAAATCCATCTGTTCGACGTTGTTCTTGGGGGCGCTGGCTTCCAGTGCCCGCAGCACCTCGTGGGCACGGCGGGTCACGGTGCCGGGCAGACCGGCCAGCTTTGCCACCTCGATGCCGTAGCTGTCATCGGCCGGGCCGCGGACGATCCGGCGAAGGAACGTGATATCCTCGCCGCGCTTTTTGACCGCGATGTTGTAGTTCTTCACGCCCTCCAGAATGCCTTCGAGGTCGGTCAGCTCGTGGTAGTGGGTGGCGAACAGCGTCTTGCAGCCAAGCCCTTTGGCCGGGTCGGAGATGTGCTCGACCACGGCGCGGGCAATGCTCATGCCGTCAAATGTAGAGGTTCCGCGGCCGATCTCATCCAGAATGACCAGACTCTTTGTGGTGGCATTCTTCAGGATCTCGGCCACCTCGGTCATCTCCACCATGAAGGTGGACTGCCCGGCCGACAGGTCGTCCGATGCACCGATGCGGGTGAAGATGGCGTCCACAACGCCCACATGGCATTCTTTGGCCGGAACGAAGGAGCCGATCTGCGCCATCAGCGCGATGAGGGCATTTTGACGCATGTAGGTCGATTTACCAGCCATGTTAGGGCCGGTGATGATGAGGCAGCGGTCGGTGGAGCAGTTGAGGGTGGTATCGTTGGGCACGAACAAGCTGCCCTTGAGCATCTGCTCGACCACCGGATGACGGCCCTCCACAATGGTCAGCTCGTCGCCGTCGTCCACAACGGGGCGGCAGTAGTTGTTCTCGGCCGCCACCTGAGCCAGCGCCGCCAGCACATCCAGCTCGGCGACGGCATTGGCCGTCCGCTGGATGCGGTCCAGCTGGGCGCTGATGGTCTCCAGCAGCTCGGCAAAAAGGCGGTGTTCCAGCGCGATGAGGCGCTCGTGGGCACCGAGGATCTTGCTTTCCAGCTCTTTGAGTTCCTGGGTGATGTAGCGCTCGCCGCTGGTGAGCGTCTGCTTGCGGATGTAGGTCTCCGGCACCAGATTTTTGTAGCTGTTGCTGACCTCGATAAAGTAGCCGAAGACGTGGTTGTAGCCGATCTTCAGCTTGGGGATGCCGGTCTCCTGCCGCAGGCGGGTCTCCAGCTGGGCCAGGATGCCCTTGGTATTATCGCGGATGGAACGCAGCTCGTCCACCTCGGTGTGGTAACCCTTGGCGATGACACCGCCATCCTTTAAGGTAGACGGTGCGTCCGGGCTGACCGCCGCGTAGATCTTTTCCTTGATGTCGGTCAGCGGGTCGATCTGCGCCGCCAGCTCGGCCAGCTCCGGGCAATTGCAGCTTTCGGCCTGTCGGCGCAGCCCCGGCAGGCGGTCGCAGGTCTGGGCCATGGCGTAGATCTCCTTCGGCGTGGCCGAGCCGTAGACGGTGCGGGTCATCATCCGCTCCAGATCGGAGATGTAGTGCAGCTCTTCCATGAGGTCGCCGCGCTGGACGGTCTGGTTGACCAGACTTTCCACCTCGTTCAGGCGGCGGTTGATGATGCCGCTGGAAACGAGCGGCTGTTCGATCCAGCTGCGGAGCATCCGCTTGCCCATGGCGGTGCTGGTCTTGTCCAGCA
>OGII01002203.1_pt1 | contig 11821 bp, 10 predicted proteins | sample 1571701 | NCBI WGS metagenome assembly OGII01 (sample SAMEA2581950, study PRJEB24529) | metagenome | biome: Human gut stool | place: China | collected 2011
GTCTCACCGGGTCAGCACTCTTTGGGAGTGGTCGCGGGCTGTACCGCCAGTGGGGAATCACACCCCGCCCTGAAACGAACTTTCTGGGCAGAGTATAACGCGCCGGGCTGCACTTGTCAACCCCCAATTTCGGTTGCCCTTTCCGCGCGCTTTATGGTATACTGAGGCGTAATATTTTATTTCCGAGGAGTTTTTGCCATGATCTTTTCCATCCGTGATCTCGCGTTCGAGATCGGTTCCCTCTATCTGGAAAGCTGGCTTGCCCTGGCGGCGCGCTGCGTCTGTGCGCTGCTGCTTTTTGCCGCCGGGGCGCTGGTCTCCCTGCTGCTGCGCAGGAAGCTCTTCCCCATCCTGCAGGCCCGCAGCTGGCATTTTGCCGCCACCCCCATCCTGCTGCGCAGTCTGGAACGCCCGCTGGAACGGATGGCCGTCTTCACCGGCCTCTACCTCGCGCTGACCAGCCTGCCGTGGGCCATCACCGGCCTGCCCAAATTCCTGCTCGTGGCCTACAAGGTCGTGATGAGCTTTCTGTTCTGTGAGGGTCTGTATCAGGCCTCGGATGTGGCTGACCTGCTGCTGGCCTCCTGCAGCCCGGAGATCCGCTCCAACAAGACCCTGCTCGCCCTGCTGAACACGACCTACAAGGTGCTGGTGGTCGTGCTCGGCGTTGCCACCATCGCGCAGGTCATCGGCTTCCCCATCGGCAGCATCGTCGCCGGTGCCGGCCTTGTCGGTCTGACCATTTCGCTGGCCGCACAGGAGAGCGCCAGCAACCTGTTCGGCGGTCTGGTCATCCTGCTCGACAAGCCCTTCTCGGTGGGCGACTGGATCACTGTGGGCGAGATCGAGGGCGAAGTCATCGACATCAACTTCCGCTCCACCCGCATCCGCGCCATGGACAAAACGGTCAGCATCGTCACCAACAGCAAGATCTGTTCTTCCACGGTGCAGAACGCTGCGATGCGCACCATGCGGCCCTATCGGTTCACGCTGGGCGTCACCTACAACACCACCCGCCCCCAGCTGGAAAAGCTGATGGCCGACCTCAAGACCATGCTGGACGAAAGCCCCTACACCCAGAAGGGCAGCAACATCGTCCGGCTGACCAGCTTTGGCGATTCCAGCATCAACATTCTGGTTTCCGCCTATCTTCAGACGAACGCCTATGCCGTCTTCCTCGAAGAGCAGAACGACCTGAACCTGAACATCATGGACATCATGCAGGCCGACGGCGTGGACTTTGCCTTCCCCTCCACCAGCGTCTACATCGAAAAATCCGGCTCCTGAGCTGCACCCTTCCGCTCCCTCTCACGAGGGAGTTTTTTGTTTGCGGGTAGATGGAGTTTTCGTGCATCACACTCACAATGCCACATCCATCGCCATCATCAGCGCAAAGCCCAGCACCACGCTGATGACCCCGGCAGGCTCATCGGCCTCCACGGCTTCGGGGATCATCTCCTGCGCCGTCACGCAGACCATGCACCCGGCGGCAGCGCTCATCAGCCAGGGCAGAGCAGCCTGCACCCAGCCCGCCAGAGCCAGAGCCAGCAGCGCCCCCAACGGCTCCACCAGCCCGGAGGCCAGCCCGGCCCCGAACGCCCGCTTCCGACTCTCCCCGTTTTGCAGCAGCGGCAGGCTGACCGCCGCGCCCTCCGGAATGTTCTGCAGCCCGATGCCCAGCGCCAAAGCCAGCGCACCGCTCATGGCGTCCGCCTCCCCGGACAGCGCCAGCGCAGCCGCCAGACCCACCACCATGCCTTCCGGCAGGTTGTGCAGGGTCACGGCCAGTACCATCCGGCCGCAGTGCCCGGCCCCGGCACCTGTCAGCAGCGTCCCCGCCGCCTGTTCCAGCCGCAGCAGGCCCACTGCTCCGATGACCAGCCCCGCCGTGGGCGGGAGCCACGCAGGCAGCGGCCCCTCCTCTGCCCGCTGGATGGCCGGCAGCAGCAGGCTCCACACACTGGCCGCCAGCATGATGCCCGCCGCCATGCCGCAGAGCATCCGCCGCGTCTTCGGCTCCTGCGTCGGCCGCATCAGAAAGACACCGGCCGCCCCCACCGTCGTGCAGCAGGCTGGCAGCAGCAGGACCGCCGCCAACAGAAAAAAGATCCCGTTCAAAACGCATTCCCCCTTCCCGCCGTTCTATGCAGGAAAGAGGAATGTGGTGAACGGGATCGTCCCTGTTTCAGAAGGGATCGCCGTCTTCTGCGTCGGCATCGCCGCACGCTCCGTCATCGTCCGAGGCGAACGCGCTGTCTGTATCTTCGCCGCCGAAATTGCGGTCGAACGCGGTCATATACTGTGCATAGCCCTCATCCCCTGTGCCAAAGTAACCAAAATTAAAGTCTTTCATCGCGGTGTCCTCCTGCTGTCGTTTCTGTTCCGAACAGGCCTTTCCTGTTCTGTTTCCCATTATACACTTTTGCCGTCCCATAAACAGGATATTCAAACCATGATTCTGCACCATTGGCGCAGCGGCTTTTGTGCGTCCTTCTTTTGCCTGGTTTTGCAGATTTTGTGAAAATGACAGTCTGCTAAAAAAGCCTTGACTTTTGGGCAATATTTCTAACAAATGTGTGGATTTTCCTTTGTGAATGCAATCTTTGCCGAAAAACCCTTGATTTTTTGGACAAACGGACTAGAATATCATTTTGCAGAACGACCTCGCCTGTGAGAGGTCGGCTGTGAATTTTTTGGATCGTAAGGAGATTTTGGAATATGAAACTCAAGAATGTTGCTGTTGTCGTTGCTGCTCTGGTTCTGGCTGTTGGTATGACTGCCTGCGGCGGCTCTTCTTCCACTGCCGCTTCTTCTACCGCAGAGTCTGCGGCTTCTTCCGTTGCTTCGGTCTCTGCTTCCTCTGAGGCAGCTTCCAGCGAAGCCGCATCCTCTGAAGCTGCATCTTCTGAGGCAGCTTCTTCTGAGGCAGTTTCCAGCGAGACTGCTTCCTCTGTGGCTGCTTCTTCCACTGCCGCCTAAGTTCTGATTTTTTCCCGTTGCAAATAGCGGAATGCCGCCCTGCAGGCTCTCACCTGTGGGGCGGCATTCTGTTTTTTTACTGACACTTCTCCCGAATGGGTCAGACGCCCCAGAACAGGATACCCAGCCCTGCCGCCAGAACGATCATTCCGATCGGCGAGGGGGCTTTTTTTATTACCTTTTTGTAGGCGAAGTGCACCGCCCACAAAAGGGCAAACACCGCCGCCGACCGGGCCGAAACGGAGACCCCGCCGCCCACGGTCGTGAAGCCCGCCAACGTGGAGAGCGCCATGGTCAGGGCCGTGGCCAGGATTATCGCCACAACGCAGGGCCGCACCCCAGAGAGGAAAGCTTCCACTCCCGCATACTTCATCAGGTTTTGCAGCACCGCTGCGATGAGCAGAATGATGACGAACGAAGGCAGCACCACGCCCAGCGTGGCGAAAAACGCACCCAGCAGCCCTCCTTGCGAGGAGCCGATGAAGGTCGCCATGTTGACGGCCAGCGGGCCGGGGGTGGACTCCGACACTGCGATGAAGCTCAAAAACTCGCTCTCGGTCAGCCAGCCATGCGAAAGCACAGTCTCCCGCACCAGCGAGATCATCCCGTAGCCGCCGCCAAAGGAGAGCGCCCCGATCATGAGAAAGTTCAGGAACAGCTGCACATAGATCATCTTCCCGCACCCGCTTTCTTCACAAGATAGAGCAGCACCCCCGCCGCCCCGCTGAGCAGGATGTAGTAGATGGACGAAAACGACACCGCCGCCACCGAGCAGCCCACCATGGCCGCGATGACCGCCGCCAGGATGCAGACGTTGAACGCATTCCGTTCCAGCTGGCGCAGCATCTTCAGCCCCGCTGAGAGGATGAGGTAGATGACGCAGACCTGGATGCCCCGGAACGCATGGGCTACCACCGTCAGGCTCAGAAAGCGGTCAAAAAACAGCGAGATGCAGTAGATGACCACAAAGGACGGGATGCAGACGGCCACCGTGGAAGCTGCCGCTCCGGCGGTGCCGTCGATCTTATAGCCGATGTAGGTGGCGCTGTTCACCGCCACGGGGCCGGGCGTAGACTCGGCGATGGCGACCATATCCAGAAATTCCTCTCTGGACACCCACTGTTTTTCCTCGACGAATTCGTGCTCCAGCAGGGCGACCATGGCATAGCCGCCGCCAAAGGTAAACGCGCCGATCTTCAGGAATGTCCAGAACAGGGTCGAAATTTTTTTCATTTCAGTTCCCTCCCAAAAACAAATCGTTTGTTTGTTCCACGCCTCCTTACTATATCGCCCTGCCGCCCTCCTGTCAAGAATCGCCCCGCCCGCAGAGATTGGATCTCTGTGCTGAAAACGGCGCAGCTCTTCTCTTTCTCCGCGCGGCATGGTATACTGAACACAGACACCTGATGTTACAGAAAAGAGGTCTTATTTCATGAAAACCGCATTGACCATTGCGGGCAGTGATTCCAGTGGCGGTGCCGGCATTCAGGCCGACATCAAGACCATGGCGGCCAACGGCGTCTTTGCCATGAGTGCCATCACGGCCCTGACCGCACAGAACACCACCGGTGTGACCGGCATCTTTGAGACGACGCCGGAGTTTCTGGCCGCTCAGCTGGACGCCGTGTTCACCGACATCTACCCCGACGCCGTGAAGATCGGCATGGTGTCCTCGGCACCGCTCATCCGCACCATCGCCGAGCGGCTGCGCTTCTATGAGGCAAAGCACATCGTGGTGGACCCGGTGATGGTGGCCACCTCCGGCTCCCGGCTGCTGCGGGACGACGCCATGCAGGCCCTCACGGAGCAGCTGCTCCCGCTGGCAGAGGTCGTCACGCCCAACATCCCGGAAGCCGAGATCCTTTCCGGCCTAGTCATCACCGACGCCGCCGGGATGGAAGCCGCCGCCCGGAAGATCAGCGAGCAGTACGGCTGTTCCGTCCTCTGCAAGGGCGGGCACAAAGTCAACGATGCCGACGACCTGCTCTGGCGGAACGGCAGCGGGAAGTGGTTCCGTGGGGAGCGCATCCACAACCCCAACACCCACGGCACCGGCTGCACCCTGTCCAGCGCCATCGCCTCCAATCTGGCCAAAGGCTATGACCTGGACGCCTCGGTCGAGCGGGCCAAGGAATACATTTCCGGCTGTCTGTCCGCTATGCTGGACCTCGGCCACGGTTCCGGCCCCATGAACCACATGCACAAGCTCTTCCTCGATTAAACGGCACGAAGCCCCCATCCCTGCGGTGCAGAGATGGGGGCTTCAGTCTGCGTTATTTTGCCCAGGTGACCGCTTCGCTGCCGGTATAGTCGAACCGGCCGTCGTTCTTTTCTTCCAGCGCCTTGATCATGTGATAGGTGTATTCGTTGTAAGGCGTCGGGATGCCCAGCTCTGCGCCCATCCGCATCAGGGCACCGGAGAACATGTCGATCTCGGTGTGGCGTCCGGCGTCCAGATCCTGCAATGTGGAGTAACGGGCCGTAGGCGGCACGGCACTGCCCCGCCCGGCGGCAGCATCGGCGATGCGCAGGTCGATGCCTTTGGCCGCTGCAACGGCCTCCAGCTCCCGGCGCAGACCGTCGCTGATGGCCTGCATGTGTACGCTGTCCCGGTAGCAGCCCACGCCCGCGCCCAGGATGGCCTGTGGCAGGTTGTTGCAGACGTTCAGGCGGAACTTGGCCCACATCTCTTCCCGGATGTGCTCCGTGACCCGGTAGTGGATGCCGCTCCCCTCGAACAGTTCCACGATGGCCTGCACCCGCTCGCTCTGGAACGGTGCCTCCTGCTCGCCGAAGATGATGCCCAGCGTGGCGTCCGGGTCAAAGTGGAAACCGTCGGCCTCCTTATGAGACGTCACCTTGATGAGCGAGCGGATGACATGCGCATCCCCCACCTCAGCAGCGATGCGCTCCTCGCTGTCCACGCCGTTCATCAGGCTCATGACCACCGTGTGCTCTCCCACGGCCTTCCGGATGCTGTCCATTGCGCCAGGCAGCGCACCGTATTTCAGGCAGACCACGAGAAAATCCACCCCGTGGGCCTCCTCCGGTGCCCAGACCTCCGGGCGGTAGGTCCTGCCGTTGATGCCAATGCCGTTTGCCTTCAGCCGCGCGGCGCGTTCGCCCTCGGCCAGCACCCCCAGCCGGATGCCCGGCTTGCCCGCCAGACCCCAGATCACATACGAACCCACGGCACCGGCTCCCAGCACCGCCACAGTTTGCATCTTCATTCTTCGTTCCCCCTCGTTTTGTATTGCGCTTTCATTCTAGCACGAAGCCGCGCCTCTTTGCAAGATGCTGCCCTGCCGGATGTTCTTTTTGGGGCGGGGCCTGCTCTGTTTTCCTTGCAAAGTGCCGTCCGCTCCTCTATAATAAAATCTCAAGCTGTCGATTTCAAAAAAGGAGAAGCACCATGGAACATTGGCATCGCAGCGGGCAGGCCCTGCTCAACGAAATTTCCACCACCCGGCTCCCCGCCAGCCAGCTGGCCGTCTGGTCTATCGGCCAGTGCGGGTTCATTTTCAAGTACGAGGACACCGTCGTCTGCATCGACCCGGTGCTCAGCGACCTGACCGGCCCCAGCGGCTCCCGCCGCTGCTACCCGGCCCCCTTTGCGCCGGAGGCACTGCGGGCAGACCTCGTGCTCTGCACCCACGGCCACGCCGACCACATGGCAAAAGATACCCTGCGCGGGCTGGCCCGGCATCCCGCCGCCCGGTTCGTTCTGCCCGCCGGGTGCTCTGCCCTCGCCGCCGAATACGGCATCCCGACAGACCGCATCACAACGGTGCAGGAAGGTTCCATCCTGCCGCTGGGCGAGGTCACCGTCCGGGCCTTTTCCGCCGCCCACCCGGAGCACATTCTGGATGCGGGCGACCCCGGCATGGCGCTGGGGTATCAGCTTACCTTCGGCGGCTTTACGGTCGTGCACCTTGGCGACACCTACCTGACGCCACATCTGTACGAAACGCTGCAGGCGCTCCCCCACCCCGACCTGCTGCTGGCCCCCATCAACGGGCAGGACTTCTTCCGCACCCAGCGCAACTGCATCGGCAACCTGGAAGCCGAGGAGGCCGCTCAGCTGGCCGTCCGGCTGGGCGCAGCCTGCACCATCCCCACCCATTACGACATGGTGCAGGGCAACACCGTGGACCCGCTGCGGTTCGCTGCTGCCCTGCGTCAGCTGGACCCCGCCGCCTGTTTCGCCCTGCCTGCGCTGGGCGAGCGGCTGCTCTTCTAGGCCGATGCAGGCCGGAAGGACAGCAGCGTTTTCTCCTGCCCGCCGCCGTCCTCGTCCATCCAGCGGTAGTCTGTGCTGCGGGTGAGAAGGCCCTGATAGCGCACACCGTCCGGTCTGGCCATCGACGCCAGCAGCCAGTCCACCTCCAGCGGCTGGGCAAACCGCACCGTGCCGCTTAGGGTCACAAACGACTGCCCCTCGATGGTGAACCGCACTGCACAGCCGGTCTGTGTGCGCAGGACTTCCAGCGACGCCGTGTCGGTCCGGAGCGTTTGGGTCGTATTCGCGGCCAGCCGGGCTGCCCGGACGATCTGCTCTGCACGGAGGGTGCAAGGCTCCTGCGGGTCCATCCGCAGGTCGATGAGCGCTTCCACCGTCCGGATGCTCCGGCGTTCCAGCGCCGTCTCCACGGCCCTCCGGGTGGTCTGCCCGCCCCGGTAGAGCACGACGGCCCGGTCGTTCTGCGAGAGGATGACCGCCGGAGCCATTTTACTGCCCACCAGTTCCACGCGGACCACGTCCCGGCTGAAGGCGTTTCCGGCCCCGATGGCCAGCGCCGCCGTGAGCAGCACTGCGGGCACCGCCGCCCGCAGCCGGATGTTCCAGTGCCAGACCAGCCCCATCAGCGCAGCCAGCAGCAGGCAGACGAGCGCCGCGTAGGCCGTATCAAAATAGATCTGCGCACCCGGCCAGCCGGACACCCACAGGGCCCAGCGGTCGAGCAAGTCCACCAGAACTTCTGCCCCGAACGCCGTGGCCCGGTGCAGCGGCTCCAGCGCCGGGGCCAGCCCGGTGAGTGCTGCCGCCAGCCCCAGCAAGAGGATCGGTTCGACCAGCCAGAGCACGGCCACGCTGGAGACCAGCGCATATAGACTGGTGCTCAGGCCCCGCAGCACCAGCACCAGAAAGGTCGCCATGCAGGCACAGCCGGAGACGCAGAGCGTCTCCCACACCGCTGCCCCCTGCTGCCGCAGACAGTTTGCAAGGACTCCGCCGCGTTTGCCGGCGGTTTTTTTGTTGCGGCGGCGTTTTTCTTCCCGCCGCTCTGCACTGCGGCGGGCCAGTGCGGCACCCGCCAGCGTCCCCAGCACCGCCGCATAGGAAAGCTCAAACCCGATGTCGCAGACCGCGTAGCTGTTGCCTGCGGTCATCAGCACACCTGCTACGCCAAGGGAGGTCAGCGCATCCGCCGGGCCGTAGACCCAGACGCCCAGCGCGCTGATCCACACGGCCGCCCCGGCCCGGAGGACGGACGGCGTGAAGCCGGTCACTCCCACCAGCAGCACCGCCATCCCGGCCCGCAGCAGAGCATTCCGGCGGCAGCTGGCGTAGCTGCGCAGTTTTCTGCGTTTCAGTCGGAACCGGGCCAGCACACTTCCGCAGAGGATGGAGACGTGCATTCCGCTGACGACCAGCACATGGGAAAGCCCGGCCCCGCGGTACGCATTCCGGAGGCGGGTGGAGAGATGGGTGCGGTCACCCGTGACCATTGCAGCCAGAACGCCCGCCGGGCCCTCCGCCATGCCGCGCCGCAGCGCAGCGCTCAACCGGCTTTGCAGGCGGGCCGTCCGGGCGCGGAACGAGCGGCTTTCTCCCAGACGTTCCAGCTTCGCGCCCCCGGCAAGTTCTGCATTCAATGCAATGCCGTCGGCATAGGCGGAACGCCGTTCTCCTTCCGGCAGTGCTTCCAGCGCAAAGGTCCCGCGCACCCGCTCCCCGGCGCTGCATCTCGGCAAGGCGGCGCATTCCACCCGGAAGTCCGCCGCTTCGCCGTCCACCGTTTCCACACGAAGAACGGCATCCACGACGCCCGGATAAAAGGAGGTGCGGACCTGCTCCACCTCGGCGGTCAGCGTGACAGAGGTGCCGTCATAGGCGGCCTGCAGAGCGTTCAGCCGGGCGTGGGTGCGCAGCACCGCCCCAAGGCCCAACACGGCCCCTGCCAGCAGCAGAACGCCGCCCAGTTTCAGGGGCATTCGGCCCAGCACGGCGGCAAGGAGCCCGCAAACAAAAATTGCCGCAAGCAGCGGCAAAAGCCATGCTTGCGGCAAAAAGGCGCACACCAACTCCACCCCCAGCGCACCGGCGCAAAAGAGGCAGAGCGGGCGTCTCATGATTTAGTGCAGGAAGAGGGGCAGCGGCTCCAGGAAGATGATATCCTTGCGCTCCGCCGCATCACCCTCGGCCAGAACAGCAGCCTGACCCACGATGGTGCATTTGGTCTGCTCGGCCAGCGCATCCAGCGCTTTCAGCGAACCGCCGGTGGAGATGACATCGTCCACGACCAGCACCCGCTTGCCGTTCATCTTGTCCAGCTCCTTGCGGTCGATGACGAGCTTCTGCTTGCCCGCAGTGGTGATGGACTGGTCCTCGACGACGACCGGCTCCTTCATATAGAGCTTGATGCCCTTGCGTGCGCAGACGTAGGGCTTGCCGCTCTGACGGCTCATCTCGTGGGCCAGCGGGATGCCCTTGGCCTCGGCGGTGAGCAGGATGTCAAACTCCGGGCACTTCTTCAGCAGCTCGGCGGCAGCGGCCACGGTCAGCTCGGTGTCGCCCAGCATGATGAAAGCAGCGATGTCCATGTGGTCATTGACTTTGCAGATGGTCAGTTCACGGGTCAAGCCCGCGACGTTCAGCGTATAGGTTTCAGCCATAACAATTCCCCTTCTCTTTGTAGTTCCGTTTGGTTTTGGCTCAGACGGGCAGTTTTTCGCCGCCCAGCACATGGAAGTGCAGGTGCTTCACGGTCTGGCCGGCGTCCTCGCCGACATTGGAGATGACGCGGTAGCCGTTGTCGAGGCCCTGCTCCCTGGCGAGCTTTGCGATGACGGCAAAGATGTGGCCCAGCAGGGCACCATCTTCTTCGGTCAGCGCAGCGGCGGAAACGATGTGCTTTTTGGGCACGACCAGGAAATGCACCTTCGCCTGCGGGTTGATGTCGTAAAAAGCAACGACCTGATCGTCCTCGTACAGCTTTTTCGAGGGGATCTTGCCCTCAGCGATCATGCAAAACAGACAATCTTCCATGGGAATTGCTCCTTTCGGATCTTTTTTATTCCTCTGCACAGCACCCCTTTTCAGGGGCGCTGACGGAGAGGTTACTTTTTGATATTCAGCCCAGCTGCTTCTCGACGATACCCTTGACGGCTGCCAGAGCTTCGTCGATCTTGTTCTCGTCCTTCAGACCGGCCATTGCAAAGTCGGGCTTGCCGCCGCCCTTGCCTCCGGCGATGGCGCTGATCTCCTTGACCAGAACGCCCGCCTTCAGGCCCTTTTCCTGTGCCATCTTGTTGACGGTGACGGCCATGGTGATCTTATCCTCGGCCTTGCCGACCAGAACGGCCACCACAGGGTTGACGGCCTTGTCGCGGACGGTATCGCACATGCCGCGCAGGGTGTCGCCGGAGGTACCGGTGAAGTAAGCGGAAGCGATCTTCACGCCGCCCACTTCCTCTGCGTCGTCGAACAGGCTGGTGACCTTGGAGGCAGCGATCTTCGCCTTCATGTCGTCCAGCTCCTTGCTCATGGCCTTGTTCTCGGCCATGACAGCCTCGGCGCGGGCAGGCAGACCGGCCACATTGTTGGCCTTGAGGGCAGCCGCCACGGTGTGCAGCATCGTTTCCTGCTTGTTGGCGCGCAGCAGCAGGTTCTTGCCGGTCACGGCCTCGATGCGGCGGATACCGGCAGCCACAGAGGACTCGCTGACGATCTTGAAGCAGCCGATCTGGGCGGTGTTCCGGACATGGGTGCCGCCGCAGAACTCGGTGGACCAGCCCTCGATATCGACGACGCGCACGACCTTGCCGTACTTCTCGCCGAACAGAGCCATTGCGCCCAGCTTCTTTGCCTCGTCGATGGGCATCTCCTTCACGGTGACATCCATGGCATCAAAGATGCGGTCGTTGACGATCTTCTCCACGCGGGCCAGCTCGTCTGCGGTGACAGCGCTGAAATGGGTGAAGTCGAAGTGGGTGATCTCGCCGTCCTGATAGGAACCTGCCTGGTGCACGTGGTCGCCCAGCACTTCGCGCAGAGCAGCCTGCAGCAGGTGGGTAGCCGTGTGGTTGCGGCAGACAGCCATGCGGTATTCCTTGTCGACCTTGGCGGTCAGATGGTCGCCGACCTTGACGATGCCGCTCTCCAGCACACAGGTGTGGACGTAGTAGCCCTTGGGGGTCTTCTTGACGTCCAGCACACGCAGGGAGCAGTCTGCACTGGTCAGCACACCCTGGTCGGCCACCTGGCCGCCCATCTCGGCGTAGAACGGGGTCTTGTCCAGCACGACCAGAACGTCTTCCTTGGCCTGCTCATCGGTGGCGATGGCATCGGTCAGGGTCTCCTCGTCGCTCAGGGCGACCACGACGCCGGTGTCGTTCAGGGTCTCGTAGCCGGTGAAGACGGTCGGCTCCGTGTTCAGGCTGCCGAACAGGTCCTCGCTCCAACCGGAGATGTTCTTCTTCAGACGCTCGGCGCGGGCGCGCTCCTTCTGCTTCTTCATCTCCGTGTGGAAGCCTTCCTCGTCGATGTCGATGCCCTGCTCCGCTGCGATCTCCTTGGTCAGGTCGAGGGGGAAGCCGAAGGTATCGTTCAGCTTGAAGA
>OGII01002204.1_pt1 | contig 11815 bp, 7 predicted proteins | sample 1571701 | NCBI WGS metagenome assembly OGII01 (sample SAMEA2581950, study PRJEB24529) | metagenome | biome: Human gut stool | place: China | collected 2011
GTTGCTTTCTTCCATCATCTGCTGCATCTTGGCAATGTCTTCCTCGGCTCCCTGGAAATCCTTCTTCAACAATTCCTTTATAGTAGTATCCACCCACTCGTATGCTTCATTAATCTGGTAGATTTCCGAAAGGCGCACCGGAATTATCTCCGCTGGATACTTCACTCCATCCTTCCGCGTTTCCAGCGAAGCGATAATCTTCTCCGCTTCTGCAACCGGCTCTCCTTTCTTCACCGTAAACGAACATTCAAAGGCAACTTCATCCGCGCCCGTTATCCATAAATGGGAAGTATAGTACGCACCTTCTTCCTCGAACATCTCCTTACTATATGCACATTCCATCCGGCCTATCCTAACCGGAATGGCAGAGGAGTTTTCCCGTAACTCTTGCTTCACGGAGTCCTTGCCATATGTAGCATTCCCTTTGAAAGCCGAAATGCGAAAATTACCGGTCCACTCATTGGGGTTATAAAAAAGGAAAGAGCCTTCCCCGTCCTCGAATTCATTCCAGTCTGCCGGATAAGTCATGGAGAACCATGCCCCCGGAGAGATAAATTTCTTGCTTTGTTCCATATATAGACTAATCTTTGCAAAGACAGTTCCTACCATCTCAGCTATTTCTCGCAAAGATAGTACAAACCGAATGCAAAATAAAATGAACTTGTCCATTTTTTATGCTGAGGTGCAGCCTATCTTCGGTTTTAGGGCAAAAGTAACATATTACCGCCGTTGATATGCAAACAAACGAAACAAAAAAACAGCCGATTCTCACGAACCGGCTGTTCCAATCATCATCTATGAATGAAGACCATTAGAGCCTTCAATATCTTAACTATATCTTAAAATCCACATTTTGGGCGTAAAGATAATGAATTTGTATCACAAAATAAAATGCAATGAAAAATTAGTTTTGGGCACTGTCCCACCATACGGGTAAAGTCCATACGTCCTCGGCAGCATTCCAAAGTGCAATTGAAGTATCAGCTCCCGGAACAGTGGCACCGATAGCTTGCAGATTGGCCGTATTGTAGTTGAGTTCATGACTGCATTGCTGCCAACGACGGAACTGTTTACCTTGCGGAATATTCTTTTGGGCAGTAGCATCAACGCCATAGCGTGCAGGAATACCCCAGCCTAAGAAAAGCTCCGGATTAAAATCGTAGCGACGCATATCGTTCCAAATTTCCATGGAAAAATGCAATGCCAAACGCTTTTGAGTAAGAATCTTGCCCAAAGTAATATTCTCTTCAGTGCCGATACCATTGTTCAAATAGTTGTCAATGTCGGTTTGCGTCATAGGAGAGAACGAGGGGCATGCTTCCAAATTGGCATCTTCACGGCACCACACTTTCAACTTATCGTTCATACCGTCGATACTGGCTGCAATACCTTTCTTATAAGCATTAAAAGCCGCTCCTTTATTACCTTGGTTAAAGAGTACTTCAGCACGTATGAAACAAGCTTCGGCATAGGTTCCAATATAGGTGGGAGAAGACACGCGAGTATAGAAAGTTCCCGATTCGCGAGAGGCATCAGTGCCATCGCGACGATAAAGTAAATCAGGACGTCCTTGATAAGCTTTGCACTGACTGGTACACTCTACATAAATAGTGTCCCCCTTACGGGTAGAAGATTCACTGTCAATCCACCAACCTTTGGCTGCCGAGAAGTTCGAGCGCAACGGTCCGCCGGTAAGGCTGGGACTATCATTGCCAATCATGTCTACACCCATAGAACGACGCCAACCGTTTTTGAACTTCACCTCTGCGGGTGAATTACTTGATTGCTTCGAATATGCCCAAGGTAAAATCTTATCGGCACGCGGATCTTCTATTCCACTTCCGGCAAAATTTGTCAGATTATCGTAAAGCATCTTGGTAGGCATATAGCCGGCATTCATGCCACATACAGAAAAGAGCGGTGAATAATCAACCGGTTCGTCCCATCCCAATACATCATGCGAATTATTGGCATCAATATGATTGAATACGGTATTGTCGGCATTGCTTTGCTGAGCCTTGTCAAGACAAGCCAAGATTTCTGCGGCATCGTATTTCCCTTCAAGATAACTGCCTTCACCCTTTTTAATAAGCTTGTTAATGTAACGTGCTTTAAGTAAGTATGCCAATTTAAGCCACTTGTCTACACTACCACCGTTCCAAATATCGCCTACAGCCAACGAAGCTGTCGCAGACCCTTGCTCTTTTTGGAACATCTCGATAGCGGTGTCAAGATCGGCCAAACAGCCCAAATAGATTGTTTTTCCGTCATTATAGGTAGGAGTAACACCGGCTTCAGCCTCACTCGACTTGTAAGGCATTTCTCCATAAAGGTCTGTCATAAGCATAAAACCATAGGCACGAATTACGCGAGCTGCACCCACATAATGCCAAGCCTCGGCTGCCGTAGCCTTGTCAATCAAAAATGGAATATTTACAGCAGCTCCACAGAACCACCATTGGTAGGGAGTGGTAACGGCACCGGTCTGAGGACTCCAATAAGACATGCTCCAATAAGTACCGCCGTCATAATAGCGTGTCCAATCGCCCATAGACATACTGGAACGCCAAGCAGCAAACTGAGTGGCACTGTTGGTATAAAATTCAATATGTGCCAATCGTGAATCATAGGTCGCATTTCCGGCTGTGGGATTTTCGGGATCGACATTTACATCGAGCCAGTCACTACACCCCGAGAACAAAGTCATAAGGGCACCCACACTACATAATATCATAGATTTGAATAATTTCATATTGCTTCTGTTTTTTAAGAGTTAGAAAGTAAGATTCAAGCCAAATGACATGGTAGAAGTGGCAGGTACACCGCAGTAGTCAAATCCTACTGATGATGAGCCACCTACACCCGCACCAGCGGCAGCCACTTCAGGATCACCGTCGTAATTGGTGATGAGCAATAGATTGGTAGCAGCTACCGATACCGAAGCACGCTTTACAAATCCAATCTTGGAAAGCCACGTTTTAGGAAACTCATAGCTCAATGAAACAGAACGCAAACGCAAAGAGTTGACATCGGTAATATAGTTGGCTGACTCCTTAGAATAATAGTTCTGATAGTAATCCTTAATGATGTTGTAACCACTCATTTGTACTCCATTAAAAGTATAGGTTTTATCGGCCTCCCAAGTATTGGTCACTGGGTCACCATTGGCATTGACACCCGTTACAGTGAGAGAACGATTGCGTACATCGGCAGAGAACTGGCTCACACCGCTGTTATCCATAGCATATTGAGTACCGTTGACCACATCGCCACCTACACGGAATTCCCATAGCATATTGAAAGTAAAATTCTTCCAAGTAAGGGTGTTGTTCAATCCACCGGTAAACGATGACTCACGATTACCTACTGCTACAAGGGTTTTGTCATAAGTAGGCATACCGTTTTTGTCGAGTATCACCTCACCGGCGTCATTACGTTTCCATTTGGTACCGGCAATACCCATAAAATCTCCACCGCTGAACGAGGCTGCCTGCATACCGGCATATTGCACATCGGTAACATACATCACGCCCATACCTTCGGGAAGCCCGTCCAAAGTACCACGATTACCTGCCATGTTCAAGCCAATGTCCCATGTCCAGTCCTTAGTCTGTATGGGAGTTCCCGAAATAGAGAGTTCCATACCTTTGTTATACACATTGCCCGCATTGATACTCCAAAAGATGTAACTGGTATAGTAAGCATAGTCTATGTGCAGGCGGTTTTTGAAGAAACTCAATTCCACGCCTATTTCGGTAGACTTGGTCATTTCCGGTTTCAGTTTGTCATTACCGCGTGTCCAAGTATTTCCCACACCTACCGTACCGTCAAGATAGGTACCCGTAGGCCATAAGGCAGTTTCCAATTCGTACACACCGGTATCTTTACCTACCTTGGCCCACGATGCACGCAATTTACCAAAGTTGAGCACACTGTCATCCAGCCAACCGAGTCGCTGCAAGGCTTCAGTAAATACGAATGAACCGCTTACCGAAGGATAGAAGTACGAACGGTTTTCAAGAGGAAGAGTAGAAGTCCAGTCATTACGACCGCTCACAGTGAGATAGAGCATATTTTTCCATGATGCACGGAATTCTCCAAAAGCTCCTACCAAACGTTTCTTAGTAGCTGCATGTGTGAATTGCTTATTGTCTTTACTGGCATTGGCGTATGAGAAAAAATCAGGAACGGAAAAGTTCCAAGCCATCATCGAGCTACGGTCTGTCTTGGTTTCGTCCATTGTGGCACCCAACAAAAGATTCAAATCGAAATCACCGAACTTATGGCTCATGTTCGACATAAAGTCATGGCTCATATAGCGGAACTGCTGGGTGTTGTCACTCATCATACCTTTTTGCCACACTTGTTTAAGCACGCCATTGGCAGCCAAACGGTTGGAAGCAGTTTGGGTATAACGGTCAATACCTATTTTATAAGAAACAAACCACCATTTGGCAATATCGGCTTTTATACTGAGCATCCCATTGAAACGGTCGATGTCGTCATACATGTGGTTACGATTGACAATCCAATAGGGGTTGTCGCGTTCGTCCCATGGATCAAGACGATCGCCAAACAAACGATAACGGGTACCATCCTCGTTCTGATAGTGGGTCATTCGGTCGAAAGGAGACCAGTTGTACACACCATAAAGAGCACCATTACCACTCGAATTATAAAGCCCGGCACCCGTCAAAGTACGGTCCGTATGAGCATCGCTATATGCGGCACTGGCGTTAAAGGTGAAAATCCCCACCTTCTGCTCACCATTGAAACGGAAAGCATATTTCTTGTATCCGGTCTCGGGCACAACACCTACCTGATCATAGTAAGACCCTGAAAGATAGAATTTACTGTTCTTGGTACCCCCGGCTACGCTGGCACTTTCATCGAAAATGTTTCCGCCTTGAAAGAAATCACCTATGTTATCATAAGTAGCTGCGTTCGACTTCTCTCCCCACGAAGTATAAGCAAAGTCATTAAACACAGTACCAGTATAGTTCTTCTTTGAATCATATTGGTCTTCCATATATCCACGGGCATATTGGCGTTGCGTTTGCGGCAGGCTCTTTACCCATGAAGCAGTAAACTTAGAATTGATATTCACTTCAACCACGCCCTCTTTACCTTTCTTGGTAGTGATAAGAATAACTCCGTTGGCTGCACGTGAACCGTATAAAGCGGCAGCTGCAGGGCCTTTGAGCACCGACATACTTTCTATATCTTCGGGGTTTATATCCATCAAACGATTGGAAGTAGTAGAGGCAGAACGCATGGAACCATCGAAAGCCGAATTGCCCACCACTGATGAAGAGTTATCAAAAATAACACCATCCACCACAAAGAGCGGCTGATTGTCTTTGCCTTCAGCACCCGACGTTCCTCCACGCAATATAATCTGAGCGCCCGCACCAGCGGCACCGGATGACTGAGTAACATTCACACCGGCCACTTTCCCCGAAAGGGATGAAATAGGATTGGCAGTTTTCATCTTCATCAATTCATCCGACTTCACATCCTCCATTGAATATCCCAAAGCCTTGCGCTCTTTCTTGATACCCATTGCCGTCACAACCACTTCGTCCAGCGCTTGCGAGTCATCTTGCAAACTCACAGTATAAGTAGTGGCGTTCGTCACCTTCAATGTCACTGTTTTGTAGCCAATGAAAGATACCTCCAATGTGCTACCCACCGGCGCCTCTACAGAAAAATTTCCATCAATATCCGTCACAGCGCCGGTACCAGAACCTTTTACTAACACGCTGGCGCCGATGATGGGTTCGCCTGCCGCATCTAAAACTTTACCTGTGATTTTCTTGGCTTGCTGAGTACTTTGGGAACTTAGCACACTTTCAACAGCTGCATTAGCAGCAAAAGGTTCAGACACCCCAAACAATGCAAGCAACACTAATGATAAGCAATAATTTCTTTTCATAAGCTCTATTATTTGGATTTGTTTGCAAACATATGAATTAATTTAGAAATTCTATCATCAATCGAATTAAAAATTACTAAATAAATATTAAAACATTTGCATTTATATTTTTGCAAAGTTTTAAATATCTATTTAGTAATTATTCAAAGCATTAACTCTTAATCATATTAATGCCGTACTTGTATATAATATATCTCAATGATGCGAAAAAACGAAAAACACATCACATTTATCATTTATATATAGCAATGTTTTGAACTATTTGATTTACGCATTAAAGCATATTCATAAATCTTTTTATATAAAAAGAACTTGATTACGTGGGGATATTGGTATGGATAAGGATTCTAAAAAGCAAATTAGTTAAAATGATTCATAAGTTCATCAAAAAATAGTGTTAGACTATTAACAATAATAAATTCCATATATAATCTACATTAACATTTTATTTTTCAGCATAATACTAATATATACAAGTTTCATAACAGAAATCACTAGTGTTCAGTTTTAATTCATTGAAGCCTCTCAACGGTCTTCATTCATAGATGATGATTGGAACGGCCGGTTCGTGAAAATCGGCTGTTTGCATTCTACGCCTCATTTCCCTATCGGCTGTATTCTCCTTCTCACCTCTTTGGATATTTCCAGAAACATATAGTTCAGTTTGCCGGAATGAATACCTTCCTTATTCTGGGCATACTTCTTATTGGCATACTCTTTAGACTTATCAAAGGTAATGCGCGACATCTGGTTTTGTGACTTTCCCACCATCGTCGAATCCAACTGTTCGTCCGGAAAGAAATCATCCAAATCCACATCACCAATCATGGTCGTTTCAAGGAAATTCATGTCTTTATGACTGGAATCCGTGTAGTATCCTACAAACATATGCCCCGGGGTGCGCACCAATATAGGTTCTATGTTGATGGCACGGAGCAGAGAAGCAAAAAGCACACTTCCATCCACACAGTTGATTTGCGAGGACTCCAAGGCGTCATCGAACGTGCGCACACGCTGTGAAAAGACCACATTGCTGGAAAGGCTCGTATTGGAGACCGAGCTATAACGGAACTTACGCTTCTGCAGTACATTCCACAAGGCATAAACCTGCCTGTCCACCACTTCGGCACCTCCCTGATAGCCTAAAAAACGGTTGACGATACGCGTATCCAGCGCTTCACGCAACAGTTTGTCAATCATAGGATTCTCCTCATTTACATATGCTGCAAAAAAGATGCCGGTATCATGGAATTTTGTACCATTCGTGACATACCCCAACAGACATTCATTAATGCTGCGAACGGAAAAAGTACGCACCCTCTGCCCCAAATCCTTACCGTTCATCTCTACCATAACGGCCACACTAATGGGTTCCGCCTGGTTGTTATTCTTCAGAGCCTCATAATTCCATATGATATCAGGATAGATAATATACTCCGTACGCGGTTTTGCCAGCACAAATTCCGACACTGAACGGGAAAAGAACGGAGTCTCCGCAACTTCTACCCGCACCCGGCTATAAGCATTCCTCGAACGGACACGGACAGCGATGCACGACTTCGGATTACCTACATACATGGAGTCTACCGGCACTATGACCTGAGCATCGGTGGTAGCCACTGAAAGGATACTGGAAGGGAATATATTACCGCCCAGCTCATCCGCGATATCAAAGCCCGAACGGAAAGGAGCCGTATTCAGCCAGACAGAGCCGATTATCACTAAAAGTAGAGTTCCCATAATAACCGACAAATGTCTCTTAGAGAAACTCCTGATATACATAAGTTCTTTCATACAATTCAATATTTACGAAGCAAAGATAATATTTTATATGTGACAGGGCTTTTAGATAAACGAGAATTTAATGTAACCCAAATGTAACACTTGTTTCATCATTCCGTAACAAATTAGCCTCACTTTTGTACCCAGAAAGTAGAAATGGCCTGCATCTCAGCACAAGTTTTCATGCAAACATGAAAATTCTGCATTCGGTTTGCACTATTTTTGCCGATAAAAAGAAATAAAGTTTAACTTTGTGACAAGAGAATTGTTTTATCCTTGTCATACATAAACAACAAAGCAATGAACGATTACCGGATTTTAGTAGTGGATGATGAAGAAGACTTATGTGAAATTCTGAAGTTCAACCTCGAAAACGAAGGCTACGAAGTGGATACGGCGAACTCTGCCGAAGAAGCTCTGAGAATGGACATTGGCAGCTACAACCTACTACTGCTGGACGTGATGATGGGAGAAATTTCCGGCTTCAAAATGGCAAGTATGCTGAAGAAGGACAAGAAGACGGCCCAGATACCCATCATCTTCATTACCGCCAAAGATACGGAAAATGACACCGTGACTGGCTTCAACCTGGGAGCGGACGACTATATATCCAACCAAGTCACCCCCATTCCGGTGAAGTACGCCATGAATGTGCTGGGCTGGGAAGCTGGCGAGTGCCGTCTGCCTCTGGTAGAGCCGAGCGAGGCACACAAGGAGTATATTGAAAAGGCTCTGCGTGCAGAGGGTCTTATTACAGAATAAGTTTTTGGCTGCAAAATGCCCGGCGGAGGGCTCTGTCCGGGCATTTTGCGATATGCCGATATGCAAAACGGGCAGGAAAGGATAAAAATTATGACGGATATTGTGATTCAGGGCATCGGCGGCCGGATGGGCCATGTGCTGTGCGAGATGATCGCCCAGCGTGAGGATTGCCGCGTCGTGGCCGGCATCGACATGAAGGACGGCGAGATGAACGGCATTCCCGTGTATGACAGTCTGGACAAGCTGGACGGCAAGGGCGACGTCGTCATCGACTTCAGCGCCCCGGCAGCGGTCGAGAAGGCTCTGCCCTACTGTGAGGCTCACAAGCTGCCCATCGTGGTCTGCACCACCGGTCTTTCCGAGGAACTGCAGCTGAAGCTCGTCCAGCTCTCCCGCAGCATCCCGGTGTTCAAGAGCGCCAATATGTCCATGGGCATCAACGTCCTGTCCGAGCTGTGCAAGCGTGCATCGGCCATTCTGGGCGCAAACTACGACATCGAGATCGTTGAGCAGCACCATCACAACAAACTGGACGCTCCCAGCGGCACGGCTCTGATGCTGGCTGACGCCATCAACGAGGAGAACGACGGCGCATACCACTATGTTTATGACCGTTCCGCTGTCCGCCAGAAGCGCGACCCCAAGGAGATCGGCATCAGCGCCGTGCGCGGCGGCAGCATCGTGGGCGACCATGAGGTGCTGTTCTGCGGCCCGGATGAGGTCATCACCCTCCGCCATACGGCATATTCCCGCAATATTTTTGCAAATGGCGCAATAAATGCTGCCGTTTATCTTGCAAAAAAGGAGCCCGGCCTGTACAATATGAGTAACATGATCGCAGAGATGTAAGCTTTTCTGCACATGGCATCATAAGGCACGGTATCGTGCGTCAGGAGACGAGCCTATGGCCAAGCACACAGCCCCTCCCCGCCGTCGGCATTCCGCGCAAAAGCACACCTCGCATAAGGGCGTCACCCTGTACACCCTGGGGGTCCTGCTGGTAGCTGTATCGGTGCTGCTCTCTCTGCGCTTCTGGCCCCGCCGCATCGTGGATGCAGTTCCTCCGGCAGCGGAGGTGGAGTCCCCTGCTGTTTCGGAGGAGCTTGCCGTGCCTGAGCCGCAGCCTGTCGTCACGACATTGCGCTTCTCGGCTACAGGGGACAACCTCATTCATGAGCCCATCTATTCACAGGCCGCCCGGCGGGCTGCAGAGGGCGAAGGATACAGCTTCGATTACTGCTATAGGAATCTGCTCGATTTCTATGCACAGCAGGACATCAACTGGATCAATCAGGAGACGCTCTGCAGCAAAGAGCTTGCGCCCTCTACCTATCCCTGCTTCTCGACCCCCGGCGAGTGCGCCGAAGCGCTTTACCGGGCAGGCTTCCGGGTGTTCAGTCTCTCGAACAATCACACCTACGATAAGGGAGCTGCGGGCATTGCCGCTACCCTCCGATTCTGGGAGACGATGCCTGAGGATGTGATCACCACCGGCCTGTGGAAGGGCGAGGCGGACTATGGCCGCATCCCCATCCAGACAGTAGACGGCGTAAAGATCGCGTACCTTTCCTACACCGAGCACACCAACGGCATTCCCCGGAACAGCAAGATGACCGCAAACATCATCTACACCAGCCAGCAGGATGTCATGGAACAGCAGGTGCGGGCGGCCCGGCAGGAGGCCGATTTTGTGGTAGTCGGCGTACACTGGGGCGTCGAGGACAGTCACAACATCACACAGGCGCAGCGCACCTTAGCTCAGTCTCTGGCCGACTGGGGCGCGGATGTGATCATCGGAACCCACCCGCACGTCCTGCAGGACGCCGAATGGAGCACCGCAGCCGATGGACGGAACGTATTTGTGGCCTATTCGCTGGGAAATTTCCTGAGCACTCAAAGCAAGCCTGACCAGCTTTTCGGCGCGATTCTGACGTTGGATCTGGAGCAGACCACCGAGCCGGACGGCAGCGTCCATTGCGCAGTGCGCGGCCCGAAGCTCCATGTGACAGTGACCCACTATGACGCCGGAAAGTCTAACGTCCGCACGTATCTGTTCCGGGATTACACGCCGGAGCTTGCACAGGCCCATGGCGTCCGCGCCGCGTATCCTTCTTTTGGGTACGATTACATCCGCCAGACGGCACAGACCTACATCAACAGCGAATTTTTGGAGCTTGCATAAAGCTTGTATCAGAACGCCCGGTGGGCAGAATGGAGTGTTTACTATGTACGGTGTATCCAAAATCAATATTGAGCCGAGCCTGATGATGATCAGTGTGCAGGATGCCGCGTTCAAGGGCAACACGATGGCACGTTATCTGCAGATCTTCGCCGACACTGGCGTCGTGGTGGATATGATCAGCCAGAGCGCTCCCCACGGCACCAGCATGGACTTCAGCTTCACGGCATCCAGCGGCGACCTGCCGCTGGTCATGAAGGCCATCTCTGCGGCAAATCTGGACAAGGACGCTAAGGCTTCTCCCCTCATCAGTGTGGGCTACTCCAAGCTGAATCTCTTCGGTGAGGAGATGGTCACCAGCTGTGGCGTCGCCGCCCGCGCCCTGAATGCTCTGGCGATGGCAGGCATCGAAGTTCTGCTCATCACCACCAGCGATTTGGACATTTCCCTTCTGGTCCGTTCGGAGAACGAGGACGCAGCCTATGAGGCCCTGAAAAAGGCTTACGAACTGTAACAACGATATTTTAAGCAGCACCCGTGTCTGATAAAACAGGCACGGGTGCTGTTGCAGCAAAAGACCCGGCGGGTCTCCCCTCTGCGGAGAGAAACCAGCCGGGTCTTTTTATTTTATCAGAAGATTTACAGGCTCACCTTGTGGTAGACCTTCTTGCCTTTCTTGATGACGATGCCCTTGGACAGCTGCTCAGCAGTGAAGCTGACCGTGGGAGCAGCGACCTTCTCGCCGTCCACCAGAACACCGCCCTGCACGACGAGACGGCGGGCCTCACCGTTGGAAGCAGCCAGACCAGCCTTGACCATCAGGGTCAGGATGCCGATGGAGCCGTCGGTCAGGTCAGCCTCGGTCAGCTGAGTGTTGGGCATATGCTCAGCATCACCGGAAGCACCGCTGAACAGGGCGCGGGCTGCATTCTGGGCCTTGGTGGCCTCTTCTTCGCCGTGGACCATCTTGGTCAGCTCGAAGGCGAGGATCTCCTTGGCCTCGTTGAGGCGCTGGTCCTTCCAGGTGCTCATCTCGTCGATCTGCTCCAGCGGCAGGAAGGTCAGCATACGGATGCACTTCATGACATCCGAATCGCCGACGTTGCGCCAGTACTGGTAGAACTCGAAGGGGCTGGTCTTGTTGGGGTCGAGCCAGA
>OGII01002208.1_pt1 | contig 11797 bp, 8 predicted proteins | sample 1571701 | NCBI WGS metagenome assembly OGII01 (sample SAMEA2581950, study PRJEB24529) | metagenome | biome: Human gut stool | place: China | collected 2011
GAATGCGTAGCATCGGCAAAATCCCGTTGCTGGGCACACGTGTGTGAACAGTAACAAGAGTTTCACATCTGTTATAAAATTCTTTACAGATTTCATGAAACTAAGTATACTATATGAATATGTAAAAACTGTTTTACTCAGGCTAAAGACCATGTGAAATCGAACCGTTTAAAGAGGGAGAAAGGCAGAAATGAAATCCTGGAGACGAACATTAGCGATAGGCTTTATCATAGCGATAACTTCGCAGCTGTATTGGAACGTATTTGTCAACAATTTCCGTGTGTCAGCGTCGGTTATCCTGCTTCCGGTGCTGATTATGACAGTCGGAAGCCAGATTCACACGATGACGATCTGTACGGTGACGTCGATCATTGTTTTTTTGTTCCGAATTGTGATATATTATCTGCAGGGAATGCCATCCGAGATGCTGGTACAGCTTGCGATGCCCGGAGCATTCTTTTATATCGTGTACGGCATGATGTTCAAGCTGCAGATCCGGAATAAACATATCGCGAATCTGGAAAATGTGATTGCGGCGGCATTTTTCTGTGACTTATGCTCGAATATATTCGAAAACTTCCTGGCGGCGCTTCTTAAAAACAATGCGATGCCGGGACCGGATATAATTCAAAAGCTTTTTATGATCGCTGCAGTCCGCACACTTTTTGTGGCACTGGCACTGATCGGAGAACAGCAGTACCGGCTTCTTCTTACGAAAGCGGATCATGAGAGCCGTTATCAGCGGTTATTTCTTATGACAACGGGACTCAAGACTGAGATTTACCTGATGCATAAGAACACCGAGGAGATCGAGCGCGTCATGAGCAATGCATACAAGCTCTATGAGCAGATTCTGGAAAAGGATCTTCCACGGGAAATGCAGCAGATGGGACTTGAGATAGCGCGGGATGTCCATGAGATCAAGAAAGATTACATCCGCATCATTCAGGGCATTGAGGAGGCGATCGAGGAAGAGTCGAACGAGGAAACGATGAGCCTGCAGGATCTTCTTCGGATTCTGGAATCATCCACCTACCGGACCATGGCGGAGAAAAAGCTGGATATCCGTCTGATGTTTGACTGCCGGGACAATTTTATGACGCAGGAACACTACCAGCTTATGACGATTCTCAAAAATTTGGTAGGAAATGCGGTGGAAGCGATCGAATCGACGAAAAAAAGTGGGATGATCTGGATTCGGGAGTACAAAAAAGATGGCAATTATGTGTTTGAAGTAGCGGACGACGGACCGGGAATTTCAGAAAAACATCTCCCACGGATTTTCAATATGGGATATTCAACGAAGTTTGATGAAAAAACCGGCAATATATATAGAGGCGTCGGGCTCTGCGGTGTGAAAAACGCGGTAGAGGAGCAGTTTGAAGGTGGTATTTCAGTGGATTCGGAAGAGGGAAGAGGAACGAAATTCCATATTGAGATACCGATAGCGAAATTGGAGGAAATAGAGTAAATGGAGATTTATATTGTTGAAGATGATATGTCAGTGATCAGCGTCCTGCAGGATATTATTGAAGATAATGATCTGGGAATCGTCTGCGGTACTTCAGAGGGACAGCCGGCGGATGTGGATGATATCCTGGCAAAGAATCCGGATATGGTTCTGATTGATTTCCTGATGCCGGAAAAGGACGGTGTTCAGGTCATGCGCGAACTGCGGGAAAGAGGCTGCAAGGCAAAATGCATCATGATTTCCCAGGTGGCGGCAAAAGAATTGATCGGAAAGGCATACGATGCGGGCATTGAGTTCTTCATCAGCAAGCCAATCAATATCATTGAGGTAAAATCGGTCATCCGTAATGTGGATGAGCAGATCAAGAATGAGAAAACACTGACGAATATTAAGAAAATGTTCATGGCAGAGATCGCGGATATGCCGAAGGAGAAGAAAAAAGATGACGGTTACGGCAGAAAGGTGCTTTACATTTTAAACCGTCTCGGCATGTCCGGCGAGAAGGGCGGCGACGATATCCTTCGGATCTGCGAGTATCTGCACAACAACGGACACCCGATCTCCCAGGTCAGCATCGGTCAGCTCTGCGAGCTTTTGAGCGATGCGCCGAAGAATATGGAGCAGCGTGTCCGCCGTGCGATCGCGGTCGGCATGTCGAACCTGGCACATTTGGGTATTGAGGATTTCATGAATGAAACCTTTACTGCATACTCCAGCACCCTGTTCCCATTCGAGGAAATCCGGGCAGAGATGGATCACATTCGCGGTAAACGCCGTTACGGCGGCAAAGTCAGCATCAAAAAGTTCATCGACAGCCTGATGCTGGCGGTAGATCGTGAGGTATAACGGGTAGATTTACAAAAATTTCCAATCTGTTTATCATAAGTTAAAAAAATGTTATAAAAATTTTATGTTTTTATGATGGATCTTGTAGTTTTTTGTCGGGGCTACAGTATTATACACCTGCGAGCAAGAAAAAAAATAGGTTGGAGGTAGTTGTATGAAGACAATCGAGCTTGATATGTATCAGGCAACCGCAGTTGCGGCACTTGTACTGTTACTGGGACGTATTCTGGTAGCTAAAATTTCTATTCTTCGTCGGTATTGTATTCCGGCACCTGTAGTTGGTGGTTTCCTTTATGCAATTGTTCATACCATCGTAAGAGGCATGGGCATTCTGGAAATTTCCTGCGACATGACACTTAAAAACGTATTCATGGTAGCTTTCTTCTGTAGCGTAGGTTTTACAGCATCCTTCCGTATGCTGAAGAAGGGCGGCGTTCAGACCGTTATATTCCTGGCTCTGTCAGCTGTTATGGTAATTCTTCAGAACGTCCTGGGTGCTGGTCTGGCAAGCGTATTTGGTCTGGATCCTCGTCTGGGTCTGGCAACCGGTTCCATCCCGATGGTAGGTGGTCACGGTACTGCTGGTTCCTTCGGACCGTTACTTGAGGAATTAGGCGTAGCAAATGCGAGCGTTGTAGCTATCGCTTCCGCTACTTATGGTCTGGTTGCAGGCTGCGTAATCGGTGGTCCTATTGCAACTGCTAAGATCCGTAAGTACAAACTGTCCGCAGTTGCTGAGGCAGCTACTAAGACTGAGACTGTAGAGACAGATGAGACTGGTGCAATCGATTCCGCTAGAATCCTTGACGGTCTTCTGTACTTAATTGTTGCTATCGGTGCTGGTACTATCGTATCCATGTTCCTTGGCAAGTTTATGACATTCCCGTTCTACATCGGCGCAATGTTAGTTGGTGCTATCATCCGTAACATCATGGATGTTCAGAACAAAGAGATCCCGATGGAAGAGATCAGCACACTGGGCGGTGCTTCCCTTTCCGTATTCCTGGGTCTGGCTATGATCGATATGAAGCTGTGGCAGTTAGCTGAGCTGGCTGTACCGATGGTAGTTATGCTTCTTGCACAGACAGTACTTATGTTCTTCTATGCAAACTTTGTTGTATTCAACGTACTTGGCAAATCCTACGATGCTGCTGTTATGACCAGTGGTTTCTGTGGATTCGGTATGGGTGCTACCCCGAACGCTATGGCAAACATGCAGGCAATCACCGGCGTATATGGTCCGGCTCCGACTGCATTCATGGTTGTTCCGCTGGTAGGTTCCTTATTCATCGACTTTGTAAACGCAACTATCCTGACAGGATTCATCAGCTTCCTGGGCTAATAGATGCGAATTTCAAGAGGTCTGCTTTTCGGCAGGCCTCTTTTTTTGTGTAATAGGAAATTCCTTGGAATTTTCTATCACACAAAAAGGAACTAATGTGCCAATGATACGTACTCGCGCGAAGATGCAGGTTGTCGCAAGCGACCGCGCGAGACGCCCGAATGTGCCAGGACACATTCGTTGTCCATCTCCGAGTTATAATCAGGAACAATATAACTCCATAAGCAAATAATAATAACATCTATAACACTATTTTTATTTGATTCTGACGAAGAAATGATCTATAATACATTATAGAAACAGAAAAGTTCACAAAAACAATTTGGAACCAGAGGGAATTATGTACAAGATTGATGAAACCATCGTCAAGTATTTGTGGTAACCATAGTTCAGTGAACTATTCAAACTTATATACATATCAGGAGGTATTATCCAATGAGCAAGTATGTTGACAGAGTTCTTGCAGAACTCAAAGAGAAAAACGCACATGAAGCCGAATTCCTTCAGACAGCAGAGGAAGTATTATCCACTCTGGGTCCGGTTGTAGATGCACATCCGGAGTACGAGAAGGTTGCTCTTCTTGAGAGAATGGTTGAGCCGGAGAGAACTATCGAGTTCCGTGTACCGTGGGTTGATGACAACGGTGCTGTTCATGTAAACCGTGGCTATCGTGTACAGTTCAACGGCGCTATTGGACCGTACAAAGGAGGCTTACGTTTCGCTCCTTCTGTAAACCTGTCTATCATGAAATTCTTAGGCTTCGAGCAGACTTTCAAAAACAGCTTAACAACCCTGCCGATGGGCGGTGCTAAGGGTGGTTCTGACTTCGACCCGAACGGCAAGAGCGATGCAGAGGTTATGAGATTCTGCCAGTCCTTCATGACTGAGTTATATCGTCACATCGGACCGGACGTAGATATCCCGGCTGGTGACCTTGGTGTAGGTGCTCGTGAGATCGGCTACCTGTATGGCCAGTACAGAAAGATCCGTGGTGCATTCGAGAACGGTACTATCACTGGTAAGGGAATGTCCTTCGGTGGTTCTCTGGTACGTCCGGAAGCAACTGGTTTCGGCGCTGTTTACTATGTAGAAGCAGTTATGAAACATGAGAACGATGACATCAAAGGCAAGAGCGTTGTTGTATCTGGTTTCGGTAACGTTGCTTGGGGTATCTGCAAGAAACTGGCTGAGCTGGGTGCTAAGGCTGTTACCCTGTCTGGTCCGGACGGATACATCTACGATCCGGAAGGTGTTGTAACTGAAGAGAAGATCAACTACATGCTGGAGATGAGAGCATCTGGACGTAACAAAGTTCAGGATTACGCAGACAAGTTCGGCGTACAGTTCTTCCCAGGTGAGAAACCGTTCGGCGTTAAGGCTGACATCGTTATGCCGGCTGCTACTCAGAACGACGTTCGTATGGAAGAGGCTCAGAAGATGGTTGCTAACGGCCTTAAGTACTACATCGAGGTTGCTAACATGCCAACTACCAACGAAGCTCTTAAGTTCTTAATGGAGCAGAAGAACATGGTAGTAGCTCCGTCCAAGGCTGTTAACGCAGGTGGCGTTCTTGTATCTGGTCTTGAGATGAGCCAGAACAGCGAGAGATACAGCTGGACAGCAGAGGAAGTTGATTCCAAACTTCATCAGATCATGACTGGTATCCATGATGGTTCCGCAGCAGCAGCTGAGAAATACGGCTTAGGCTACAACCTGGTAGCTGGTGCTAACATCGTTGGTTTCCAGAAAGTTGCTGACGCTATGATGGCTCAGGGTATCTGCTGGTAGTCAGTAGTTCCCCATACCATATGGAGTGAATGTATAAGTAATATAATTGCATAGCGCAGTTACATAAAGAGACTGCTGATTCGGACAACCTGGCGACAGGAAGTCCGGCTCAGCGGTCTTTTTTGCGTAATAGGAAATTCCTTGGAATTCCCTATTACGCAAAAAGGCACTAACGTGCCAAGGAATAATTCTTCCCTCCCACACATAAAATAGTAATGGTAATTTTTGACAGTCTATCTAAGACGTAAATGTTCAAGCAGGGAGGAGAATGAGAGAATGAGAAGAACAAAAAAGACGAAAAAAACGAGAATGCAGGGACACATGGCAGTAGCAATTTCCATGGCGATGGCGGCAGGGCTGGCGCTGACGGGATGCGGCAGTACCGGAACGACAGGAGTATCGGCAGAGACATCTGCGGGAGGTAAAAATGAAGCCGGGAGGAATACTGCCGGTAACACAGCAGGCGGACAGGAAGAAAGTCAGAGTGGGGCTGGCGCTGCGCAGGTGACAGACACGAAAAAGGGCGGAAAGGATGGCGGAACCAGCCTCATTTTCACGACGGGAGGCGATCAGGGTACATATTATGGATTTGGCGGCGTGCTTGCAGGAAAGATAGGGGAATCGACCAGCACTTCGGTGACGGCGATCACATCGGGCGGTTCGCAGGCAAATATCGAGGCGCTGGATGCACATGATGCGGATTTGGGATTTGTGCAGTCGGATGTCATGGCATATGCCTACAATGGTACGAATCTCTTTGAAGAATATGGAAAAGTTGCTGATTTCTCGACCGTGGCGGCGCTCTATATGGAGCAGGTGCAGATTGTTACGCTGGATCCGTCGATTCAGTCGGTAGCAGATCTGGAAGGCAAAAATGTTTCGGTCGGCGCGGCGGGGTCAGGCGTCTATTATAATGCGGTGGATGTGCTGGGAGCATATGGATTGGATATCGAAAAAGATATAAATCCGACGTATCAATCCTTTGGGGACAGCGCAGAGGCGCTGCAGGATGGCAAGATTGATGCGGCATTTGTCGTAGCGGGTGCACCGACGACCGCAATCACCTCCCTGGCAGCGACGAAGGATGTGTATCTCGTCAGCCTGGACGATGAGCATATGGATCAGCTGATTAAAGAATCGCCATATTACAGCAAAAACACGATCCCAGCGTCCGCGTATGGAACGGATGAGGATATCAGGACGGTGGCTGTCGGTGCGGTAGTAGTGGCGCGCGATGACGTTCCGGCAGAGGATATCTATAACTTCTGCTATGGCGTCTTTGAAAATATGGATTCCATCAAGGCGGCGCATGCGAAGGGAGCGGAGCTGAACCTTGAATTTGCCACTTCGGTCACAGCGGTTCCGTATCATCCGGGAGCAGCGGATTATTTCGCAGAGAAAGGGATGGAGGTGCCGGTGAAATAAGGGGGAAACCCAGAAATGAAGTATGAAAGGGGGGGTATACGAATGGGTGAATGGAAGGAAAAGAAAAACAGGGCACCAGATCTAAAATACCTGGAACGTGAAAGCCTGAAAAAGGGCGATTCGGACACAGGGACAGCTGCGGATGTTGAGTTAGTCATGAAAAAATATGACCGCGAGTCCAACACGCGCGTCTGGCAGGGGAAACCAGCATCGATCATCCGGTGGCTGTCGGTATTATTTTCCGTTTACAGCATTTATGTGACGCTTTTCAGTACCGCCTTGCCGGAAATCCGGTTGTCGATGTTTCTGGGAATGATTCTGATTCTCGGGTATCTGCATTATCCGATTCAGAAGGGAGACGGACGCATCAACCATATGCCGTGGTACGACTGGGTTCTGATGGCAGTGGGGGCGGTTCCATTTTTCTATTTTGCGGCGAACGCGCATGGGATCATTAAGCTGGCGACGCGGGTCACGAAGAATCCGGTTATGGTGCTGATGGCGATTCTGGCGCTGCTCTCGCTGATGGAACTTTGCAGGCGTTGTGTGGGAATCCCGATTCTCTGTGTGGTCGGTGCGCTGCTTGTATATACATTTGCGACGGTGCGCTTTGGAAAGGTTATTTATGATTTATTTTACACGACGAGCGGCGTTATGAATACGCCGATCAATGTCTGTGCAAAATATATTGTGGTCTTCATCATTTTCGGGGCGTTTCTGGAACGGACGGGGATCTCGAATTTCTTTATCGACCTGGCGAACTGTCTCTGCGGTTCCTCGGCGGGCGGTCCGGCGAAGGTGGCGGTTATCTCCTCGGCGCTCTGCGGGATGGTATCGGGATCTTCGGTTGGAAATACTGTCACAACGGGTTCGGTCACGATCCCGATGATGAAAAAATGTGGTTACCGCCCGGAATTTGCCGGAGCAGTGGAGGCGGCTGCTTCGACCGGCGGGCAGATCATGCCGCCAATCATGGGCGCGGCAGCATTCCTGATGGCAGAATATATGGGCGTGCCGTATGCGACGGTGGCGCTGAAAGCGATTCTTCCGGCAGTGCTGTATTTTGCGGGTATTTATATCGCAGTGCATCTGGAGGCACAGAAACTGGGACTTCGTGGAATTCCGCGGGAGGAACTGCCGCAGATGCGGGTGCTGATGAAACAGATCTATCTGCTGGCACCGTTGATTGTGCTGGTGGTGCTGGTATCGACAAATACATTTACGATGCAGTTTTCTGCGTCGGTAGCGATCTTTGCCGCGATTGCGGTCGGTGCTCTGAACCGGAATAACCGGATCACGCTGAAAAAGATTGTGGATGCGCTGGAGGCAGGCGGACGCGGCACGATCACGGTGGCGGTTGCCTGTGCGATGGCGGGGCTGGTGGCTGGATGTATCACATCGACCGGTCTGGCATCGAAGCTGATCACGGCAATTGTGGCAGTTTCCCAGGGAAAACCGCTGATCGCGCTGTTCCTGACGATGTTATGCTGTATCGTGCTTGGCATGGGCGTTCCGACGACGGCAAATTACTGTATTATGGCGGCGACCTGTGCGCCGATTCTGATTGCACCGGAGATCGGGATCAATCTGGTCTGCGCGCATTTCTTTGTTTTCTATTTCGGAATCGTGGCGGATATCACACCGCCGGTGGCATTGGCAGCTTATGCGGGTTCCGCGATCGCGAAAGCGCCTCCGATGAAAACGGCGCTCAATGCGACGCGGCTGGCGGTTGCCGCTTTTATCGTGCCGTATATTCTGGCATTTAACCCGGCGATGGTATTCATCGACACGAATGCACTGCAGGTTGTGCAGATCTGCATCACCTCGCTGCTCGGTATCTTCGGGATTGCGGCGGCGCTTAACGGTTTTCTGTTTGGATGGCTGTCCGTTGTAGAGCGGCTGGTTTTGATCGTGGGCGGTCTGTGCATGATGGATCCGGGCGCATGGACGGATCTTCTGGGACTTGTGTTGGTTGGCGGTGTGACATTCTGGCAGAAGAACCATGGATTGGAGAAAGATGCGGAGACGGGTGTTGGATGAATGAATTTGCATTGCAGTTTACATAATGTGTAAACTGTGATGTGAAGTGTGTGTAAACGTAGACCGCACAGGCGCAGGCATGTGCGGTCTTTTGTGGCATAGGAAACTTCGTGCGGTTTCAGCAAGGTATGTTTTTTGTTTCCGGTGGGATGTTTGCAAACCAGAGGCTGTGAATCGGGCGGTAGCGAATCGATTTTAAGATAATTTTCACAAATTCACTCTGGAAATATCGGGTGGAATATGGTTAAATAGACAATAGAGTTTTGGCACCCAAAAGAGTGCAGAAGGAACGGAAAGGAGAAATACCAGGATGGATGAGAATAAAGAGTTGGTAGAGACAATGGAGGACTACGCCGAGGAGCTGGAGGCGTCTTTCAAGCGTCTGCATGAGGGCGATATTGTGACTGGCACGGTTGTTGCAGTGACGGACGACCAGGTGCTGGTGGATTTGAAATATTTTGCTCAGGGCGTGATTGACCGTGAGAATCTGAGCAATGATCCGGATTTTAATATGAAAGAAGAGATTCAGCCGGGCGACCTGCTCACGGCAACGGTAATTCAGACCGACGACGGCGAGGGCAATGTCGTTTTATCCCGCAAGGAGGCGAATGACAGGATGACGTGGGAACATTTCCGTCAGCTGCTTGATGAGCGCACACCGCTTGAGGTTACTATTTCCGAGGTCGTAAACGGCGGTGCGGTTGCGATGGTGGAAGGCGTGCGCGGCTTTATACCGGCGTCGAGACTGGATGCAGCGTATGTCGAGGATCTGGACAGCTGGAATGGAAAGAAGATTCCGGTGCTGGTGATTGAGGCGGATGAGGAGAAGAAACGTCTCGTCCTGTCCGGCAGAGAGTTGGCGAGAGAAAAACAGGATGCGGAGAAGAAGAGCCGGATTGCGCGCTGTGAGACCGGCGCGATCATGGAAGGAACGGTCGAGACAATCAAGCCATACGGCGCGTTTGTCCTGCTGGAAAATGGCTTAAGCGGACTGGTACACGTTTCCCAGATGAGTAAAAAGCGCGTGGAGAATCCGGGTGCAGTCGTAAAGGTGGGACAGAAAGTGACGGTGAAAATCCTGTCTACCGCAAATGGCAAACTAAGCCTCAGCATGAAAGAGGTAGAGCCGGACGAAGCGCCGGAAGAGGAAGTATTTAATTATCATGAATCAGGCGAGGCGACAACCGGGTTTGCCGAGCTGTTAAAGGGCTTTAAATTTGACTAAATAGCAGTAAAGGAGAGGGAAAATTGAATATCCCTGAGACGTATAATCAGCTTGACCAGTGGACGACAGTCATGTTTCTGTACAATTCTGCCCTGAAAGCGATTAACACGAAAATTGAAATTTTAAATAACGAGTTTATTCATTTATATAATTACAATCCGATTGAGCACATCAAATCGCGCCTGAAAACACCGGAGAGTATCGTCAAGAAGCTTAAACGCGGTGGACATGAGGTGACGATCCCGAACATGATTGAGCATCTGAGCGATATTGCGGGCATCCGTATTATCTGCTCGTTCAGCCCGGATATTTACCGGATCGCGGAGATGATCGCGCGTCAGTCGGATGTGACAGTGCTGGTGGTGAAGGATTATATCAAGAATCCGAAGCCGAACGGCTACAAGAGTTACCATATGGTTGTGACGATCCCGATTTATCTAAGCGATGGTCCGGTGGATACGAAGGTGGAGATCCAGATACGGACGATAGCGATGGATTTCTGGGCAAGTCTGGAACACAAGATTTATTATAAATTTGAAGGAAATGCGCCGGATTATCTGGAGCAGGAACTGAAAGCCTGCGCGGATATGGCGGATACGCTGGATAATAAGATGTTTTCCCTGAATCAGGCGATCACGAAGATTGCGGAGGAACAGGCGAAGGAGAAGGAAGCTGCGAAAGTGGCGGAGGAAATGAAGAAAGCAGAGCGGGAGGATGTGCCCGCGGGGAACGAGCAGGAGCCGAAAGACGGGAAACGGAGCGGGGAATCTGCGTCCGGGAACCGGAAAGAAGCCGGAGAGTAAGAGACGAAGAAAATGAAGATATGCAGGCGGATGGGTGAGACAAAGCAGATTGTTCAGGTAAATGGGGGGAATATTCTGCTGTTTGAGCTGGCTTTCCGTTTGCTCACGCTGCCGCTTCTTTTGCAGGCAGTGGCGGCGCTGTTCCGGCTGTCGGTGCGCGCGTCTGGCTACAGTTATGTGACGGTCAGCAATCTGGTTTCCTACCTGCTGCGGCCGGTTACGATCGCGATTCTGGTTTTGATGGCAGCGATCCTACTGGTGGGAGTTTCCATCGAGGCGGCGGGACTTCTGGCGGCATATCAGGCGGCGGCACTCTCGCGGAAAATGAGCGCTTTTTCGATGTTTGCGGCAGGCATCCGTCTGACGGTATCAGAGATCCGAAAGCGGAATCTGCGGTTGTTTCTGGTGCTGGCGGTTCACGGCCTGGTGCTTCATTCATTTTTGATTTACCGGATGTTATGTCATGTGAAGGCGGTCAAATTTATCCTTCCAGCGCTTCTGGCGGAGAACTGGGGGCGGCTTTTACTGGTTGGAGTGATTGTTGGCGCGGTTGTGATTTCACTTCCGACGATTTTTATCTGTTTTGGTTGTATGCTGGAGCAGCGGTCGTTTCGGGGCGGATTTCTGCGAAGCAGGGAGCTGCTGCGCGGTAATCGGGTACAGGTAGTTGGGACGCTTGTTTTGTGCAATCTGGCAGTTACGGCGGTAACGGTGGTGCTCTATCTGATTGCGGTTGTGATTGTGGCGGTGTTTGCTGTCTGGTTTGCGGACCGGCGTCTGGAATTGATTCTGGTTTTAGAGGCGCGCGACCGGATCGAGATGGTTTTGATGCCGCTCATGAGCATCGCGCTGACGTC
>OGII01002209.1_pt1 | contig 11778 bp, 8 predicted proteins | sample 1571701 | NCBI WGS metagenome assembly OGII01 (sample SAMEA2581950, study PRJEB24529) | metagenome | biome: Human gut stool | place: China | collected 2011
TGATTGAAGCCTCCGGACTTGAAGAAGTTCCGGAGGCTTTTTTTGTATACGCACGTGTGAAATGTGACCTCTACTATTGCTCATCTCCCAATTATGGATTACTTTTGCCCATAACCTAAAAATAATACGTCAATGGATACATTATTACCATTTGCATTACTATGCTTTACTTCTTTTTTCACATTAACCAACCCGTTGGGAACCATGCCTGTATTTTTGACTATGACTAAAGGAATGGATAATGAAGAACGGCGTCATATTGTGAAACGTGCTACTATCATTTCCTTTATTACACTTCTGGCTTTTACTTTTTCCGGGCAATTTTTATTCAAATTCTTTGGAATATCGACCAATGGCTTTCGTATTGCTGCCGGTTTTATTATTTTGAAGATTGGGTATGATATGTTGCAGGCACGTTTTACTAATACGAAGTTGAAAGATGAAGAAATTAAAACGTATGCCAATGATATTTCAATTACCCCGTTATCTATTCCTATGCTTTGCGGTCCCGGTGCTATAGCTAACGGAATAATGTTAATGGATGATGCAAATACTTGGACCATGAAGGGAATTCTGATCGGAATAATTGGTTTGATTTATTTTATCACCTATCTTATATTGCGGGCTTCTACCCGGTTGGTTTCTATTCTTGGTGAAACTGGAAATAACGTGATGATGCGCTTGATGGGACTTATTCTGATGGTAATAGCAGTAGAGTGTTTCGTTAGCGGGTTCCGTCCGATATTAATTGATATTATCCAATCAAGTAGGATTTAATCAAAAAAGAGAATGTGCTCGAAGTAGAAAACGATCACTTTGAGCACATTTTGGGTAATTGTATAGATGTGGTTAGTCAAATTCGACTAGTATACGGAATACTTTTCCGGGAGCTGCCGCCCATTCTTTCATGGCCTGTATTGCTGCTTCGGGCTTGACTACTTTGCTGATCAATTCATTTTTTGGGCAAGTACCTTGTTCCATGTAGCGGATAACTGCTCTGAAATCTGTGGGCAATGCATTACGTGATCCGCGGATATCAAGTTCTTTTTGGACAAAATATTTAGTTTGAAAAGAAACTTCTGATTTTGCATACCCTATACATACCACTCTCCCGGTAAATCCGACTTCATTGACGGCCATAACATAGGTTGCAGGACTGCCGACAGCTTCAATGACTACATCAGGACCGAGTCCTTCCGTAATCTTTGTCAGGCATTCATGTACATTTTCTGTCATGGAATTGATGGTATGGTGAGCACCTATCCGTTTGGCAAGTTCCAATTTCTCGTCGTCCAGGTCTACAGCGATAACGGTAGCTCCGCGAAGAGCTGAACGTACAATAGCTCCCATACCGATCATTCCGCAACCAATGACCATCACTATATCAATATCTGTAACTTGTGCCCTGGAAACCGCATGAAAGCCTACGCTCATCGGTTCGATCAGTGCACAGTCACGAGGAGGAATTCGATGGGCCGGGATTATTTTACTCCAAGGCAATGCGATATATTCACACATGGCTCCGTTGCGCTGAACCCCTAAAGTTTCATTATGTTCACAGGCATTTACTCTGCCGTTACGACAGGAAGCACATTTACCGCAATTGGTATAGGGATTAACTGTAACGCTCATGCCGGGTTTTAAAGAATCCGGCACATCCTTGCCCACAGCTTCTATGACAGCTCCTACTTCATGTCCAGGAATAACGGGCAACTTTACCATTGGGTTACGGCCTAAGAATGTATTCAAGTCCGAGCCGCAAAAACCGACGTATTTAATTTTCACAAGAACTTCTCCCGGTTCCAAGACCGGTTTCTCGATGTCTACTACCTTCATTTCGGAAGGAGCGGTAATTTGAATTGCTTTCATTTTTTATTTATTTTTAATCAGTTTAATCAATCACTTTGTATCCTTTCCAGCCATAATAGGCGCAAAACAGGAAACAAATCATAGGGATAGTATAGGCTATATGATAGATATGTTCGTTCAGATGCATCATATAAGCTGTGAGTTGGGGTAAGCAAGCATTTCCAACGATGGCCATAACTAGAAATGCCGAGCCACTTTTGGTGTTGTTGCCTAAATCAGTCAAAGCGAGCGAGAACTGAGTGGGATACATGATAGACATGAAAAAAGAGATGCCCAGCATGGCATAAAGACCTGTCCAACCGCCAAAACAAACCACAACAATACATAGCAAGACATTAATCAGCGCATATACCAATAGCATGTCTTGTGGACGGAATTTTACCATGAGTAGTGTGCCTGTCCATCTTCCTGCCAAAAAAGCCAGCATATAAAGACCGAAAAAGGTGGTGGCTGTATTTTCAGGTAGTTCTGCATAGGTACAACAGTAGACTAGAAATAAACTGTTAATGGCTGTCTGACCACCATTGTAGAAGAATTGTGCAATAACTCCCCAACGAAGATGAGAACGTTTTAAGACTCCGAAATCAATTAATTTTTCTCCTTTATATTCTACTCCTTCCATCGTATTTCCTTCTTTGATTTTAGGTAATTTGGAGAAGATAAAGATGATGGCAATAACAATGAGTAGCATAGCTAGCAGCAGATAAGGAAGTTTCATGGCGTCTGTTTCTGTTTGAATGTAACCTTCCCAGCCACCGGGAAAAGAAGTGGGCAGGGTGTCGCGGGTATAGTGGTTGCCACTCAGAATCAGTTTGCTGAGAAACATGGCAGCTATAAAAGCTCCCAGCCCATTGAATGATTGTGCCAGATTCAATCGACGGGGCGCACTTTTCGGATCTCCCAAAGCGGTTACATAAGGATTGGCTGCCGTTTCTAAAAAACACATTCCGGTGGCAATGATAAAGAATATGCATAGATATGCCCAATATTCTTTCAGCATGGCAGCGGGGAAGAACAGTAACCCACCACATGCCGCCAGTAATAACCCGAAAATAATTCCCGATTTGTAGCTGTATTTTTTCATGAACATAGCGATGGGAATGGGACAGATGAAATAGGCAAGCCAGTAGGCTGTTTCTGTGAATGATGCTTCGAAAGCGTTTAACTCACAGGTTTTCATCAGCTGTCTTATCATAGTAGGTAGCAGATTGCTGCTGATAGCCCATAGGAAAAACAGGCAGAATATGAGCATCAATGGTACATAATAGTTCTTATTTTTCATGGTATGGATTTATAAGTGTCAGTTGATTATTCTGACATGTTTTTTATGTAAGGAAGAGATATGAGATTTTTGAAACCATAAAATCTTTCGGCGTTTTTACCTAAAAAAAGTGCTTTCTCTTCTTGTGTCATTTCAGTCGTTTTAAGGATGAAATCGTAAGACATCTTGTAAGTAATGGCCGTAATGGTCCGAGGGTAATCCGATCCCCACATCAGTTTGTCCATACCTACCAGATCTGCTGCTTCTTTAATGGCTTTGACCGCTCTGTGAAACGGATAGAATTCACTGTTGAACAACCAGGTGATCCCCCCGGATTCTATCATGACATTTTTATGGCGGGCCAACTTTATTTGTTCTTGCCAATGAGGTGTGGTGACCATACCGAAATGTCCGATAGCGATTCGAAGCTGCGGATATTCCTGAATGATTTCTTTCATTTCCTGTACTTGTGTATCCCCATCGGCTAAATCAATGGAAAGGATAATGTCTTTTTCTTGCATGTAATGGAACATTTCCATCATTTCGTCACTGTTCAGCATGACTCTTCCTTCTTTTAGAAAAAGGCGGTGTGCCGGGATTTTTATTGCTTTGAAACCGGAACTTATTAATTCCTTGGCCTGTTGCAGATAACCGGGTTTACGAAATTCGCACATACCGCATACAAAGAAACGGTCTGGGTATTTATGGGACACTTTTGCGAGGTATTCATTTTGGATGCCATCAATAAATTCCTGAGTGACTACGGCAGCCGATACTTGTGCATAGTCCATGTTCGAGAGAAAAACCTCGGCACTATTCCGCCCGTCAATCATAAAGGGCGGAACCATCTGACGTTCTTCCCCCATAAATAACGAACGTCCGTTGGTTAAAGTACGGATAGGCAATCCGTTGACTTCCGTATCTTGCCGTAGCCAAAGATGGGAGTGTGCATCTATTATGTTAAAATCCATCATTATTTTCCTTTGTATTATGAATTAGCCCAACTGACACGCATTTGTTCTCCGATAATTTCTTGCACTTCCTTTACAAGGTTCCAATCAATGGGTTCTTCGGCATATGTTATATTTTTCAATACATTATCCGGATTGGCCGAACTGAACAAAGTGGTGGCGATACGTGGATTGCTGACAGAATATTGAATAGCCAGTTTCTCTATAGGATAATTTTTGGACAGGCAGTGTTGAACAGCTTTCCGACAGGCTTCTACCAGTGATTGGGGGGCCGGATGCCATGCAGGAACCCCACGTTGGGAGAGTAAGCCCATTGAAAGGGGGGAGGCATTGATAATGCCGATATTCTTTGATTCAAAATAATCCAGATAATCAGTCAGTTTCTCGTCATTCAGACAATAATGGCAGAAGTTAAGTACGCTTTCTACTGTTCCCGGTTCCGAGTGATCAATGATCCATTTTAAGTTTTCTAATTGCAAGTCTGTGATACCTACATGTCCTACAATACCTTTCTTTTTAAGTTCTACCAGTGCAGGTAATGTTTCGTTGACTACCTGATTCATGTCTGAAAACTCTACATCGTGTACATTAATCAGATCGATATATTCAATGTGGAGTCTGTCCAAGCTTTCATACACACTTTCCGTTGCACGTTTTCCGGAATAATCCCATGTGTTGACTCCATCTTTTCCATAGCGTCCCACTTTGGTAGAGAGATAATATTTGTCACGTGGTATTTCTTTCAATGCTTTGCCTAATACGGTTTCGGCCTTGTAGTGCCCGTAGTAGGGAGATACATCAATAAAATTCATTCCATTCTCTACTGCTGTGTAAACAGCTTTGATACCCTCTGCTTCGCGGATATCATGAAAAACTCCTCCTAATGAAGATGCGCCGAAACTAAGATTGGAAACCCGCATACCGGTTTTCCCGATTTCATTGTAATTCATAGCTCTATTTATTTTTAGATTTATTTCCGGCATCAAAAATAGAGGAATAACCTTTAGGTATATGGTGGAAGAGGTTGAAAAAAGTACGTAAACCTTTGCGTAAAAATAATAAGACGGTTACTTTTTATATAGTTCCCTATATTGCTGTGGAGTAACGTCTGTGATTTTTTTGAATAGGCGGTTGAAATAAGAATGGTCTTCATAAGCAAGGAGATAGGCTATGTTTTTTACGGGAATATCCTCTGTAATCAGAATTAATTGGGCTTTCTCTATTTTTTTCTGATTAATATATTGTAGCGGTGTGGTACCGACTTCTTTTTTGAAAAGACGGATAAAATGATCTTTTGAGAGGCATGAGATTGCTGCCAATGAGTCTATATCTACTGTTTTATAGATATTTTTTCGGATGTGGGACAAAACTTTTTGGATACGGTTATCGTTGACTTCCACTTTAGGTTTGGCGTCTTTTAAAAAGCGGGCAATAAGTTGATATACTATACCTCTGGATTCGACTTTGTCACAGAAGGTACGCTGTTTATTTTTAATGATGTTTCTGATTAATGTGGGGTTGTTGTCATAGCTTGTCGGGTCGGATTGAGGAAGCTGCATGGTAGGATTTATTTCACATAACCTTTTAATAAGTGGTAATTCCAGGTTGCCCGCAGGTATTTCTATCGGGAAATTCCAATCTTCCAGAATGCCGGATTCCGATTGATGGTCTTCATATATATGGAGATAATAATGAGTGAAATGAGAATTGCACTGATAACTATGGGTAGTGAATGATGGCACCAGATATAGATGATGTGGTTTTAGTTCCTGCATTCCATCGGGAAATATTATTTGGGCGGTTCCTTCCATTATATAATAGAGTCGGGTAAAAGGGCTGCTTACGTTTTTCCAGTTCCAGTCTGCATTGTGAATGGCTAGTCCTACATTTAATATAAGTAAATGTAATTGGTCGATTGATTGTGTCATATTCCTTAAGGTATTAGAATGAAAGATTCAGTTTTGTACAAAGTAAGCAAAAGTATATATATAATCCAATGGGAAATCGATATTTTCATATCAAATCACCTGTTTTGGTATTTGTTTTTGAATTATTTCAGGTAAAAGTCGATATTATCCTACATAATGGCGCATTTGGATAATATAAATTGGTTTCAACTCTGTATATTTGCACTATTGATAATTGAAAAACATATAAAGCAATTATACTATGAAAGCAAAACATTTTCTTTTGGCTTCGGCTTTGTTGCTTTGGACGGGAGTTTTGGAGGCTCAGACTTACCAGGTACCTGTTTCAGAGAAAAATGAAAAAATGCAGGAGGGAGAGTTCGAACCTACTTGGGAATCATTGCAGAACTATAAAGTTCCTGAATGGTTTAGAAATGCCAAATTTGGTATTTGGGCACATTGGGGACCGCAATGTGTGGAAGGGTCCGGCGACTGGATGGCGCGTTCTCTCTATTTGGAAGGTTCGCGCGAGTATAAGCACCATGTGGAACATTATGGCCATCCCTCTGAAGTGGGCTTCAAGGATATATTGCCTTTGTTTAAAGCCGAGAAATGGGATCCGGACAAATTGGTTTCCTTTTATAAGAAGATTGGTGCCCAGTATTTCTTCGCTTTAGGTAATCACCATGATAATTATGATTTATGGGATAGCCAATATCAGGAATGGAATTCCGTGAATATAGGCCCTAAGAAGGATATATTGGCGGGCTGGGCTGAAGCAGCTAAGAAAAACGGTCTTCCATTTGGTATCAGTTTCCATGCGGACCATGCGTGGAGCTGGTATGAACCGGCTCAACGATACGACCGTCATGGCGAGAAGGCAGGTGTACCCTACGATGGATGTTTGACTAAAGAAGATGGTAAGGGTAAGTGGTGGGAAGGCTACGATCCTCAAAAACTTTATGCACAGAATCACCCGTTAAGCGCTGGAAGTTGGGCTGACGGTATGATTCACCGTCAATGGGCATGGGGAAATGGTGTTTGTATTCCTACTCAAGAATATGTGACAAACTTTTATGATCGTACAGTCGATGCAATAAACCGTTATAATCCCGATTTGATTTATTTTGATGTGACTGGTGTACCGTTTTATCCTATCAGTGATGCGGGTTTGAAGATTGCCGCACATTTTTATAATCACAACATGGTTGTTCGTAAGGGGGATTTCAGTGCTGTTATGTTTGGTAAAATTCTTACCGATGAGCAACGTAAAGCTTTGGTATGGGATGTGGAAAGGGGATCTCCCAATAGTATTTATGAAGAGCCATGGCAGACTTGTTCTTGTTTAGGCGGTTGGCATTATGATACCAGACTGGCGGAGAACGGCTGGTATAAAAGTGCTTCCGATGTAGTGAAACTATTAGTGGATGTGGTCAGTAAGAACGGTAATTTGTTGCTTAGTGTTCCTCTTCGGGCTGACGGAACTTTCGATGAAAAGGAAGAAGCCATTTTAAATGAATTTGGTGACTGGATGAGTATGAATAAAGAGGCTATTTATGATACACGCCCGTGGAAAGTCTTCGGAGAAGGTCCGATAGCCAATGCTGATATCAAGATTAATGCCCAAGGTTTCAATGAAGGTGCTTACACTAAAGCCACTGCATCTGAAATCCGTTTTACTCAAACCAAGAAATATCTCTATGCTACAGTCCTTGCATGGCCGGAAGAAAAGCAAGTTGTCATTCAATCGCTGGCAACGGGAAGTGAGTTGTATCCTGATAAAATTACTAAAATTGAATTGTTAGGTTATGGAAAGGTATCTTTTACTCGTACAGCGCAAGGAGTTGTTATTGATATGCCTGATGTACAGTTGAATAAGATTGCTCCCGTATTTAAGATAAAGAAGTGAATATAGCATAAAGTAGGTTTATTTATCGGCTTTTTTAGGTCGGTAAGCCCTTGTTATGTCTTGAAAATTAACCCAATAATCAATAGAATAATGAAAAACAGATTAGAATGTATGCAGCCAATAAGATTCTTGGTGGTCTTGTTGATGTGTTGCCTGAGCTATACTACTTGGGCACAGACACAGAGTAATGTCAATGGTTTGGTTACTGATTTTTCCGGTGAGCCGTTAATTGGGGTCAGTATCTTGGTTAAAGGTACTTCCAATGGAACTGTTACTGATTTGGATGGCAAATTTTCTCTGTCTGCTGAAATGGGAGACATGCTCCAGATAAGTTATGTAGGTTATATTTCGCAAGAAATAAAGGTTGAAAGTAACAAGTTACTTCGTATTATAATGGAAGAAGATACAAAAAAGTTGGAAGAAGTAGTTGTAGTTGGATATGGAACACAGAAAAAGGTGAATTTAACAGGAGCCGTATCTGCTGTTTCAGCTGAAGACTTGGCTAGTAAGCCTGTTATGAGTACTGCTCAAGCACTGGCAGGTTTGGCTCCAGGTTTAAGTGTATTGCAAACTTCAGGTCGTCCCGGACAAGGAGCAACTGTTAAAATTCGTGGAACTGGTACATTTTCAAAAGCTGGAACAGATCCATTGGTTTTGATTGATGGTTTATCAGGTAACATTGATGATGTAGATCCTAATGATATTCAGAGCATTTCTTTTTTGAAAGATGCAGCTTCTGCTTCTATTTATGGTAATCGTGCTGCTAATGGGGTGATCTTGATTGAAACAAAGAAGGGTGCACAAGGTAAAACGACTATTACATATAGTAATTCTTTTGGTTGGCAACGGCCTACGGAATTGCCTGATTTTTTACCATCATGGGAATATGCGGAATATTATAATATGGCTATGCGGAATATGGGTAAGCAGGAAGCTTATTTACCTGAACAGATTCAAAAGTATAGAGATGGATCTGATCCGGATAATTATCCGGATACGGATTGGCATGATCTGTTTTATAAGACAGGGTTTATGCAAAATCATAGAGCAGAAATAAGCGGCGGAAATGGTGGGACATCCTATATGTTTTCGGTAGGTTATTTAGGACAAGATGGTATCGTTAAGAATTCTGAATATGATCGTTATACAGTAAGAGGTAATGTGAATTCGAAAATAAGCAATGTGATTACAGCTGGTGTAAATCTGTCTTTTATGTATGGAGATATGAAAGAACCTATTTCTGCGAAAACTGGGTCGACAGGTTCTTTATTCACTATGATAAATACAATAGCTCCCTTTGTCCCTTATAAATATTCGAATGGCTATTATGGTTATAATTCCGATGGTAATCCAATATCCAATTTGGATATTAATAATATAAATAACGAAAAATGGTACTCAAGTCGCGCTGTAGGAAATATTACTTATGAACCGATTAAAGGGTTAAAACTTCAGGAAAATGTCGGATTTGAATACAAAGCGAATGTTGCGGAATGTTTCAAAAAAGATCAGCAGTTCTATAATTGGAAAACCGGTTCTCCAAGTATGTATATCGGTCCTAATAGTCAAACGGATGAACGTAATAATCAATTACGTGTGAATTTGCAGACATTAATTAATTATAATAAGACTTTCGGACCTCATGATATAGGTATTATGGGAGGATTCGAACAGGAGTACACTCGTTATGACTGGACAAAAGGATATCGGATCAATTTCCTTAATAATGACTTGTGGGAATTGAATGCCGGTTCTCCGGATGGACAACAAGCTTCCGGTTCTGCCTATGAAATAGCTCTCCGTTCTTTCTTTGGCCGTTTAAGCTATATTTACGATAACAGATATTTATTGGAGGTCAATATCAGAAGGGACGGAACTTCTCGCATTGCTCAAAGTACACGATGGGGTAATTTCCCTTCTTTCTCTGCTGCCTGGAGAATTATTAATGAATCGTTTATGGAAGGAACCCGGGATATTTTGTCTGATTTGAAACTTCGTGGAGGTTGGGGTAGATTAGGAAACCAGGCGATATCCAATTATCCTTATCAATCGGTTCTTGCACAGAAGAACTATGCGTTGGGTGGTTCTGTTTATCAGGGTGTTGCTCCTGTTGACGGAGCAAATAAGGACATCAAATGGGAGACAACGGAAACGATCAATTTGGGATTGGATGTTGCTTTCTTATCCAATCAGTTTGTTTTGTCGGTCGATGCATATAAGAAAAAGACATATGATATATTAATGAAATTACCGGTCAGTCCGCTTTACGGATTATCAGCTCCTTATCAAAATGCAGGGGAGGTTCATAATACAGGAGTTGAACTTCAATTAGGATATAAATATGCACATAAAGATTGGACAGTAGATGTTACTGCGAACACTGCTTATAATAAAAATGAGATCGTAGATTTAAAAAATAACGGTGCACGCATCTGGGATGGATATAAATTCCTGCAGGAAGGGTATTCCATTGATTCCTATGGCGGATTTATTGTAGACGGTATTTTCCAAAATGAGGAAGATGTTAAGAATAATGCAGTGATAAATAGAGCAAATGCCGGTCCGGGTGATTTTAAATATAGAGACGTAAAAGAGGATGGCGTTATAGATGCAGAAGATCGCGTTTATCTGGGATGTAGTACTCCTAAATGGATATTTGGTTTGAACTTGTCCGCTACATGGAAAAATCTGGATGCATCGGTGTTCTTCCAAGGGGCTGCTGATGCGAAAGGATTTCTTCATTCATGGGCAGTCGGCGAATTGATGGGAGATAAATCGAAGCCATCTTCCCTGTATCGGGATGCATGGGATGCAGAGACCAATCCTGACGGGAAATTTCCAAGGCCATTGTCTTCCTGGTCGCAGAACAGCAGTATATATTATAATTCGTCATTTTGGATGAGAAATGCTTCCTATCTGCGATTGAAAAATCTCCAGGTTGGGTATACAATACCAAAAGAATGGCTGAATATCCTTAATATAGAAAAAGTACGATTTTATTATAGTGGCCAGAATATGCTTACCATCACAAAATATCCAAAAGGATTTGATCCGGAAAGAACGTATACGGACGGTGGTTCCAATCCTCTGTTAAGAGCGCATACGTTTGGTGTAAATATTGTTTTCTAATTTAATACGATGAAAAAATGAGAAATATAATTTATTCGATAATAGGTGCGCTGTTTTTATCAGCGTGCAGCAGTGATTTTTTGGAAAGAAATCCATTGGACCAGCCTTCAAACGAAGGATTCTGGAATACGGAAAAAGATGCTGTAGCTGCGGCTATGGGATGTTATGACGGGTGGTTTTCAATGACAGAGGTGATATCTTTAGATTGTGCTTCTGATAATGCACATGATCCGTTCCCTTGGGAAGGATGGTCGGTTCAGGCTTCCGGGTATGCAACACCTTCTGATCCGGGGACAGATTATTTTGGATATAGCAAAATGGTCCGTTACAATAATTTTCTGGAAAATATTCATCGTCCGGAAATGGATGATGCATTGAGAACCAGACTAACTGCGGAAGTCCGGTTTTTGCGTGCATGGGATTACTTTTGGAAAGTTTTGTTTTATGGTGATGTCCCTTTGGTAAAAGAAGTTTTACCTATAACAGATGCGAATAAACCGCGTAATCCGAAAGAAGAAGTTATTCAGTTTATTTTGGACGAACTTACCGAGATAGCACCTCAACTGGAGATTAAATATACAGGAAATGATGTGGGGCGTGTTACTCGTGGAGCTGCATTGACATTAAAAGCGAGGATGTTGTTGTATAATAATCAATATGCAGATTGTCTGAAAGCATGTGAAGAAATTATGAAACTCGGATATTCCTTGTTTCCGGATTACAGAGGTTTGT
>OGII01002210.1_pt1 | contig 11776 bp, 10 predicted proteins | sample 1571701 | NCBI WGS metagenome assembly OGII01 (sample SAMEA2581950, study PRJEB24529) | metagenome | biome: Human gut stool | place: China | collected 2011
TGGCTCATCCCGCCATGTCCCCGCCGAAGATCCGTATACACTTCCGGGCTGATCGGATATGCCGGACAGGAAAGTTGCGACGCCCGATTTCTGATAACTGCTGAAGCCTCCGCATCCGTATCATCGTACACCACCGGCACATTTTTTTTCAAGATTCCCGCCTTTTCGCCCGCGATCTGTGTCACCGTGCCGCCCAGGTATTCCATATGGTCAAGGCTGATCGAAGTGATAACCGTAAGCGCTGGATGCTCGATGCAGTTCGTTGCATCCAGCCGTCCGCCAAGCCCCGTTTCCAGAATGACATACTCCGGCTTTTTCCGGCGCACCATCCACATAAACATCAAAAACAGATATTCAAAATACGTCGGATGCCCCAGTCCTTCCTGCTCAAAATGAACATATGATGCCTTAACCGCCCCAAATGCCTCCAGGAACAGTGCATCGTCTGCTTCCTGTCCATCAAAAGAAAAACGCTCCGTCACGCGTACCAGATGAGGAGACGTAAACCGCGCCGTCCGCTTCCCGGCTTTCTGCAAAATCGCATCGAGAAACGAGCAGACCGACCCTTTTCCATTCGTTCCGGCCACATGTACGATTCTTTCCTCCTGCGGCAATGCATTCAGGTATGAAAGCATCCTGCGAAGCCCCTCCGCCGTATGTTTTTCACTGGTAAATTTCGGTATCTCATTCAGATATGCATCTGCCGCTTCTACCGTCCATTCTTCTTGTCTCATGGCATGAAATATCCTTTCCTGGAAAACGGAAGCGGCAGTACGAACTCTGCCGTCTGCCGCCTTGTCTTTTGTATGTTATTATTTTATATCATTTGCGGAGATCATGCAAGTGGTTATATGAAATAAAGGCTGTACCGTTACTGTTCACGCATACGTGCCCAGTAACGCTGTACCTTCTTGTGTAATAGAAACTGTTCACAGATAGGAATTTTCTGAACTGAAATTTCCGTGCGACACAGTTCTGATTGCAGATTTTACCAATTTAAAATGTGAAGCATCGGCAAAATCCAAGGTATTTCCAATTATACAAGAAACCCCTCTTGATAATCAAGAGGGGTTCCACTCATCAGCTCCCTGCCGGACTTGAACCGGCGACCTACGCATTACGAATGCGTCGCTCTACCAACTGAGCCAAGGAAGCATTTTAATTTGAAAAATGCTCTGGAAAACCCAAAGCAACTTTCGATGACCTGTCCGGGAATCGAACCCGGGTTTACGCCGTGAGAGGGCGTCGTCTTGACCGCTTGACCAACAGGCCGTATGTTTTATAATAGAATCGAGGCGACGTGATTCGAACACGCGACCTCTGCGTCCCGAACGCAGCGCTCTACCAAACTGAGCCACGCCTCGATTACATGACGTAGTATAATATAAATCCAGGAGAATGTCAACACTTTTTTTGAAGAATTTTTAAAAATATTTATTATGTTTAATATTTCGCTATAGTTGCTTGTGTTTGCTCAATTCAATAAATTTATATTTACTTCATCAGCTTCTGAATCGTCTTGCACAGCTCCTCAACCGCTTCTTCCCCATTTCCCGCCTCTATATCATCGACCACACAGGTTTTGATATGGTTGGACAGCAGGACTTTGGAAAAACTGTTCAGCGCCGCCTGAACCGCTGATACCTGGTTTAATATATCGACGCAGTATCGCTCGTCTTCCACCATCGCCTTCACACCGCGCACCTGTCCCTCGATCCGGTTTAAACGTTTCAGCAGATCTTTTTCTTCGGTCAGGTTTCTGTGTTTGTGGCGTTCCGTCTCTCCTCCCTGACAGACCTGCGCTTGTAATTCACATTTACAACAGCCCATGCTTTTCTCCTATCTTTTATCAAAATGCTGCGAAATGGCATATTAATTCCACCATTTCGCAGCTTTTTTCATCCTACTGAATCGAGTCCACCTTATAATCCTGTGCCTCAACCGCCTCTTTCAACGTATCGTCCGCCACATCCGCACTCATGCTTACGACCGCGGTTCCTTTCTCATGGCTGACCTCTGCGCTCTCCACGCCTGCCAGTGCCTCCAACGCCTTCTTTACGCGTGCCTCACAGTGTCCACACATCATTCCTTCGATATTCATTGTCTTTGTCATCGTTATTCCCTCCATATTTATATTATTTTTTTGATTCTCACTTTTTTGCATTTCTTTTGAAACAGTTTCATTTTCATTTGCTGTTTGCCCAATTGACCGGTTGTCTCCTGCCCCCGTCCTAACTGCACCTGCGTTTTCTGCTTTATCTCCTCCTTTATTAGCAGCCTTCTCAGCCTTCTTCCGCATCGGATGATCCTTCGATGCATCGTGCATCTTAAACAGATTCAGCCGCAGCGCGTTCGTCACTACGCAGAAGCTGGATAAGCTCATCGCTGCAGCGCCGAACATCGGATTTAATTTCCATCCAAAGATAGGATACCACAAACCGGCTGCAAGTGGAATACCCACAACATTGTAAAAGAATGCCCAGAACAGGTTTTCGTGAATATTTCGAAGCGTCGCACGGCTTAGACGGATTGCCGCCGGAACATCACTCAAACGGCTCTTCATCAGCACCACATCCGCGGCATCAATCGCGATATCTGTACCGGCTCCGATCGCGATACCTATATCGGCACGCGTGAGCGCCGGGGCATCATTGATACCATCACCGACCATTGCCACCTTGCCCTGTTCTTTCAGGCTGCGGATGACACTCTCTTTCCCATCCGGAAGTACTCCGGCAATGACTTCATCCACACCAGCCTGTGCCCCAATCGCACGGGCGGTCCGCTCATTATCTCCGGTCAGCATGACCACACGGATTCCCATGTTCTGCAGTTCCTTGACCGCCTGCGGGCTGTCTTCCTTGATGACATCTGCCACGGCAATCATACCAGCCAGACGACCATTTTTCATAAAGCACAGCGGTGTCTTGCCTTCCGATGCCAGGCGCTCAAAGGATGCCTGTTCCTGTGCGGACACCGTCGTATGTCCGCTGATATAGGAAAAGCTTCCGCCTGCCAGTGAAGCGCCGTCTAACGTACCGGAAAGTCCATTACCCGGCAGCGCCTGGAAATCAGCCGCCTCCGGCGCATCCACCTGCTGTTCTTTTGCATAGAGAAGAACAGCTTTCGCCAATGGGTGCTCACTCTTCTTTTCCGGTTTCTTCCAGTGAAACAGCTGTCTTGAACAAGATTCCGTTTTTCGCGCCCATGCCGTTGCCGACCATGATCGCAACCGGCGTAGCCAGTCCCAGTGCACACGGGCAGCTGATAACCAGTACGGAAATACCTCGCGCCAGTGCGAATCCAAACGTCTGTCCTGCCAGCAGCCAGACAATCGTTGTCACCACTGCGATCGTGATAACCGCCGGGACAAACACGCCGGAAACCCGGTCTGCAATCTTGGCGATCGGCGCTTTCGTCGCCGCCGCGTCGCTGACCATGCGGATGATCTGCGACAGGGAGGTATCTTCACCGACTCTGGTCGCCTCACAGCGCAGATAACCAGACTGGTTGACCGTTGCCGCCGAAACCGGGTCACCCTGTGCCTTATCCACCGGAATACTCTCGCCGGTCAGTGCTGCCTCGTTGACCGCGCTTGTTCCTTCCAGGACCACACCGTCCACCGGGATATTTTCACCTGGGCGTACAACAAATACATCACCCTTCTTTACCTCTTCAATCGGAACCTTTGTTTCCACTCCATCCCGGATGATAACAGCTGTCTTCGGTGCCAGTTTCATCAGTCCCTTTAAGGCGTCCGTCGTTTTTCCCTTGGAACGCGCCTCCAGCATTTTTCCGACTGTGATCAGCGCCAGAATCATTGCCGCCGACTCAAAGTAAAATTCATGCATGTAGGACATGACTGCCGTGTCGTTGCCCTTTAACTGGGCGTCCGTCATCGCAAACAACGCATATGTGCTGTAGATAAACGACGCACCGGAACCAAGTGCTACCAACGTGTCCATGTTCGGGGCGCGGTGTAAAAGTCCCTTGAAACCGCTGATAAAGAATTTCTGGTTAATCACCATGATAATTCCGGCTAAAAGGAGCTGTAAAAGTCCCATCGCCACATGGTTGCCATCCATAAAGTGCGGCAGCGGCCAGCCCCACATCATATGTCCCATCGACATATACATAAGGACTGCTAAGAATCCCAGCGATGCGATCAGACGGTGTTTTAAAACCGGCGTCTCCCGATCTTTTAAGGCGTCCTCTGCCTCCGACGCGCTCTGCGCCTGCGCTGCAGTGCCCTGTCCTTTCAGGGATGCGCCATATCCGGCATCTTCCACCGCATGAATCACGGTCTCCGGGGGCACATCGCCCTCGACGCCCATCGAATTTGTCAGCAGGCTGACCGAGCATGCCGTGACACCCGGCACTTTCGATACTGCCTTTTCAACCCGGCTGCTGCATGCCGCGCAGCTCATGCCGGTTACTGTATATTGCTTCATGGTCTCCTCCTATCTCTTAACTGTCCTTATAATATACCCCCACTGGGTATATGTCAACCCCAATTTCATTTATAATCTGTAACGGTTCAGTATCTTCACAGTCACGCGCAAAAAGACCCTGTCCGGAGAATTTCCCCTTACAGAGTCTTTTATACATTCGCATCCATGCCGCCCTTTTGCGGGCATAGACATTATTCCATTTTTATCTGCGCATCATCCAAACAGCACGCCCAGCACGCCGTAGGACAGAATCGACATAATCACCGTCGCCAGCGCGATACCGACTAAAATCGCGCCAAATGCCTTGCCAAATTTCATGTGGAGCAGGGATGCCACCAGCGCGCCTGTCCATGCGCCGGTTCCCGGAAGCGGGATGCCGACAAAGAGCATCAGCCCCCAGAACTCATATTTCTCGATCTGCCCTTTTTTGCTCATCGCTTTGCGTTCCAGCCACAGCGCAATACCACGGAAACACGGAACCTTCTTCATCCACTCCAGCACATGGCGGATCAGAAGCAGGATAAACGGGATCGGCAGGATATTTCCCACGATACAAATCGGAATCGCCCGCAGGATCGGCACGTTTAAGAGTGCCGGTGACGCAGCCAGAAGCCCGCCTCGAAGTTCCAGAATCGGAATCATCGAGATAATGAAGATAATTGCCTCCTTCGATATGACTCCGGATAAATTAGCTGTAAACCATTGTACCAGTGAATCCATAAATTATGCCTGCTCCCCGCTGTTATTTTCATTCTGTGCCGCAGTATCGGTGGTGTTCTCCGAAACAGAGTCCGAAGCATCCGCGGAATCCGCGTCTGAGCCAGCCGTGCCTTCTGTTTCTGCGTTGTCAACCGCCTTATCTGCTGCAGTTTCATCCTTCTCTTCAAAGATAGTCTCCTGCATCTCCTCCGGTTCTTCCGGCTCATGCACATCTGCAGATGTAGTCGAATCCATCGGCGCACCGCACCGGCTGCAGAATGCCGCATTTTTCTCCACCTTTGCGCCGCACTCCGCGCAGACTCTTGTGCCCTCTAACTCGGCAATCTCATCCTCCAGGGACGCAATCTTCACAAGCCCAGCCTGGATAGTGTGGAACTCATCTGCAAATTTCCCTTCCAGCTCGCCCTCATGTCTGTCATAGTATGCTTTTCCCAGTGTGATATATGCCTTATTAATCTTATCTTTCTCGGCGGACAACTTCGATTTCAGCTGTAATACGCCTGTAATGTCCTTTACCCGGTTCGCAGCTTCCTTGCTCTTATCGCTGATCACCTTTCCAAGTTCATCGAAAAATGCCATATTTCTTCCTCCTCTGCGGGATATGTACGCCTCAAATTTTGTTCTGCCTGATGGGACAGCGCATCGCTGTTCTAAATCCAAAGGCAGGTTCATGCAAAACCAAAGCGTCTGATATTTTCTCATAACGATTCAGCCGGTTTTTGCATCAAATACATAAACCGGCTGAACCGCTACGTTTCCCTTTATTTTAGCCCCTACGGGGGAGAAAGTCAATCTTTTGCATCCCTGAATCAACTCCAGGCAGCTTTTTTAATACGCAAACACCCGGTTCAGCCGCATCAATTCCGGTGTCAGGCCGAAGGTCGATTTCACAAACTCCGGAACCTTGCCATAGCGGAACGAGCGCTGGTAGATGCCATACTGACCCGATTCATCCATTTCATAGTCCGCCGCATATTCCCCATCATACAGGACATTCTGACCGGCATCCACCGTATATGTCTGACCTATCTCATTTTCCTCCATTGAATTTACCGAATCCCTCAAATCATCCTCTGAAACTGCCCCTGTGTCCTCTGTACCGGACACATATACTGCAATATTGATCCCCTGATATGCCTCCGCCATTTGATTGATCTGCACCATATCATCCGAAGCGGAGTTTGCAAGAATTTCTGCAATCTGTTCCGGATCTGTAATCGTTACCTCGCGTCTGCTGTTATTCTGAAGATACTCCCGCTGGCGTTTTCCAAGCTCTGTATCTGCCGGTGCCAGCTGATCCTCCGGAATCTTGCCGCCCTGATACTGAAGCACGATTTTTTCTGTATTTTCCGGCGTCACCTTGCTGCCGACCTCGGTACCACACTGTTTCAGAATCGCGATCGTCTCCTGGAAGGACGGATAAATCGGGTAATAATCAAACTGGTTAAATGTGTCATAATAGCCGCCATTTTTACGAATCACATCAATCATCGCCTGCATCTCATTTGTCTTAAACTGAATCTCCGCGATCGGCATCTCCTCCCGGCGCATATCCGGCGTCAGAGCCATCAGCTCTTTCTGGTATGCAGCAAGAAGCGCCGCCTTCGTCTGCTCATCCGGAAGCTTCACATGGCTGCAGTCCTCTTCCTCTTTGTAATTGATGCCTGCGGCATCGTCTGCCTGTAGGGACAGCACCGGGTACATTCCCAGTTTATAGCTCTGATTTTCATAAATGGAATCTAGCTGTTCCCGCAGCTCCGATACATTGATCGTGCGGTAATTACGGTAAACGGTTTTTCCATTGTTCAGATGCCAGGACAGCACGATCGAATCATAGCGTGAATCCAGATCCGCCTCACTCATCCAATCCTGTCCGCCGTTCAAATGCTTCCGCTGTCTGGAAGCTGTCTCGATGCCCTGCGCGCCAATTTCCCGCAGGACACGGATTCCATCCTCATCCGAGATCTGCATTTTATCTGCCACATCTCCCTGGGACGCCCATTCCATTCCAACACTGTAGCCATCCCTATACATTCTCGGAGTCACATGGTAAGCCCCTGCCGCATTGTTGTCCAGCGCATCACAGTAAATACCCGCGTATGCAACCTTGTCAGCATCCGGCAGATAGCTGTCATATCCTGCCACATCCAGGCGGAACCCTAAGAAAATGGCTGCCACTGCCACCGCACTGATGGCAAGCTGTCTCTTATGCGCAAACAAGCTCTTAAAATCGAAATGATAGATAATTTCGATCAGGCAGCTGGTGATGAGCAGTCCGCAGATCAAGCCAAACACGGTCCAGATATCATCATTCAGGATTGACCGGAAAATCATTCCGGAAAACAGCGTGATCGGTACAACCAGAAGGAAACGGATCACTGGCTCACTTACCTTAAATGCCATCGCTCTTCCAGCCGCCTCAGACGGGCGTCTCCGGTAAAGGAACATTCCCAGATCAAAGAGCAGAACCGCCACTGCCAACGCGATAACCGCCATCCGGGTCGGATGCTCAGAACCGGTTGCCGTGCCGTACCAGAAAACCGGTGAGGTACGCTCGCACCAGCGCAGCAGGAAATTGCCATTGTCATAAAACGTCATGAAGTATTCGGAAAAATACGTCGATATCACTGCAGCCACGCCCGGTCCCCAGCTAAAAAATACGCCGGTTCCAAGTAATCCTACGATCAGATTGCCTGTCAGAATCACTGCCAGCACAACCGTCATGTACACCAGGGTAAAAAAGCACATATGCTGTACATACCCAATCAGCAGGGTTCCCCATAAAAATGGCGCGCCCTTCACCTGCAGCATCACACCTGCCACCAGCAAAAATACCAGATACGGAACCGCCAGATACAGGATACCGTCCAGACAGGTTACGGTATAAAGCATTTCACGGCTGATCGGGAGGCTGTGAAAAAAATCCGTTTTCTTTTTCGAATGGAGATACGAAAAACCGGACGCTGCCAGCACCACCGCCGTCACAATCAGGATAAATACCAGCATTGCATTCTGGATCGAATACATATGCAGCATCTCATTGGTCAGCTTTAATTTTGCTTCTGCTAACGCCGCTTCGACGCTCAGATCTTTAGACAAGTTATCCGGACGCAGCATTATGCTGGTTTCCAGCGCTGTCAGGACTGGAAACAGAAAGAAGCACAAAAGTGCGGTAAGCGCCACGCTCCAGAGACGCTGCTTCGTATTTTCTCTCATATATTTAAAAAACAAGCCTTTTGATGTCATAACCAGCCACCTCCGTTTCACTGATAAAGATCTCTTCCAGGGAAAGCGGTATCATTTCAAAAAACACCGGATGATACGCCTGTAAAATTGTCTGAATCTCTTCCCGTTTTCCGCGCACAGTAAGCGTCAGGAGACTTCCCCTCTGTTCCGTCTTTATAATATCGATTCCCTGCAAATCGCTGCTCCCCACTCCCGCCGGAAGCACACACTGAATCTTGTGAATATTTAACTTCATATCGTCCAGATCCTTTGAGAGAAGCATTCCTCCCTTGTGAAGCAGACCTACATGGTCGCAGATATCTTCCAGCTCCCGCAGATTATGGGAGGCGATGACCGGCGTGAGGTTCCGCTCCTCGATATCATTGGCAAAAAGACTCTTGACCGTCTGCCGCATGACCGGATCCAGCCCGTCAAACGTCTCGTCGCAGAACAGATAATCGGTTCCCGCGCAGATGCCCAGCAGCACAGCGAGCTGTTTTTTCATACCCTTCGAAAAGGTCTGCACCTTCCGCCGGCTTTCCAGTTCAAAATTCTTTAGCAGTTTATCAAACCGGGCTGCATCAAACTTCGGATAAATTCCCTGATAAAACACCTTCATATCTTCCGCCGTTCCATTGCTTAAGAAATACGGCTCATCCGGGATATAAAAGCATCGTGCCTTTACCTTTGTATTCTCAAATACTGTCTCATCATCAACCGTAATGCTCCCTTCGTCCGGCTTTAAAATACCGGCTGCCATCCGCAAAAAAGTACTTTTTCCGGCGCCGTTAGTTCCGATCAGACCAAAGACACTTCCATTGTGAATCTCCGCATGGATATGATCGACTGCCACTGTATCATAAAAACGCTTCGTCAGATTCTCAGCCTTTATCATTCCTGTTTCCTCCTTCCTCACTTCCATAGCTCTGGATGACCTGCTCCTGGAACTCCAGCATCGTGATGCCGGTTCCTTTTGCATCCCGGATCAGAAGTTCCAGCTGATCCCAGATCTCCTGCCGCTTCCTCTCCCGAATCTGCCGGTTATCCGCCACAAAACTGCCCCTGCCCTTAACCGAATAAATATATCCCTGGCGTTCCAGCTCTGCATACGCCCGCTGGATCGTATTCGGATTCATCGACAGCTCCGTTGCCAGACTCCGCACGGATGGAAGCTGACTGTCCTGCTCCAAAATCCCCCGGACCATCAGATCCGACAGCTTCTCAACAATCTGCTCATAGAGAGGTCGTCGATCTTTATAATCAATCAGAATCACGCTCACATTCTCCTTTCCTCCATTCTGCCCTGTATCAAAAATCATAAGTGTATTAGTTCATTTAATACAGTTATAGTATACAAAAAGGGCAGTCGATTGTCAACCGACTGCCCTCTTACGATTTTCTTAACAACCTTTTTGGTTATATCCGAATAGAAACAAACTTCTGCAATCAAAGATTGATTACTGAGCCTGTGTCTCCTCAGCTGCCTCAGTCTCTTCTGTTTCAGCCTCAGTCTCCTCAGCTGCCTCAGTCTCTTCCTCAGATGCCTCTTCGGTCTCTTCCTCGGAAACTTCCTCAGTCTCTTCTGTTTCAGCCTCGGTCTCCTCAGCTGCCTCAGTCTCTTCTGCCTCTACAGTCTCCTCTGCTGCTGCAGTTGTCTCCTCTGCTTTGCTGCCGCAAGCGGTCAGAGCAGATGCTGCTACCATTGCACTCATAACTAAGATTGCTGCTGTTTTTGTAAGATTCTTTCTCATAATTATTCTCTCCTCTTTAAAACATACGATTTATGTTTTCTTGTACCTCATCGGTACGTGACCTATAATAAAAACAAATTATGTCCAAAATATGAACAGATAATTAACATTCACTAAATAAATCCCGTATTTCTTACAAAAATCGAAAGTTTTCGTAAGAAAAGTCCTTGTTTCTGTTGACTTTACATTGTTTTTTAAGGTCTTTAAATCTTAATATATATGCAGCAGTTTTCTCGTTTCAATGCTGTTTTTTCTCGATTTCCGGCTTATTTTTATTCTTTTTTCGTTTCTTTATGAACAAGGTTCTCGATTTTGTGTTTACGATTTGTTCACAATTTAGCCAAATTTGAACGGTTGGAACCGAACTGAAATTCCGTCATATATTTCCGGTAGCGAAGCGGCAGATGCATCCGCTGACAGGCTGGATTTTCCCGCTCCTTAATTCCTATCTGATGAAAAAATGCACTCCAGAGCGCCGCATATTCGCTCTGATCGGTTCTCCCGGAAAGCGCCTGCAGGGGTTCTGTCTCAGCCCCACGCATCATATACCACCGCCCCTTTCCTGTCCAGACTCCCGCTTCCTGGTGATTTTTATCATAGATAATAAATGGTTCCGAGGGCAGGCGATCTGTAAAATACGGCATCAGCAATGCCGTCACCCGGTTTTTCGGACCAATCTCAGAAAATAGTACATGATCGGAATATTCTGCAAACCGCAGAAATTCTGTCTGCAAATGCGCTTCATTGGCAACCGCACGGTTGATCTGAAAGACTGTCTGCACCGCCGGTATCTGTAAATTTTCCGTGATACGCCTCCCTGCTGCCCCTGCGCTAAACCCACAGACCAGAAAACGATAGACTGCCTCTGCCCGATCCTCCCGCTCACTCAGCGCCGTGCGGTAAATCCAGCTGTACGCCAGTTCTGACAGGGATCGGCGCACCGAGCGCACGACTTTCTGTGCCTTGAGCCGATCCACCGCCACCTCTCGATACTCCGAAAACAGGCTGTAATTATATTCGCCCTGTACTTCCAGCCGCACGTTCTCATGCCCTAAGCGGCTGTTCCAGGCATCATATACTCCTGTGAATATACCTTCCGGACTGTCTTCGCATACAAATACAACCATTGTTCTCTCCTCCGTCTGCTTCATGCCTGCGCCATATGAAAATCATCAAACAGCGACATCTGGCGGTACAGCCCGCTCTGTGACAACTGCCACTGCTTCCGCTTCTCTTCACTGATTAGCTGTGCCGCGATCGCATCCTCATGGATCTGCACCGGGTACATCATCCGTCCCGAACAGGTAATGAAGTATACTGCCCGCTTCAGCACAACTCCCATCTTCTTCAAATCTTCAAACCGAAGCGCCACCTGTTTTCTCGCTGCGACAATCCGCATCGCAGACTTTACCCCGATGCCCGGAACCCGCAGAAGTGTCTCATACGGTGCCCGGTTTATCTCCACCGGAAACTCACCCAGATTCTGCAGCGCCCAGTCGCACTTCGGATCCAGAAACACATTAAAATTAGGGTGCTTTTCACTCAGAAGTTCCGATGCCCGGAAGCCATAGTAGCGCATCAGCCAGTCCGCCTGGTACAGACGGTGTTCCCGCAGAAGCGGCGGTCCGT
>OGII01002221.1_pt1 | contig 11729 bp, 10 predicted proteins | sample 1571701 | NCBI WGS metagenome assembly OGII01 (sample SAMEA2581950, study PRJEB24529) | metagenome | biome: Human gut stool | place: China | collected 2011
GCGTGAACATTGACATGATCGCTGCTGCCGCCCCCAACAGCCTGAACCAGCTGCGCGTGCAGAGCGAGGGCTACGACCTGTGCGTCATCGACCTCGATGACCTGACCGCCCGCAAGGAGGAGGAAAACACCACTGCTTCCCTGCTGCGCGGCGAGTGCGAAGCCTTCCGTCAGCGCGGTGCAAAGCTGTCCGGTCTGGACGTGTACATTTCCTCTAACGTGCCCAAGGGCAGCGGCGTTTCTTCCTCTGCCGCCTTTGAGGTGCTGGTCGGTGTGATTCTGAACGACTGCTTCATGGCCGAAAAGGTCTCCCCCATTGCCATTGCGCAGATCGGCCAGTGGGCTGAAAATGTCTACTTTGGCAAGCCCTGCGGCCTGATGGATCAGATGGCCTCCAGCGTGGGCAACATTATCACCATCGACTTTGCCGACAAGGCAAACCCCGACGTGGAGCCGGTGCAGGTGGACTTTTCCAAAGCCGGTCTGGCGCTGTGCATTCTGGACTCCGGCGCAGACCATGCCGACCTGACCGACGAGTACGCCGCCATCCCCAACGAGTGCCGCGCTGTGGCCGCTGTGTGCGGCGGCGAGGTGCTGCGGGACGTGCCCTTTGAGACCTTCCTTGCAAATATTCCGGCCTGCCGCAAGCAGTGCGGCGACCGCGCTGTGCTGCGCGCCTTCCACTTCTACGCCGATAACGACCGTGTACCCCAGCAGGTGGCTGCCCTGCGCAAGGGCGATTTTGATGCCTTTTTGCAGATGGTGACTGCCTCCGGCGACAGTAGCTGGGAGTATTTGCAGAACGTGATCCCCGCCGGTTACAAGGAGCATCAGGAGATGGGCGTGACCATTGCAGCTGCCAAGCATTATCTGAACGGCAAGGGCGCTGTGCGCGTGCACGGCGGCGGTTTTGCCGGTACGGTGCAGGCCTTTGTGCCGGTGGAGATGCTGGCAGACTTTAAGGCAAACATGGAAAAGATCCTCGGCGCTGGCCGCTGCCATGTGCTGAGCATCCGTCCCGAAGGAGGTGCTGTGCTGTGATCTCCACCGCTATCCAGCAGCTCGTGAACTACGGGCTGGACACCGGGCTCATCTTGCCCGATGACGAGATCTATATCCGCAACCAGCTGCTGATGACCATGCAGCTGGACGACTTTACCGCCCCGGAGGGCGAGGTGTGCTATACCGATCTGGAAAGCATCCTCAAGACCCTTGTGGACGATGCCGTTGCCTGCGGCGTGTGCGAGGATAACTCCACCGCACGCGATCTGTTCGACACCAAGCTGATGGGCGTGCTGACCCCGCGCCCCAGCATTGTGCGCGCCAACTTTGAGGAGCGCTACGAGAACGAGGGCCCGCAGGCCGCCACCGACTGGTTCTATAAGTTCAGCCAGGACACGGATTATATCCGCCGCTACCGCATCAAGCGGGACCTGAAGTGGGTGGCCAAGACGCCTTACGGTGATCTGGACATCACCATCAACCTTTCCAAGCCGGAAAAGGACCCCAAGGCCATCGCCGCTGCCAAGCTGGCCCCCCAGAGCGCCTACCCCAAGTGCCAGTTGTGCGCCGAGAACGAGGGCTATGCGGGCCGCATGAACCATCCCGCCCGCGAGAACCACCGCATCATCCCGCTGACCATCAACGACAGCGCCTGGAACCTGCAGTACAGCCCCTATGTGTACTACAACGAACACTGCATCGTGTTCAACAACCAGCACACTCCCATGAAGATCGAGCGGGCCACCTTCCGCAAGCTGCTGGATTTCGTGGCGCTGTTCCCGCACTACTTCGTGGGCAGCAACGCCGACCTGCCCATCGTGGGCGGCAGCATCCTGAGCCACGACCACTTCCAGGGCGGCCACTATGAATTTGCCATGGCCAAGGCCCCCATCGAAAAGGCATGGGCGTTTCCCGGCTTTGAGGACGTGGAGGCCGGCATCGTACACTGGCCCATGAGCTGCATCCGCCTGACCTGCGAGGATGATGAGCGTCTGGTGGAGCTGGCCGACAAGATCCTGACCGCCTGGCGCGGCTACACGGATGAGAGCTGCTTCCTCTTTGCCGAGACCGACGGCGAGCCCCACAACACCATTACCCCCATTGCCCGCATGCGGGATGGCAAATACCAGCTGGATCTGGTGCTGCGCAACAACATCACCACGCCGGAACACCCGCTGGGCGTGTTCCACCCCCATGCCAAGCTGCACCACATCAAAAAGGAGAACATCGGCCTTATCGAGGTCATGGGTCTGGCCGTGCTGCCCAGCCGCCTGAAGCAGGAGCTGTTTGATCTGGCAGACGTGCTGGTAGCCCGCACCCCCGTCAGCGAGTACCCCGAGACGCTGCAGAAGCACGCGGAGTGGGCGCAGGACATTCTGGCCCGTCACCCGGAGCTGAACGGCGACACCGTGCACCTCATCCTGCAGGATGAGGTGGGCCAGGTGTTCGCACAGGTGCTGGCCGATGCCGGTGTGTACAAGCTGGACGAAGCCGGTCGTGCCGGGTTCGTGCGGTTCCTTGCCAGCGTAAAATAACCTCAAACTATCACAGGCCCCGCCGCAGATCTCATCGGCGGGGCCTTGCCATACAAGGAGGAAACGTTTATGCCTTATACCCTGGAAGTCTGCGTGGACAGCACGGCCAGTGCACTGGCCGCCAAGCGCGGCGGAGCCGACCGACTGGAACTGTGTGCCGACCTGGTGATCGGCGGCACCACCCCCAGCCTTGCCCTGCTGCGGCAGGTCAAAGCCGAAACCGGACTGCCGGTGCGGGCACTGCTGCGTCCCCGCTTTGGTGATTTCTGCTACGACCGCTACGAGCTGGCCCAGATGGAGCAGTCGGCCGCAGAGCTGGTGGAAGCCGGGGCGGACGGCATCGTCACCGGCGTGCTCACCCCGGACGGCGTACTGGATGTGGACGTCCTGCGTCCCATCTACGCTGCTTCCCGCCGGGCGGCAGCAGCTGCAGGCCGTCCCGTTGCCTGCACCCTGCACCGTGCCTTTGACGTCTGCCGGGACCCCTTTGCCGCGCTGGCCGCCGCAAAGGAACTGGGCCTTGCCACCATCCTTACCAGCGGGCAGGCCGCCAGTGCGCCGCAGGGAGCTGAGCTGCTGCGCCAGCTGGTGGAAGCCGCCGGGAGCGATGTGGAAATTCTGGTGGGTGCCGGCGTCTCCGCGGGCAATCTCCCGGCGCTGGCCGCCCAGACCGGTGCCCGGGCGTTCCACCTCTCCGGCAAGCAAGTGCTGGACAGCCGCATGACCTTCCGCCGGGAAGGCGTGCCTATGGGCCTGCCGGGCTTTTCGGAGTTTGAACTGTGGCAGACCAGCGAAACCAATATCCGTGCCGCGCGTAAGGCGCTGGATGCCCTGTAAAAATCGCCCTCACGCAGAAACGGCCTCTCCTTTCGGAGAGGCCGTTTCTCGTTACAATGCCGGTGCTTCGTTGTCCTCATAACCGACCATCAGGCCGCCCAATTCGGCATAGTAGCTGCACAGGCCGCCGCAGGGGCTCACATCCATCTGCGCCCCCGGGAACACCGCGTGCAGCATCTTTTTCAGCCGGTCAGCGGCGTCAGGGTTGCCGCAGTGGGCAATGTGTACCCGGCCGGAGACAAAACCGCGGCCCTTCATTTCCAGCACGATGCGTTCCAGTGCGCCGTGTTCGCCGCGGGTCTTGCACAGCACCTCCAGCTCCCCCGCCTCACTGGCCTGCCCGATGACCCGGATGCCCAGCATCCGCGCCACGGCAGCTACCGCCGGTTTTACGCGGCCGTTGCGGGCGAGGTTGGCCAGCGATTCCAGCGAGAACAACAGGTGCGTGTGCCGGTGATAGGCCAGAATGACCTCGGCGGCATCATCAAAGGCACAGCCTGCCTGCACCAGTGCCGCCAGACGCTCGGCCAACAGGCGGCATTCCGGCCCGGCCGACAGACTGTCCAGCACGAACACGCGGGCACCTTCGTGCTCCTGCCGGTATTCCTCGGCGGCCAGCTGGGCCGCGTTATAGCTGCCGGACAGCGTGCCCGTGATGGTGACCACGAACACTTCCTCCGCGCCCTCGTAGGCCGCCAGCCAGTCGGCCACATTGGGGCAGGATGTGCCGGTCTTGCCCTTATAGCTGCGCAGGGTCTGGGCCATACCGACCGCATCCAGTTCTGCCGTGTCCAGATATTCCCCATCGTCGGTCACGATTTTCAGCGGCACACAGACAAAGTCCACCCCGCTGAGGGTATACAGGTTGGAGGAAGAGTCCACAACGATCTTGGTTTTCATACAGTACATCTCCAGTTTTATCGTTCAGCGGCGGACAGCCCGCCGGGCTTATTCGGTTTCTTGTGGACATCTTATCAGTTTTTTTAAAACCTGTCAAGCCGTTTTCATCATTTGATAAAAAGTTTTCATATTCCCGTTGACCGCTTCCATTTTTTGCGTTATACTGAAAACCAAAAGCCCCCCTCACCCGCTGAACAGAAAGCATGATCCACTATGAACGATGAAACCAAGCGCCGCGTTGCGGCCTGCGCCGCCGGGTTTGCCCTGCCCCGGTACCGCGACCTCCCTGCCGTAGGGCTGTATCTGGACCAGACCGTGCAATATGTCAACGCCTGCTTCCGCACCTTTTGCGGGGTAGAGCTCACCCCGTCCATGGTGAGCAACTACGTCAAAAAAGGCATTCTGAGCCACCCGGTCAAAAAGAAATACACCCGTGACCAGATTGCTTCCCTGCTGTACATCGTGGTTTCCAAAACAGTCCTCTCGATGGAAAATATCGACACCCTGTTCAAAATGCAGAAGGCCTATTGTTCCGCCGGGGCCGCCTACGATACCTTCTGTGAGGAGCTGGAGCGCTGCCTGCCGTTCGTGTTTGGCTGTACCCGTGCCCTGCCTGACCCGGACCCGGATGCCGCTGATGAAAAGCTGCTGCTGCGCAGCACCATTCTGGCCGCTGCCAACAAGATGTATCTGGACTGCTGCTTTGACGCTTTGCGGCAAGAGCAGGCCCTGTGGGAGGATATTTTGCCGGACCTGGCATAACAAAAACGGGAGACAGCATCAACGCTGTCTCCCGTTTTTGTTATTTTGCGATTCGTCCTTCTGCCTTGCCGGACGAGATGTAATGCTCGTAGTATTTCACGTTATCGTCGCCAAATGCGGCCACGAGATCGGGGTTGTTTGCCTTGTATGTGTTCAAATTGAACTCGCTGCTTCCCTGCCGACCTTCTTTCATGCCGTTGGTCACAAAGTGTTCAAACAGTGCTTTCTGGTTTGCACCGAATGCATCTGCAAGATCCGGGTTAAGTTTCAGGTAATCCTGATAATTGTAGACGGCCTGATACTGGGCAAGTTGCTGGGCAAACGGCGGGTTCTGGAAACTCATCGTACGGTATTTAGAACCTACGTTTGAGAGCGTTTCTGTGCTTCCGTCCATGTAAATCAGTTCCACTTTGTCTACTGCGAGATAATCAATCGACCAGTCTCTCCACCATATATCTGGGAATTCAGAATCATCATAATTATACATCGCATTCTGAACTTCATCTTCACTTAAATATATGTAACTTTCAGGATTGCTTTCGTCCGGTTTCACAAAGAAATTCCCGTATACGTCTTGATATACCCACTGAGCATTATCGCCGATGGCAACTTTATATGGAGCCATTCGGTAATACTTAAACGGGCTATCCTCCGCTGCATTATCCTGCGCTTTCAGCTCATAATTATTATTTCGTTCCACATAAAACGGCTCCAATGGTCCTACCATCGTCAGGATTTTTGTCGGCGACATTGATGTTTTATCGTCCACACGATTGTATGCCGTCACATACCATCTCGCATACTTAATTGTTTTGTTACCATTCACACGGAAGCATATAACCGGGTTTGTCACCATAGCGCCATTCCATGCGGCATCTAAGCTCATCAATTCTATGCTTGGCTTCTTTGCTGCAAACGCTGTTCCGCAAAGACATGCACATAATATTGCCACTGTGCAAAAGAATGCTACAATTTTTCGTTTCATAACAATTCCTCCTTTACTCAACACAAGACAACCCTTCTAATTGCAGTATAGCGTTTCTTTTTCTATGTTTCAAGTAAAAATTCAGCAAAAAAGCCTGTGCACCGCACCGAAAATCAGATTGATGCACAGGCTTTTCATACAGTTTAAACTGTCAGGGATCAGGTGTCCTGCAGCTCGCCGCGGCTGGCGGCCTTGAGGTAGGCAAAGATGAAGCCATCCAGGTCGCCGTCCATCACGGCGTCCACATTGCCGGTCTCGTAGTTGGTGCGGTGATCCTTGACCATGGTGTAGGGCATGAACACATAGCTGCGGATCTGGTGGCCCCAGGCGATCTCGTTCTGCACGCCCTTGATGTCGTCGATCTTGTCCATGTGCTGCTGCTTGGCGATCTGGTACAGCTTAGCCTTCAGCATTTCCATGGCGTAGTCACGGTTCTGGAACTGGCTGCGCTGGGTCTGGCAGTTGACCACGATGCCGGTGGGCTTGTGGATCAGACGCACTGCGGAAGAAGTCTTGTTGATGTGCTGGCCGCCGGCACCGGAAGAACGGTACACCTGCATTTCGATGTCCTCGGGGCGGATGTCCACCTGGATGGTGTTGTCCAGCTCGGGCATCACTTCCAGCGAAGCAAAGCTGGTCTGGCGGCGGGCATTGGCGTCAAAGGGCGACACGCGCACCAGGCGGTGCACGCCGTTCTCGCTCTTGAGCAGGCCGTAGGCGTTGGCGCCCTTGACCATCATGGAAGCGCTCTTCAGGCCGGCTTCGTCGCCGTCCTGATAGTCCAGCACCTCTACGGTCATGCCGTGGGCCACGGCCCACTTGTTGTACATGCGGTACAGCATCTCGGCCCAGTCCTGTGCTTCGGTGCCGCCGGTACCGGCGTGGAAGGTGAGGATGGCATTGCTGTGGTCGTACTCGCCGTTCAGCATGGTCATGAGCTGCAGCTCATCCACAGCCTTGCCTACGGCGTTCACAGCCTCTTCGGCTTCGGGGATCATGGCGGGGTCGTACTCCTCGTCCAGCATCTCGATCATGGTCTCGGCGTCATCGTACAGGCCCTGCAGCTTTTCAAAGCGGCTCAGCTTGCCCTTCAGGTCGCCCACCTCGTCAAACACCTTTTTGCTCAGGTCGGCGTCATCATAAAAGCCGGGGCGGGACATGGTGTGCTCCAGCTCCTGCACACGCTTGCGGGAAGCCTCGATGGCCAGAGCCTCTTCCAGGTCCTTGACCGCCTTGGCATAATCGGCAAGCTGCACTTTCAGTTCGTCAATGGTGATCATTCTCTTGTTCCTCTCGTTCCGGGTTGGATCTACATTTAGGGAAGCGGTCTTTCGGGGTGACCCAAAAGACACAGTTTATACACAGATACTTCATTAGTATACCGAGAATCTGTGGTAAAGTAAAGAGGAAAAACGGTTGATCTGCTGGAATTTTGAAGAATTTCACCTTTTCTTTTGCTGGGTGGGAGAGTATAATACCAGTATGAACCTTATCACTGGAGGAAAACATGCCGAAATATTATGGCTGTCCCTGCGAGGGCTGCGGTGAGCCGCTGACCCTGAAAGATGACATCGTGGTCTGTCCGGACTGCGGTGCCCCCTATCACCGTACCTGCTACGAAAAGCTGGGCCGCTGCATCCACAGCCCCGCCCATGCGGCCGGGTACGAGTGGCATTTCCCGTATCAGGATGCCGAACTGCGCACCTGCCCCAGCTGCGGGGAGCGCACGCTGCGCAGCGAAGAGATCTGCCGCTGCTGCGGCGCTGCCCTGCCCCCGGAGACGGAAGCGGATGAGCAGCTCAATGACCGCAAAGCCGCACAGGACGAGCAGCACGGCGGCTTTGACTACGAGCGCTTTTACCGCCAGTACGAGCAGCAGACCATGGACCCGCTGCACCGCAACCTGCAGGCCGCTTTCGGGAAGGATGAGCTGATCGACGGCATCCCCAGCAGCGACTGGATGACCTACATCGGCACGGCCGCCCCGGCCTACCTGAACGATTACAGCCGGATGCAGCTGCAGCACACCAAAATTTCGCTGAGCTTTTCGGCGCTGCTGTTCGGGCCGTTCTACTTCTTTTACCGCAAGGCCTGGAAGCCCGCGTTTGCCTTTCTGGCCGCAGAATTGCTGCTGTTCGTGCCCACGCTGCTGCAGATGATGCAGATCACCGGCAGCTCGCTGTCTTTGGGCCTGAGCGATTCCACCTATGTGGTGCTGGGCCGCGTGGTGTCGTTGGCCAGCTTTGCGCTCATGCTGGCGCGCGGCATGTTTGCCAAGTGGTTCTACCGCAAGAGCGCGGCGAAGCACATCCGGCGCATCCGCGCGGAGTTCCCGGACGACGCCCAGCGCAGCGTGGTGCTTTCGGCACAGGGCGGTGTGAGCTGGGGTGCTGTGCTGGGGTCGCTCCTGCTGCTGATGGTGTTCGGTGCCTGCTGCAGCATGCTGCTGGGCCCCAATCTGGATGTTCTGCTGAACGCTCTCTCCTGATGCGATTTATAAAGGAGTTTTTATCATGAAAAAGGTAACCAAAGCTGTGATCCCCGCTGCCGGTCTTGGCACCCGTGTGCTGCCGGCCACCAAAGCCATGCCCAAGGGCATGCTGCCCATCGTGGACAAGCCCGCCATCCAGTATCTGGTGGAAGAGGCCGTGCGTTCCGGCATCACCGACATCCTGATCATTCTGGGCCGCAACCAGAGCGTGATTGAGGACCATTTTGACCGCAGCCCGGAGCTGGAAGAGAAGCTGGCCGCCCCCGGCAAGGAAAAGATGCTGGAGGAATGCCTTGGCATCTCCAATTTGGCCAACATCTATTTTGTACGCCAGAAGCAGACGCTGGGTCTGGGCCATGCCGTGAGCATGGCAAAGCCCTTTACCGGGGATGACCCCTTTGTGGTGATCTACGGCGATGATGTGATCTGGGGCGAGGACCCCGTGTGTGCTCAGCTGATCCGCGCCTACGAGGAGTTCGGCCGTCCGGCAGCCGGTGTTTCCGCTGTGCCCTGGGCCGATGTGAGCCGCTACTGCAGCTTAAAGACCACCCCCATCCACGACAACTATTTCTTTGTGGATGACATGATCGAGAAGCCCAAAAAGGGTCAGGAGTTCAGCAATTATTCCATCCTGGGCCGCGTGCTGCTCACCCCGGAGATCTACGACCTGCTGGCCCACACCAAACCCGGTGCCGGCGGTGAGATCCAGCTGACCGACGCCATGGCCGAGTACGCCCGCAATTACGGCGGCATGACGGCCGTGGAGTTTACCGGCAAGCACTACGACATGGGCAACAAGCTCAAAGTGGTAGAGGCTCAGGTGGAGCTGGCCCTGCAGCACCCGGAGATCGGCGAGGCCTTCCGTGCCTACCTGAAAGAGTTCTGCAAGACGCTGTAAAATAAAATGATAATGAAAACACCCCGGAGGCTTTCGCTTTTCCGGGGTGTTTTTCTATGCTGCCGTAGTGTCCTTCATGCGCCGCAGCGCACATCATTTTTGCGAAGCAAAACATCATTTGCGCAGCAGCATCATTTATTTTGCCTGACTGGGATGCGGCACGGGCGGGTGCTTGGTGAACATCGCCTTGAGTGCCAGCGGGGTGGCCACGCTGGACACCACGATCAACAGGATCACGGCGGTAAAGTAGACCGGGTCTACCACGCCGATGGCAAGACCCTTCTGTGCCACGATCAGTGCCACCTCGCCGCGAGTCATCATGCCGACACCAACCTTCAGGGAGTCGCCCCAGTTGAAGCGGCAGACCTTGGCAGCCAGACCGCAGCCGATGATCTTGGTGATCAGTGCCACAATCACAAAGCAGATGCAGAACAGCAGGATCTCCGGGGTCAGGCCGCTGATATCGGTCTTAAGGCCGATGGAGGCAAAGAAGATAGGTGCAAAGATGATATAGTTGCTGATATCCACCCGGCGCTCCACATAGGATGCGTCATTCATGGTGCACAGCACGATGCCGGCAATGTAGGCACCGGTAATATCGGCAATGCCAAAGTAGGCCTCGGCCACATAGGCCATGCCAAAGCAGAAGGCCAGGCTCACGATGGTGATACGCTGGGTGTGAGGGTTGCGCCGATCCAGCCACTTCATGGCGTAATGGACCACCAGGCCCACACCCACAGCGGTGGCAAAGAACAGCAGGGTGTTGAACAGCACCTTGCCCAGACCCGTACCGGTGCCGCTGCTGGCACCCAGCACACAGGTAAGCACCACGATACCCATCACATCGTCAATAACGGCTGCACTGACGATGGTGGTGCCCAGAAAGCTCTTCAGGTGGCCCAGCTCCTGCAGGGTGGCCACCGTGATGGACACGCTGGTGGCGGTCATAATGGTGCCGATGAACAGAGCCCTGTAAAACTCCGGGCTGCCCACTGCTGCAAAGCCGTAGAAGGCACCATATAATAAGGTGCCTCCCACCAGGGGCACAGCCACGCCCACGGCGGCGATCAGGGTGGCGATGGGGCCTGCCTTGATCAGTTCCTTCAGGTTGGTGCCCAGGCCCGTGGTGAACATCAGCAGCACCACGCCGATCTCGGCGAAGGTGGCAATGGAGTCACTGGTCTGCACCAGGTTGAGCACACAGGGGCCGATGACAAGACCTGCCAGGATCTCGCCCACCACCTGCGGAGCCTTGCACTTGCGTGCTACCAGCCCAAAAAACTTTGCACTCAGGATGATGATTGCCAGATTGCGGAATATCGAGTACATAGATACGCTCCTTTTCCGATTTTTTAAATTTCCCACTTTCCTGCCGCCGCAGCAGCACTTTGTTCCACGGTATCATCAGAAAGCGACTATATTATAGTCCCCTATGGCAAAAAAAGCAAAGGATTTTTTTCAGCACTTTTTTCATCCAAGGGCTTGACAGACGCCGCCGGACTTGCTATAATAAATTGCTGTCTGAACAGACACGCCGCACACAGCCGCAACGCCGCAGCTGTGTGTACCCTTGGTCTTGTGATTGCAAGACCCTTAAGTCCAAAAGGAGGTGCTACAAAAATGGCAAAGTACGAAACCATGCTGATTACCAGCGCCGCTCTCGACGAGGAGGCTACCGCCGCTCTGGTTGGTAAGTTCAAGACCCTGATCGAGGCTAACGGTACGATCGATTCCATCGACGAGTGGGGCAAGCGCCGTCTGGCCTACCCCATCAACGACGAGGAGGAAGGCGTCTACACCGTGATCAACTTCACCAGCGAGCCCAGCTTCCCCGCTGAGCTGGACCGTGTGTACAAGATCACCGAAGGCGTTATGCGCAGCCTGATCGTTGCCCACGAGGAGTAATCTCTCCGTGATCAAAAAGGAGTCTGTTCTATGTTGAATGTTGTTGCTATCATGGGCCGCCTTGTGGCGGACCCGGAGCTCCGCACCACCCAGAGCGGCACCAATGTGTGCAGTTTCCGGATCGCGTGCGACCGCAATTTTGCCCGCCAGGGCGAGCAGCGCCAAGCTGATTTCATCGACATCGTCGCATGGCGTCAGCAGGCCGAGTTTGTTTCGAAGTATTTCCAGAAGGGCAGTCTGATCGCCATTGAAGGTTCGCTTCAGACCCGCCAGTATCAGGACAAGCAGGGAAACAACCGCACCGCTGTGGAAGTTGTGGCCAACAACATCAACTTTGCAGGCCCCAAGAGCAGCAACCAGGGCGGCGGAGCAAATTATCAGAATTCTGCTCCGTCCTACCAGAACGCAGCCCCTG
>OGII01002235.1_pt1 | contig 11695 bp, 10 predicted proteins | sample 1571701 | NCBI WGS metagenome assembly OGII01 (sample SAMEA2581950, study PRJEB24529) | metagenome | biome: Human gut stool | place: China | collected 2011
ACTGAACGGGAAAGTCGGGATACTTTTACACAACTAGTATCATATCGGGGAGGAGTATTACCACGGCGAGATCAAGCGGGGTCTGCGAAACAGCGACGGCACCGGTGTGATGGTGGGCGTCACCAAGGTGGGCAGCGTGCAGGGCTATCTGTTGCAGGACGGCCAGCGCATCCCCATCCCCGGAAGGCTTTACTACCGGGGCATCGATTGCCGGGAGCTGGTGAAGGGCTCCGAGGGGCGCCGCTTCGCCTTTGAAGAGACGGCCTATCTGCTGCTCTTCGGCGAACTGCCCACCGCCGCCCAACTGGAGGCATTCTGCCAGCAGCTGGCCTCCTACCGGACGCTGCCCACCAATTTCTTCCGGGACGTGATTATGAAGGCGCCGCCCCGGGATCTGATGAACACCATGCAGCGGGGCATCCTGACGCTGTTCTGCTATGATGACAAGCCCAACGACATCGGGCTGGAGAATGTGCTGCGCCAGTGCCTGCAGCTGATGAGCAATATGCCCGTGCTGGCCATCTACGCCTATCAGGCCTGGCGGTTCAGTCAGGGGGAGAGCCTGTTTATCCACGTGCCCAAGCCGGAGCTGTCCACCGCGGAGAACTTCCTGCGGATGCTGCGGGAGGACTGCGGCTACACCGATCTGGAGGCCCGGACCCTGGACGTGGCCCTGATCCTCCACGCGGACAACGGCGGCGGCAACAACTCCACCTTCACCAACCATGTGGTCACCTCCTCCGGAACAGATACCTATTCTGCCATCGCCGCGTCCATGGCCTCGTTGAAGGGTCCCCGCCACGGCGGCGCCAACAGCAAGGTGATGGCCATGATGGACGATGTGAAGGAGCACGTGCGGGACTGGAATGACGAGGGCTGCGTGGCGGACTATCTCACCAGGATCCTGAACAAGGATGCCTTCGACCGCAGCGGCCTGATCTACGGCCTGGGCCACGCGGTCTATACCAAGACCGACCCCCGGTGCGAGGTGTTCCGGGCCTACGTGAATCACCTGGCGGCGGAAAAGGGCCGGGAGGACGAGCTGGCCCTGTACGCCAATGTGGAGAAGATCGGCAAGCAGCTGCTGATGGAGCGGCAGCACAAGTCTGTGCTCTCCACCAACATCGACTTTTACAGCGGATTTGTCTATGAGATGCTGGGCCTGCCCAAGGAGCTGTATACGCCCCTGTTCGCCGTGGCCCGTATCGCCGGCTGGAGTGCCCACCGGATGGAGGAGCTCTCCGTGGGAGGCAAGCTGATCCGCCCCCGGTATGAGTGTGTGGAGGAGCACCGTCCCTATACGTCCATGGACCGGCGCTGAACAGGTCAGGCGGCCGGTCCCGGCCGAATTCCTGGTCCATGGAAATTTTTTCGACTGATCGGGGAAAAACAGTTGACATTTGGATCTCGACTGGCTATAATAATCAAGCAGTCTTTTTTAGGGGACGAACATTTGCGGCTGTGCTGGAACTGGTAGACAGGCCAGCTTGAGGTGCTGGTGTCCGAATCGACGTGTGGGTTCAAATCCCGTCAGCCGCACCATACGGTGTCTCTGAAAAGATAACCGCTCTATGCGCGAGTGGTGGAATTGGCAGACTCGCTAGATTCAGGTTCTAGTGTCCATTACGGACGTGCGGGTTCAAGTCCCGCCTCGCGCACCATTGAAAAACCCTTGAAAACAGGACGTTTTCAGGGGTTTCATTGCGTCTATGGGGGTGGGTTTCCCCTATTTTTTCCCCTTACAGATTTATTTTGCGTTTTTTGCTGCCTGAATGCCCTCAATAAAGTTGTCCATTCGGCGGGCGCTCTCACGCCGCATTTGTTCCGTGACATGGGCGTAAGTATCCAGCGTGAATGCCGCGGTGTGGTGGCCTAAATTCTCCTGTACTGTTTTAATATCGTCACCGGAACGGAGCGCAGCGACTGCGTAGCTGTGTCTGAGATCGTGAAAACGGGCGGAAGGAACCCCGGCGTCGGCGGCAAGCTTTTTGAAACGCAGATAGACCGTCTGCGCGCAGAGATTCTTTCCGAGCGAATTTGTGAAAACCAAATTGTGAGGATTGCTCCACAGAGAACCGGCTCTCAGCCTCTGCATATTCTGCGCTTTTCTCTGCCCAGTCAACACCTGCATAACGTAGCTGGCGGGGGAGATGATGCGCGTCTTTCCATTTTTCGTGCTTACCAGAACATAATCACCGCTGGAGCCGCGCACTTTCTGTAACTGTTGCTTGATCGTGATCGTGCAGCTTTCAAAGTCGATGCAGTCCCATGTAAGCCCCAACACCTCGCCCTCGTGCATTCCTGTAAAAAGAGTTACGAGATAAACGAATTCATATTCGGAACCATTGATCGCGTTAAGGAAGGCGGCCATTTCCTCGTCAGCGAGGGGCTTTATCTCGGCCTTTTGAATCTTGGGCAGGTCGGGCTTGTCTGCCGGGTTGTGCCGGATATAGCCGAGCGCAACGGCTTTTTCAAGTGCCTTATGCAGCGTCCCGTGAACATTCTTCTTTGATTTTGCAGATAACGGCTCACCGCTGCGCTTGTTCGTAAGGCCGTTGTACAACCGCTGCACGTCAACGGCGGTCAGCTCGGAGAGGCGGAGCGCGCCGATGGCGGGCTTGATGTGTTGCTTGATATTCGCTTTGTAGCTCTCGACCGTGCGCAGCTTGACGCTGTTCAGGTATTCCGCTGCCCATGTGTCGAGCCATTGGCCGACAGTCATTTTCGACGGTTCAAAATAGTCTCCGTCATTGATAGCGACTGCGGCGGCCTGCATTTTTTCGCGTACTTCCTTTTGCGTCTTGCCAGAGAAACTGCGCCGGAGTTGCTTGCCTGTGCCGGGATCGCGCCCGATGGTAACGCGAGCCTCCCAATATGTATAGGGGAGACCGTTCTTGACAACGGTCTTCTTGCGGATGTTGCCTGCGCCTTGAGCGGCGCGGGTATTTTTCTTTCGCGGCATTGTGTTTCCTCCTTGTATTTGCCGCGCCTGTCATGTAAAATAACAGTGCGGTTTTGATTCTGTGGTAAGGGTTTAAACTGCATATACCGTCCTCGGTGCTGCAACACCGGGGGCGGTTTTTTACTTTCCTTCTTACTTGTCATTGCATAGCAACTCGCGCATCGGCGGACAATTGGGATCATCGACTGAGGGCAAGCTGTCATTGATACTGAGGAGACCTGCCCTCCGTGTGAGACGTCGAATTGGAGTCGAACACTTTTGTGCTAAAAGCGCATTCTGAGCCTCGTCAAAGATTTTGGTAGCTAAATGCCCCTTCTCACAAGCTTGTTTCAGTGCTAAGTAGCCTTCTACAAAATCTGCAAGACGCGCGTCATCAATGACAAGTCTCAATACGGTTGATTTTGTAGTCGGGTAAGGGTTTCCTTCTTGATTGCGGTAAATCTGCTCCTCCGATGTCCAACGTCGTTCTGGGGTGTCCGCATAAATCGGAACAAACTCTGCGATTTGAAGGATTAGCTTTATGACATCCCCGAGATCTGTTATCTCGCGCTCCAAGCCTATTTCGGGTGACTTGGTCAGGCCACATAAATAGTCGAGGGATGTGTTTAAACTTTTTGCGACGTTTACAGCATTTTCGAGGTCGGGGTGGATTTCATTTTTCCCGCGGCCACAACCCTCCCAAGCTGAGATGGTCTTTGTCGAAATGTTAGCCGCCTGCGCAAGATTTTCCTGCGTGAGTCCTTTTTCTTTTCTCTTCACTTTCAGATTTTCCGAAAACGTTTTTGTTACTCCATTCATGTGTTAATACCTCCTTTGCTTACAAAATATCACCTATACTTCTGCTTGTCAATATTATTTTTGTAAAAATGGACTTTATAAGGTAAAATAGATTTAAACTTCGTATATATTGAACTTATCGGAAGTAAAGCTCATAATATGTTGTAGAAAACAACAAAGGAGGCATTGCAGTATGGCAAATATAAAAGCAACGACGGCGTCGCCCTTGGCCTATACCTATGCGCAGGCAGCAGATGCTGCGCACGTTTCGCGTCCTACGATCTACAAATGGGCGCGTATGGAGGTTTTTCCCATCGCAAGGATCGGCGGAAGCCCTCGCATTCCTGTTCGCGCTTTCGAGCGCTGGCTTGAGCGGCAGGCTGGCGTTGATGAACAGGGGGTGGGGTAAGCATGGCGGTAACAGAAAAGGAGCGCTTACTTATGGGGGCTATGCTGCACGTTTGCGAAACACTCACGGAAGACGAAGCAGACCAGTTATACGCCGCCTTGTGGAATGCATCGGAACAGGAAGACTGCGGCTATAGCTCACTGCTGGACGGAGCAGCTCATGAGCTGCTCGCCGGAGGAGAGATCATCAATACAGAACCAAACGTCGGGCTTAGTAATCTGACCCTTCTTATCCTAACTGACGACGGGGATCTACTTACACTTGATACCGATGTGGACTTCAGCTTGCCGCCCGACGAGCAGCATTTCGGTGTTTCAATTTGCCGCCTCACAGAGCACGGCAGGCTCACGAAGGCAGGGATGCGCGCTATCGGTGATGAGCTTTGGGAAATTACCAGCCGCCGCGCACGGGAAGAGCTCGCAAGGCACCGTCGGCCCGGGGGAGCGGAGGCAGTATGAAGATCGCAACAGCAAGAAAGAAGACAAGCCAGCACTGGCGCACAAGCGAGATCACGTGGGACGCGTTTCTCGACAAGCTGCGCACGCCGCTCCGCACGGCGGAAACGGTGCGCGAATACCGCGCCATGAGCAAGGACGAGCGCGACGCGGCGAAGGAAGCGGCGGGCGGCTTTGTCGCCGGTGCACTGAGCAGCGGCAGACGCAAGACCGAGTTCGTCACCGAGCGCAGTATGCTCACGCTCGACGCGGACAGCGCTCACCCGCAGGCATGGGAGAGCGTAACGATGCTGCTCGAATACAGGATGTGCTGCTACACGACGCACAGCCACACGGAGGCGAAGCCCCGCCTGCGCTGGATCATCCCCACGTCGCGCCCGATGACGCCGGACGAATACCCCGCCGTGGCGCGCAAGGTGGCGACGTGGCTGGACATCGAGACGATGGACCCCACAACCTACGAGGTGGCGCGCCTGATGTTCTGGGCGACGTGCCCGAAGGACGGCGCGTACAGCTTCCACGAGCAGGACGGGCCGCTGCTGAACCCCGACGAAGTGCTCGCCTCCTACGGCCCCGGCGAGGCGTGGCGCGACACGACGCTCTGGCCCATTGCCAAGAGCGAGGCGGAGGTCCGGCAGAAGCTGATCGCCAAGGCGGGCGAGCCGACGGAAAAGCCGGGCATCGTGGGCCTATTCTGCCGCACCTACGACGTGCCCGCGGCCATCGCGGAGTTTATTCCCGAAGTCTACACGCCGACGGCGCAGGAGGACCGCTATACATACGCCAAGGGGTCGACGGCAGGCGGCGCAATCATCTACAACGACGGTGCGTTCCTCTACTCGAACCACGCAACTGATCCCGCGGGCGGACGGAGTGTGAACGCCTTTGACCTCGTGCGCATCCATAAGTTCGGCGAGATGGACGGTGGACTGGGCGAGGATGATGCAACGCCGACACAACGTCCGAGTTACAAGGCAATGGTGGAGTGGATGGACAATCTCGTAGCTGTTACCGAGCAAAAACTGCGGGAGGGCAACGAACAGTTTGACGCGGACTTTGGCGATATGGCGGAGGCCACCGACGAGAACACCGCTGAGAGGGTTCCGCCCTTCGTTATAAAGGGAGCGAGGGGGCAGCTGAAGGTGGATGCAACACGCCTTGCTGAATATGTGCGGCGTAATCTGCATTACCGTCTTGTGCGCGATACTGCTACGGAGGCGCAGCGTGTCTTCGTGTACGACCGTGGCGTGTACCAGCAGTGTGCGCCGGAAATGTTCCAAGGCAAGATCAAGGAGTTTATCCGAGACTACTCCAAGCCCCTTGTTTCCATGCCACCGGTAATGGAAGCATATCACCAGCTGATGACAGACACAAACTACGAGAAGCAGACCTCTCTTGATGCGGACAAGGACCTCATCAACTTTCGAAACGGTGTTCTTCGGTTGTCGGACATGACGCTCCTTCCGCACAGTCCTGACATTCTCTCGACAATTCAGGTTCCATGTAATTGGATCGACAAGGAACCGGAGACTCCTGTGTTCGATGCCTATATGCACACATTGACAAGCGGCAACGACGGAGTGAAACAGCTGCTGTTGGAGTTCATGGGTGTAGCCCTTTCAAACGTCCCCGGATGCAAAATGAAAAAGGCCCTGTTTCTCTTCGGATCCGGCAACACAGGCAAGTCACAGCTTCGCATCCTGTTGACGCGACTTCTCGGCGATCGGCTCTGCTCAAGCGCAGACCTTGCCGATCTTGAGGCGCGGTTCGGTACGAGCAATCTCTACGGTAAAAGATTGGTTGGCTCGCCGGACATGCGCTATGCAACGGTGCGTGAGCTGCGCGTGTTTAAGACGGTTTCTGCGGGCGACCCGATAATGGTTGAGTTTAAGGGGCAACCTGCCTTTTCTTACACCTACCAAGGTGTTTTGTGGTTCTGTGCCAACGAATTGCCTTGCTTCGGCGGAGACAACGGCCCGTGGGTGTACGAGAGAATCGTACCCGTTCGCTGCTCAAATGTTGTCCCGGAGGAGGAACGCGACGCGCTCCTTGTTGACAGGATGTACGCAGAGAGGGGGGGCATCGTCTATCAGGCTGTGCAGGCCCTAAAGCGTGTAATCCGCAATGGATACCGTTATGACATACCCGAATCAGTCTTGACCGAGCGCCAGCGGTATCAAGTGGAGAATGACTCTGCGCTCAGTTTCTTTGATGAGTGTATGCGGCATACGATGCCGGGGGAGAAGCTCAACCCATTCTGCACTACCGGGAGGGTTTACAGGGTTTATCAGGCGTGGTGTCGCCAAAACACCCGTAACGGCTATGCAAAGTCACAAACTGACTTTCGGAAGGCTTTGGCTATGCATCTGAAGCTTAGTACGGACGATCTCATTGTCCGCCAAAAGGGACAGAGCTACTACAGAGGTATTACCCTTCGGCGTGAGGCAAAGACTGAGTACGCAGACGACTACGATTGCTTTGTGGATATGGAAACCACAGAAACAGCATGAGGCGGCTTTTGCCGCCTCATTATGTGATACATGTAAAAAAGGGCGGCGGTGCGCGGCTGGAGCTATCCTCTCTACGCGCCGCTGCCTTCGACGAAAGATACGTTAAAAGAGGTAGCAGTTGGTAGCAGCAGGGTAGCAGCATTTTTTCCTGCTGCTACCCTGAAAAAGCCTTCAATAGCAAGGCTTAATAGTGACAAGTAACTATTTTGTCGCAGAGAACGGTGTGACCCGAAGGTCACGCCGTTTTTCTGTGTTCATAGGTTGTTTGCGTGATGATAGGCTCGGAAATAACGGGAATATCTACATCGTCCACGAAGTTGAAGAAAATCTTCACTTTCTGCTTGCGCTTGCCGCTGGATTTGTCCGGGGCATAGACGATGATTTTCTTGATATACTCGTTCACGATGGTCTGTGTCAGCTCCTCCACATCCACATATTTCTGTGTCAGGGCGATAAAGGCATCCAGACCGTCATTCATTTCTTCCCGCTGTTCCACCCATTCTTCGATAACTTCAATTTCGAGCTTTAACCGTTCCTGTTCGGCTTCATAGTCCGCAGACATCTTTCTGTATCTGTCCTGATTGAGATTTCCAAGAACATAGTCCTCGTACAGCCGGGCGATGATGACATCCAGATCGGCAAGGCGTTTCTTTGCCTGTTCCAGCTTCTTTTTGTCATCCCGGATGCTGCGCTCCTGGTCAGTCCTGCGGCATTGCAGCCATTCCTCCTGAAAACCGTCCACATCGCTTCGGATATACTCATTGACTGCCCGGATGCGTTCCAGAACGATTTCACGAAGCACATCTTCCCGGATATAGTGGGCAGTACAAGTACCACGGTTGCTCTTGTAGTTGTTGCAGACGTAGTGATCCTGCTTGCCCTCAAAGCTTTTGCTTGTGGCAAAGTGGAGCTTGCCGCCGCAATCGGCACAAAACAGAAGCCCGGAGAACAATCCCTGCCGTTCCGCTTTTGCGGGGCGGCGTTTGTTTTTCCTCAGTTCCTGCACCCTGTCAAACTGTGCCTGAGATACAATCGCTTCCTGTGTGTCCGGCAGATAAAACATATTCTCCGGCTCATTGGGAATCCGCTTTTTCAGCTTGTAGGACTTGGAATAAGTCTTGAAGTTGCAGGTACAGCCTGTGTACTCCTGCCGTTCCAAAATCCCTACAATGGACTGGTTGCCCCAGTGGTACGGTCTTTCCGGCATCGGCTTTTTCTTTCGCTTGGCATAGAGTGCCTTTGCGGTCAGAATCTGCTTTTCTTCCAGAATCCTTGCAATCTGCTCCGGGCCTTTGCCGTCAATGCAAAGGTCGAAGATGAGCTTGACTACCGGAGCCGCTTCTTCATCCAGAATCCAGTGATCCTTGTCCTCCGGGTCACAGCGGTATCCGTAGGGCGGTTTGCCCATGTGCTTCCCACTGGTTCCTCTCTGCCGCAAACTGACACGGACTTTCTTGCTGGTATCACGGGGATACCACTCGTTGAACAGATTACGGATTGCGGCGAAGCCCTCGCTGTCTCCCCGGTTGCTGTCTACGCCATCATTTATAGCGATAAAGCGGACATCATAACTCGGAAAGATAATATCCGTATATTGTCCAACAGTCAGATAGTCACGACCAAAGCGGCTGAGGTCTTTGACCAGCCAGCAGCCCACAAGCCCCTGCTTGACAAGCTCAAAGCCTTCCTGCACACCGGGACGATTGAAGTTCGTCCCCGTATAACCGTCATCCACCAGAATTTTCAGGTTTGTATACCCGTGGTCACGGGCATATCGGGTTAAATACTCTCTCTGATTTGCGATACTGTTACTCTCGCCTTCCTGGGCATCCTCGTTGCTCAGACGGCAATAGAGAATGGTAATTTTCTGCTGATCCAACATAATATCCTCCTTCGGTGGTTGGTCAGCCGACAGTACCGTTGTGCATATTGGAATTATATCATGCTTTTGTGTCGCAGTCATTAACAAATCACCCCCTTGTCAGAAAAAATGAGCCGTTTTACCTTGTCGGTAAGTGGCTCATTTCCGTCACACTCCGTTTCAATCACATACCATGTGTTTCCGATCTTGCACTCAATGGTTTTGCAGAAAGAGGACTGTGCCGCTTCCCAACGCTTGCGGCATTCTTCCAGAAAATCAATAGGCGGCTCAAAAATCGGATCGAAGCAGGAGCAAATATCAATATAGCCGATGGCATCGTTGATTTCTTCCATCGGGGCATCTTCCATAATCATCTTGTTAATTTCATCTACGGTTTTCTTCATAGGCAAATAGTTCCTTTCTTAAATTTCCATGTCCTGTCCACGATTGCGGGCAGGGTGTTTGTGTTCATACAGTTCCTTTCCCCTGGCGAGGATGGCATTGATAAAAGCCCAGACCTTTTCAGATGCAATCTCAATCGCATCCAGGAAAGGCTGGGCTTTCTGTTTCAGCTCCTCATAGTCTTTGTTCAGTTTTTCAAAACGGTCTTTCCATATCTTTGCGTTTTTATCTGCCTGCTCGAATTTCTGCTTGTATTTCAGCTTCTCAGACTTTTCCGCAAAGCTGCTGACCGCATAATCCTTTAGCGTGCGGCACTCATCCGCCGTCATGGTAACATTTCCCGTAATGGGATTTTTCTTGCCCATCGACTCAATCTCATGTGCAGTCATAGCAACAGACTTAGCAGCCTGAGTTTCCTTTTTCAGAGCTTCCAGTTTCTTTTTCTGCTTCTCCGTGGCAGCTTTGGCATCCGCTAAGCTCTGCTCGGCCTGTGTCACCTGTCCGGTCACAGCTTCCAAACGCTGCTGTTCGGCCTGTACCTTGAACTGTGTCACCGTCAGATGTTCTTCGGTGCTGCCACGTTCTCCACGCTCTACATCGGTATAACCAGCGTTTCGCATGAAATTGAAAAAGTCATCCTGCAGCACACTGTAGGACGACTTCAAAATCTTTTTCCCTTTTGCGTTCAACATAGGATTTCCGTTTTCATCAAGAACGGGTTTGGATTCCCACTTCTTACTGCGGCTGACCTGTGTGATCGTTTCCTTTACCGTTCCCCGGAGGGATTCATCCTTGCATCGCTTCGACCACAGGATTTGTTTCTCCACCACCGGGATATAAACCACATGAAGGTGATAGTGGTACACATCCTCACCCAGAGCTTCCGACATTGCCCGGTTGCGCTCGTCGGCATGCATTACAGCGGAGAGGATATACTGCTCACCGCCCACAATCTCCACGGCGGCTTTGTAGGCATCGGCATAGAACTGTTTGGCATATTCATAGCCGCCGTGGTTGTGGAAGTAGGCAGAGTTTACATCAAACAGCAGCTCCCCATATTTCACCGCATCGGCTTTCAGACCACGGGTGGAGATAACACCATCTGCAATCATCTGATCGAACATGGCGGCATAGCTGTCGGTAGGTTTCTTGAAGTGGACATTGCGGTGGGTCTGGGTGGTATCAATATCTTGATTGGAGTAGCTGTCTTTTTCTCGCTCGTTATGCTCCTGAACTTTCGTCACATCGTCGAGGGTGGGCAAGTCCTGGTTACGGGCAAAGGTACGGTCAATTCCATCGTTTCTTGCCATAGGTTTTTTCCTTTCTTTCGAGAGTAGCAGACGGGCGGGGCTGCGGGGATGCACTTCTGCGGAAGTGTAATAACCCACTATAACACTTTCATCCATTCTGGCTGCAAAGTGCCGTGGGCTCTCCCGAGGGGGTGTGCGGTCACTGCGGTGACCTCTGCTGACCAAGGCAAAATGTCTGCAACTTTTCCCATGGTCAGCCCGTCTGCATGAAGCTGTTCTGCGGAACGTTTCTTGCAGACGTTGGCAGCGTCTTTCACTGCCATCCATAGGCAGCACTGCGGTGTGCCTATGGGGACGGGAGATGCGAGGGGCTGTTGCCGGGGGCATCACTTCTCCCGTCTTTGCTGCCATACAATGTCGCATCCCAGCACATCGGCAAGCTCCAATACTTCCTTGTATCGGATGCTTTCCCGCTGTAATTTTGCGGACAGGTTGGAAACGCTGTCGCTCCATCCGTACTCGTCCGAGAGCAGGTCAACAACTTCCTGCATGGTCATCCCAGCACGGATGATCTGTGCCTTGATTTCATTGCGTACATTCATATTGAAAAATCCTCCATAATTCTGTTTGTGGTTCGGTACAATCTCTGCACCCCAAAACGGAGCAGATACACCGAACAGTGAAAAATCTGCAATCTCTGAAATCCGTTCAGAATTTTGCTTGTGATGTCCTGTCCATATATGACCATATCCCGCTTTACTGTTTCGTGTGATTTGGTCTGGAAAAATGAAAACATCTATTGTTCCGTGAACAGGGTACACGGTTCAGAGAAGCACGATTTCGTGAAATAGCTTCGTCCTGCGGTCAAAAACTTTGCTGTTTCCATTACCATTGATTTTTAATGCCCGAAAACAGGTCTGTTCTGAAAGTTCCTGTTTCCCATAACTGGAGAAAACAGGGGTAAATGCTGCGTACATACGTACAGAGCATGACTGGCAAAATCATTCCCGCCATTCCTCCGGTACGTACGTACACGGCGAATCTCCGTAAAACCCATTTATATGAGGTC
>OGII01002237.1_pt1 | contig 11691 bp, 12 predicted proteins | sample 1571701 | NCBI WGS metagenome assembly OGII01 (sample SAMEA2581950, study PRJEB24529) | metagenome | biome: Human gut stool | place: China | collected 2011
CCCGTGCCGCGGGAGGAGGCGGTGCCCTTTTTGCCGGAGGAGTTCTTTGTTGATTTTTTACCGGAACGAGATTGTGCCATGTTACAGTGTTTCCCTCTCTTATTTCTCTGAACGCTTCTTTATATATATGTAGTCTGTACAGGTACAGGACGGTAAGGACATACGACTTTTATTTTAGCACGATTTCCAGGGATTGTAAAGAAAAATGCCCGCGGTGCCGGGTTACAAAAAAATAAATCCCCGCCCTGAGGGATGGGCGGGGATTTACAAGAAAGGAGGAGAAGAACACATGAAAATGTGATAAAGCTATTTGACTTGGGGTTCATTTAGCTTGCAACTAAATTGTAACTGTTTTGTCACCGAATGTCAATAGCAAATTGTAAATCTTTTGTCATTTTTCAATTTGTTCACAAATTGGCAGGCGCAGCTCCGCACAGCCGCCGGGCGTGTTGGACAGGCGCAGCGTGCCACTGTGTGAAAGCGCGCCCCTGCGTGCAAAATACAGCCCAAAGCCCTGGTGGGCTGTGTCACTGCGGGCGGCTTCTGTATAAAGCAGCTCCCCCGCTCTGGCGAGGGCCTCGGCAGTGAAGCCGGGGCCGGTATCGGTCACACGCAGGATGAAATCCTGTTTCTCTTTTGTAACCAACAGTGTGACAGTGCCGCCGCGGGGCGTATAGCGCACGGCGTTGTCCAGCAGGTTGAACAGTACGTTCGTGATGTGCATCTCATCCACGTAGATGTCCGAATCTTCCGCCTGCAGGTCGATGTCGATCGTGCCGTCATACTTCTCGACCTTCAGGGCGAATGTATTGGCAACGCTTGCCAGTAAATCGTTCGCATCCACCTCCTTCAGCTTGAGGGCTGCTTTCTGGCGTTCGAACAGCGACATTTGCAGCACCTTTTCCACCAGGAAGCCCAATCGTTTCGTCTCGTCGTTGATCACCCCGGAGATATGCTTGAACACATCGGGGCTCTTCGTGATGTCCGAGTCCTTCAGCATCTGTGCGGCAAGCGAGATGGTCGAAACCGGTGTCTTCAGTTCGTGCGTCATATTGTTGATAAAGTCATTCTTCATTTCCGAAAGTCGCTTCTGACGGAACACGATATAAATGGTAAAGATAAACGTTACCAAAAGTATCAGCGAGAAGATGATTGACGGTACGATAAATGTTACAGAACTTGAAATATAATCACCCTTCGTCGGGAAATACACTTTCAGGTAATTCTGCTTCGAAGGAGGATCGTTGGGGAACAGCACCTGTTGAATCACGTCTGATACAGGAGGGATATCCCCGTTCTGATAGACGATCTTTCCGTCTTTGTTAATAACAGCAAAGACGAACGGCAGGTTCAATCCGTTGTTAACAAATTCTGATTTTAAGTAATTATTCAGCTTTTTAAAATCTATCCTTTCTTCGATCGGCTTCAGGTTTGCCGTATGCAAGATATTCAAGATCACTTCGTTAAACAACCCGCTTTGGTACTGATAACGACGTTTCAGCGTTTGCTGCAAATCTTTTGACGTACTAACGATGCTGTTAGGTACTTTATTGCTGCCCAGCGAAGAAAGCGGTTCAAACTTGCGTGTCCGGATATCGCTATGAAACTCGATATGTTCTACAGTTCCATCGGCATTAGTGAACTGCATTTTGTATTTTTTCTCAGTGATGATCCCACCGCCAAGACTGCTCTGTTCGTTCTGGTATAGGTAATTGTTGGCCTCGTCACGGCTGAGATCTTCTTCCAGATACCGGGCCGTTTCATCAAGCTCCAGATTTTTCGAGACTTGGTGCATCGATCGTTTGACTGTTTCATTGAACTGCTCGCTACTTTTCTTGAGTATGATACTTACATATTTTACTTGCAAAAAAAGCAAACCGGCAAAAGCAAAAGCCATCACCACCGCAAGCAACCAAATCGTAGACTTCCTCATATCAATAAATCTCTCGTTTTAATATCACAAATAACGCGCCTTTTAATTTAATATTTACACAAAAAAGGTAAAAACAGAATACCTAAAATGTTAAAAATGCATTACCAAAGGATTGCAATTCTCTTTCTATCTATTTTTAAACTAACGCCTTACATCCCTTTCACAGACGTATCATCATATCTTGCACGTTCCGTACTAATTAGTAAGAACATCTGTACAATATGAATTGTTGTAGCCGACACTTAAAAACTTTTCCCGAAAGCATTGACTTTTAATTATTAACTCTATCTTTGCCTCCCGTAAGAGTTACGTGAAATGATACAAGAAGGTATTACACAGATAGACATCAAACAGGTATTACGGCAAAAGGCGCCTTCGGCTGCCCGTAAGATTCCCGGTTTTATGGTTGACTATCTGATCCGTACTGTTCATCAGGATGAGCTGAACGAGATCCTCCGTCGGTATCACGATAAAGACGGGGTAGCGTTCATGCAGGAGTTGATCGGATATTTTGACTTGAATCTGGAACTGGTAAACGAAGAGAATATTCCTGCCGAAGGACGGTACATATTCGCTTCCAACCATCCGCTGGGCGGACTGGACGGGATTTGCCTGTCGGCCATTATCGGCGGACGTTTCGACGGGAAGATCCGCTACCTGGTGAACGACCTGCTGCTCTACCTGTCTAACCTGAGGTCGATCTTCGTCCCTATCAACAAACATGGGGCGCAGGGGAAAAAGAACGCCGAACTAATCGAAAAGGCATACGCTTCGGACAACCAGATCATCACATTTCCCGCCGGTTTATGCTCACGCAAACAAAACGGGAAGATACAGGACACCGAATGGAAGAAGTCGTTTATCCAAAAGGCCGTGGAATACCGGCGGGACATCGTACCGGTGTTTTTCGAAGGACGTAACTCCAATTTTTTCTACTGTCTCGCCAACATGCGGAAAGCTTTGGGCATAAAGATGAATTACGAAATGATCTACCTGCCCGACGAGATGTTCAAAAGCAAGCACAAGACATACAGCATCCATTTCGGGAAGCCGATTCCCTGGCAAACTTTCGACAGTAGCCGTAAACCGGCTGAGTGGGCTGAATGGGTGAAGGAAATCGTCTATAATCTAAAGAAATAATTGATTTTATTATATGCAAGACATCATCAAACCGATTGACCGTGCTCTCCTGAAAGCTGAACTGACCGGGGACAAGAAGCTGAGGAGGACCAACAAATCCAACAATGAGATATACATCATCACAGCCCACGACTCTCCCAACGTGATGCAGGAGATCGGGCGACTCAGGGAAATCGCTTTCCGATATTACGGAGGTGGGACCGGCTTTCCGGTCGATATCGACGAATACGATACGATGGACGACGCTTACCGCCAGCTTATCGTATGGAGCCCTGAAGACGAACAGATTTTAGGCGGCTACCGCTTCCTCTGCGGTTCGGATGTAAAATTCGACAAAGCCGGCAAACCTGTTTTAGCAACTTCCCACCTTTTCAATTTCTCCGATAAGTTCAATAAAGAATATTTACCGTACACGGTCGAGCTGGGTCGTTCGTTCGTAACGCTAGAATACCAGTCGACCCGTAGTGGCAGCGCGAAAGGATTGTTCGTATTGGACAATCTTTGGGATGGCCTGGGGGCTCTTTCCGTGGTGGACCCTAGCTTGCAGTATTACTTCGGGAAGGTAACGATGTATAACACCTACAATTCCGAAGCCCGCAACATGATCCTGTATTTTCTGAACATGCACTTCCCCGACCCGGAGAAACTGATCACTCCGATCTGCCCATTGGAAACAGGTACGGATCCAGAAAAAATGCAGGAGCTTTTCAAGTATGACAACTTCAAGGACAATTACAAGGTCTTGAACCAAGAAGTCCGCAAGTTCGGCATCAATGTGCCGCCGTTGGTCAATGCTTATATGAGCCTCTCCCCTAAAATGCGTGTATTCGGCACCGCTATCAACCATGAGTTCGGGGAGGTGGAAGAGACCGGCATCCTGATCGCCATCAATGAAATTCTCGAAGACAAAAAGAAACGTCATATCGAAACCTATCTGAACGAGGAAGGCAAATCGGCCGGCTTGATACGCAATAGTTAAAACGGGATAGAAAGACATACGAAGAGCCATGTACGCCAGATGATGCATCATCCGCATACATGGCTCTTTTATGTTTAGCCTTAAATCACTCTTCGTTCTTCTGTTTCTCCCACTCTCCGGCAATTTCCTCAAGAGCCTCGTACCAGTCCTTTCCGAAACGGCGGACCAGCGGTTCCTTCAGAAACTTATAGACCGGGAGTTTTTCTTTCTTACCCAGTATCTCTGCGGCTTTGCAGATACTCCAGCGATTATAATTAACTGCTTCGAACGTGTCGTACTTTTCCACACGTATCGGGTAAAGGTGGCAGGAAACCGGTTTATAGAAAGAGAGCTTACCTTCGCGATAGGCCTTCTCCACCGCACACTTGCAAGTTCCGTCCGCATCATAACAGGTAAAAACACAGTCTTTCCCGTTTACGATAGAAGTCACTAAGTCTCCCTCTTCATCAATATAGGCAACGCCTTGTTTCTTGATGATTTCCTGAGCTTTCGGCGCCAGATCGTCCCAGATAACCGGAAGGGCTTTTTCTAGTTCGCCCACCTCTTCCTCCAGCAGGGGTGCACCGGAATCACCTTCCACACAGCAAATACCTTTGCAATGCGACAGATCGCATAAGAACTGGCGTTCGAGAACGTCGAGGCTGACTAGGGTATTGTCTATTTGAATCACTTCTTAAATTGAAAATTAAAAATTAAAAATTAGAAAATAAATGCTTATCTCCCTAATGATGATTTTACAGACTTGACTATGCTAACCAAAAGAGCAATCAATTCCTTACAATCAATCGAGATAGATTTATAAATCTGTTCACTTAAATAATCCGTATCTCTCAATAAAGAGAGCCAATAAAATGTTTCATTAGCTTCTTTCAAAGCAACATTCATTTTATTAAGAAAATCAGCACTACTTTGCGCATGATGTGCTTCTGCAACCAATGCTCCTATAGCAGTACCGCTCCGCAACATCTGTTTTGATAAGACATACTCCTTTTGATCATTTGTTAAAAACTTGTATGCGTTCACTATACGAATAGCAAACGCATACGATTTAGTCTGGATCACATTATTCACCAGTCTTATTTTTTAATTTTTAATTCTTAATTTTTAATTCTTTATCAAGTCCTGCCCTGTCATATCAGCCGGCTGTGCCATGCCCAAAATATGCAGGATAGACGGAGCGACATCGGCCAGGACACCGTTTTCCACTTTTGCATTTTTGTTTTCTGTCACGTATACAAAAGGAACCGGGTTTAGGGAGTGAGCCGTGTTGGGAGTACCGTCTTCGTTGAGCGCGTGATCGGCATTACCGTGGTCGGCGATGATGATTACTTCATAGCCGTTGGCTTTGGCAGCCTCGACCGTGTCTTTCACGCAGTTGTCGATAGCCGTTACGGCCTTTTCGATGGCACTATAGATACCGGTATGGCCAACCATATCACCATTAGCATAGTTCACGACGATGAAGTCGAACTTCTGCGTATTGATAGCCTCAACCAACTTGTCCTTTACTTCGTAAGCGCTCATTTCCGGCTTCAGGTCGTAAGTGGCGACTTTCGGGCTCGGAACCAAGATACGTTCTTCATTTTTGTACGGAGTTTCGCGACCACCGTTAAAGAAGAAAGTCACATGAGCGTACTTCTCCGTCTCGGCGATATGAAGCTGTGTTTTCCCGTTTTCAGCCAGGTATTCTCCCAATGTGTTCTGGACGTTTTCCTTGTCGAACAGGATATGGACCCCTTTGAAAGAAGCATCGTACGGAGTCATGCAGTAATACTGCAAACCAGGGATCGTGTGCATACCCTGTTCCGGCATATCCTGCTGGGTCAGCACGACAGTCAATTCTTTTGCACGGTCGTTGCGGTAGTTGAAAAAGATCACGACATCACCTTCTTTGATCGTACCATCTACTGTAGCGTTGTTGATCGGTTTGATAAACTCGTCGGTCACGCCTTCATCATACGATTCCTGCATGGCCTGAACCATGTCGGTAGCCTGTTTGCCCTTGCCTTCAACCAGCAGGTCGTAGGCTTCTTTCACGCGTTCCCAACGTTTGTCGCGGTCCATTGCATAGAAACGACCGACGATGGATGCGATCTTTCCGGCAGACTGTGCACAGTGGGCCGTCAGTTGTTCGATAAATCCTTTACCGCTCTTCGGGTCTGTGTCGCGACCGTCCATGAAGCAGTGGATGAAAGTATTGTCGATTCCATATTCCTTGGAGATATCGCAAAGTTTGAACAGGTGGTCGAAAGAACTGTGTACGCCACCGTTGGAGGTCAACCCCATGAAATGGATATTTTTGCCATGTTCTTTGGCATAAGAGAAGGCAGAAACGATTTCAGGGTTCTTCATGATGCTATTGTCGGCACAAGCGCGGTTAATCTTCACCAAATCCTGGTAAACGATACGTCCGGCCCCGATATTGAGGTGTCCGACTTCAGAGTTACCCATTTGTCCGTCAGGCAGCCCAACGTTTTCACCGCTTGCCTGTAACTGTGAATGAGGATAAGTGGCCAGCAGGCTGTCCCAATAAGGAGTGGGAGTGTTAAAGATTACATCGTCTTTACCTTGATCGCCGATACCCCAGCCGTCAAGAATCATTAAAAGGGCTTTCTTGCTCATGATTGCTTAATTATTTATTGTTTATACTCATTTTCGTTATTCGGGCACAAAGATAAGCAATTCCGGGCATATATTGTTTGCTTGGAAAATATTACTTTTGTGAACGATATGGAAAAGACGATACAAGATAAAGAGTTAGGAACCATCCACCTCCGCACCAGTCCCCGTGCTACCCGTTACACACTGAAAATCTCCAAAGGGACGATTACGGCTACCATGCCTCCGGGTGGAAACGAAGCGCGTATGCTCGCTTTTATCCGGGAAAACAAGGAAAAACTTCTTGCCGCCCTTGCCAAACATCCCGCCCGCCCGCTCCTGACAGATGAGACGAAGATGCAAACCGCAACGTTCCGCCTCCATGTCTTCCGTACCGACCGGGCTAACTTCTATATGAAATTAGACGATGGCGTCCTGCATATCGCCTGTCCCTCGCAGACCGACTTCGCCGACGAACGTGTACAAAAACTCCTGAAAGACTTCATTGAGCAAGCCCTCCGGCATGAGGCCCGCCGCCTCTTACCTTCACGGTTGCTCGACCTGGCCTCCCGGCACGGCTTCACCTGCACGGATGTAAAAATCTTCAACAGCAAAAGCCATTGGGGTAGTTGCACACCACGTCGCAGCATCAATCTCTCTCTTTCCCTGATGCTCCTGCCCTGGCACCTGATCGACTACGTCCTCCTCCACGAACTTTGCCACACCATCGAGATGAACCACAGTGACCGTTTTTGGGCATTGATGGACAAGGTCACAGAGGGGAAAGCGTTAGAACTGAGGAAGGAGTTGAAGAAGTATCATATGCTGTAAGCCGGATTGCGGAATATCTGATTATTCAGTCCTTGGGATAATCGTTCCATGATCTCGATGTTGCTTAAGACATATGACCACTTCTTATAAAGCGTGTCACAAAATCGTTTTCCACTTCCTCTGTCACTGTATCACTGATTTCTTTGTACCAATTGATATTCAGCAATGATCCAGGAGCTAAAATCCTAATCTGACGTTTTAGGAACAATACTTGTATTTGAGAGCGTAAATATATTTCGATGCCATGATCATATCCAGCAGCCTTGAATGCCTCTTCTTCTGTTACATCCTGAAAATCTGAAATGATATACTTCACATTGGGTACTGTTTCTATTACTCTTTTGAAATAGTCCAACGTGTCAGGGTGAATAATATCATCACTATCAGGAAAATACACAAACTCACCCTTTGCTATGGCAAAGCCTGCATTTCTGGCACTTGACAGACCAGCATTCTTTTGATGGACAACTCGCACCTGAGGATACTGAACAGCATACTCATCACAAATTTTAGGGCAGTTATCAGGTGAACCATCATCCACTAATATCAACTCATAATCTGATATGGTTTGGTTGAGAATTGACTGAATTGAATTTCGAAGATATTTCTCAACATTATATACGGGCATTACAACAGAGAATTTAGGTTGCATGTTTCATCTGTTTTATTGTTAAGCAATTAGAGATAAACATATGCTTTATGGCTTCATACAACCAATCAATATGACTATGAAACGGTATAATGACACTTACTGTTTTCATCATAATAAATTCAAGAATTCCATGTCGACATTAATCCTTGGCAAATAGTATATCTTCAATAGCGAAGGCTTCGTGATAGGACAAGCCACAGTACCAAAGGCATATTTATACACATCTCCCGCCAGGTGCTTGTTAGCATAACCACAAGCGTAATACGAACCATAAGGAAAAGCAAACAACTCAACTGGCTTTCCAATCATCTGCTCCAGTTCACATTTGGAATCTTTCAGATCACGTAAGGCCTGTTCCCAACTGAACAAGGCAAACTCTCCATGACTAACCCCGTGAGAGCCTATTGTGCAAAGTTCACATTTAGACATTTCAACGAGTTGCTCCTTTGTAATGAAACCATCCTTATTCAAAAGCGATACGTTCACAAAAAGAGTGAAAGGAATACTTGCTTCTTTCAGCAGAGGATACGCATTGTTATAGAAGTTTTCAGGCACATCGTCTATGGTAAGAGCATAAAAATCTTTCTCTCGTTCCCAATTCTCCAGGCGGATTGTATTCTTGGATTTCAGCCACACGAGGAATCGTCTGCATTGTTCAGTAGAGATGCGATAGGATTCTGTCTCTTCATCCTGTATTTCGTCCCCTACCCAATGCAGCATCAGTACTCGTCCTTGCGGAGCAAAGATTTTGGAAACATTTATATGGAATAGATGACAACATTTCCCCATGAAACGTCTTAATAATTTCATTAAATTGGATTTTTTATAAACATCCCAGGATGATTATAATGCAAAATCTTAGCAGGTACGCCACCCACAGTTGCATTATCAGGCACATCCTTCGTCACAACAGCGTTTGCTCCTACTGTTACATTATTACCAATCTTTATGTCACCAATAATTACAGCCCCAGCACCAACAAAACAATTATCTCCGATTATCGGGGCTTTTCCTCTGCCATTACCGCCTATTGTCACAAACTGATGCAACGTGCAGTTTTTTCCGATTTTGGCGTTATAGTGAACAACTATCGGTAAACAATGTGGTAGTTCCAACCCCGGGCCTATAGTGCACATTTCCGAAATCTGGACACCGTACTTTCTTGTTAGTCTAACTCGTTGAATCTTTGCAAATGTGCGAATAACGCGATTATTCGACTTACAGCACCTGAACCAAAAAATAAATTTTAGACTGGAGTTCCTTGTGAGAAAGACGTTACGAAAGATGCGCACGAAGGATACCCCCCCCCTCGCATCGAGACATATCGCTAAAAATCAAGTACTTAATATCCATTGATTTCATTTACCCTCAAACACTTTTTTAATGAGATTCAACTGATAGTGTGGATTCCAATAGTCATCAATCTCCTTGTAGCATGTCCTACGAACCTCCTCACGGCAACCGCTTTTTAAAGCAAACCACCGCGAGATACTACGAGCAAGGTCATCAACGTTGTCATATTCAAAGAAGTCTCCCGTCTGTCCAGGAATGATTGACTCAAACTCAGGCATCTGCCGCTTAAAGTTATTGTGGGAAATAGCAGGACAACCGAACATCAGCACATGCATTGCTGTAAGTCCGATATTGCCAGGAGCTACACAAAGGTCTGCATTATATATGAGTTCGGCATTCGTTTTCTCATCGAAGCATGCACCGTAGAACCACGTATTATCCCGAAGTTGATATTTAGCAACTTCTGCTTCCAATAATTGACGCATTTCACCATCCCCAACAAAAGCGATATTATAGTTCTCGCCCTTTTGCTTGAGAATGCCTACGGCCTTTACAATCTGATCAAGTTTCTTGACGGAAGTTAAACGGCCAATGAAGACGACTGTTGGAAAGTCATTCTTGAAATGCTCTTTGTAAATATTAGACTCAACTATGCTATTGCGAAGTTCCAACTGCTTATCGTAATCAAGCGAGTTCCTAATAACATGAAGTTTTCTAGCATCGAAGCCATTCTTAATCATTTCACTTTTGGCATAGTTTCCATATAAGAAGAAACCATCCACCTTTTTGAAGAAAAATTTTTTGACGATCTTTTGAAAACGAGATTCCTTGCCATACCATCCATGAGTCCATAGATAAATCTTGGAATAATTCATACCCTTTCCCATTCTCTGAAGGAGCCACCACTCAGATAAACTTCGAATAACTCCTGGGCAAATAATAGTGTCATACCGCTGAAGGTTTAGCTTCTTGATTCCTTTATAGTACACGACTGTGCCTAGAACTTTCTTCTCTTCCATGGATAGGTCACAATGCTTGAGCAAAGAGTAATCGAACAACTTCAGATTACGCTTCGCATCACCACAGAAGAACCAATCCACATCCAGTTCTTTGTCCATCAACTTATATATCGCTTCCCTATATGATGGTGCATAAGGGAAGAGCATCGCAATTTTCTTTGCCATATAATTACATTTCTATTTCGGCTTTGGCAGACAGCATCGAATTGCAATGTGTCGCATCCACTTGTGCTATTAGAAATCTATATTTGATGTTACTGCATTCTTAACATCCTCTCAATTGCCCACCGATGGCTTTCGCATTGAAAATTATTGAGCATCATCGGGATATCCGGACCTTTCAGCAAACCATAGGCTGCATGAGAAAGAACGTGTATGTTGGTAGTTGGAGCAATCGCTGCCAAACCTCTGAGCAGGTAGAGTTTATATTCTGGCCAAAGAGCTTTGAGGTCCCTATTCAAATAATCCCAATACTTGCCTTCGTTGCTCAAGAGTTCGCACAAGTAGTCATTGTACTTCTTACATTCCATACTTTCATCATGTTCAAGACTAAATTTTGAGAATTTTGTATTATGCACATCGAAGGAAAGATTCTTGTTCTCATCGATGTTCATCTCAACTACCAAACCCTTATACCAATTTGCTCCATGCTGACTAGAGAAGAGTTGGAAGAAAAAGTTGCCAAGGCTGTAATAGATCATTTTCCCCTTGTACTCTTCCCATCCTTGTGGAGTATGTGGATGAGATGCGATAACTGCATCGGCTCCCATGTCGACAAACTCCCTGTAGCGAGCTCTCCACTCTGGAAGAGGAACGACCATATCTTCCACACCTGCATGAGGAAGCACAACCAAAACATCACACACCTTCTTTGCATTCAGGATGGTCTTATTTACCATAGGATGATTGATCCATGCAGTACCGTAATCCAATGACGTTGCATCAAGCCCTAAAGCACCAAACTCCTTATGAACAAAACATAAGAGGCCAACCTTAACACCATCTTTCTCTATAACATGCAGACGGTATGCATCATCAAAACAGCCTGCACCAATGATACGTGTTTCACCCTTGAATGCCTTAATAGACGCCTCACATCCTTCCTGATCTTGATCCATCATGTGATTGTTCGCCAGCATGATAATATTGACGCCAAGATTTTCAATGAATGCTGGAGAGTCTTCTGATTGAGAAAGAGAACTTAAGTACTGCGGTTGTCTGTGTGGCAATCATGGTCGTCATTATA
>OGII01002249.1_pt1 | contig 11635 bp, 8 predicted proteins | sample 1571701 | NCBI WGS metagenome assembly OGII01 (sample SAMEA2581950, study PRJEB24529) | metagenome | biome: Human gut stool | place: China | collected 2011
TCATCCGCGGAGAAGTCTATGGCGTGGCAGTGGATCTGCGGGAAGGTTCCAGGACTTTCGGCCAGTGGTACGGAGTGCTTTTGTCTGAAGAGAACAAGAAGCAGTTCTTTATCCCGAAGAATTTTGCACATGGTTTTCTGGTACTGTCGGATTATGCGGAATTCTGCTATAAATGTACGGATTTTTATCATCCCGATGATGAGGGCGGTATTGCCTACAATACACCGGATATCGGTGTAAAATGGCCGATTCCCGAAGGTATGGAACTGACGCTTTCCGAGAAGGATACCAAGTGGGGCACACTGGAACAGTACGTGAAGGAAAAAGAGAATGAAGGTAAGTAAGAAAACGGGTATTACCCTGTTTGTGACAGCGGCAGTGATCATGGCGGTGCTCATTGTATTCCATAAGAATCCGGGACCTGCGGCAGATCCGGGACAGGAACTGGCCAAGAAGATCATTTCCTGCGTAGTGATCGCGGCGGCATGCGCTGCTTTTATTCACTGGTATGATAAATTCACCGGACTGCCGGTGGAACTGTTCCAGAACCGTCATCTGATCTGGAAACTGGCCAAAAATGATTTCAAAAAAAGATATGCGGGATCTTATCTGGGTGCGGTATGGGCCATGGCGCAGCCGGTGGTCACGGTTCTCCGCGGCGGGGAGGAAACCACCATCCGTCCGGAGGAGATTCGCACGGGAGATGTGCTGGTGCTGACCGGCGGCAGCGCCATCTGCACCGATTGTGTACTGCAGGAGGGACGGCTGGAGGTCAACGAATCCATCCTGACCGGCGAATCCGAGCCGGTGGTCAAGCTGCCGGGCGACAAGCTGCTTTCCGGCAGCAGCGTGATCGCGGGACGCTGCCTCGCACAGGCGGAATGCGGTGTGGACGAGTGTTTTACCGCCCAGATGGTGGATGAGGTCAAAAAGACGAAGAGCGCCCGTTCCGAGCTGCTGGCGTCCATGAAAAAGGTCACCAAATTCACCAGCTTTCTTATCGTGCCGTTGGGGGCGCTGCTGTTTGTGCAGGCGTTCTTTGTCCGCGGCGCGGCGGTGGATGCCGCGGTGGTGGCGACATCGGCGGGGCTGCTGGGAATGCTCCCCAAGGGGTTGGTGCTGCTCATCAGCATCGGTCTGGCAGTGGGGGTGATCCGCTTGTCCAAGAAAAATGTGCTGGTGCGGGATCTGCATTCGCTGGAAAACCTTGCCCATTGCGATGTGGTGTGTCTGGACAAAACCGGCACCCTCACCGAAGGATGTCTGGAAGTGGAAAAGGTGTATCCCACGATTGACGAAACCACGTTTCAGCGGTTGATGGCGACTTATCTTGTGCATACCGACGATAACAACTCCACCTTCCGTGCGCTGAACGAGCGGTTCTCCCGCACCGAACCGTATGCGATTGTGGATGCCACACCCTTTTCCTCCGAACGGAAATGGTCATCGGTCACGCTGACCGATGGGCGAACGCTGGTGCTGGGGGCACCGGAAAAGCTATGCCGCCCAATCCCACCGTCGGCAAAAGCGCTGATGGAGCAAGGCAAACGTGTGCTGTTTGTCGGCATCTGCCGGGGAGAGGTCGATGCCGATCATGTCGAGCTTGTCGCCACCATCGTGATTGCGGACAAGCTGCGTAAAAATGCCGTGCAGACCATTCACTATTTTTATGAGCAGGGGGTGGAGGTGAAGATCATCTCCGGTGATAATCCGGTGGCTGCCGCCGCGGTTGCAAAGCTTTGCGGCGTGCGCAACGCGGACCGCCTGCTGGACGCGACCGGTCTGACCGATGAACAGCTGGTGCGCGCCGCCGAAACGCATACCGTGTTCGGTCGCGTTACCCCGGAGCAGAAAAAGGTGTTGGTCGCTGCTTTGCAACAGCGGGGGCACAAGGTGGCGATGACCGGCGATGGCGTGAACGATCTGCTGGCGATGCGGCAAGCGGATTGCTCCGCCGCCATGGGAAACGGCAGCGACGCCGCCAAGCAGACCGCCCAGCTGGTGCTGCTGAATTCCGATTTCGCTGTGCTGCGGGATGTCATCTCCGAGGGGCGTCGGGTCATCAACAATTTGACCAAATCGGCGGGCGTGTTTTTTATCAAAACCATCTATTCGGTGTTGCTGTGCGCGCTTTGTTTGCTGCTGAATACCGATTTCCCTTTTATCCCTATCCAAATCACGCTGATTGACGCGGTCATCGAGGGCTTCCCGGCGTTTTTTATGTCCTTTGAACGCAACGACCGCAAAGTGGAGGGTACCTTTCTCGGCAGCGCGATGCGGGCTGCTTTGCCCAACAGCGTGGCGATTTTCCTCTGCTGCACAGCGATTTTTCTCGCTGTTCCTGCCCTTGGCGTGGATCGGGCGCAGGCGAATTTGCTGATGTATCTCACGGTGGGTATCATCAGCCTTGCGGGTGTGGTAAAAGCCAGCCTGCCGCTCAATCCGCTGCGAGCATTCCTCAGCGCGGCATCGGTGCTGGGCTTCTTTGGCGCGGTGCTGCTGTTTTCGTCGCTGCTGCAGCTGCCGTCGCTGGGGCTCGCGGGTGCCCGGCTGCTGCCGCTGGTCGTGCTTCCCGGCGTGCTGCTGGCGGTGCTATGGAAAATGCCGGTGCCGCAAAAGAAACCGGTATATGGCCGGCATGGTGCTTGATGTCGACAGGAAATATACGAGGTGACAAAAATGCTTGACTGGGTGCAACAAATAGATTGGGCGGTTTTGCACGGGATGCGGGATGTTCTGTCGTGCGGGGTGATGGATTTCCTCATGCCCAGGATCACGGCACTGGGTGACAACGGTGTCATCTGGATCGTGGCGGTGGCCGCCATGACTATTTCCAAAAAATATCGAAAATACGGTATCGCCATGTTCGCCGCCTTGGCGGTGGGCGTGCTGGTCGGCAATGTGTGCTTAAAGAATCTCATTGCCCGTTCCCGCCCTTGCTGGCTGGAGCAGGTGCCGCTGCTCATCGCTAATCCGAGCGATTATTCCTTTCCGTCCGGTCATACGCTGGCTTCGGTGATCGGTGCGTTTATGCTGACGGCGGCGAACCGCAAATTCGGTGCTGCAGCCATTCCTTTGGCGGCGCTGATCGGCTTCTCACGGCTGTATCTGTATGTGCATTTTCCCTCGGATGTGCTGGCATCGGTGGTGCTCGGCACAGCCATCGGTATGGCGACGACATATATCATGAAAAAGGCGCTCCAAAACAAAGCTGCCCGCTAAAGATGTGTACTGATGTAAAATGAACAGCCCCGGACGAAAGTCCGGGGCTGTTCGTTTGAAAAAGGAAAAGAGAAGAAGAAATCAAGAACGAGAATTTTCCTCGCACGGGAAGGTGCGGCGCTGTCCGGTCGCTTTTTGCAGAATCAACAGCGCATCCTGCGCGGTCACATCCGCATCGCCGTTGACATCGGCGGCCTGCTGCTGGGTATCGGTCAGATCCACCTTGTCCGCCGCGGCTTGCAGCGTCATCAGCGCGTCCACGGTGTCTACCGTGCCGCTCATGTCCACATCGCCGGGAGTAATGGTGGTACTGTCGATCTCTGCCGCCGTGATGTTCCAACCCTCCACCGACAGAACCGGCGTGCCGCCATTCAGATACTGGCTGTCAAACTCCATCGTGACGGTGCGGCTTTCGCCCGGCATCAGCGACAGATAGTTGTCGTCGTAATATACCGGCAGCACCCGCTCGCCCTTGTCGTTTTGTAGCTTCACACGAATCATCAGCGCCGGGGTGTTGCTGTCGTTGCGCAGCGTCACTTTGCCGGTGACGGTGGAACCGTCTGTGGTAAAGGTGGCGCGATCGGTGCTCAGCTTCACCGATGCCAGATCGTTCAACGCTTTGTAATCCTGATAGGTGGTGGCGTTCAGCCAGGTAAAGTTGTCCGCCAGCCGGTTGCCGTCTTTGTCCGACACCGTTGTGCGCACAAAGCGGATGGGAGTAACACCGGTCAGCGTCGGCATGGTGCAGAGCACCGTGGTGCTGTCTGCCGCGATATCGTTTTGGAAATTTGCCTCGTGTACCACCTTGCCGTTCAGATCGTACACAGTCAGCGTGGTTTGCAGACCGGTGCGGGCGTTCGGAGTGGCATTGACCAGCGACAGCTGGTTGGTGGATTGGTTCAAAATCGCGTTGATCGGCTGGTTGGCTTTTTTAATGCCGAAGTAACCGGCGTTGGTATCGTAGTAATAATCGTAGGTCTGCCATACCATCGACGGCCACGCCGACTGGCTCATCCACATCAAAATACCGTTGCTGTTGCACGGATACATTGCCTCGAACATCGCCTTGTGGTTGTCATAGTTCACCATCTGTGCGATGCGCACAAACTCCGACAAGCTGTCGTAGCTGCCGTATTTCTTCATCGCGTTTTGGAACGCATTGCCGTTTTGGGCGCTGCCCTCGGTGAAGTCATGGATGCCCCACACATTGTCGATCGGCCAGGCGTGCTCTTCGGTCAGCATCGCCATCATGCTTTCATAGCTGGGAATATTGGGCAATCCCCGCTCACTGTGCAGCGTGGTGTAGGTGTTTTCGAAGTACCACTTCGGGTTTTGCACGCTATACGGACCAAAACCACTGACCGTGCCGGAAGCGGAATGGGAGATGTAATACCGGGTGCCGTCCAGCGCCGTGGTTTCGCTGCGCAGCGCCGCGTCCAGCGAAGCGGGCGGGTTGCCCTCGTTGCGACCGCAATACAGCGCCACGGCCGCATGATAGCGGTTGCGCGCAATCTTATCCTTGGCGTTGGTCATGAACATAGATTCGTCGTTCGGGTTGGGACCGTCGCCGGGGTTGGCCAACCAGAAGTCATCCCAAATCAGAATGCCGTATTTGTAGCAAGCGTCATAGAACGCGCGGTGGTTGGTCATACCGACCCAGTTGCGGATCATGGTGAGATTGGCTTCGGCGTGCATCCGCACCTTGATGTCATAATCCTCCGGCGTAGCCGCAAGGTTGGAATCATCCATGCCCCAGTTGCCGCCGCGGCAAACAATGCGGGTGCCGTTGCAGTAGATGGTCATCGGATTTTCGGTGTCGTAGGTAAATTTGCGCACACCGAATGTAAAGGAGCGGCTGTCAGATCCCTTGCCGCCTACCGTCGCCGTCAGCGAAGCGGTGTAGAGCGGCTGGTCGCCGTAGGTGTTCGGCCACCACAGCTGCGGATTTTTCATGGTGACGGTCGCTACCGTGACATCGCGTGTTTCGCCCGCCGCCAGCGTGATCTTGTAGCTCTTGAACGCCAGATCACCGGGGGTGATGGTGCCCGAAACAACGGTGGTCACGGCTTTATCCGAGGGGTTGCTCACTGTGGCTTTCACCGTGATGTCGGCGCTGGAAAAGTCCTTGTTCTCCACATCCAGATCGGTGATTGCCCACGGATCCGACAGAGTCACATCCTGCGAATAGGAGAGGTATACATCCTCATAAATGCCGATGTTGCGGCCACGGATGGTGGGCATCCAGTCCCAACCGATGCTGGCGTGGATGGTGGGGTTATCGGCACCCAGAATACCGCCGTTTTTACCGGCGTTCTGTTTGTTTTGCAGCGTAACCTCACCGGGATTGTCGTTTTTGTGGATATATACCGCCAGATAGTTTTCGCCGCCGTAGTTGGCGAGTTCCGTAATATCAAATTTGCCGCGGATAAACGCGCCGTCGATGCGGCCGATCTTTTCGCCGTTGAAATAGATGTCCGCTTTCCAGTTGATGGCATCAAAGTTCAGCCAGGTGCGCTGCCCTTTTTGCGATGCGGGAATCACAAAATGATTGCGATACCAGAAATCGGCGGTGAAGAAGCTGTCCGAAATCAACAGCTGCTGATCCGCAATGTTGGGGTCGGGGATCGCCCCGGCGTTGAGATACGAGGTCAGCACCGTGCCGGGCACCGTTGCCGGCAGCCAGCTTTGGTCGTTATAATCCGAAGCCAGCTGTTCACCGGTCGCCTCCACTTCGGAGGCGCGCTGCACGGTCCAGTTGCCGCCGGTCAGTTGTTGGGTGCCGTCGGCTTCCGCCGCCGGCATCGCGGGAATGGTATACGCCACATCGTTGGTGCCGTATACTTCCATTTCGCTCAGTGCAAAAACGGAGGCATTGCTTTTTTTGCACAGCAGCCGTACATAGGTAGCGGTGGCGGTGGGGAAGGTGCAGGTTTCTTCGCTGCCCTTGCCGGTGTCGGTGCTGTAAACCGAAAGCCACTGTTTCGCGTCGTCCGAAATCTGGATGTCATACGCGGTGGCGAAGCCTTCTTTGTTCCAATCCAGCACCACCTTGTCGATGGAGCTGACACCGCCCAAATCGACATACACCCATTCGTCGGTGCTGCCCTTGCTGCGCCACAGACTGGCAAAGCCCTCTTTTTGGCTGCGGCGCACCAGCGTTTTGCCGTCTTTGCCCAGCAGGTCAAATTCCGCCAGCTGAATGCGGGGGGCGGTGTTGCCGTCGGTGCCGACATCGCCGTTGTTTTCGGTGATGTTCAGCCGATAATATTGATACGCCGCGGGCGAAGCAATGGCATAGGTCTTGCTTGCATAACGCGAGGCGAACTTCTGGTCGGTCTGTTTATCCAGATCCACAAAGGTTTTGCCGTCGTTGGAGCCTTGCACCACCCAGCTTTTGGGATCACGATTTTCGGCATCGTTGGCTGAGGTGATGATGTAAGACGCTGCCGTGGCCTGTTCGCCGTCCGGAAACGCGAATTGCAGCCACGCTGCGTTGTGGAAGGTCAGCCATTTGGTGGCGGATTTGCCGTCGAACGCACAGGTCGGCTGTTCTGCGTCCGGGCTGTCGGTGTACTGGGCACTGATGGTCGGCTCCCACAGATCGGTTTGTGACCGGATGCCGTCGGTCACCAAATGACCGGTGTCGTTATAATTGGCGGCGCTGGATTGGTATACCGCGCGGCGCAGTGCCACATTGCGGTAGTTAGGCGTATCCGCCGCAGAATCCATCGGTGCCATGCCCATTCCGGCGACCAAGGTGCTGGCTGTCAGCAACAGACTCACTCCTTTTTTTAGATTATTCCACATGCGATCTCCTCCTTTTCATGGTCAAAGCGGATGATATAAAGAGAAAACACTCTAAAGCATATTATACAAAAGCCTAGACGATAAAACGCGCCACCGCGCCGCTCAAAACTGGACAAAAAATAACATTTTTCAAAAAACAAGGCTTGTACTTCGGTCAAATGAATGATATGATGGCGATAGAATGACCGACAAAGGGGGAGATGGATATGGCCAACACCTTTTTGGTGGAGGGCGATGATGTCAACGACGATATCCAGATCAACCACTGGCGGCACCGGCGCGATTGGCCGCCCCATCTTCATGTGCAGATCGAACTGATCTATGTGCGCAAGGGGGCGCTGGCGGTCAGTATCGACGGCCAAACGCAGGTGCTGCGCCAAGGCGATTTCGGGGTCGCTTTTCCCAACTGTATCCACCGGTACGACCCGGCGGAGGGTGTGGAGGAGCTGGATGTGCTGTTTTATTTGATAAAACCGCATCTGATGGGCGGCTATGCCGATTTGATTCGCACCTACACCCCGCGCACGCCGTTTGTGCGCAAAGCGGATCTGCCGATGGACGCGCGTGGAAATGCTGCGCCACCAGCACCACGCGATCCAGCCGACGGTGTTTAAGGCGTATGTCGAGATCGTGTTGGCGTGTACATGGGAACAGCTGCATCCGGAATCCAATGCCAACCGCAATGTGGATTTGCCGTGCCAGGTGCTGCACTATGTGATGCAGCATTTCAGCGAGCCGATCACGCTGCAAACCACCGCCAACGCGCTGGGGGTCACCTCCAACCATCTGTCGCGGGTGTTTTCCCAAAAGCTGCATATGCGGTTTCCGCAGTATCTTCATTTTCTGCGGATGCAGGCGGCGCGGGATATGCTGCTGCATACCGACAAATCGGTGACCACCATTTTGTATGAATGCGGCTACGATAATCCGCGCACCTTTAACCGCGTGTTCGCGCAAACCTATGGCGTCAGCCCGCGCGCGTATCGTCAAAAGAAAACCCGATAAAACAAATTCCGCCTCGAACGAATGCGGCTCGTTCGGGGCGGAATGCGATAAAGAGGAGTACGCTTAATCAAAGATCCGCACATGGCGGGACACCGTCTGGCACAGCAGCATCGCAGCGGCAATTTTAACCAGATCCGGAATAATGTAGGGGATCACGCACATCCCCAGCGCCGCAGGCAGTCCGATAGCGGCTTTTTGCGTATACACCACCATAAACCACGCGGTGCCGAACGCATAACAAACAAACAGCCCGGCCACCATTCCCAGCAGCATGGTCCACCATTTTTTGCCCAGCAGCCCGGTAATCAGCCAATACACCAGCGCGGTGCAAACAAATCCGATGATGTAGCCGCCGGTCGCGCCGAACAGCACCCCCACACCGGCTTGGAATCCGGCGAACACCGGCACGCCGATGGCACCCAGCAGAATGTACACCAAAATGGCGAGCGTGCCGCGCTTGCCGCCCAGCAGCCCCACCGCGCAGAACACGCCGAAGGTTTGCAGCGTGATCGGAATGGTGGCGATCGGTACCGCAATCCAGGCACAAACAGCCATCAGCGCCGCGAACATGGCGATATAGGTCATGTTCAAAATGCGTTTGCCGGTGGACGAAACAGCGGTGGTATCAGACATAGTCAAATCCTCTTTTCAAATGATAATAAAGAGAGTATACTATAAACAGATAACAATTGTCAACCAAAATATAAAAATGAGGTGACAATCTGAAACTGCATTGCAAAGGAGCTTTCCCATGTCTATTGGAGTTCGTGCGTATGAAGAAAGGGATATTCCTGCCGCCATCGCCATTTGGAACCGTGTGGTGGAGGATGGTGCCGCGTTTCCGCAGCTGGAGTTGCTGACCGCCGAAAGCGGGGCGGCGTTTTTTGCCGAGCAGAGCTTTACCGGCGTAGCATACGATACCGAAACCGGCGAGATTGTCGGCATGTACATTCTGCACCCCAACAATGTGGGGCGCTGCGGCCACATCGCCAATGCCAGCTACGCGGTCAAAGCGGACAGGCGCGGCCAGCATATCGGCGAAGCGCTGGTTACCCATTGTTTGCAGCAAGGCAAGACCTGCGGCTTTCGTGTGCTGCAATTTAACGCGGTGGTTGCCAGCAACCATGCCGCCTTGCGGTTGTATCAAAAGCTGGGGTTTGTGCCGCTCGGTACCATCCCCGGCGGCTTTCTCAACAAGCAGGGAGAGTATGAGGACATCATCCCGCATTACCATCTGCTATAATACATAGAGGGTAAAGAGAGAGTTAATGATGGAGAGTAACCTGTTTTCGAATAAGGATTTACGCCGGTTGATCGTTCCGCTGTTTGTGGAACAGTTTTTGCTGATGTTTGTGGGGATTGCAGACACGTTTGTTGTCAGCTTCTCCAGCGAGGCCGATGTATCCGGTGTGTCGCTGGTAACGTCGTTTAACACGGTGTTGATTTTTCTGTTTACGGCGCTGTCCTCCGGCGGTGCGGTGATCATCAGCCAATACATCGGCAGCAAGCAAAACGATACCGCCTCGCGATCGGCAGGACAGCTTTTGATGATCTCCACGCTTGTTTCTGTGGGGATGATGGTGCTGATCATGCTGTTTCGTATGTCGCTTTTGCGATTGCTGTTTGGTAAAATCGAGCCGGATGTGATGGCTGCCTGTGAAAGTTATTTGTGGATCACCACTCTTTCTTTGCCGGCACTAGCCATTTATGACGCAGGGGCGGCGTTGTGCCGCAGCATGGGAAAAACCAATGTCACCATGTATATTTCGGTGGCGGCCAATGTAATCAATGTGGTCGGTAATTGTATTGGTGTTTTTTGTCTGCATCTGGGCGCCGCAGGGGTGGCGTATCCGTCGCTGATTTCCCGTATTCTGTCCGCTGTGGCGGTGACGACGTTCTGTTTCCGAAAAGGAAATCCGGTGCGATACAAAATGGCGGATGTGTTTTGCTGGGATGGATGCCTGTTGAAAAAAGTGATGGGCATTGCGCTGCCAAATGGGGTGGAAAACGGTGTGCACCAGCTCGTCAAAGTGGCACTGTCCAGTATGGTGGCGCTGTTTGGTACCTATCAGATTGCGGCCAATGGTGTGGCACAAAGCATTTGGTCACTGGCATCCATTATGGGGTTGGCGATGGCACCGGCCTATACGACGGTTATTGGTCAATGCATGGGGGCGCGAGATATTCCGGCAGCCAATTATTATCTGAAAAAGCTCAACACCATTACTCTGGTGCTGTCGATTGCCTGGAACGCGCTTGTTTTTGCAATAACGCCGTTGATTGTTCGCTACTCGGCTATATCGCCGGAGGCCAAATCGCTGGTTGTCTGGCTGGTGCTAATCAATAACATCTTTAACGCGTTGGCCTATCCGTTTGCCGGGTCGCTGGGCAACGGGTTGCGAGCGGCGGGGGATGTACGGTTTACCATGATCGTGTCGGTGACCTTGACCATCGCGGCGCGGCTGCTCTTTTCGGCACTGTTTGGTTTGTGGTTCGGTTGGGGTGTGATCGGTGTTGCTGTTGGCATGAGTATGGATCTGGTTTTTCGCGGCATCATTTTTATTTGGCGCTATCGGTCGCAAAAATGGACACAATTCCAATTGGTGTAGTAACAAACATTCTGTAAAACAGCAGAGATAAAGCAAGCCCCCGGTTTGTATGAACATCATACAAACCGGGGGCTTGTGTATATAGGCCTATTACTTTTTGAAGCTGTCTTTCAGCGACACCGCGCGGTTAAACACCAGATGCTCCGGCGTGCTGTCGGTGTTGTCTACGCAGAAATAGCCCATGCGCAGGAACTGATACGCGGCGGGGGCTTCGGCGTTCGCGAGCGATGCTTCCAGCCGGCAATCGGTCAGCACTTCCAACGAATCCGGATTCAGGCACGCAAGGAAATCCTTGTCGCCCGCTTCGGGTTCGGGATCGCTGAACAGCGACGAATACAGCCGTACTTCGGCGGAAATCGCGGTGCGGTCGTCCACCCAGTGGATGGTGCCCTTCACCTTGCGGCCATCCGGAGTGTTGCCACCGCGGGTCGCGGGGTCATACTCTGCCAGTACCTCAATGACTTTGCCGGTTTCATCCTTGACGCAGCCGGTGCATTTCACCACATATGCGGATTTCAGCCGCACCTCGTTGCCGGGGAACATCCGAAAATACCCTTTGACCGGCTCTTCCATAAAGTCGGAATCTTCGATCCACAGATTACGCGAGAAGGATACCTGCCGCGTGCCCATGTCGGGATTGCCGGGGTGGTTTTCCACCTCAAAGGTTTCGGTCTGTCCTTCGGGATAGTTGGTGATGGTCAGCTTCACCGGACGCAACACCGCCATCGCCCGCAGCGCGTGCGCGTTCAAATCCTCGCGCAGGCAATGCTCCAGCAGCGCCACTTCTACCGTATTGGGGGTTTTGGCAACGCCAATGCGGTCGATGAAATCGCGGATAGCGGCGGGGGTGTAGCCCCGGCGGCGCAGCCCGCGCAGAGTGGGCATCCGCGGATCATCCCAGCCGCTTACCTCGCCGCCTTCGACCAGCCGGCGCAGCTTGCGTTTGGACATCACGGTGTAGTTCATATTCAGTCGGGCAAATTCGATCTGGC
>OGII01002251.1_pt1 | contig 11633 bp, 9 predicted proteins | sample 1571701 | NCBI WGS metagenome assembly OGII01 (sample SAMEA2581950, study PRJEB24529) | metagenome | biome: Human gut stool | place: China | collected 2011
CCTCTGTTATTTAACACCGTAAACAGCTGAAAAGCATCCTGCAGTTCTTCTGTTGCAACATAAATCATCAGAACCTTATTTAAAAAATAAGACAGGTACCCAATAATATCACTTTTGTTTTCTTCAAGAAATTCATGGGCAACCAGCATGGCGTTCGCCATATTTCTAATAGATATATTGACATCCTTCGCCTGCATCTTATCTTTCAGAAGCGCACTGTCACATGTACCATGCAACGGCTTTATATGCTCGTTCACAAAATCTCTGACATCCGAACGGATATTAAATATAATCCGCATCCGTTCCGGCTGCTGTAAAATGGCATCCTCCGCCTGATAAACAAAACCGGCTAACGAATTCTGATATTGCGGATAATCTGTAAGCATATCTCTCATGCACGCTAAAATCAGAAAAACCGTTGTGATTCTTTGCTGACCATCCAGCAATTCATATTCGGTGTAAGAAACATTGTTCTCAGATTTCTCATTTATTTTCAATACCATGGAGCCGAGAAAATACTGCGCCTCCTTATTTTCTCGATAAGCAGATATATTATCATCCAGAAGGTCTCTTACCTGATCGGTATCCCAGACATACGCCCTCTGGTAATCCGGAATACAGTACCACATATTGAATATCTCTCGAATCACCTTTTTCTCACATTTGATTTCAGTTGTCATATTCGCCTTCTCCTTCCGGTAAATCAGCTATGCTCGTAATTTTCTTATGCTATTTATTCAAAAAGCTCTGGCTCGTTCTCTTTCTCAAAAGATAATACCTTGAAATTATCCCATTCTTCAGATAATTCATAAATATTAACTATTGCAACCTTTCCCGTCTCATGCCCTTTCGAACTGTCCATTTCTTTGCCTGGTTCTCAAAAGTTGTGATGTAAAGACCTCGACCAAAATCTAAATATTTTTTCGAATGTATTACATCCGAATTTTTTATAATTTCTGTTGATCCATGATATACAATCATACATTAACTCCTTTCTCTCATATTTATACTTAGATTATAACAAGTATTTTAAGTTATCGTTCAAGTTATTATCATAAAATAACAGATATCTATAAGAATCCGCCCACTATTCACCTTACCATTGGTTGCGATAATTATCATTATCTGAGCGTTCTGATTTTTCATAGCCAAGGTATTCATCCATTTCAGCTTCCATCATTTCTTTGATGACCCCGCCTCTCCAGTAATCCGAATAAAAGTACGGTATAACGTTCCCAAAATCATGCCTATGATTTACTGTGCATAGAACGATATACCGTCACATAGATTGTTGAAATATATGGTTTAAAATATGTTACTTTATTATGAGATTTTTAATATTTTATCAATTAACTCTGACACAGATTTGACACAGCCTTCTGCATATTGCTTTACAGTAGCTGGAGAATGATGGAATGTATAACCATGCTTTGTTGCCCTTAACATATCAATGTCATTTTCAGCATCACCAATGGCGTAGACTTGTTCATGCATGAATCCAAGTTTCTGACAAAGGATGTTCATGGCGTTCCCTTTTGAACAGTCTCTCCACGCCATGTCAACATCCTGGATATTTACAAAAGCTCTCACCTCCTGGTGATCTGACTTTTCCAGCCAGTCTGCAAAAGCTTTTGCAGATTTATTGTCTTTGAAATGGAATGACATTCCATAAAGTTTTTCCGTTTTTAATAAATCAATACTGCTAATAGGTGTTATTGGCAGGCTGTACTGCTTTTTTTGATTGCATGAAAATACGTTGTCTTTCGTATGAACTGTTAATGGTATATCCGATGCATATTCGTTTATTATTTTTTTGATTGCTGTAAATGATACAGGTTCTTCATGCAGTATTTGTTGATGACTATCCGCGATAATACTCCCTGTACCGGCAATCATGTAATCAGGCAAAAGATATCCTTCCAACGGAGCAACTATCCATGGCAATGCTCTGCCGGAGTTAATTACGATCAGATTTCCTCTTTGCTGGAATTCCTTTATTGCATCTAAATCTGATTCCTTAAAATATGTTTTTCCATTATCAGAGAACAATATTGTTCCATCCATGTCTGTAAATAAAATATTTTTCTGTTTCATATTTTTCCTGCTAAATTGATCGTCTTGTTGCATTATCCTGGAAGCTAAAGTAATCAGGGCGATGGCGTGACTGGGTATATTCAAACATAACACCATCACTATTGTAAGTATGAGAGGTGACAACAGCCATACAGTTATAGTCTCCAAGATCCAAATATTTTTCATCAATTTCAGTCATCTTTTCTACGGTCATGATACGTTTACTTGTGACAATGGAAACTCCAAGAGTATTTTCCAGATAATCGTAAATCGACTTTTCTGCAATCTCTATAGTTAGATCTTTAGCAACGCTTTTCAAAAAATAATTATGGTTTAGAATAAGTGCTTTCCCATCTAAGTAATGAAGTCTCTGCAGATAATAAATCTCATCGCCAATATTAAAACCGGTTTTTGCAGCAATTCTTTTGTCTACTACCAATTCTGCAAAGTAAATTACTTTGGTTTTGGCTTTCTGGTTATTTCTCTTTGCAGATTCCGTAAACGTTTCAATTGAGCCGATGGTAAATGAGGTCTGTAATGCGGGCTGGAAGATAATTCGTACCCCTTTCCCCTGCATCGTCTGTACATATCCATCGGCTACCAGATCCCCGATGGCACGGCGAATGGTATTGCGTGAGCAGTCATATTTCTGCACCATTGTATTTTCAGAGGGGAGAAGTTCCTGAAATTCATATTCTCCGGTCTCAATTTTTCTTTTCAAGTCTTTATAAATTTCTGCATATTTTGCTTTCGGCATAAGTTCCTCCACTTGTTTGAACATCCATCATTTATTATAATATTTACATATGAAAAGTCAAGAATCAAATAAGACATAACTTGTCTAAACAAGTTTTAAAATAAGCGTTGACATGTTTAAACAAGGATAAGCGCGAAACATTTGTTTTGAAACAAGTGTTTACATGTTTAAACAAGTGTGATATAACATAATCACAAGAAAACTTGTTTAAACAAGAATAAGTGCGGAACATTTATTTTAATAAGGAGAATCAAGATGGGGAAGTATACAAACGACGCAAAAGAATTACTGCACCTTGTGGGAGGAAGAGAAAACATTGCTGCAGTATCACATTGTGTCACACGAATGAGATTCGTATTAAATGATCCGAAGAAAGCGGATATTCAGAAAATTGAAGCAATGAAAGTTGTTAAGGGAAGTTTCACACAGGCAGGACAGTTCCAGGTAATCATCGGGAACACGGTTTCAGATTTTTACAACGACTTCATAGCAGTTGCAGGCATTGAAGGCGTATCGAAAGATGCTGTAAAGAGCGCAGCAAAACAGAATCAGAACGTAGTTCAGAGAATTATGACTGCATTAGCAGAAATTTTCGCTCCACTCATTCCTGCAATCATTGTAGGCGGTTTGATTTTGGGATTCAGAAACTGCATTGACAGCTTATATTTATTTGAAAACGGTACAAAGACGCTCTGTGATATCAGCCAGTTCTGGTCAGGGATTGACCATTTCCTGTGGCTCATCGGAGAAGCGGTATTCCATATGTTGCCGGTTGGTATCTGCTGGTCTGTAACCAAGAAAATGGGTACAACACAGATGCTTGGTATCGTACTTGGACTTACACTTGTGTCTGGTCAGCTCTTAAATGCATATGCAGTGGCAGGCACAGCGGCAGCAGATATTCCAAAGTGGGATTTCGGTTTTGTACAGGTAGATATGATTGGTTATCAGGCTCAGGTCATTCCTGCAATTCTGGCAGCATTTACGCTGGTATATCTTGAAAAATTCTTCAGGAAGATCTGTCCATCCGTAATTTCTATGATCGTGGTACCTTTCTGTAGCTTAGTACTCTCTGTTATGGCAGCACACTTTGTGCTTGGACCAATCGGATGGAAAATCGGCTCTGTCATTTCCTCCGTTGTATACGCAGGAATCACAGGACCACTGAGAATTGTATTCGGTGCAATCTTCGGTTTTGTGTATGCACCGCTTGTAATCACAGGACTTCATCATATGTCAAATGCAATTGACTTACAGTTGATTGCTGACTTTGGCGGAACAATGTTATGGCCAATGATTGCTTTGTCCAATATCGCACAGGGTTCCGCAGTATTAGGCATGATCTATCTTCAGAAAAATGATGCCCAGGCGCAGGAAGTAAACATTCCGTCATGTATCTCCTGTTATCTGGGGGTTACAGAACCGGCAATGTTTGGTGTAAACTTGAAACACAGTTATCCTTTCATCTGCGGTATGATTGGTTCTGCATGTGCATCAATTGTCTGTGTAGCTACAAACAGTACAGCAAATGCAATCGGTGTTGGCGGTCTTCCGGGAATCCTTTCCATGCAGCCGCAATCCATGTTAACCTTTGCTATTTGTATGTTAATTGCCGTAGCAGTTCCATTTGTATTAACAGTTATGGTTGGTAAAAAAAAACTTCAGCCAAAAGAAGTTAAATCAGTAGAAGAAGTTAAATCAGCAGAGGTAACAGAATTAAAAGCATTTGCAACAGGTGATGTGATTGCATTAAAAGAAGTGAATGACGGTGTGTTTTCCGCAGGAACCATGGGTGAAGGATTTGCAATCATTCCGGAGAATGAAACTATTTATGCTCCGGCTGATGCAACAGTCAGCTTACTTATGCAGGAGTCACGTCATGCATGTGGTTTAAAACTTGCAAACGGTGCAGAGATCCTTTTACATATCGGAATTGATACTGTAGCCATGAAAGGTGACGGTTTTGAACACCTTGTAAAAGAAGGCCAGAAGGTATCTGCCGGAACACCCCTGATCAAATTTGATAAAAAGAAAATCAGTGAAGCAGGTTATGTTGATACGATCATTTGCGTCATTACTGAGCCAGGTAATATGGAAAATATAAGATTTGTGACAGGCATTCATGCAATTGAAAAAGAGACAACAGTAGCAAAGACAGAATAAGAGGAATTGTATGACAGATTTTAGAAAAAGCACTGTATATCAGATTTATCCCAGATCCTTTTATGATACCAACGGAGATGGCTTTGGGGATTTAAAGGGTGTGACGGCAAAGTTAGATTATATAAAAGAATTGGGCGTGGATTATATTTGGATGACTCCGTTTTTTGTGTCCCCCCAGTATGATAACGGTTATGATGTGGAGGATTACTATAACATTGATCCCCGTTACGGTACGATGGAAGATTTTGAAGAGCTTTCCAGAGAGGCACAGAAGCGTGGCATCAAACTGATGCTGGATATGGTATTTAACCATACCTCCAGCAATCATGAATGGTTCCAGAAAGCATTGACCGGAGATGAAAGATATAAGAACTATTATATTTTCAAAAAAGGAAAAGAGGATGGCAGTGCACCCACAAACTGGGAAAGTAAGTTCGGAGGAAGTGCATGGGAATATGTGCCGGAAATGGATGAATACTATCTGCATTTATTCCATGTAAAGCAGCCGGATCTGAACTGGGATAACCCCGAGGTGCGTAAAGAGGTTCAGAAGGTTGTACGTTTTTGGATGAGCAAAGGTGTCAAGGGTTTCCGATTTGATGTAGTGAATCTTATCAGCAAAGATAAATTCGAAGATGATTTCGAAGGGGATGGCCGTAGATTTTACACTGACGGACCAAACATCCATCAGTACCTGAAAGAATTAAATGCGGAGTCATTCGGACAGGATGCAGAGATTATTACTGTCGGTGAAATGTCCAGCACATCTATGGAAAATTGTTTTGGATATGCAGGTGAAGACAGCCATGAGCTTTCCATGGTATTTAGCTTCCATCATTTAAAGGTTGACTTTATGGGGAATGAAAAATGGGTGCTTGTACCAACAGATTTCCAGAAATTGAAAGATATTCTCTTTAGCTGGCAAATTGGAATGGCCAAGAATCATGCCTGGAATGCAGTGTTCTGGTGCAATCACGATCAGCCGCGTCCGGTTTCCAGATTTGGTGATGAAGGAAAATACTGGAAAGAGTCAGCTAAAATGCTTGCGACCATCATTCATGGACTTCGCGGGACTCCATATATTTACCAGGGTGAAGAGATTGGTATGACAAATACCGATTTCACTGACATCAGTCAGTTTCGTGATGTAGAAAGTTTGAACCATTATGAAATTCTGCAGCAGAAAGGTCTTTCTAAAGAAGATGCATTTCGTATTATCCAGATTCATTCCAGGGATAACGGAAGAACACCAATGCAGTGGAATGGTGAAAATCACGGTGGCTTTACCAAGGGAATGCCATGGATTGGTGTGAATAAAAATTATTCCAAGATTAATGCACAGAGCCAGCTGCATGATGAAACATCCATTTTCAACTACTATAAAAAGCTCGTAGCTTTACGTAAAGAGCTGGATATCATTGCATATGGTGATATCAGGCCATTAGATGTAAGACATCCATCCATCATTGCCTATGAAAGAATTTACGGAGAGGAAAAAATGCTGGTAGTCTGTAACTTCTATAAAACAGAAGTTGTATGGGATAGTGGAATGGATCTGAAGGGCTTCGAAACATTGCTGGGCAACTATTCTGAACAAAAAATAGAAGAGTCAAAGATTTCCTTAAAACCTTATGAAGCAATGATGCTTTACAGAAAGAGATAATATATGAATCTGTCCACTGATATCTTTGAAAAGAGTGTATGGATAATAATAGTAGCCTGCAGATTTTTGGCTCTTGTCATGCTTAATAGTTAAATACCTTTTACGCCTGAACAAGATTTTAAGCAATCCCAGCAGATTATGTCGTAGAATTCAAAAAGATATTGGTTACCTATTATGAGACCAAAGGTATTGAGAATATCAGTATATTTTCAAAAAGTACTAAAAAATCTCCTAAACAAGAAGTGCCGCAAAATTCCTTATCTCAGTGATTTTGCGGCATCTACTTTATACATTGAATATGATATTATTTTTCAGCTTTCTGACGTTCTTCTGTCAATCCAAGCACTTTGAATGTTTCAGGATCAACCAAAACACCATAGTCAGCCTTGGCCTGTTCCACAGTGATATATTCATTCTTAACATCCATAGCTACTTTTTCAGCAGGACGCTTAAACGGATTACCATATCCACCACCAGTTGCTGTAACCATACGCACAACATCATTGGTATTCATAATACGGCGTGCTGCAATTCCCATTGGTTCGCTTACGGTTCCATCTGCATCAATAAACTGGAAATAATTTACAGAACCGTCTTTTCCACCAGCTGCACCCCATACCGGCCATTTATTTCGACCAAAAGATGCTGTAAAGGTCTGATTCTCATTCATAGAACGGTATACACGAACCGCACCACTTCCGCCACGGTATTCTCCTGCACCTGCCCCATCAGTATGCAGACTGTGCTCATCTACACGAATTCCATAACGAGTCTCAGCCATCTCCACCGGCACATTATAAGTTTCTCCATCGCCAACACAGAAAAGTCCTACCTGACCATCATGGCCTTTGCAAGCTCCCCATCCGCCAACAGTTGGCTCAATAATCAGATAATCATTTCCAAAGTCCTGATGTTTTCCGGCCATCAATACGGTACATACAGAAAGTAAATGTCCTGCACCAAGAGATTCCGGGAAAACCGGTGCAAGTGCTTTCCATACCAAGTCAATAACGTAAATCATGCTTTCATAATAACAGGAGGTTGCTGCCGGACGATTCGCTTTCAATACACTGCCAGGTTCACAGATTGTTCGCAGCGGTGCAAATACACCATCATTTACGGCCAACTCTGGTCCTACCACAGACATAAAGACTACTTTTACACCTGCATATGCTGCCGTTGCTCCGGAATTCACGCATCCTACTACCTGCGGATCGCTACCCGTGAAATCAGCAATAAATTCATCATCGGTAATGGTAACTTTTACCTGTAAATGAACTGGATTGCCATGTCCATCGTTGTCCATGTATTCATCCATTTCCCATGTGCCTTTTGGCATCTCAGCTAGACGGCGGCGGGCTACTTTTTCGCCCTGGGATACCAGACGTTCCATAGATCCTTTTACAACGTCTGCCCCATATTTATCGCATAATTCACAAATACGTTTTTCACCTGTACGAAGAGAGGATATCTGACCCCACATATCTCCCTGTGAGATCTGCGGATAACGCATATTGCTGCGCATCAGATCCCATACAGGTTCCACCAGTTCTCCGCGATCCACCAGTTTTGTACCAGAGAAACACATACCTTCCTGATAAAGGTTTGTTGCATCAGTCGTAAAGGATCCTGGTGCCATGCCTCCGATATCACTCCAATGAGCTTTGTTACCAGCAAAAGCAATCAGCTCGTCATGATAGAATATAGGCATTACCATTCCAACATCGGACATATGGGTTCCTCCGCCCATAAACGGATCGTTGATAATATATACATCACCCGGATGAAGATTTTCCTTTCCATGTTTCTCCACAACTGCACAAATCATGGGTGAAATCATACCGATAAATCCGGTAACACCATTTCCCTGGGTAAGCAGTCGACCTTCAGCATCTGCAATACCGCTGGCATAATCCAGTGTTTCATAAATAATCGGGCTCATGGAAGTCTGTGCAAATGCATAGAAAATTTCGTTACTTACTGCAATCAAAGAGTCTTTTACAATATCCAGTGTGACCGGATTAATCTTTTCTTTCTCAGCCATTATTCCACCTCCATTTCTACGATCAGGTTACCGTATTCATCTATACTTAAGCTTTGTCCCGGGCAAACTACAGTTGCGGTAGTAGGCTCTTCTACAACCAATGGACCCTGTGCTTTTGCACCGAATCCAAGCTTGCTCCGATCATAGATTGGTGTATCCAGCCAGCCATCACCGTTAAAGAATACAGGACGTGTTTCCTTCAATGCGCTGGAAATATCATCTTTTTGAGGTGCAATCTTCTGTAATGCAGGTTTGTTCAACTGACCATATGCCACAAGATGAAGATTTACAATCTCTGCCGGTGTATCTGGCAATGAGAAGGTATAGAAATGCTCATGTGTTTTGTGGAAACGATTCATGATTTCAGCACGATCTTCCTCTTTCCATGGATAAGCCGGAGCCTGTACCTGTACCGTATGTTCCTGTCCCGCATAACGCATATCTGCAATAAAAGTAAATACAGCCTGATCTTCCTTAAGTCCCTCAGATGCCAGTATCTTATGTGCCTCATCAATCTGTGATTTCCACATCGCATTCAGTTCATCCATAGAAGCATTCTGGAATGAAAGAATCTTTGTCTGAATAAAGTCATGACGAATATCACTCATCAGCATACCCCATGCTGAAAATACAGAAGCTGCTACCGGAATAATGACCTTACGAATATTCAGTTCTTTGGCGAGTGTCGGTCCATGCATCGGGCCTCCTCCTCCAAATGCAACCATCGCAAAATCACGAGGGTCATATCCACGCCGTACAGAAATCAGCTTTAACGCATTATTCATATTAGAATCTGCCACACGAATAATGCTCTCTGCTGATTCTTCCGCAGAAATATTAAAATGTTTTCCGACTTTTTCCACCAAAGCATTCTTCACATTGTCAAGAGAGACTTCCATGTCGAAATTCTTCGCAGAAAGACGTCCTGCAATCAGATTGGCATCTGTGGTGGTGGGTTCTGTTCCGTTCTTTCCATAAGCAACAGGTCCCGGAAGCGCACCTGCACTCTTTGGTCCAACTTTCAGAGATCCTCCTTCATCGATCCATGCGATGGATCCTCCACCATTTCCGATCTCTACAATATCGACAACAGGTGCCATGATCGGATAGCCTGCATGTCTTTCGTCTTTTTCGATATAGTAAGAAGTAGTTACTTTTACTGCTCCCTGATCGATCAGAGAACATTTCGCTGTTGTTCCACCCACATCAAATGCGATAATATTCGGTTCGCCAATGATTTTTCCAAGAATAGAAGCACCAAACACACCGGCTACAGGACCTGATTCTACAATATTAACAGGAGTCAGTTTTGCCTGTTCAAATGTTGTAGTTCCGCCATTACTCTGCATGATGTAACGGTTTTCCGGCATTCCGGCATCTGTAAGTCTCTGTCCCAGACGATTCAGATAAGAGGATGCCACCGGCATAACGTATGCATTCAGAACAGCTGTTGAGGTTCTTTCATATTCACGCCATTCTCTCGTGATATCAACAGACGGGCATACATATACTTCCGGCCATAATTCTTTGATTTTTTCAACTGTTTTACGTTCATGTTCTTCATTTGCATAAGAATTGATGTAGCAGACAGCAATAGCCTCCACCTGTTCCTTTTTCAGATATTCCACTGCCGTGCGAATATCTTCTTCGCTTAATGGTGTCAGAATTTCACCTTTATAGCTGATACGTTCTGTCACTTCACGGCGTAAATAACGCGGAACAAACGGTGTTGGTTTTTCAAATACCATGTTAAACAAATCCGGACGATTACCTCTCGCCAGTTCCAGAATATCCCGGAAACCCTTTGTTGTGATCAAGGCTGTTTTTGCACCTTTTCTTTCTGTCAGTGCATTAATGATCGTTGTGGTTCCATGGAAAAAAGCCTCAATGCTTTTCATATCTACACCACTTTTTTTCAGAACGTCCATAACACCCTGATCAAAATTCGGCGGTGTGGTATGTGCCTTTTCCAGAATCAGCGATCCATTTTCATCAATCGCTACCAGATCAGTAAAGGTGCCGCCAATGTCAGTTGCAACTTTCATATTAGGTTCCTCCTCGTATGTTATTGTCAAATGTACAAAATCCACTACTGCAATTCTTTCCATTCTTACGTATCAGTGTATCATATATACTTTACCAAAGCAATCTGTTATGGTAATAAAGTTCAGAATATCTATTGAGTCTATATAGATTTGGAAAAAGAAATGTGTTACTATGAAGCAAAACAGACAATAAATGATATCTTCTATTTACAGAAAGGCAAAAAAATGAAACAAAATCGCGTTGAAGCTGTATTGAAAAATATGGAATCCCTGAATCTGTCACAGATTCTGATTACAGACCCACTAGCTATTTTTTATCTGACAGGACGCATGATAAAACCATTTGAACGATTTTATGCACTCTACTTAAATCAAAATGGAAACCATAAAATTTTTATCAATCAGCTAGAAACGGTACCTGAAGATCTTGGTGTGGAAAAAGTACGTTTTACTGACTCTGATTCCTATATGGATCTTGTAATAAAAACAACTGATCATACGGAACCGCTGGGAATTGATAAAAATATGCCTGCAAGATTTCTTCTTCCGCTTATCGACCAAAAAGCTGCCTCCGGTTTTGTAAATGCCTCTCTGGCACTTGATCAGGCACGTGCAGTCAAAGATATTCAGGAACAGGAACTTATGCGCAAAGCATCCCACCTTAACGATATGGCTATGGCAGAAATCACACACTTTTTCAAAGAAGGAGTTACCGAAACAGATCTTGCAGAACAATTGAAAAAAATCTACCGTGATCTTGGTGCTGACGGCTTAAGCTTTGAACCTCTGTTTGCATTTGGAAGCAATGCTGCAAGCGGACATCACTGGCCGGATGACACCCGATTAAAACCCGGAGATTGTATTCTGGTCGATATTGGCTGTACATGA
>OGII01002268.1_pt1 | contig 11544 bp, 9 predicted proteins | sample 1571701 | NCBI WGS metagenome assembly OGII01 (sample SAMEA2581950, study PRJEB24529) | metagenome | biome: Human gut stool | place: China | collected 2011
GTAGAACACCAGCCTTCCAAGCTGGATACGTGGGTTCGATTCCCATCACCCGCTTTTTTGTTGCAATGATTTAAGTCCGAGTTTCTAATAAAACCCGGACTTTTCATATTGAATCTAAACCAATGTCCTGCATTTACGTTATTATTGCAAAATATAGTTTAAATAAAATCTAAGCAAACCTTAATATTGTATAATCTGATTCACTATTTCTTGATAATCATAAATATCATCATTTTCAAACGGCTTTTTTGCTCGTCCTTTATCAAACGCTTTATTAAGTAATTCTTCATATTCAGCTTCACCCGATACTTGATTTCCATTCCAATAATAGTTATAAATTGGAAAACCTTCCGCATCAAATTGAATATTAGCATTATCTTCTGCACCACACTCTCCTTTCGCTTCTACAACAAAAGAACCATCTTCTATGCTGTAAACGATATCATAATACTCATCCATATGCCCGCCAGAATCCAAAAATAAATTTTCACCCTCTATATATGAAAAGCCATAATTCCACATAGGCTGATAAATCACTGAATTATCGAAGTAGCTACACAACATATCTCCACCCGCTGTAGAGCCAAAATTAATATATAGTTCCGGAATATTATCTCCATTCACATTTACTAATTTATATTTTTGTAAAGGTTCATCAAGCAAAAAATCATCGTTCATATACTTTTCAAAAACAAAATCAATATATGCTGATTTCCAAGCCTCTGAAGTTTTTATATTATATTGTTCTTTCAACTCTAATATATTTTTTATATCTTCTATCTCTCCTTCTTCATAATTATTAACATACCAGGCAGTAACTTGTTCACCATTATAAAATATTTCTATGTATATTATTTTTCCATCCTGTAACAAATAAATTGCGTCTGAATCTTCTGACACACTTTGATATGTATAACCATATTCCTGAATCTTGGACAATACAGCTGCTCTATTATCCCCAATACGTACCCCATATAAAGCCACCTTCTCATTTCCCTGATTTGAAACAGCATAATAGCCATAATCATCCCAGCTTAGTTTAAAGTTGTCGATACAATAATTATTACTTCCCGTCGCAGCTTCGTTGTCGTATTCCATATCCATGATTTCAACAACCTTTTCAAAATTTCCTATATAATCTGTGATCTCAACTATATTATTTTCGCTATTGGATACTTCGACGAAAGAATTATCCTCAGAACTCTCTTCCTCTTCTGCTGCAGCTTCTTCATACTCTGTCTGCCCTTCTGTATCAGCAGTTATCGCATCATTCTCCTGCAGCTCAGCCAGATCTGCCTGCGTTGTTTGATTCCCACAGGCAGAAATTGTCATTGCCATTAACATATATAACGATGCAAATTTTCTTTTTTTCATAATAATATCTTATCCTCCTTCGTATGATACAAAATCCTTTTTTAGAAAGCATAAATAGGTTACCTTTTTCTATTCTAATGTATAAACTTTTTCTTCTAAAGTATAAGTATTGATTTCTTTTACTTCTTTCGTTATCAAATCAACTTGTAAAGTGTATAAAAGACTTGAAATATTTGGATCCTCGGAATATGCACCTACTCTAGCTGTTAAAACATTATCTGTTAATGATGTCTGATATACTGTCCCTTCATTTTCGTATATAGTCCCCAGCTTTTGTAATACTTCATTACTAAGTTCCGTATAATCAACAGCAGTCTGCGTACTATTTTCACCTGTAGCAGGTGCAACATTTTCTGCCAAAATTATCCAGTTGCCATCAACCCATTGATAATTTAATAATTCCATAACATCAACAGATTCTATTTTATTGACTTTATAATTTATGTTATCAATTTCATAATATGAAACATCATCTTGGTATTGCGCAATAATTCCATTTGTATAAATTTCATACGAAGTATAAAGTGACTGCCCACTCTCAAATAGTTTTACAGCAGATTTTCCGTTATATATATAAATATCAAAACATACGACTTCGCTACCACCACTTGCTAATAACAATTCAGGTATTCCATTATTATCAATATCATAATATGTATATAACAACGTACATTGTAATTCATGATAATATTTCAAAATTGCTGTATGCAAATCACTATATTTAGAATTATATAATTCTAAATTATCTAGCCATTCATTGTCTTCAACAGTACAAGCCTCTTTATATCTTTCAAGAATTTCATTATAGGAATCTTCCATAGATTTTGTTTCTGTTATAGGAAATACCTTTTCACCTTCATACTGTTCTAAATATTCTGCATTATCTTCCGGCAAAAATCCATAACATTTACTTTCATTTGTTTTATCAGCATTTTTCAACTGCACCAAATATCCTGCAATTTCTTCGTTGATATTATTTTGATATTCAATCAAATCTGGTACTGCCGTCTTTGTTCCTTCGCTCAATGCACCTAATGCCGCATCTCTTGTTATATAACAGAATTTCAGATATGTATAACAATATTGACTTATTTTATATAAATTTTCCGGAGTAATATTATTCACATCACTAAATATTGAATTTCTTAATGTCTGATATGATGTAAATGAATCTGCCTGAAATATACTTGCATACATGGAAAGCATAAAACTATCTGTATTGCTCAGTCCTTCTTTATAAAATGGTATGTTCGCAGACATAACACTCCATCCTATTAACATTAAATTTGCTGTTAAGCCAAAAGAAGCTGTCAGATCTGCCGCCTCAAAAATTAAATCATCATAATTTTCTTTTAAATATCTCAACGCTGAATATGTTGCAATATCGGTCTTTAAAGTGCCTACATAATTGACAATTCCATTTTTCATCGCATTTGACATAACCCTCTGAGAATCTGTGTTTACAACAAATTTACTTAATGCATTTACTGCATACTTATCTTGATTCTGAAACTCATCTGCAAATCCAACTACTTCTGCAACTTTATAAAATTTATCAAGAAAACTGGTTGCTTCTGCTACTCCTTTTCCCACTTTTGTATATAATTCTGTCGCATCAGAAAAGAATTTTGCTTTGTCACATGCATTTTCTAATGCCTGATAAGATTTATTATAAGCAGCTATACTTGCATTATTATCTACGTCTATCTGAGATTTCAAATGATTACTTGTCTTTAACAAATTGTCAATATTTTCATCTAATTGCTTATCGATTGCATTGATTGCTTTTCCTAATGCCCCTTTACCGTCAAAATGAGACATTAACTTGTTCATTGCTTTTACTTCTTGTTGTAATTCATCATCTGAATATGTACAAAATAACATTGCCAGTTCTTCACTATATTTCGAATCATATGCAGAACTGTCTAACGCAAAATTTTGTATCGACTGTACCCATGATTCCCCGTCCATATTCAGCAGCCCATTAAACATAGTTACAACAAAAGAAGCCTTCCCCATAGTATCTTCATTTTTTTCCGAAATACCTATGTCATCCTGCCAATCAAATAAATACGTTTGATTATTTTTTAAAACATCCATATAAATATCAATGATATTTTTACTTGGCATATCAATTAAAATCGTGTTATCCACAACCAACATACTACTATTTAATAACAACAGCGAATATTCTAATGGAATCCACACACCATTTTCATTTTTTATGGTTTCAAACGGTGCTTCATAAGAATCAGCCATTTGCGTAAATAGCATATGTCCAGCCTTTGTACTGTCATAATAAAATACTGTCAGACCATATGGTACATTTTCATCCGCATCCCGATTATAAATAGAAACATATTCCTCAGACATTCCAACTTCATATCCAAGCCTTGTCCCAAGTTCTTCTGCATTTGCATAGACATTATCATTTTTTATCATAACCTGTAACGTTTCCGCATTACCAATATTATCGGAAAATTCAACCGGCACGGTATGATATGCTTCTTCTGTGCTTTCATCCGCCAAAACGATATTCGAAGACGATATTAACATAGCAATACATAATACTAAACTTATGATTTTTCTCATTTAACATCCTCCTCACTATTTTCCCGAATCATCTGCTTCATCAATTTCTGATATGCCGTTATTAAATTTCCTGTTATTCCATTCATAAATTCCTGTGTTGAATAGTCTGCTGTAAATATACCCTCTTCATAGTTATACGGCACTTTAACTTCACACTTTGTTTTCTCTGCTGCTGCAATATAGTTGTATATATATTCTTCGAAACTTTCTTCCGTCAAATTTTCTTCTTTCATAACATCTTCAAATATATTCATAAGTTCCGGTGCAGTAATTTCATACGCAATATACTCTTTGGTTATCTCTTTTATTTTGATAGAATCCTGCTCCACAATCTTAGTAATAATGCCATTACTGGCATTTTCAGAATCTTCAAAGAAATCCGCCAATTTTTCGTCTGTTACAAAATTTCCAGTTCCTAAAATTATGGTTTCGACAGCTTTCATATCCTTATTAGTAACTGCTTCAACTATTTTTTCTGCTTCTGTCTCAACAACCTTATCCGTCCCACATGCCGAAAAGCATAATGTAAATACCAGACTAATAATTAACAGCTTCTTTTTTGCAGACTTTTTCATCTTTCCAATATTATACATAAGTCATCTCCTCTTCATTTTTTTCCGCAAGATTTTATATTTCTCTATTGTAACGGATAGAACACCTATACTTTCGATTATCTGTTTTGCACAACAAATGCTTAGTGAACCCGAAGAGTTTCTGAACAGACACATAAAATTCTATAATAAAAATGATACAATTTTAACAATTGTACCATTTGAGGTGTTCAAAGAAGTGTTCATTTGAACACCCCATCTTGAATCCGTTATTTCTTTTTTACCACAACCGTTTTCACATACGAATTCTGTCCAAATACCCTCGTACCATCATCATATACTGTGTATGGACAAACTTTCACATAATATCGTTTTCCCTTTTTCAGCCCTTTTATTGTCCTGGTTGTGCCTGCTGAATACACTGTTTTGATACCTTTTTTGAATTTATAATCTGTAGAATATTGTATCCTGTAACCAATGGCATTTTTTGCAGTTGCACACTTCACAGTCATCTGACCTTTTTTGGTGCTTTTTAAAGATTTTAATGTGCCTTTGGAGAGTTTGATCTGTTTTTCTGCTTCAATACGGAAGGTATATGTAACATCTCTATATCCCTCAACCTTTAAATAATAGATGCCTTTAGGTAATGTTCTGGATTGTTGCCCTTTATATAACCCCGTTACAGCATTTTGTTTATATGGTATATCATTATTCTTCAACAATATCTTCCCTGCCGTATTATAAATATCCATATCACAGCTATAATATGGTTCTTTATCCATTGCCGCATATAATACCACATGTGATTTTTCTGTAATCTGAAATCTATAATATCTCGTTTCTGTATAAAAAGTGCCAGATGTCAGCTTCCCCGTATAACTTTCACCCAGTTCGTAATCTTCTGCCTCATCTGCCATCGCAGCCTGTACCGTACTACTTCTGAATCCCAGAATTACAATTACACATAAAAACATTAACAGTAAATTTTTTTTAATTTTTTTGCTCATAGATAATTTTCTCCTTTTCTAACTCCAACATTTTAACGATAATACAATTTCACATCTGAAAATCCAACAATAGTCCCGGCATCTGCTGGCACTTCAATCGTTAAACGCCTTGTATTTTTCAACGAAATATCTACAGTTTTAGGCAAATCATAAATACCTACCGAAACAGTTTATACCAACTGCCCCTCAGAATATATCTTTACGTCGAAATCACCATGATTACCTGCTCCATCCATCTTACCAACCTTAAAAGTCAATTTATTGTATTTTCCTTCTATATTAAAGTTTGCAAATTTTTCATCCCAAGATGAATCCTGCCCAAGTGTAAAACTCTTCTTTTGTTCTTTTCCGCCCATCTTAAAATAGTTCCCATTTGTATAGGCTTCATAATTATAACTGTTATATGGTTCATATGTATCGACCAGATAAACATAATCACGCACAGTGATTTTTTTCACTCCGGAATATTTTCCATATTTCTTTTTTCCATTGACATTTTTATATGCCCGCACTCTAAACTGATAGGTCTTTCCTGTACTTAACTTTGAGATTGTCAATTTATTTTTTGTTACATTCTTTGTTTTCCATGAACCACCGGCAGTCCTGTACTGTAATGTATATCCTTTAGCTCCAGATACCTTTTTAAAAGCTACTTTAACAGACTTTTTCCCAGTCTGTGTGATGGATGTTATTTTCGTATTCCCAACTTTTGTGGCTGCCTGTGTTTCAACCATGTTCATCTGCATAAACAGACAAAAAACCATAATGCATAAAAATAATTTTTTTAATGTTTTTTTTCATCCCTTTATTCCTTCCTTTCCTGCTCTATTTTGTTGCTAAAATAATTTTCAATACACAACCACCGTATTTACCTTACTTTTCTGCTTGTATTTATTTTTTGCATAAAGCCGTATCTGTGTACCATTTTTTATCTTCTGCGTTTTTATTTTAAACTTCCCATTCTTATCCGATTTTGCAGAATATGTAGTTGTCCCTATATTGGCATATACTGTTACATTTTTACTGGTCGTTCCGGCAATAACACCTTTCTTTTTATTTATATTAGTTATCATCGGTTTCTTTGGTGCCTGTGATTTATATAATTTACAGTTTACAATTCCAAATGATGTTCCCCCGCTCACAGCCTTGTTATCTTTTACATATATTTTGAGTTTTTTTACTCCTGCCACATTAACAGAAATTTTAAATGGTATTTTTGACGGGGTCATACGATATTTTTTCAATAATTTTCCATCCCCGTAAAAATACAATGTAGTGTCAAAATTTGTCGTGTTATAGCTGTCTATCAAGACCAGTTTTGCCTCCAGTTTTTTATATTTATTTCCAATATTGTAAGTACTGTATGCCCAGCTGATTTCCGGTGTGTAATTCCATCTGGCTATCCACGCTTCAATTCCATGCGTATATGAATTTCCATAAATGTCTGTATTTCCCCTTGTATATTGATGCTGCCCAATCGTATATACAAAACTGTCTCCCTCATTTCCTGTATACTGTCCGCTTTTTACAGGCTTCAGGGTATCCATGTATATATACGCTTTCTCCTGTGCCATGACAGGCTGTGCCGGTATGATACAAAGCATCATCATCCCAGCCAGTAATAAAATAATTCCGTTTCTGCAAAGTTTTTTCATAACTAGCATTCCTTTCTCTTTTTCTAAACATGCCCTGTCGGTCTGCAAATCATTTTTCACAGACCGGCAGGACTTCCTGTACTACAGTTTTACTTTCCACTATATTTTTTCAGTACAACTTTCTTTCCCTGCCCTTTTCCCTTAAAGAGCTTTTTGTACTTCTTATACTGTGCTGCCGGCACTTTGATCTGTGCATTTTTTCTGATTCCGGAAAATGCATTTTTGCCGATCCTCTTTAACTTTTTAGACCTGACAATAATGTTTTTCAATTTGCCGCAGTCCTTGAATGCTTTCGTACCGATTTTTGTTGTGTTTGCTCCGATCGTAACTTTTACAAGCTTTTTACAGCCAAGAAATGCAGATGTACCAATCTCTTTTACGGAGTCAGCAATCACTACTTCCGTAACACTGCTTTTCTTAAATGCATAATCAGATATTTCTGTTACCTTATATATCCTGCCATCGTAAGAAACGGTAGACGGTATCTTCACTTTCGTTACCTGCTTTGTTTTCAGACCGACTACAGCAGCTTCTTTTCCATCCATTACCTCATAACGGATTTTACCGGAAATAAATTCAGTCCAAAGATCTGATTCATCTTCCTCATCATCTTCATCGTCCTGTTCTGTATCAGCTTCAGGTGTATCCGTCTTCCCTGTATCTGCATCTTTTCCCGCGTCTGTGTCTGTTCCTGTATCCGTATCTGTGTCTGTTCCTGCATCCGTATCTGCCTGTGACTTCTCATAAACCGCCTGAATTACTACACTTCTTTCCGGCATCGTGAACGATGTTTCTATGTCAGACTCATTTTCCAGTTTTATATTTCCTGATAAAACGACCCATTTTGAAAACTCCATTCCATTTTCCAGGCTGTCTGCTTTCACTCTGACAGATGTTCCAGCGGGATACATTTCCGTTTTATTTCCGGTTCCATTGTAAATTGTCACACCGTATTTCTTTACTGCTATCCAGTGTGCATATAAGGTCTGATTTCCTGTCAGTGAAACCGTTGTGTTTTCCGTTATCCTTGTTCCACCGCTTCCTGATGTGTACCAGCCATCAAATGTATAACCGCTCTTTGTGGCTGTCGGCAGAGTTCCATATTTTTCCCCGGATGTCACTGTTTTTGTACCGGTTCCTGATACAGTTCCCCCGTTGGAATTAAATGTCACTTTATATGTCGGAATCGTTTCATATACAGCCTCAATAATCAGATCTGATTCCGGCATGGTAACCGTAATTGATGTGCTATATTCATTATCAATTTTTACATTTCCAGATTTTACCTGGAACTTTTTAAACCGTTTTCCATTTTTTATCTGGTCTGCCCTGATTCTAATGGTCGATCCAGGACCACATAAATAAGTTCTTGATCCATCACAGTTAATATATGTAAAGTTATATTCCTCTCTTTTCTCTGTGGTCGATTCAAATTTCCATTTTTCTGCCGGTGAACCATTTCCCCAGTTCATCCATATACTGTTTCCAGGCGATATATCTGCATTTGGAAGATCCATATACATTCCATTATTTGCAGAAATAATATAATAATAGCCGTCACCCGCACTTCGCAGTATCCATTTCTGGTTCATTCCTCCATGATAACCACACTGCTGCACATTCGCCAGCCGCTCTGTGCTCGCATTATAAACATCCAGTGCTTTTTTCGAATGATGTGCCTCTATTTTATAATATCCGTTTCCAAGATAAGTGACATCAAACTTCTGGTTGTTTCCGCCATTGCGGTTTGAAATAACCAGATTTCCTTCATCCACCATGGATGCCCATTCAATATCAAAAACGCTGTTATTATTCACCGCTGACACTATGGTATATAAACCATCTGACAGAGTTTTTGATGCCGTCATATTATATTGAAATGTACGTGTTGACGATCCCAACACAGTATTTCCATTATACGCGGTAAACGTAAGCTGATTCGTTCCCGGATGCATGAGATATTCAGGAATATAATAGGAAAATCCTTCATTTCCGGTCGGGTATCCCGGATTTCTCTCTGCAACATCCGGACGGGATTTTCTGGAACAGTTATATGTGTTTCCATTAATATTACAAGTTACATTTGTTACTCCATTTCCATAAATTGCCCATCCCTCTGCCGTAATTCCAGATGTTGTACTTGCGCCTGCCTTTGGCGAATCAATATTTATATGGAATGGTTTTGCTGATACATACGCTGGACGTATAAATCTTCGTGTAATATGTCCATTTGCAAGTGAATGTCCATTTCCATCTTTGTAAATACCATTAACTAAAGAAACCTTTCCATTATAGTTTCCTTCTACCGACTGGGAAGAATTGATCATAATTCCAACATGACACCAATGCACCGAACAACTCTTGCAATAGTAAAAAACAATATCTCCCTTTTGAGGTGACGAAACATCCTGTCCACCTTTATTTTTGATATTGTTATATAGCGTCTGACAATATCCATTGCCTGGAATGATATTACTAATACCCGCCAGGCTCGCGCAGTCCGATACAAAATCTGCACACCATGCTTCCGTATAATTAAGTTGCGCTTTTGTTTTACCCATCTGCGCCTGTGCCACCGCCACAATATTATCAGCCTGATTGTTCCCTAATGTATATGATCTGTTATAATAACCAGTTCGAACCTGCGTTGCATTAACTGTAGTCAGACTTACAAAAAATAATGCAACAAAAAATACACTTAGAAATCGCCCTATTCGATTCATTTTTTTCTTCATACTCCGTACCTCCACCGTTTCATTCCCGAACTATCCTTTCATCTCTTTGAAATTTTCTTGTTCACACTCCTTCACCCGTATCTTATTTTATTTCTTATATCGTCACTTTTCATCTAATACTTTAGTCATAGCTAATGTTATTTTGTTTTACCTCATTCATCTACCATGAATAGTACATTAAAATTAACACATATTATATAAGAGGTAATATTTCGATGAATGATCTCGATTTCAAAGCAATCGGACTGAAAATTAAAGAACGACGAAAATCACTGGGGATTACCCAGGAATCTATTGCAAATGCACTCGACGTAAATCCAAGCCATATCTCGAATATCGAATGTGGCAGAGCGAATCCTTCACTCACTACACTGATCAAAATCGCCAATCTCCTGCAATGCAGCGTCGATTATTTCATTTCTGCAGAATATACCTACAAACATGATCCTGAAAAAGAAAAATCCCTGGATGAAGAAATCATGAATAAATTAAAATACTGTAATATCGACAAAAAAAACAAGGTCCTGAAAATCATAGACCTTCTTTAATAATTAATTTAATTTTTCAGTTTTTGCCGGAACAGTCCAATCAGTTTTTCCCAGAATGTTTCCTGCTCCTCTTACTTTCTCTTTCTGGATCCGACCAGAGTACAGAAAATTTTTAGTTATCATTTGCGCATGCAGTATAAACAATAACAATTTTTAGAAAAACTTCATGAATTGGCACTTTTTTCATTTTTTTAAGTATGTTATGCTAGTAGAATGATACCGGTGGAGTAAATGGCAAAAATACATGACAAATATTTAGAATTGGAGAAATACCATGGAAAAAAAGACAGATTTTAAGGCACTTTCGAACAAAGCAAAAGTTCAGTATATCTGGGACTATTACAAACTGCATATTTTATTTGGAGGTGTCATTGCTGCGATCGTGATTGGTCTGGGATATCATTTTATTACTTACCGCAAGCCGGTACTCAGCGTCATCATGATCAATGTCCAGACAACCAGTGAAAATGCCGAGGCTGCGTTTGACGAATTTTCTGATGCTACCGGTTATGATAAAAAACAGCAGCCAATCGACGTTTCTGCAAATCTGCAGTTTTCCGATGATCCAAATGCAACAACGGACTACAACGACTACATGGTACTTTCCACGATGATCGGTGCCGGCGGCGAGGATCTGTTTTTCGGTACAGGAAGTGTTTACACCGATTATGCCGAAAAAGGTGTATTCTGTATCATGGTCTTATACATTTTCCGCAAGAAAAAAATGTGGCAGCTCATCGCAGGATGTGCATCATTCATCTGGGAGACACCGGCGCTGTTCGGTTTTATCCCGATCGCATTTTATAACGGAACCCGCGGCTGGAAGATGAAATATTTCTTCTATATTTTCTATCCGGCACACTTATTGATTTTATATCTGCTTTGCTATTTCATGAGAATCAGCGGTTATTCAGCGGTTTAAAATGTGGAATGCTTAAAAGTTTTATAAGAAATTATGCGGCAGATTATTAAGAATGATTAAGAAAAGCTTGATTGAATCCCGGACTTTCTTTTTGTAACATGAATTCAGACAGGAAGTACTGAATCATTACAAAAAGAAAGCCGATTCAATACTAAATAGT